>Ga0105049_10005077_pt1 | contig 15360 bp, 12 predicted proteins | sample MAT06_FD_78087 | JGI IMG/M metagenome (GOLD analysis project Ga0105049, IMG submission 78087) | Freshwater microbial communities from Lake Fryxell liftoff mats and glacier meltwater in Antarctica - MAT-06 | ecosystem: Environmental > Aquatic > Freshwater > Ice > Liftoff microbial mat | place... | reverse complement strand
CTGGTCTGGTTCTTCTGACGCTGCGCCTCGCGCTGATCGTCTTCCTTACCAAACGTCAAGACCTCACCGTCTTCGGTGATGGCCTCCACTGACAAGCCGAGGCTTTGCAGTTCCTTGACCAAGACGCGGAAGCTGGACGGGATGCCCGGCTCCTGAATCTTTTCGCCTTTGACGATGGCTTCATAGGTCGCGATACGCCCTTGCACATCGTCAGACTTGACGGTGAGCATTTCTTGGAGGGTGTAGGCCGCGCCGTAGGCTTCCAGCGCCCAGACTTCCATCTCGCCCAAACGCTGGCCGCCGAACTGCGCCTTACCGCCCAACGGCTGTTGGGTGACGAGCGAGTACGGGCCGGTGCTACGGGCGTGAACTTTGTCTTCGACCAAGTGCGCCAGTTTCAGCATGTGGACGAAACCGACGGCCACCGAGTTGTCGAATGGCTCACCGGTGCGCCCGTCGTACAGCGTCATCTTGCCGTAGTGCGGCAGCGGCATACCGGTGGTGAACATGGCGCGATCTGCATAGACATACAAGGTCGCGGTATCGGCGTCGTCAGGGATTTGCGCCGCGATTTTGGGCGCAATCGCCTTAGTCCATTCGCGCAACGAGACGTTGAGCGCGTTATGCTCAATCTCCTCACGGCGGGCGGCCACCACGCTTTGCGATTCGTACAGCAGCAAGTCGTCTGGGTTGTAGCCCTCTTCGCGCAACCACTCGGCCAAGACCGCACGGCGGCGATAGGTGCGCTCTTTGTGACTGTTCCCGATCAACATGGTGTTGTCGTAACGCCCGTTGTCCTTCAGCCATTCATGCGTGTACAGACGGCGAACTTCCTCGTCGTCTTCCAGTTCTTCTTCGCTGTAGTTGTACTGCTTAATCCACTCCCAAGCGCGCTCGGTGATGACCTGTTGGGCGTGGTCAATCATCCATGCGCGCCCCAATTCGGCGCGGATGTCGTTCTCGGTTGCGCCGTCAAATACCGGCGTGATGGCGCGGAAGCCGAGGCGATCCGCCGCCCAACCGAGGTGCAATTCCAAGACTTGGCCGAGGTTCATACGACCCGGAACGCCGGTCGGGTTCAAGATGATCTCAACCGGGCGGCCATCTTCGAGGTAAGGCATATCCTCAATGCTGACCATACGGCTGATAACACCCTTGTTGCCGTGACGGCCTGCCATTTTATCGCCGACGGTCAGTTTACGGCGCTGAGCTATACCGACGCGCACCATCTTCTCAACGCCCGCCGGGAGGTCGCGGTGTTCTTCACGGGTGAAGGTCTTGACATCAACCACTTTGCCGCGTTCGCCGTGGGGCAAGCGCAGTGAGGAGTCTTTCACCTCGCGGGCTTGTTCACCAAAGATGGCGCGCAGCAGTTTTTCCTCTGGGCTGAGTTCGCGCTCGCCCTTCGGGGTGATTTTGCCGACCAAGATATCGTTCGGGCCGACTTCTGCGCCGATGCGGACGATACCGAATTCGTCCAAGTCCTTGAGGGCTTCCTCACCGACGTTGGGGATGTCATAAGTGATTTCTTCGCTGCCCAGCTTGGTCTCACGCGCTTCGACTTCGTGCTTCTCGATGTGAATGGAGGTGAACTTGTCGCGGCGCAGCATTTCCTCGCTGATGAGCAAGGCGTCCTCGTAGTTACCGCCGTCCCAGCACAAGAATGCCGCGAGGACGTTGTGACCGAGCGCGAGACTGCCCTGAAAGGTCGAGCTACTGTCGGCTAATACGGTATCCACCTTGACCTGCTGCCCTTTGCGGACAATCGGCTTCTGGTCGATACAGGTCGATTGGTTGCTGCGCTGATACTTGCGGAGCTTGTAAGTGTGTTCCTCACCCTGCACGTCGCGGATGATAATCCGGTCACCTTGTACGCTGATGACCTCGCCATCGACGGCGGATTTCATGATTTGACCGCTGTCCAACGCGGCAGCGGCTTCCATGCCTGTGCTGACCAACGGGATATCCGGGTCGAGCAGCGGCACGGCTTGGCTCTGCATGTTCGATCCCATCAAAGCGCGGTTGGCGTCGTCATGCTCCAAGAACGGGATCAAGGCGGCGCTGATGCCCACGATTTGACGCGGCGCGATGTCGATGTAATCAACGCGATTGGCGGGCAGCAATTTGAAGTCTTGGTTCAAACGCGCCGAAACACGCGGTGAAGCCACTTGGCCGAGTTCATCGACTGGGGTGTCGGCCTGCGCGATGACGAAATTATCCTCGGCGTCGGCGCTTAAGTAGATGGTCTCGCCGGTCATGAACGGCACAACCGGCACGTCCTTAATCCCGCTGCGACGCATGGCCTTAATCGCGACCTCATCAATGATGCCGCCGTCCTCGACGATGGTATCGCCGCCTTTGGTCTCGATGTCTTCACGCGCCTTGCGACCCGGCAGACGTACATCGTCAAGCGGCAAAACCTTGAGTACGCGCCGATAGGGCGTCTCGATGAAGCCGTAATCGTTGACGCGGGCATAGCTGGCGAGGCGACCAATCAAACCGATGTTCGGGCCTTCTGGCGTCTCAATCGGGCAGATGCGCCCGTAATGGCTATGGTGAACGTCACGCACATCAAAGCCGGCGCGTTCACGGCGGAGACCGCCCGGCCCTAACGCGGACAGGGTGCGCTTGTGGCGCAATTCTGCCAGCGGGTTGGTTTGTTCCATGAATTGCGACAATTGCGACGAGCCGAAGAATTCACGAATGGCGGCCACAATCGGGCGGATGTTGATGAGCGTGCTGGGAGTCGGGTTTTCTTGTTCTTTGACCGACATACGCTCTTTAATCACGCGCTCTGCACGGCGCAAACCGACGCGCAGCTTGTTTTGAATCAACTCACCGACGGTCTTGACGCGCCGGTTGCCGAGGTGGTCGATGTCATCCGCGCCGTACACATCGTTGTTGATGTTAATCATGCGCGCAATCAAGCGGATGATGTCCATTTTGGTGATAGTGCGGACACGCGGCGGGATCATCTCGGTCAAGCCGAGGCGCTTGTTCAGCTTATAGCGCCCGACGCGCTCTAGGTCATAGCGGCGCTGATCGAACAACTGTTGCTCAAGATATTCGCGGGCATTCTCTAGCGTGGGAGGGTCGCCCGGACGCATCTTCTTATAGAACTCAATCAAGGCCAACTCCGCAATCGGCATTTCCTTGCGGTTGTCCTTGCTCCAATCCGGCTCCTGCTCCAGCGTCTTTTTGATGAACTGGTGAGTCTCATGGGTGTCGATGTCGGCGTACAACGCGAGGATTTCCTCGTCCGTGCCGAGCTTTAAGGGAGTCTCTACCCCCAGCTTGTCGGCGGCATCTTTTACAGCGGCCAATGCGCGCAACAGCACCGTCACTGGGACGGTACGCTTACGGTTGAACTTTAGCACCAGTGCGTCGCTCTTGCGCGTCTCAAACTCCATCCATGCGCCACGGTCAGGGATGAGCTTGACGGCGGCCATCTTGCGACCCGTCGTGCGGTCTTCCTCGGCCTCGAAATAGACGCCGGGGGAGCGAATCAACTGGCTGACGACTACGCGCTCAGTCCCGTTGATGATGAATGTGCCTTTATCGGTCATCAAGGGCAGTTCACCCATGAAGATGTCGGAGATGATTACATGGTCTCCGGCTTCTTTATTCACCAACGCGACTTTCGCATACAGCGGGACAGTGTAGCTCATGTCACGCTCTAGGCACATCTCACGGGTGTTTTTGGGTTCTTCATACCAGAACTTGAGGCCAAACTGGGTTGATTCAGGGTGATTGGACGGGAAATACAGCTTGAGATTGCCGTTATAGCTCTCAATCGGGCTGATTTCGTCGAACAGTTCCAACAAACCCTCTTGCAAGAACCATTGGAACGATTTGAGTTGGATGTCGATCAGGGAGGGCAAATCCTGTACATCCATCGTCCGGGCGTAGTTTTTGGTGTTGAAATATTCGTTATTCAACGTCCCCTGCCATCTTCTATGTATACATAACGTATACGCTTCGATTTTGGAGTTCCTACTTCAAACCGGAAATGCCTCAACCCCGATGGGGTTGGGTCTTACGCTCCGTCCATAGGCGTTTAACGTCTCGTCGTAGCCACTACCGCGACGTAGGGTGTTTTTAGGCTGTACCAGACAGCCTAAGTCCTTACTTATGGGGGTACTGTGCCGACGTCGTGCGCTCAGGCGGCAAATAGAGACACAAAAAGGCGGTTTTAGATTAAACCGCTTGAGTTGGGAGGGTGGGGGCTAAATCGACCGTGATCTGGATATCTCATCTTGAGCCAGAACGCACTATTCGGAAAATGCGTAATATATAGTATATGCCCTGTCGTGTTAACGTGTCAAGCGCAACAGATGTTCTCTATTCTTAGGTGCATTTCAGGTTGTTGGTAAAACCCCAACGTCAGCGGGCGCACACACGGGTGCGCCCCTACGAACCACACGGTTTTCGTAATGCTTCCCCGCCCGCACAGAATTTATACCGGCGTGTTGAAGGCGGGCAAACCACACGGTTTTCGTAGGGGCGGGGCCATGTCCCCGCCCGTGATGTGTCCCCGCCCGCACAGAGTTTATACCGGTGTGCTGAAAAATAGCTGCGTGATGACCTGTGCGGCCAGCCAGCCCAAAATAGTGACATTGACGGCCACCATCGCCCGGACTTGCATCGCACCACTGGCATCGGCGGATTTGCTGCCGCGCATGTCGTATTGGGTGCTGAAGAACGAGCTTATTAACAGGCCAATCGCCACCATGCCCGCCAGCCAGAACGGAAATGCGCGCAAGATGATCGACGCGGCAACACAAATCAACCCCAACACAATCGTCACCCAGATGGCGATGCGGGTGTTCTTTTCGCCGAGGATGATGGCGGTGTTTTTCAAACCGGCTTGCTTATCGAACTCGAAATCACGCAATTGGTTATACAACTGCCCATAGACCGAGAACAACGTCACGCTACCCGCCACCAGCCATGCCACGCCCGGTTCGGTGTGATAGATGAAATAACCGGCCAGCACAATCAGGCCGCTCAACATCAACGAGTGCGAAATCACATCGGCCACCGCGTAGGCCTTCAAGCGTACCGGACGCCACGAATACAGGTGTGAGAGCGCCAGTGTCACAACGCCGATAATGAATACGCCCGTGCCGCCCGTGGCATATAAAAGCATCGCGGCAATCGCCACCACCCGGCAAGCATTATAGCCCGCACGGATGCTCAAGCGTCCGGCGCTGATCGGATTGGTCAATTTGCGTTCGGGATCGCGGGCATCGTCTGGCGCGTCCTCGATGTCGTTAATCATGAAGGCATAAGCCACCACCAAGATATTGGCGGCCATCACCGTCAGCAGTCGAAAGTCAAGCTGTTGACCGTTGGACATGCCGTAAATCGCCAACAACGCGCCCAGCGCGGTCAGCGGGATATCATAGGCCAAATGCTCACGCCAGCGCGTCAACTGTAACAGGATACGCGCTTGCTCGTTCATGGGGGTGGTCGCAGTCGGTGTACTCAAACAAAAGTCTCCTCTCACCGGTCTCTCATATCAATAGTGACACAGACTATAACACACAAGTTTGCGTCACGATACGCATACGGGTTACGTTGGGAGTTCCTCACCCACCGCGCCCGAACACTTCGAGATTGACGCCGTACAAGCCGGGGTCATCGGTGCAGAACATCAGACAGGCTTGCGCGAGTTGCGCGGGCGTCACCCATTGAGTCGGGTCAGCATCAGGCATGGATTTACGATTCATAGGGGTGTCGATGGTGCTGGGTGAGATGCCGTTGACCGCGATTCCCGCCCCACGCAGTTCAGCGGCCATCGCCTCCATGATGCGAGTCGCCGCGCCTTTGGTGGCAGTATAGGCCGCCGCGTTCTTGCCGCCTTTTAGACCGGCTTTGGCGAGGATGAACACGATTTGCCCGCCGCCGCCGCGCTCTAACATGTGTGAGGCGGCAGCCCCACCGACCAGATAGACCGGGCGGACGTTGAGCGCGAACATCTCATCCAAAACCGCGACCCCGGCCTCGTGAACTGGCTTACCCGCCGCATAGCCGCCGACGGTGTGAATCAGGCTATCAATACGGCCAAAACGCGCCAGCACCGCCTCAAACACGCTCGCCACCCCTTCCGGTGTGGACAGGTCGCCGACGAATCCGGCGTGCTGTGCCTCACCGCCCGGCAGGTCAGACGTAACTTGACTCAGGCGGTCTGCGGCGAGGTCAATCAAGGCCACTTGTGCGCCCTCGGCGGCAAATGCCGACGCGACGGCGCGCCCGAGGTTGCCCGTCCCGCCGGTGACGAGGATAACGCGCTGGGTTTGAGAGGTCATCAGCTTTGGTCGCTTTCTGCGCGGACGCGCATAAAGTCACGGAGGAAACCGCCCCGGTTGGTGGCAATTAGCACCCCAGCGAGGCGTGAGACTTGCATATCGCCCAATTGATGGATGAATTGGGCGACTTGTTCACGCAGGACTTCTTGCACGCCTTCCCACGTCACATCGGGCGGCAGATACAATTCGAGCAAATCGCGCAAGTTATCGAGATAGCCGAGGAAGTCGTTTTCGTTGTGGAAGACCAAAGTGGTTGGGATTTCAAACCGACACACGCCGTAGAAATAGCGCGACAGAAAGCGCGTCCCGGTCTCCAGCGAAAACAAGTCGCTGACCGTCATCGGCGGGCGCACGCTAGACGGGTTGGCGCGGGTCAGGATGATAATGGCGCGCCGAATTAACATGCGAAGTTCCGGCATAGTCTGGATGCTATGGGTGGCGGCCATCATCACGCCATCCGGCTTGATGACGCGCTTGACCTCGCGGATGGCGGCCTCGACATCGGGGATGTGATACAGCATATTGTTCGCCATCACGACATCAAATGTCTCGTTGGCGAACGGCAGTTGGGTGGCTTCGCCAAAGGCTAAACGCCCGGTCTCATAGGCTGGATGTTGGCGCAGCATCCCTTCAGAAAGGTCAATGCCGAAATATTGGATGTCTGGGTGACGTTCAATGAGGCGCTCATAATACGCGCCATAGCCGCATCCGATGTCGAGGATGCGCTCATCACCGCGCCACTGTATCCCCTCCAACGCCCATTTGGGGAAGTCGATGTGCGGGTGCGAAAAACGCTCACGCGCCTCATTTAGTTCCCGGATGCGCTGGGAAGTGGCGTAAAAGCGCTTGAAGCGTTTGGGGTCGTTCAGCGGGAGGCTCATGAGAATCGGGATACACCAAGCGGTAAACAAATCTGCCCATAACTATACCGCAGATTCAAGGTTACGCGCTTGTTATGCGTCAACTCAATTTGCGTTGGGTTTTCCGAGGTTGTTCGGACTGTCCCATCATGCGCCGCATTCGTAAAGGGCGCCCCCGTGTGTGCGCCCGCTGCCGTTTTCAAATCCCCCTTGCTGCTTGTGGTGAGGGGCAAAATCCGGCGCGTCGCGTTATCATCCACCGTAAGATCAGCACACGAATAGGATTCCCCCCATGACCGTTTTCGATTTCGACAAACCGCTGCCGCGCCGCGAGATGGGTGCGATGAAATGGACGATGTACGACGCCGATGTGCTGCCGATGTGGGTGGCCGACATGGACTTTGAATCGCCGCCCTGTATCGCCGAGGCCGTGACTCGGCGCGCCCAAGATCACCGCTTGTTCGGCTATGAGTTCGACCATAAACCGTTGCGTGAGGGGATTGCGGCGCGCATGGGGAATCGCTATGGCTGGCAGATTGACCCGTCACATATCGTCTTTTTACCGTCACTGGTGGTCGGCCTGAATCTGGTTTGCAAGTTGTATGGCGGTGAGGGCGGCGATGTGCTGACCCTCGCGCCGATTTACCCGCCTTTCCTGAGCGCGCCCAAGAATCACGGCCAAACCACCGTACAAGTTGCGATGACCGCACAAATCGACGGTCAGCGCCTGCATTACAGCATCGACTTCGACGCACTGGAGGCCGCCGTCACGCCTAATACCCGCGTATTTTTGCTGTGCAACCCGTATAACCCGGTCGGGCGCATGTTCACCGCTGACGAGTTGGCGCGTCTAGCCGAGTTTGCCGAGCGCCATAACCTGACGCTCATCAGCGACGACATCCACTGCGACTTGATCTTGGATCCGACGCGGGCGCACGTCCCTATGGCGTCGCTGTCGCCAGAGGTCGCAGCGCGCACCATCACATTGATGGCTCCCTCCAAAACCTTTAACATGCCGGGCTTAGGCTTGAGTTACGCCATCATCACCGATGAGGCGCTGCGTAAAACCATGTTGAAAGAGATGTGGTCAGGGACGATTTCTCACCCCAATGTGATGGGTTATGTCGCGGCGGAGGCGGCCTATAAGGAGGGGCAGCCGTGGCTGGATGAAGCCCTGTCTTATTTGCGCGGCAACCGTGACGCGCTGGTGGGCTATGTCGAAGCACATCTGCCGGGCGTGAAAACTACCGTCCCGGAGGCAACTTTTCTGGCGTGGCTGGACATGCGCGACACGCCCATCGCGGATAATCCGTATAAGGCGTTGTTAGAGGTCGGGCGCGTGGCGCTGAACAACGGCAAAGATTTCGGTTCTGGGGGCGAGGGGTTCGTCCGCCTGAATTTTGGTTGCCCTCGCGCCACGCTCTTGGACGGGTTAGAACGGATTAAAAAGACGCTCATGGTCTAGGAAGTCACTCGTTTCAGCAAAACCTCACCCCAGCACCCTTATCCATAGGATAGGGGTTGGGGCGAGGTTTTAGGCGCGTTACGAGATAAAGTTACAGCGATTTCCCGTCGGTATCGACTTCATCAACCGGCGGCATATCGCCATCTTCCGACGGCGGCAAAAAATCCGGCTCGGACGGCTCAACCGACTCATCCGGCGCGGGCGCTTCAATCACCGGCGAGTCTGGGCTGATCACGATGGCGGCGGTCTCTTGGGTGGCGTGACCGGCCTCCTTGCTAACCATCGAAATTTTGCCATCAATGAACGCGCCTTCCTCGGTGCTGAGGGCGGTAGAGGTGATATCGCCCCACACCCGCCCTGTCCGCAAGATTTGCACCTTTTTACCGGTCACATTGCCGCGCACCGCGCCCGCGATGCTGATGTTCTTGGCGCTGATGTCGGCAGTGATTTTGGCCGTCTCACCGACCAGCGCGTTGCCGTCGATGTCCAGCTTGCCGGTGAATGTGCCATCTAACCGGACGTTAGCATGACTGATGAATGTGCCATCAAAGGTCGAGTTCGCGCCTAAGACGGTCTCAAAACCGACGGGTTGGGCGGCGGCGTTCTCGCGCATCGGCGTGGGCTGGGTCGGCGGGGATGCTGGGCGCTCGGTGTAACTGGTGGGGACGGTGGTTGGGGTGGGGTCGGCGGGGGGTTGACGGCGGCCAAAAATCGACATGGGGATGTCCTCCTCAAGGGATTAGAATCTAATTCTACACAACATCACCATTTTACACCCGCATAGGTCTGGTATAATGAATGTATGGAGAGGTCGCATAGTGGTCTAGTGCGCTCGCCTGGAACGCGAGTATGGGGCAACCCATCGCGAGTTCGAATCTCGCTCTCTCCGCTTCTACAAAACCGCCTGCACATCGCAGGCGGTTTTGCTTTAGAATAGCCACGATGAATCACGCCTTAAAGGTAGAAATCTCTTATGGTTATCGACTGGGGCAAGGTCGCGCCCGTCATCGTCTCAATCCTCATCATCATTGCCGTGGCGATTCTACGGCAATATTCGCGGACGTTCGCCGCTATCGCCGCCACCATGCCCATCAATATCCCGCTGGCGCTCTGGATCGTTAACAGTGGCGATGAGACCGCGGCGAGCATGGCCGATTTTTCCAAGACGATGGTCTTTAACATGCTGCCGACGGTGGTTTTCATTTTCGTCGCGTGGCTGGCCTTCCGCGCTGGTTGGACGCTCGTCCCGTCAATTTTGATCGGCTATCTGGCGTGGGGCGTCGGCTTGTTGAGCATCACCGGCTTGCGCTATCTGTTTGGGGTTTAATCCGTACCGGTGCGCGTCCACCGTTATACCGTAATCACATAACTTAAAGGATATTTTCCATCATGCAACGACTGATGACCCTCCCGCGTGGGCAGCGCGTCCTGATTTTCAGCTTCATCCTGATCGGCACACTGGCGCTGATGGTGGCTGTCACCGTTTTTTTGATTTTGCTGACCGTCAACCGTGAGGCGCGCAGCGTCGCCCAACCCATCGCAGACGGCGTGACCGTGGCCGAATACGCGACTCTCCCCGGCGCAGAGGCTTATCCGGCTGCGCTGGTCGTCGCGCCAGACGGCACAGCTTATACCGCCAGCTATGCCACCGGTGAGGTGTATGTCCTGCCCGCTGATGGGTCTGAAGTGACGGTGCTGCCCAATACCCGCGAGAGGTTCGGCTCGGTGGCCGGTCTGTTCGTCACCGATGAGGGCTTAATCGTGCTTGACCGTGTGACGGGTGAAACTAATCGCAGCGGCGGGGTGCTGTGGCGCGTCACCCCAGATGGCGACATCAGCGAAATCGGGCGCGTCAGCCAAGCCGCCGACAGTGTGGCCTTCAATGGCTTGACCCGCGACGCCGACGGGAACTTTTATGTCGCCGATTTGTTGGGCGGGGTTTGGAAATTTGACCCGGACGGGTCAAACGGCGCAGAGTGGTGGGAAGCGCCACGGGCAACAAACCAAAACATCCCAGTCATCAGCGACGTGGCCTATGACTCTGCCAGCAACACCGTGTTGGCGACGGATTCGCTGAGTAACACCCTCTATCGGTTGGATGTCAGCGCCGCGTCGTCGGAGGTGGTGTATCAGTTCACCCGTAACGACAACCCGCCGGGGCTGGTCGGCGTCGCCAGCGCGCCGGACGGGAAGATTTACCTGACGGCCATCGACGAAAAGGCGCTGATGACTCTGCGCGACGGCGAATTGGTCTATCTGGCCGGGTTCTTCCGGGGGCCGTGGGATGTGGCCTTGCTCCCAGACGGGCGCATCTTGGTCAGCAACTTTGATTCGCGGGCGTTGGCGACTCCCGGTCTCTCCCCTCAACTTCCGTTTGGGATTGACGCAGTAAGTTTGCCGTAGTGACTTAAAGACCCATGACTTTCAAACCTAATTAGCACTCAGACTCTATATAGGTATGGCGGTCAATGGGTCTATCTGGCCGGGTTGTTCAGGGAGCTGAACAACGCTCAACGGCGTATCAATTTACCCACGTTTTGTGCAGCCGTGATGACAGTGGGATTAGCCGTAAACAATGTTATCCCCGCGACGGTAGCGAAATCTCCGTCATCAGTGATGATTTTCGTGATTCCTGTGTTAAACATGATCGTAGTTTGGAATAAGTCGTAGCCATCTAAGTTACAACTCGTCATATAACCGTCTGATTGGGCGATAAAGTTACCATCTATCAAAATATCTTTGACCGCAAACTGGTCGATTTGCTGCCATACTTGTTGAATTTGCCGAACAACATTTGGTCGTTCGACTGGGTAATTATGTCGAAATTCTTTTGGACGAATAGATTTTGGAGATAATTTTTGTGATTTCTCAAATATTTCATGCTCATATCGTTCAATGATGTGAGCCAGCTCTGCATAGGCTAAACCAGTTTTTAAGAAGTTACTGCCTATCTTTAGTCCTTTCAGAATATAGTTTGGATAATCCGTAGTTTGGTAATATTGAGGCCGATTGCGACCTTGCTTGAATCGCGTATAGGCAAACCAATACCAAGCATTCGTATCGACAAAAAACTCATCATTGGGCTGTGGGTTATCACTTCTTATATCAACAACATCTGCATTGATTTGTAGGTTGATTGACATTAAGGGTTAAATATCCTCAGACGCTGCATCTAAGACTTCATCAACAGCATTTCTCAAGTCTTGGTTTGAGTAATATTCTTGAGCGTTATTGATGACCATTCTCAACAAGGATGTCCCAACGGCGGTCATATTCTCAACTTCAAGCAGACGCTCAAGCGTTTTATCAGCGATATCGCCTAGCAATTGCCCAATGGCTGCGTTCATAAATGGGGAAGCAAAGATTTTTACCCCAGTAAAATCAAGTTTGACGGATTCACCCGCATGTAGTTTAGGATGAATGAGGTCATAAATTTTCTGACCATCTTCAAGCGTAATACAGTAGAGTCCGATGATTTGTTCTACGTTAATCAACATTTCAAGGCCTTCTTCCAAATAGGGGGAGCGAGGGGGATATTTCGCCTAAAAATCCTTCTAAATTATAGTGATTCCAATCGCATCGCAATGTTACTTGTATCACTGTACCATTAAATGGGGTGGAGATTTCATACGACTTCTCACCGTCTTTGTCGATAAGAACATATCCCGTATCGCTATATATTTCCAATTTTCCGCTATTTCTTTGTACAAAATTCTTAAGAATTTTCAAACCCAACCCCCGTGCCATTCCGTGTGTTGTGGTCGTATTCCCTTTTAATGCCCATAATAATGCTTTAGGTGATGTTAATGAATTTGGTAAGAAATTATTGACGTTATAAGGAATTCCAACGCCAAAGTCAATGAGAGTGATATCTAACTCTTGTTTATTTGGAAAATATTGCCCACATATTGACACCCCTATGGGTGAGTTTGCATGATGAAATACATTTAAATATGCTTCCGAGACACAAGCGACAAGCAATTGTTTTAAATCATCTCCTATGTCAATACGAGAGGTGAGGAGCCAATTATTTAATAGGTAGTTGATAAATCCGATCTCATCTTGTTTCACGTCTATCTTAAAGGGGACTGCGGTATCTTTGACATGACCGGTATTGTTGCCAATTTGGAAGGCCTCCAAAAATCCGTTGTCATTTATATGTTTACGCACAGCGGATGATATGCCCTCCAGAGAATATGAAACTTTTCTCTTCTTAAAGATTATCCAAGCCGTTAGCCCACCCATAAAAGCAATCGTATTTTGGGCAAGAAATTGACATTCGTTGAAATCGAATAAAACGTCATTCCCAGACGAACGTATTGCGTTGGCTATTTTGAATAATCGCTCATAATCTTCAGGTTCGTCATTGTTATATCCAGAAATGCGGATTCGCATAGGTTGATGTGCAAGCATTCGATTTCCTTGTCGTGTTTATTCCTCACGAAATGAATATAGCGCACTTTCTCCTTAATTCGCAGGGATAAACGAAGGGGGATGTTATCCCCCGACATCTGCCCGGCGCAAGAATTGGGCGCGGGTGGCGGCCGTGGCGGCCAATTGCTCTGGTGAAAACTGCGACCAGAAGGCCGCTGGGCTGACCACCCGCCCGGCATTGGCGGAGGCATAAGCTTTCAGGATGCCGAAAAACGCCTCACTGCCCAAATCTTGGCGCATCTGATGCAGCATCCGCACCCCGTTCAGATAGACCGCGTTGATATAAGCGCGGATGGTCGTGAACTCATAGACCGTGCTGTCTACAAACCCGTCTGGCGTGTAGGCATTGATGCGAAATTCCCACCACCAATCGGAAAGCGTGGGGTAAAATTGCTCGATAAAGGTGTATTCGCTATAAGTCGAGAGCGCCTCGTCCAGCCACGGCGTCAGCGCGGAATCGTTGCCGACTTGGGCATACCACCATTGATGCGCGACCTCATGCACCGTAATCAACGTCAGAAAACCGTCCGGTTTGCCCGTATATTGCTTAAACCAAGTCGCGCCAACGAACGCGAACGCGCTGAACTCCATCCCGTCCGGGAAGTCGCCCTGCACGATAACCATGCGCGAATACGGGTATGTGCCGTACAGTTGGCTGAACAATTCGAGCGAGCGCGCCGTCACGGTCAGGGCGTGGGTTGCGCCATCGAGGACGCCCTCGGCGGTCTGGACTTGTGTATCGCCCAGCGTGTAGACATCTACGATCACGCCGTCCAGCGTCAAGTCGCTTGACTTGACAAAATCCGGCGACAAGCTGACCGAATAATCGCGGGCGCGCGGGAGTTTTCCCAGAGAACGCCCGTTGCCATATTCGGTGACATCCCCCGGCGCGGCGACCAGCCATTGATCGTCGCTAACGCGCAATGTGACTTCCCAATCGGCCACATCCAAAACATTTTGCTCCCCAGCGAAAAACGCCTCGCGGGTGATCCAACCACCGTTGGCGCGCACAGCCACCGTCGGCAGCCAATGACCGAGGTTGAGTTGGCGCTCGGTATAGCCGAAATACCCTTTGAACGCCTCGACCCCAGACGAGACGGGCGGCACGTTAAGCGTAAAAGCCAGCGTGACGGTGGTCGCGCAGTCAGCCTCTAACGGCGTGGTCAGCGGCACGGTCAGCCGCCGCCCGGTGATGCTGGACTCGCCCACGCCGTCGCCGGTCACGCCGGTCAACGCGAACGCCTCTAGCCAATAATTCGGCTCGACGTTAAATACGAGGTCATTGAGTGGCGCGCCGGTGCGATTGAGATAGCGCGTGGCCTGAGTCACGGTCACGGTATGGGCGGGGATGTCGATATCGGCTTCCACTTGGTGTAAGGCTATTGGCGTATCAGCAGACAGCGCGCACAGGTCAGTTGCTGCTGCGGTGGGTTCGTCTGGGATGACGGTGGGTTCAGGCGTGGCGGTAGCATTCGACCCTGCCGGGGCGAGGGTTGACAACCGCGAGGCGAGGGTTGGGATCACTAAGCCTGCCGCATTGAAGGTGGTCGCGGTGGGTCGGACGGCGGGGGCGGGCTGCGACAAATTACAGCCACACAGCAATAAGGCAAGCAAGGTGAGCAAAGGCAAGTTGGGGGGCGTCAGTCGTGTGTTCATGCCCCACAGTCTACCATATTCGCCTCACCCGATAACAGGCGGGACGGCATTTTTGTCAGTTTTGTCGCGAGGGGGTGAAACCCGCCTATAAACCCCATAAGATTCAGTTGGATGATGTAAGTCAGCCACAAGGACAGGGGAATGATCCTACTTGCGGCTCATTACTTCATTTGTCTTTTGGACTATCGTGAAAAGGATGAAGATGGGATGAAACCCAACTTCGACTTGCGTCTCACTTGGATAAAGGATTTACACGATGAAACTTAAAGGGTTTTTACTGCTGGTGATCGTGGCGCTACTGGCGCTCCCGACACTGGCACAGCAGACGACGACAGTCCGCTATGGCAACTTCAGCTTCAGCGTTGACTCGACTTGGGCGGGGAATATCGGCATCGACCCATTCGCTGGTGATCCGACAACTCTGGAACAGCCGGGCGGCCCTGAAGTAAAGCATGTCCAATTCTTGCTGTCGGATTCGGATATGACGACAAGTATGTATGACGCTACGCTCGCGATTCGCCTGTATAACACGGCAGATTTCGCGGCTTATCTCGCCCATCAATCAACCTTTGAGCAGTTGCAAGGCCTTCTCAATACGCGGACGGACCTCAACTTTTTCACGACAGCGATGCTG
>Ga0105049_10005071_pt1 | contig 15376 bp, 11 predicted proteins | sample MAT06_FD_78087 | JGI IMG/M metagenome (GOLD analysis project Ga0105049, IMG submission 78087) | Freshwater microbial communities from Lake Fryxell liftoff mats and glacier meltwater in Antarctica - MAT-06 | ecosystem: Environmental > Aquatic > Freshwater > Ice > Liftoff microbial mat | place... | reverse complement strand
TGCCGGGGAAGTGGCCCCGCGTCTTTCACGTCGGTCGACTCGATCGCGACAGCGAAGGCCTGATGCTCGTGACCAATGACGGCGACCTCGCGCTGCGGCTCACCCACCCGAGCTTCCATGTGGAAAAGGAATACGAGGTCGGCCTCGACAAAACCTTCGAGCCCGCGCATCGGGAAAAACTCCTGCGCGGCTTTCACATCCCCGGCGGCCGGGCCAAAGCCGAGCAGGTCGGCGAGATCAAGCCGCAGCTCATCCGCGTGGTCTTGCGCCAGGGGCTCAAGCGCCAGATTCGCCTGATGTTTTACGAACTCGGCTACGAAGTCGTGCATCTCAAACGCGTGCGCATCGGCGCGATCAAGCTCGGCCACCTGCGCCCCGGCGAATGGCGCCTGCTTACCCCGAAGGAACTCACGCAACTCCGCGCCACCCCCGCCGCCCCGGAACCCGCGCCCAAAGCGAAACCGTCCCGCCCGCGCTCGGCCCGGCATTGAGCGCGCGCTGGATTTATCTTTTGACGCTCCCGGCGAGGTCGGCTTTACTCCGCGCCTGACCCGGTGAGGTGGCTGAGTGGTCGAAAGCACCGCTTTGCTAAAGCGGCATACTCGAAAGGGTATCGAGGGTTCAAATCCCTCCCTCACCGCCAGCTCCTGCTGGCCCGGCGCGGCTGCCGGAAATCTTTTCCCCGAGCGTGGCCGTTGGTGTTGTCGCGCGGGCGGCGGGCGGACTACAACCGTCTCCCCGCCTCTCCATGAAATCCTCCCTCTCCCTCCTCGCTCTCCTCGTTTTCTCCGGGTCCGCTTTTTCCGCTGCCGACTGGCCGCAGTGGCGCGGGCCGAATCGCGACGCGGTGGTGCAAGATCCCGGCCATGCACTCGCGAGCCTGCCCACCGATCCGAAGGTGCTTTGGAAAATCGCGACCACCGACGGGCACGCTTCGCCCGTCGTCGCCGCGAACCGCCTGGTGTATCTCGACGGGCAGGAGGGCCAGGAGACGGCCCATTGTGTGGACGCGGCGAGCGGTCGCGAGTTGTGGAAAACGGCGGTCGGTTCGCTCGTCGAGTTTTCCAACTACGGCTCGGGCCCGCGCTGCACGCCGATCGTCGAGGAAGACCGCGTCTATCTGCAATCGAGCGGCGGCGAGTTCCGCTGTGTGGCGCTCGCGGATGGGAAGACGCTCTGGCAGATGAGCTTTGCGAACGATTACGGCGTGACCTTTCTCGGCAATCGCAGCAACGACCCGGCGGCCAAGGAGACGGCTTCGCGCCGCCACGGGCACAGTGGCAGCGGGGTGATCGACGGCGAACGGATCTTTCTCCCGGTGGGCAGTGTGCAGGGGGCGACGCTCGTGGCCTTTGACAAGCGCACGGGCAAGGAACTCTGGCGCGCCGGCGAGGACAATACGGCCTACTCGTCGCCCGTGGTGGGGACACTCGCGGGCGTGCGGCAGGTGGTGCATCTCACGGCCGATGCGCTCATGGGCGTGGATGTCGCGAGCGGGAAGATCCTCTGGCGCGAGCCGGTGAAGACGGGCGCGAAGCGGCACGCCTGCACCCCGCTGCTCAGCGGGGACACGGTGACGATCGCATCGAACAGCGTGGGGACGATTCGCTTCCGGGTGGTGAAAAGCGGCGCCGATCTGAAGCTGGAAAAGATGTGGGAGAATCTCGCCTGCAAGACGAACATCAGCACGCCCACGCTGGTCGGGAATGCGCTCTACACCGTGGGGTCCACGGTCGGGAAATCCTCGCCGCTGGTCTGCCTCGACTTTGCCACCGGCCAGGAGCTGTGGTCGCAGCCGGGCCTGGAAGACTACGCGAGCATCACGGCGGTGAACGACCGCCTGCTGGTCCACAAGTCGAACGGCGAGCTGCTCCTGTTGAAGGTCAACCCGGCGAAATACGAGGAGCTGGGCCGCACGGAGATCTGCGGCAAGACCTGGGCGAGCCCGGCGTATGTGGATGGGCGGATCTACATCAAGGACGCGGGCAACGTCTTCGCCGTCGAAATCGCGCCCTGATCCTCGCGCCCGGCGCGGCTCGATGGAAGTGGGGCGGGATTTCATGAAAGGGGTGGATCGAGTCTCGCGCAGGGCATGCCGGAAGCCCCGGAGACCGGCGAGCAGGATTCCGCCACAGGGCCACGGCGCGGTTTCTCCTTTCACCGCCGCCCACCTTCCCCGAGAAAGCGCGCCGATGACCCGCTGCACCGCCCTCGCCATCGTCGTCGCGTTGTGGGCGGCGATCTATCTGCCCGGGCTCGGCTCCACGGAACTGAAGGGCGAGGAAGGCCGACGCATCCTGCCGGCGATCACGATGCTGGAGACCGGAAACTGGCTCGTGCCCTTCATCGGCGGCGAACCGTACCTGCGCAAGCCGCCCCTAGTGAACTGGGCGATCGCCGGCATCTTCCGCCTCACCGGCGTGCGCAATGAATGGACCGCGCGTCTGCCCTCCGCGCTCTGCGTGCTCGCCCTCGGCCTGGCCATCGTGGCGCTCGCAGACGGCGGCGGAAAAGCGCGCGGCTGGCTCGATCTCGAGACGAGCCTCAACGCGGCGATCATGGCCATGACGCCCTTTGGGCTGCTGGCCAAGGCGAAGTTCGCCGGAGCCGAGATCGAGGGCATCTACGCCCCGCTCACCGGGCTCGCCATCGTCTGCTGGCTGGCTTGGCACGCCCAGGCGCGCTCGCCGTGGCTCGTCTGGGGCGTGCCCGGCATCCTCCTCGGCCTCGCGTGCCTGGCCAAAGGCCCCTCGCTCCACCTCTTGTACTATTACGCGATCGTCGTCGCCGTCCTGTGGCGGGAGAAAGCGCTGCGCCAGCTCGCCCATCCCGCGCCCCTCGCCGGCCTCGCGATCTGCGCCGCGATCTTCGCCGCCTGGGCCATCCCCTATTTCCAGACGCCGGAAGCCGCCACCGCCGCCGCGGTCTGGAAGCGCCAGGGCCTCGACCGCTTCACCGAGAGCGCATTCAACCTCGGGAACTACCTGACGAACCTGCCCCGCGCCCTCGGCGATCTGCTCCCGTGGGTGCTCGTCGCGGCCTGGGTCCGGTGGCGCGGGCGGCAGGGCGGCCACATCCCGATCGCTTGCTCGCGAGAGTTCCGCGCCGTGGCCTTCGCCACCGGCGCATGCTTTCTCCTCGTCCTCCTCATCCCCGGCACCCTCCCACGCTACGTCCTGCCCCTCGGCGCGCCGATCGCCCTGCTCCTCGCCGATCTGCTCCGGCGCTCGGCGAGTGTGGCGCGTCCGCGCCGGCTCGTCCTCGGGATCGCCGCCGGTCTCGCCGGCGCGATGCTCGCCTACGCCGGCCTCGTGGTGCCGCGCCTGCAGGCGCGGGAAGATCTCCGCCCGACCGCCCGGGCGATCGACGCGCGACTTTCCGCCGGCGACATGCTGACCCTCCACGACCCCGGCTACCTCGCAGCGATCTTTTACCTCCGCACGCCCTACCGCTACGCGCCGCGCACCGCAGACATCCCGGCAGATGCGACATGGGTGCTGGCCCGGGGCAGCGCGCGCCAGAGTCTGGAGAAAAAGCGTCCCGATCTGGCAGTGGTGGAGATTTTTCGCACGAAACGCAGCGGCGAGCTTTTGCTCTTGCAACCCTCCGGCGGAATCCAAAAAGTGCCCGCCCGCTGAACTGCGGCCAAGCCGCTCCGCCCGCCCAAAAGCCGGGCTCGATCCGCCGCTTGTGAAATTTTTCACAAAGTTGTTGCCTTGCTCTAATTCACACCGGATAACACTCCTTCTCCGCAGAATATCCGCCTCATGCAGACCGCCCACATGCAGCCACTCAGCACCTCGCTCGTCTAAAGAATGGCGAATATTTTTCCGCGCGGGAGCAACATCCTCCCGCTTAAGATCCTCCTCTGCCTGGCCGTGATCGGGCCGGCCCTCACCGCGGGAGCCTGGTACTACTTCACCCCGAAATACACCCGGGTCGGCTATCAGCCCGCGCAACCCGTCCCCTTTCCGCACGATGTCCACGCCGCCCAGCTCGGCATGGACTGCCGCTACTGCCACAGCTTTGTCGAGACCGCCGCCCACTCCAATGTGCCGACCACGCAGGTCTGCATGAATTGCCACAATGCGGTGCAAAAGGAGAATCCCAAGCTCGCCCCGATCCGCGAGTCGTGGCTCACCGGCAAGCCCATCGAGTGGGTCCAGATCCACAAGACGCCGGACTACGTGTACTTCAATCACTCCGCGCACGTAAACCGCGGCGTCTCCTGCGTGAGCTGCCACGGCAAGGTAAACGAAATGGCAGTCGTCTATCACGCCGAGCCGCACTCCATGGCGTGGTGCCTCGATTGCCACCGCAACCCCGAAAAGGCGCTCCGGCCGCTCGATCAGATCACCAATCTCGACTGGACCCCGAAGGAAGTGAACGTCGCCGACTTCATCGCCAAAAACGGCAAACCGCCGGGTGAACAGGGCGTGGACTTCTCGAAAAAAACCTCCCTCTCGCAAGATCAGATCGGCAAAACCCTGGCCGCCAAGTGGCACATCAAGGCCCCGGACATGAATTGCGCAGGCTGTCACCGATGAGCAAACGCGTCTTCCATCACCCAACCCCGCCCAGCACGGGCAAGAAATACTGGCGCTCGCTGGGCGAACTGGACGACACCCCCGAGTTTCGCGGCTGGCTCGAACGCGAGTTTCCGCAGGGCGCGGCGGAGTTTCAGGGCGGCGACGTCTCGCGGCGGAACTTCCTCCAATTGATGGGTGCGTCGATGGCGCTCGCTGGGTTTGGCCTTACAGGTTGCCGGCGCATGGAGAAGCATCTGGTGCCCTTCACCAAAGGCGTCGAGTGGTCCATCCCCGGCAAAACTCTCTTTTTCTCCACCTCCTATCCGATGCGCAAAGGCGCGGCCCCGCTGGTCATCGCGACCCATGATGGCCGCCCGACCAAGGTCGAAGGCAACCCCCTGCATCCGGTCAGCAAAGGGGCCTCCGACCTGCTCGCACAGTCGTCGATCCTCGATCTCTACGATCCCGATCGTTCGCGGTATTTCGTAGAAAATGGCGCCCGGGAAAAAACCGGCCGCCGCTCGGATGAAGCCGCCTTCCTGAAGGCGCTCGACGCGATCGTCAAAGCGGCGGGCGACGGCACCGGGTTGGCCTTCCTCGTGGAGCAGGATCATTCGCCGACGCGGGAGCGGCTCCGGGGAGAGATCGAAAAGAAGTTTCCGCAGGCCACCTGGGCGGTGTACGAGCCGCTCGGCGCCGAAGGCGATGCGATCTACGGCGGCACCCGGGCCCTGCCCAAGCTCGAAAAGGCCGCCGTGATCCTCTCTGTGGATTGCGATTTTCTCGGCACCGACGGCGATGTCGGTCTGTGCAAAGCCTTCAGCGCCGCCCGCAAAGTGGAAGGGCCGGACTCCAGGATGAACCGCCTCTACACGGTCGAGAACCGTTACACCGTCACCGGTGGCATGGCGGATCATCGCTTGCGGCTCCCGGTGAGCCAGATGGGGGCCTTCCTCCGCGCGATCGCGGAACAGCTTCAGCAGAAGACGAACGATGCGGGCGTACAGCAGTTGCTCCAGGGGATGCCTGCGAGCGCCGAAAAATTTCTCGCTGGCTGGGTCGAGGAAGCCGCCGCCGACCTGCTCGCCCACAAAGGCCAGGTCGTGGTCCTCGTCGGTCCGCGGCAGCCCGCTGGCGTGCAGGCTCTCGGCGCGGCGATCAATGCCATGCTCGGCGCTCCCGGCAGCACCCTCGTCGGCCGCAAAAGCACCGTCCGGCCCGGCAAGTCGATCGCCGATCTCGCGACGCAACTCAAGGCGGGCCAGATCAAGACCCTCTTCGTGCTCGGTGGCAACCCGGTGTACAACGCTCCCGCGGATCTCCACTGGGCGGACCTCCAAAAGTCCGTGCCCACGGTGATCCGGCTCGGCCTGTACGAAGACGAAACCTCACGGCTCGCGACCTGGCAGGTGCCTGCGGCGCATTACCTCGAGACCTGGGGCGACGGACGCTCCACCGACGGCAGTTACACCTCGGTCCAGCCGATGATCCTCCCGCTCTACGGGGGCTGGTCCGCACTCGACCTCCTCGCGGTGATCGCTCGCGGCCAAAAGCCCGAAGGTCCGGAGCTGGTGCAGGAGACTTACCAGCAACTCTTCAAGCCTGCCGACTTTATCGCTGGCTGGGCCAAATTCCTCCACGACGGCTTCTTCGCCGACGACGCCGCCAGGGACGAAGTGCTTTCCTTTAACCCGGAGTTTGCCAAGACCGCCATCGCCCGGATCGCGGCCGAGGCTCCTTCGGAAAAGAGTTTGGAAGTCGTCTTCGTCGCCTGCCCCAAGGTGGACGACGGCCGCTTTAACAACAACGGCTGGCTCCAGGAAATCCCGGAGCCGATGACCAAGCTCACTTGGGACAACGCCGCACTCCTCAGCCCGGCGACCGCCCGGCGACTTGGGGTAAAGGATGGCGACGTGCTCGAGATCGCCGTGAACGGCGTGACCATCGCCATTCCCGCACTCCGCTTTCCCGGCCACGCGGACCACTCCATCTCCATCGCGCTCGGTTACGGTCGCAGCGTCACGGGCCGGGTCGGCACGGGCACCGGCATCGATGCCTATCCGCTGCGCACGACTGCGACGCCGTATTTTGCCCTCGGGGCCACAGTCAAAACGACGGGGCGGAACCGTAAGCTCGCCATCACCCAGGAGCACGGCACCCTCGAAGGCCGCGGCCCCGACCTCACCCGGCAGGCAAATCTCGAAGATTTCCGGCGCGAACCGACCTTTGCCAAGACCAGCGGCATGGATGCCCACATCCCGCCGAACAAGTCGCTTTACACCAATCCCGAACTCAAGGATCTCCACCAGTGGGGCATGAGTGTGGATATGAGCCTCTGCACCGGCTGCTCCGCGTGCATGGCCGCCTGCCAGGCGGAAAATAACATCCCGATCGTCGGTAAGGAACAGGTCATCAATGGTCGCGAGATGCACTGGATTCGCACCGACCGTTACTTTGCCTCGCTCACCGACGAGGAGAACGACCCCGAAGTCATCTCCCAACCGATGATGTGCCAGCATTGCGAGAATGCCCCGTGCGAGACGGTCTGCCCGGTGAATGCCACGGTGCATAGCGAAGACGGCCTCAACGTGATGGCCTACAACCGCTGCATCGGCACCCGGTATTGCGCCAATAACTGCCCGTTCAAGGTGCGCCGCTTCAACTTCTTCGATTACAACCAGCGCGACGTGCTCGGCCGCAAGGAAGGCCAGCCCTTCTCCGGCGTATATGCCTGGAATCTCACCGCCGCCAAGGGCATGGAGGATTCGCTCCAGATGTCGAAGAACCCCAACGTCACCGTGCGCATGCGTGGCGTCATGGAAAAATGCACCTTCTGCGTGCAGCGCATCCAGGAGGCGAAAATCGCCGCCAAGGTCAGCGGACGCGATTCCTCCGAGGTCAAAGACATCACCATCCCGGCCGACTCCTTCACCTCCGCCTGCGCCCAGGCTTGCCCGTCCGACGCCATCGTCTTCGGCGACATCAGTAACAAGGAAAGCCGGGTCGCCAAGCTCCGGGAAAAGGAGCGCAGCTACCGCCTCCTCGAATACCTCAACATCCTGCCGCGCGTGACTTACCTCGCCCGCATCAAGAATCCGAACCCGAAAATGCCCGGCGCCGGCAAGATTGGCGAAGCCATGAAGTCCCACCATCACGGCCCGGGCCATGAAGGCGCCACCGCACCCGCCGGAGGGCACCACTGATGTCTGCTGAATCCGCCGTCACCCTGACCACGCCGAAAGAGCTCGAGCGCGTACCGCTCGTCTCGAACCAGCGCCCGCTCTCCTGGATCAGCGACAAAGTCTCGCTCATCTGCGAAACGGCCACCCCACTCTGGTGGTGGCTGATGTTCCTGCCCTGCTCCGCCATCGCCCTCGTCGGCTTGCTCTGCATCGGGTACCAGATCTCCAACGGCGTCGGAGTGTGGGGCGAAAATCATCCCGCGGGTTGGGCTTGGGACATCACCAACTTCGTCTTCTGGATCGGTATCGGCCACGCCGGCACCCTCATCTCGGCGATTCTTTTCCTGACCCGGCAAAAGTGGCGCACCTCCATCAATCGCGCCGCGGAAGCGATGACCATCTTCGCGGTCATCTGCGCGGGTATCTTTCCCGGCATTCACGTCGGTCGGGTCTGGATGGCCTGGTTCCTCGCCCCCATCCCCAATGCCAATGGCATCTGGCCAAACTTCCGCTCCCCATTGCTCTGGGACGTCTTCGCGGTCTCCACTTACTTTACCGTCTCACTCCTCTTCTGGTACACCGGCCTCATTCCCGATCTCGCGACCCTGCGCGATCGGGCCAAGTCCCGGGTCTCGAAGTATCTCTACGGCATCTTCGCCATCGGCTGGCGCGGCTCAAACCGCCAGTGGCGCCACTACGAGATGGCCTATCTCGTTCTTGCCGGCCTTTCGACCCCGCTGGTGCTCTCCGTGCATTCGGTGGTGTCCTTCGATTTTGCGACCTCGATCCTTCCGGGCTGGCACACCACGATTTTCCCTCCCTACTTCGTCGCGGGTGCAATTTTTGGAGGCTTTGCCATGGTGCTCACCATCCTGCTTCCGTCCCGACTCCTCTATCCGCAGCTCGACGACATGATCACCCGTCAGCATGTGGACAAGATGGCCAAGATCATCCTGCTCACCGGTTCCATCGTCGGCTACGCCTACCTCATGGAGCTGTTCATGGCCTACTACAGCGCGAATCAGTATGAACTCTTCACCTTCCTGCGCGCCCGCATCGGCATCGACAATGACGGCTGGTACGCCTGGGCGTATTACTGCATGATGTTTTGCAACGTCATCTCGCCCCAGATCTTCTGGAGCAAAAAGATGCGTTCCAACTACTGGGTGGTCTTCGCCGTCTGTATGTTTGTGAACGTCGGCATGTGGTTTGAGCGCTTCGTGATCATCGTCACCTCGCTCGCCCAGGACTTCCTGCCCAGTTCCTGGGGGCATTACTCCCCGAGCTGGGTCGAGATTTGGACCTTCATCGGCACCTTCGGCATCTTCCTCTCCCTCTTCCTGCTCTTCATGCGTTTCCTGCCCATGATCTGTATGTTTGAAGTGAAGCTGGTCACTCCCGCCGCCGATCCCCACCACCAGGCCACCGACAAGGAGGCGAAACACTAATGGCTGACTATCGCAAAGTTTACGGCCTGGGTGCCGAGTTTGCCTCCCCGGCGGACCTCATGCACGCCGCGGAGAAAGTCCGCGATGCCGGGCTCACCAAGTGGGATGTCCACACCCCCTTCCCCGTGCATGGCATGGACAAGGCGATGGGCCTCGGCAAGTCCTGGCTTTCCGCCCCGGCCTTCATCGGCGGCGTCACCGGTCTCCTCACCGCCGTGCTGCTCACCTGCATCCCCTCGTTTGGGATCTATCCGATGATCGTGCATGGCAAGCCCTACGATTGGCGCACGTTGCCCGCATTCTTCCCGATCGTGTTCGAGCTGACCGTGCTCTTCTCCGCCTTCGCCACGGTCATTTCCATCCTGGTCATGAACCAGCTCCCGAAGTGGTACCACCCGGTCTTCAACTGGGAGCGGTTCACCCGGGTCACCGACGACGGCTTCTTCATCGTCATCGAAGCGCGCGATCCGAAGTTTTCCGAATCGAAAACCCGGGAAATGCTCGAAGCCATCGGCGGCCGGCACGTGACCCTCATCCACGACTGATATGCTGCGTTACTTCTTCGTTTCCTTTCTGCTCATCTCCGTCGCCATCGTCGCCCTGGCCGGCTTCCGCGGGACCAGGAGCAGCAAGCCGCCGATCGAGATTTTTCCCGACATGGATCACCAGCCGAAGCTGCAGCCGCAGCATCCGAGCCATTTCTTTTCCGATGGCAGCGGGGCGCGCAAGCCGGTGCCCGGCACGATCCCGGTCGGTTACACCCTTCCCGGCTCCTACCTTCAGGCCGGCGCCCGGAATGCGACGATCGCTCCGAGCGGCTTCGCCAACCAGCCCGACTACTACAACACCGGCCGCATCGGGGACGTGTACGGAGACGGCTTTCCGACCAATCTCACCATCAATGAGCCCTTCCTGAAGCGCGGCCAGGAGCGCTACAATATCAATTGCAGCGTCTGCCACGGAAAGACCGGTCTGGCCAATGGCATCGTCGGACAGTACGGGCTCGCGGCCATCGCCAACCTCGTGGACGACCGCGTGAAGGCCATGCCTGACGGCCAGCTCTACAACACCGTCACTAACGGTAAAAACACCATGGGAGCCTATGGCCCGCAGATCGCCGTCGAGGATCGGTGGGCCATCGTGGCCTACCTGCGCGTGCTCCAGCGCTCCACGATGGGCAAGCTGGCCGACCTGCCCGAGGCCCGGCAAAAGGAACTCCAAGCGAAATAATGAGCGACCACTCCCACGCTGCGACGCCGCCGAAGCCTGAGTCCTTCGACATCAAGGACGCTGGCCCGTTGCCGAAGTTATTCTTCCTGGCCGGCATCGTCGGTCTTCTCGGCAGCCTGCTCGGCCTCATCATCTCCCGCGAGCAGTTTGCCTACTCCTGGCTCTTTGGTTTCAGTTACTGCTTCACCATCTGCGTCGGGGCGCTCTTTTGGACGTGCCTGCACCATGCGACGGACGCCGAGTGGTCCGTGGTCGTGCGACGAGTGCTCGAAAACATCGCCTGTCTCATTCCCTATCTGGCGCTCGCCTTTGCCCCTCTCGTTATTTTCTGGTGCATGCCACTCCTCTGGCACTGGTGGGATGTAAAACCCGGGGAAGACGTGCTGCTCGACGCCAAGTCCGGCTTCCTGAACCATGGGTTCTTCTTTTTCCGGATGGTGACCTACTTCCTCCTGCTGAGCTGGGTCGCGCTGAGCCTGCGGAAACGCTCCGTGGCGCAGGACGCCGATGGTGAAGCCCGCCATACCCTGGTCATGCGGAAGTTTGGCATCGGCGGCATCCCGGTCGTGGCGGTGTGCCTCACCTTTGCCGCCGTGGACTGGCTCATGGGTCTCGACTACCACTGGTTCTCGACCATGTGGGGCGTCTATATCTTCGCCGGCGCCGCCGGCAGTTCGATGTCCCTGCTCGTCCTCATCGTTACCTGGATGAAGAAGAAGGGCTACCTGAGCATGGTGAACCAGGAGCATTACCACATCATGGGTAAGTTCATGTTGGCCTTCACCATCTTCTGGGCCTACATCGGTTACTGCCAGTACATGCTCATCTGGTACGCAAACATCCCGGAGGAGACGATCTACTTCCGGATTCGGAACACGGAGAGCTGGTGGTATTTTTCGCAGTTCCTGGTCATCGGGCGCTTCTTCCTGCCCTTTCCCATCCTCCTTTTCCAATTCACCAAGAAGAGCGGGCTCATCAACTTCTGCGCCGTCTGGATTTTGCTCATGCAATTGCTCGACCTCTTTGTGGTCGTGCTCCCGGCGTTGCACCCGACCGGTGTTCATTTTGCCGATCTTTTCTTCGGCGCCTGCTCGGTGGCCGCCATCGCCGGATTCCTGGGCTGGCTCTTCCTCAAGAAGATCGGCCGCACCTGCCTCTTTCCCAAACGCGATCCGCGCCTTCTCGGCTCGCTCAAACTCACCAACTGACATGGCCGATTCCGAAGCCCGCAAGTCCAACGGTTTCCTCGTCTTCCTCGGTTGCTCCGCGGCCATCGCCGCCGTCATCGTCTTTGCCGCTGGCCTGCTCGCTCGCGAGCCGAAAGTCGCCACCGTGGATGGTCGGCGCGCCCAGGAGCGCCTGGAAACCCGCCTGCGCCTCGAGAAAGCCGATTTCGAACAGCTCACGACCGCTTCATGGGTCGATAAGGAAAAGGGCATCGTGCGTCTCCCGGTCGGTGACGCCATGAAACTCGCGGCCGTGGATCTGGCCGGCAAGAAGCCCGCGCCTTCGCAGGTCAAGGTGGACGCACCCCTGCCCATGCCGCCGCCCTACGATCCAAACTCCAAGGAGCCGCCAGTTTTTCCCCTCCCCTCCGCGCCCCAGGGCGCCGTGAACATTCACTTCGAGGCGAAAGCTTCTTCCGCGCCTGTCTCCCCTCCCCCCGCGCCCGTGCCCGCCGCAGCCACTCCGCCGGCCGCCGCGGCCGCTCCGGCCGGAAATCCGGTGGCCGCGACCTCGGCGCCAGATCGCTCGCCCCTCATCCATTTCACTGAGAATTCGGAATCGAAGAAATGACCGCTGCCGCACCCGCACCCACCGCTCCCGCGCCCTCTGGTAGCGCGCCAGCACCGAATCGCGCCCTGGCGCTCGAACGCGCCCGGATCGATAAGTCCACATCCGGCCCGGTCCTCTTCTTCTTTGGCTCCGCCGTGCTTTGGCTGCTGGCCGGCACCTTGCTCGGGTTGATCGCCGCGATTCAGTTGCACTCGCCGGCCTTCCTCGCCGGCTTCTCATTCATGACTTACGGTCGAGTCTGGCCGGCTTACCAGCAGACTTTGATTTACGGTTGGGCGAGTCAGGCTGGCATCGGCGTCGGACTCTGGCTGCTCTCGCGCTTGTGTCGTGTCGAGATGAAGTTTGGCGGCGTGCTCATCGTCGCCGGCTTGTTCTGGAATATCGGCCTCAGCGTGGGCGTCCTCCAACTCGTGTGCGGGGTGACCAGTGGAGTGGTCGGGATGGAACTCAGCGGCGGTGCCGCCGGCATCATGTTTATCGGGTATGCACTCGTCGCCCTCTGGGCCGCGATGATCTATGGCTTCCGCCGGCAGGGCCCATCCTACGTTTCCGTGTGGTATCTGCTCGCGGCCTTCCTTTGGCTCCCCTGGGCCTTCGGGCTCGGGTACCTCGCCCAGCATCTCCCCGGCCTGCAGGGGGTTTTGAAAAATGTCATCGCCTCCTGGGCGAGCCATAGCCTGGTCACGATGTGGATCACCGGGGTGGGTCTCGCGGCGGCTTACTATTTGATTCCCAAGGTCATCAACCGTCCCATCTTCAGCTACAATCTCGCCTCCATCGGCTTCTGGTCCTGGCTTATCTTTGGCGGCCTCACGTCCATGGTGCGCCTCAGCGGCGGCCCCATCCCGGCGTGGCTCGTCACCGTGAGCATCGCAGCGCACATCCTCCTCATCGTCCAGATCGTCACGGTCACGGCCAATTTGGTCCTCACCATGCAGGATCAGTATCACATGGTCTATCATTCGCCGACCATCCGCTTCACCTTCTTCGGTGCGATCTCCTTTTCCCTGGCCAGCGTCGTCAGTCTGCTCATGTCGTTGCGGTCCGTGGATGGCTTGGTGCATTTCACCGATGCGACCTATGCGGTGGATCTCATGTTTATCTTCGCCTTCTTCAGCATGGCGATGTTCGGAGCCATCTACTACATCATGCCCCGCCTCGTCGGATGCGAATGGCTGTCCGCTTCGATGATCAGCCTCCACTTCTGGGGGGCGGCTTACGGGGGCGGCATGGTCATCCTGGTGCTGCTTTTCGGCGGACTCTACCACGGCGCAACGATGAGCGATCCCGAGACGCTCTTTTCCCAGGTCATTGAGTCTTACTATCCATTCCACGTCGGTCGGACGATTGGCCTGGTGATTCTCGCACTGGGTCAATTGATTTTCGGACTGCATTTCCTCCTCATGCTCCTGCGCATTGGCCAGCCCGGCGGTCAGGCCACGCTCTTTGCCCCCATCCAGGAGGATTTCCACTCATGAATCGTTCCATGCCACTTTTTACGGGCGTCATCGGATCTTTTGCCATTTCGCTCGCCGCGATAGTGCTCGTGCCCAAGTCGCAAATCGGGGCGCTGCAGCCGCAGATCACCGAAGACGAAGGGAAGATCACCGACATTTTCCCGATCGAGAATCGTGGCATCGCGGAAAAGGGCCGCGCCATCTACGCCGCAAACGGCTGTTACTACTGCCATTCGCAGCAAGTGCGTGATCCTCAGAATGGCACCGACCTGGTGCGCGGCTGGGGAGAACGCCGAACGGTGGCCCGCGATTACCTTTTTGAAGAGCCGCCCTTCCTCGGCGCCAATCGCTTCGGACCCGATCTCTCCAATGTCGGCTCCGCCAAATGGCGCAACGAACCGGAGGGTGAAACCCGCAAACCCGCGCGGCGCGATGCCGCATGGCACCTGCTCCATCTCTACTATCCCCGGGCGGTGATCACGCAATCGATCATGCCCTCGTATCGGTACCTCTTCGAGCAACGTAAGGTTTCCGGTCAGCGGTCCGTCGATGCCCTCCCGGTCGTCGCGCCGAAGGGCGCCGACTATGAGATCGTGCCCAAGGCGGAAGCCAAGGCGCTCGTGGGTTATCTGCTGACGCTCGACCGCAGCCATCCGCTGCAAGAAGTGAAGAGTGCCGCCGCTGCGCCCGCTGCAGCGGCAGTCCCTGCCGCCAAATGAGCACGCCATCCGACCGACCCACGCCTCCTGAGAATCCCGATCAAATTGATTACCGGGAAGCGGGCGACATTACCGAGGTGCATTCCGCGATTCAGCGCGAAAACGTAGAACCGACCGCGCGAGTCACTCCCATTCCGCTTTGGCTCACGGCCGTCTGCGGCGGAGCCATGGTCTGGGCAGGCACCTACTTCGGTGTCTTCAATGGCGGACTGAGCGGCAATGTCTTTAATGAGTACGATAGCTCACCTGCACTACTCTTCCCGCCTCCGGCGAATTTGAAGGGTGCCGGTCCGGCGGCGGAGGCCCCGCAATCCATGGCCCAGATCGGCAAGGGCGTGTATTCGAACTGCGTCGCCTGCCATCAAGCGAGCGGCATGGGTGTCGCGGGGCAATTTCCGCAGCTCGTCGGTTCCGAGTGGGTGACCGGCGGCGAAAAGCGCCTGTTGGCGATCATGCTCAAGGGGGTGGCCGGTCCGATCACGGTTTTGGGCAAGCCTGGGATCTATTCGGGCAACATGGTCGGCTGGGAAACCTCGCTTTCGTCGAAGAAGATCGCGGCCGTGTGCAGCTATATTCGGGTCGAATGGGGGAACAATGCACCGGAAGTGACCGAAGCCGACGTGGAACTGGCGAAGAAGGAGTTTGCGGCGCAAAAAGCACAGTACACCGAAGCTCAACTCCTCCAGATCCCGGACGAAAACTTCGACGGCCCGGGAGGTGGCGGAGCGCCTGCCCCAGCCGCCGCCGCAAAGCCAGCCTCCGCCCTGGCGTCTGCGGTTCCCGCCGCCGCGGCAATCCCTGCGCCAGCGGCTTCGGCAACGAGCGCTGCGGCTTCTCCGGAACAACTCGCGATGGGCAAGACGGTGTACATGACCGTCTGCGTTGCGTGCCATCAACCGACGGGCGCGGGTCTGCCCATGGTCTTCCCGCCGCTTGCCAAACAACCCTACGTCAGCGGTTCTGCCGAACGCCTGGCGGCGATCATCCTCAAGGGCAATGCCGGTCCGTTCACCG
>Ga0105049_10005069_pt1 | contig 15378 bp, 17 predicted proteins | sample MAT06_FD_78087 | JGI IMG/M metagenome (GOLD analysis project Ga0105049, IMG submission 78087) | Freshwater microbial communities from Lake Fryxell liftoff mats and glacier meltwater in Antarctica - MAT-06 | ecosystem: Environmental > Aquatic > Freshwater > Ice > Liftoff microbial mat | place... | reverse complement strand
TGATCGTCGGCTATGCCTCCATGACGCAGGTCACGATCGGGGCCCAGATCGGCGGGCAGGCGTTCCGCCAGGTCGTCTTCTTCCAGGACGCCGCGAGCTTCGAGACCTTTAAGCGGAGCCAAACCGAGTTTTCCGCCAACGCCTCGGCCGTCGCCGCCAGGAGCGGCGCGGCGTCGTCCAATGACTACTCCAAAGGCGTCGCGGTGTTTGTCGTCCCGACCCAGGGCCTGATGGCCGAGGCCTCGATCGGCGGGCAGAAGTTCCGCTACCGCGCCGTGGGCAAGTGAACTCGTCGCGAGCAACGGGACTCGAGCGGGATTTAGCAGGAAGTTCCCAGAAATAAAGCCCCGGGGCTTACGCCCCGGGGCTTCTTTGATCTAGAGAGAGATCGAGATTCGAAACTCATCGGCGACGACGGGCCGCGAGCAAGCCAACGACCGCCAGCAGGCTCGCCGCACCGGGCGCGGGGACCGGCGTGAGCAGGTCCTGCTCAACGGCGTTGGTGAGCAGATAAAGCGGCTGAACGGGACCCGCCGTGTCCGCAGCGGTCAAGAAGGCCTGGGCTTGAGTGAACGCCGCGGGGAGCGGACCAGTCAAGTACATCCGCTGGGAGATGTCCGTCAGATCGAGCGTGGCCAGGTCGGCCTCGTAGGAGATCTTCCAGACGGCGAGCTGGAATGCCGCGGAGTAGTCGAGGTTGGTCTGGATGAGCGGGTTGAACCCGAAATCGGCCCAGAGACGGCCCAACCGCTGGGTCTGAAGCGCGGAGAACGTCACCGGACCGGTGAGCCCGCCGGTGTTGGTCGTGGAGCCCTGGACGTTGAACACGTCGTAGGTGAGGGCAGGGCCCGAAAAGGTGTTCCCGACCGACACGTTGATTGGGATCATCAGCTCAACACAGAACGTTGGGAAGTTCAGCCCGATGTCATTATTGACGCCGGGGCCGGCGGGGAGGTCGGTGCGGCGACCGTTGATCACGATCGCACCCGCCTCCACAAACCGGGGGTTCGGCAACGGGGGGTTGACCGGGTTGGCAATGAAGAACCCCACATTGAAGCCCGGATCAACAGGGATGTCGAAATTCGCGGTGACCGTATCGGCGTGGGCCAGACCGGCCGCCGCCACCAGGACCCCAGCGCCCAACGACCACGTCATATTCATACCCATTCCTCTTCTCCTTCTGCGGCAAATTGCCGCGAACTCTTCGAGTCTCATCAGAGGCCCAAAGGCCAAAAGAGCCATCGCCCACTTGGTCAATTGAACCGAAAAAAGCTACTAATCCTTCAGGACTCTCTCCAACGGGCATCCCGCCCTTTTCAGGACAGACGCACCTTCCTCTTAACCTAGCTTACCACAAAAACGACCGCTCGCAAGTCCGCCCGGAAAGTTCCGGTAATATGCTCAAATACTTAACGAAAACCGTTCAATTCGCCCAAGGATCTGGTAGGCACCAATCCGTGTATTTGGGATAATGCCTCTGCTTATTCGGCGAATGTCCGATCCGGATGCCCGCCGCGTACGAAATGATGGAAACCATCTCGTTCCGCAGACCATCTAAGCTGACGTGCTCGGCTGGTCGGAGCGAAGTTCGCCCGGTGCCTGCCCAGCGAGGAGTTTTTATGAAGGTTTGGCCCGCTCTGATCGCCGTCTCGATGGTCGTCTTCGCTCTGCTAGCTATGCAGGCAGCCCCCCGCGCTGTGGGGGGCCCGCCAAAGATCGACATCGAGACCACCACCCGCTCCAAGGACAGGGATCAACCCATGTACTCAAAGTCCGCGTACGACATCACGCCGCTCTCCAAGGAGCGGATCAACGAACTGGCCGCGACGCTCTCGCCGGAGGACGCCAAAGTCATCCTGAACAAGGGGACCGAGGCCCCGTTCTGCGGCAACCTGCTCGACAACAAGAAGGAAGGCACGTATCTCTGCAAGCTCTGCGGCCTGCCGCTTTTTTCCAGCCAGCACAAGTTCGACTCGGGCACCGGCTGGCCCTCCTTCTTCGCGCCTACTGACACGGCCCACGTCGCCTACATCAAGGACAAGTCGATGGGCATGACCCGCGTCGAAATCCTGTGCGCCCGCTGCGACGCGCACCTGGGCCACGTTTTCGAAGACGGGCCCGAGCCGACCGGCCTGCGTTACTGCCTCAACTCCGCTTCGATGCTTTTCTCGGAAAAGGGCCAGGAACTGCCCGTAGCTTCGCGGCCCATCGCCACCGAGACGGCGTACTTCGCCGGCGGGTGCTTCTGGGGTGTTGAGGACCGGTTCCAGCAGACTCCCGGCGTGATCGACGCCGTGAGCGGCTACATGGGTGGGACCGTCTCCAAGCCTACCTACAAACAAATCAGCTACACCGACACGGGCCACGCCGAGGTGGTGAAGATCGTCTTCGATCCCTCGAAGCTCACCTACACGCAGCTCCTCGAAAAGTTCTTCAAGTACCACGACCCGACCACGCTCAACCGTCAGGGCCCCGATGTCGGCACGCAGTATCGCTCGGCCGTCTTTGCGATGGGTGACGCGCAGCTCAAGCAGGCCAACGAGTTCATCACCGAGAAGGGCAAAAAGGCCCGCTTTCAGCGGACCAAGATCGTAACGCAGGTGGTTCCGGCCGCGAGCGAAGGGCCGGGGCAGTTCTGGACCGCTGAAGAATACCACCAGGACTATCACACCAAGAACGGTGGGCACTGCGCAATGCCCCCGAACGTCAGCGACGATGAGTGATCTAAAGTTGAAGGCGATCCTGGGATTCGTTCGCAGAGCCTCGCTCATCCTTGTCGTCTGAAATCGCTAGGTGCGCGGGTTTGAGTTGGTCAGGCTTTTAAGAAAATCACTGAGCATGGTGGCCGCCGCGAGGGAATCGCGGCGGCTTTTCTTTTGCCCCCGCGTGAGCCCGCTACGGGCCATCTGCCAGTCGGCGTCGGCGGAGGTCAGTCGCTCGTCCTGGAAGCGAACAACCAGGCCGGACGCGGTTTGCAGCCGGGCGGCGAAGGCGCGGACGAGGCGGGATCGCGGGCCTTCGGAGCCGTCCATGTTGAGCGGCAGGCCCATCACCAGTTCGCCGGGGCCGTGCTCGACGATGGCGCGCTGGATGGCGACGATGAGTGCCTGGCCGTTCTGCTGGGCGATGGGGACTTCGAGCAATCCGACGGGCCCGGCCATGCTGGTGATGGCATCGCCGACGGCCAATCCGGTACGCTTGTCGCCGAGGTCTACGCACAGATACCGCACGGGCGATGGTAGTGGTCGTGAGCCAAGATCGCGCGAACCGGGAGGTTGGATCGGACGTCCATAAAGCCAGGAGCATCCAGTTATGAACCGATTGACGTTAGCCGCTACTACTATTGTCCTTCTGACGGGCGTTGTCGGGCTGTGTGCACCGGTTCGCGGTGCCGCGGCCGCGAGCGGCGCCACTCGACTTGACGAGGAGGCTGACCGGCGATCGAAACTGGTCGTGTCGGGTGTGGGCGAGGTGCAGCGCAAGCCGGACTTCGCCACCATCACCGTGGGCTTCGAGGGTCAAGAGGCCACGGCTCGCGCGGCCTCGGCCAAGGCCGGTGCCGCGATCGAGGCGATCGGCAAGGCCATCAACGCGCTGCCGCTCCCGGGCGAGAAGCAGATCCAGACCGGTAGCGTCGACCTCTCGCCGGTCTACGACCCGCAGCCGGTCGACTCCGTGGGTCGGCCAACGGGACAGCCCAAGCTGTCGGGGTACCGCGCGTCGAGCACGATGCAGATCCGCACGGCGGATGCGAAGTCGATCGGTGTGATCATCGACGCGGCCACGGGCGCTGGAGCCAACCGAATCTTCGGCGTCAGCTTTGGCCTCAAGGAGGCGTTGCAGGCTCGGGAGGAGGCGATCCGTCTGGCCGCCGCGAGCGCGGCCGCGAAGGCTGAAACGCTGGCGGGGGCGCTGCGACTCAAGATCGACGGCGTTCTGACGGCGACCACCTCGGATCCCGACCAGGGTCGGTTCTACGGCCGGAACATGACGGCCAACATGGCGCAGGCGGAAGGCGGATTCTCGGAGGCGATCGAGCCGGGGATGGTGACTGTTCGAGCGGAGGTCAGCGTGACGTATCTGATCTCTGCAAAGCAGTAGCCGCGGCTGCTGCTGGCCCATAGCAGGCAGCCCGACATGCAGGCCGACAAGCAAGCCATAAGCATGCCGCGTGCGAACGAGGGCTTGTCGGGAGTGAGTGACGGCCGGGCGAAAGGCCAAACCCTCTTTGACACTCGTGCGGCTTGTACTGGGCTGCCCGTACATCGCAGGCGGTAGCGGGCTCGCTATCCTGCCCGATGGCTTCACCTTGCGTGCTGTCGACGTGGTCGTTCGGCACGATCGCCAATGCGGCGGCGTGGCCGATTCTCAGTCGCGGCGGCGCGGCGCTCGACGCTGTCATCGCCGGAGCCACGGCGGTGGAGGATGACCCAAAGGTCGACTCCGTCGGCACCGGCGGGCTGCCGGACGCCGGCGGCGAACTTTCGCTCGACGCCTCGGTGATGACCGATCCGGCGAACTGCGGCAGCGTCTGCTACCTGCGGCACTATCCCAACCCGGCGCAGTTGGCGCGGCGCGTAATGGAGAAGACCATCCACGTCATGCTCGCCGGTGACGGGGCCGAGGACTTTGCGCGGCGGCAGGGCTTCGCCCGGCGCGAGACGCTGACGCCCCACGCGCGGGCGGCGTGGGAAAAGTGGCAGCGCGAGGGGGGCTCTATCCACGGGGCGGAGCGCGAGGGGTGGCTGCCGCCGATGAATGTTGAGGAACGCTACCGGGCCGCGCGGCTGGGCGGAGCGTCCCCCGACCCAAGCCACGACACGGTGTGCGTGCTGGCCAAAGACGCGGCGGGGCAGTTGGCGGGCGTGTGTACGACGAGCGGGCTGGGCTTCAAGGTGCCTGGGCGCGTGGGCGATTCGCCGATCATCGGGCACGGGCTCTATGTCGAGCAATCGGTCGGCGCGGCGAGCGCGACCGGCAACGGCGAACTGATCATGGGCGTGTGCGGGTCGTTCCTCGCGGTTGAAGAAATGCGCCGGGGCAAGTCGCCGATGGAAGCGATCCAGGAAGTGCTGCGACGCGTGGCGGCTTCCTACACCCTGAAAGCCGATCACCAGGTCGCGCTCATCGCGCTCCGCGCCGACGGTGCATGGGCCTCGGGGTCGCTGCGGAAGGGCTTCTCGCACTGCTACACCGACGCGGCCGGAGTTCGCCCCGAACCAGGCCAGTTCACGGCGATCCTGTAGTTCGCATTCTCTTTGCACGCTGCGCGGAGCCCGAGCCCGAGTCGGAGTCGTCCACCACGAAGCTCGCGAAGGGAATGAAGAAACGCGGAAGAATGGGGGCGATCAGGATCCACCACGTTCACCCCATCGCCCTGACCGTCTTCGTGTTCTTGGTGAGCTTCGCGGTTAACTCGGCGGGTCGGTACTGCGGCTCGTCCCAGAGCGCGAGCAGCAATGGGGATCCGTACAACGCTCGGTCGGCATCTTTCATTTTGGCCCTTTGGCCATTTGCACTCACCCCACGATGTCGGGCAGTTTCTCCATGCCCTCGGTCAGCACGCGCGGGCCGCTGGCGGTTACGAGCACGTCGTGCTCGTAGTGGACGCTGGGGAGGCCGTCGGCCATGTACACGGGCCACTCGTTGCGGCGCTGCACTGTTTCCGACGTCGTCAGCCCGATCATCGGCTCGACGGCCACCAACATCCCCGGCTCGCACGGCAAGACGGATTCGGGCCACTCTTGGGTGTGTGCGGGGACGACGTTGGAGACGAACGGCGGCAGGTGGAGTTTGCGGCCGTAGCCGTGGCCACCGAGGCCGCGGACGAGGTGGAAGCCGTACTCCCGCTCGACGCAGGTCTGGACTTCGCGGGCCCAATGAATGAGGAGGTTGCCGGGCTTGAGCATCTGAACGCCGCGGGCGAGCGATTGCTTGCCGGATTCCATGAGCAGGCGGACTTGGTCGGAGGGGTAGCGCTTAATGGCGTAGGTCCACGCGGCGTCGCCGATGAACCCGCGGTGCACGACGCCGATGTCGACTTTGAGCAGCATGCCTTCGGTAAGCGGCTTGGTGAGGGAGCCGGCGGTGCCGTGGACCACGCAGGCATCAACCGAGAGGCAGGCGTGCGAGGGGAAGGGCGGCAAACGCGGGATGCGGTAGCCGAGAAAGCACGACTTGCACTGCAGTTCGGCGAGAATCTTGGCAACCTCCGCGTCGATCTTGGCGAGGGTTGTCCCTTCCTTGATGAACTCGACGAGGCGCTGATGGACCATCAGTACGCGCTGCCCCGCGGCGTAAGCGAGGTCGGTCTCCGCGGGCGATATCAGGGGGATCTTGGTCAAGGTGCCCGAGCGTAGCACGGCACGATTGTGCCCCGCCGGGGGACGCGACGGTGGTCACCAGGTGCCGGCGAGCATCTGCTCGATGGCGTGGGCGAGGCCGTCGTCGGCGACGTCGCGGGTGACCTGGTCAGCGGCGGCCTTGACGCGCTCGTGGCCGTTGCCCATGGCGACGCCCAGGCCGGCGTGCGTGATCATCGAGAGGTCGTTGGTCTGGTCGCCGATGGCGGCGATCCGCGACTCGGCGATGCCCATGCGGGCCGCCAGCCGCTGCAACGCGAGCCACTTGTCGGCCTTGGGGTCGAACAGCTCCACGATGTGGATGCTCTCGACGCCCTGGGCCTTCCGCTCCGCCGGAAGCAAGACGCCGGTGAAGTGCTGGAGCATCGTGATGGCCCCGAAGCGCTCGCGGAGCGTCGCGGCCAGCTCGTCAACGGGCTTGTTGGCGGAGTAGGCCCCGATGCGGACGGTGTGCTCTGGGTGTTGATCCTCGCTAAGCGAAGCGGCGTAGCGGACGCGGACGCCCATGCGATCAAACCACCACCGCGAGGCCGGATCGAGCCCTTCGGGCCCGCGCGGGCCGACGGCGAGATAATCAAACCCAGCGGCCCACGGATCTTTGAGCACTAAGGCCGGGTGGCCCTGGCCGCTTAGAAACCCGACCAGCTCGGCGATGAGCTTCGCATCCATGGCGAAGCGTTCGAGCGTCTGTTCAGTCACGGGATCGGCCACCATGGCCCCGCCGGAGACGATGCACGGGTCGGTCTGGGCGACGGTGCGGACGATCTCGCGGCACTCGATCAACGCGCGGCCGGTGCAGATAGTGATGTGCAATCCCTCGCGCCGCGCGCGGGCGAGGGCGGCGATGTTGGCCGGCGAGATGCGGCCGCGGTGGTCGAGGAGCGTGCCGTCGAGATCCACCGCAAGCAGGTCGTACTTACGCATGAAGAAACGTAGGGCTGCGCGTGGGTGCTGCTACGCGCCGCGCGGAGGGGAATGGCCACAGGTAGACGCGGCTGGCCCGCGACGGCCGCTTGGATGGAGACAGAAGACCGGCTTCTAGCCGCGCGGGGTTGGTTGGCCAGCGGCGATTCGCGGACTCCGTGACACTTCGAATCGACTCTTGCGAGTGAGCCTGTGTTAATCAATCCCTCCGCCCTTCACGGGCGAGGACGCCGGAGGGGGCTGGGTGGCGGCAGCGGATCACGGAGGTGCGTGCGCCGGCGTGATGGCCGGTGGGTTGAGCGTCACGGTCCGGGCCGGGGGTCGATCAGTTGCTCGGCCTCGCGGCGCGCGCCAGCGACTCTCCAACACGGCCCGAAGCCAGGGTGCAGCGCTGAGCAGTTCCACGCCACCCAAATCGCGCGCCAGAGAACCTGTTCGTAAAATGTTGCCCAAACGGTCTCTACGAAGGCATTCGGGTTCGAACTCTCGCAACACTTCAACAATCCTCAAGAATCACGCGGTTTACGACCACAAAAGAAAACGGGAGACCCGAACAAAGCCGGGTCTCCCGCAAAAGCGGAGAGGGGGAGATTCGAACTCCCGAAACGGTTGCCCGTTTACACGATTTCCAATCGTGCTCCTTCGGCCACTCGGACACCTCTCCGGCAACTACCGAACTTGGGCGGAAAGGGTACGCGCGCCACAGGGACCGGTCACGGGCAGTCACGGTCCGCACCTGCGGCTCGTCACCGCGACGGCGGCATGGCCTCCCTAGGCGGGCAGCGCTTGGCCGCCCAAGAAAAGTGTCTTGCACGGCGTGAATCGCGTTATCGGCGGGCTTTGGTCCCTGCCGCGCTCAAGCCATCCGGCCGCGCTCCGCCGCCAGTAGCGCCGGCAGCGCGGGCCGCGCTTGGCGGTCGACGAGCCGCACCCACAACCAATCGAGCGTGCGCACGCCGAGGTAGCCGCGGACGATCGTGTCGCTGAGCACGAAGGCGATGGCCGCGCCGAGTATGACGTCCGTCGGCCAGTGAGCCCCGAGCACGACGCGGGCGACGCACACGATCGCGGCCAGCAGCCAGAACAGCGGCTTGAGGCGCGGGTACATGGCCGCAAGAAACACCGCCGCCACGACCGCGAACGCGGCGTGCCGCGAGGGCATGGAGCCGAGGTCGTAGTTGGCCGTCCAGCCCGAAACGAGCTTGTACGACTCCGGCCCGCTGGGGATCGGCAGCTTGCCGAAGGGGCCGACGAGCGTCTCGGGATCGCCGACGTTGGGACGCGGCCGCGCGAGGATGGGCTTGATCAGGTTCACCGCGACACCCACCACGACCGCGCTAGCGACCCAGTCCAACAGTCGCCGAGCCCGTGCCGGCTGCGCCAGCACGATCGCCACCCCGATCAAAACGCTCACCGTCCCTTGGCCGAACTGCTGAATCGCCTCGAGCTCGCGGCGCGGGTCGCCGCGAAGGGCTATCGAGCGGGCCCACTCGCTGATGGGGCCGTCGAGGGGCCAGAGCAGCCAGATTGCCGCCGCCGCCCCCACCGTCGGCAGCGCCCAGCGGCATTCCGGCGTTCGGCCCCACCCTAAGGCCGCTGCGGGGAACGCCAGCGCGATGTGCAGCCAACGAACCGGCGCGGGCAGCGAGCGGTTATAGTCGCGGGCGTTGCGGATTCGGCTGCTCAACATGTTCTCGGGCGCTCCGGGCGGCCTGGCTCTGCCGGGCGGCTTGGCGTTGGTGTTGCTTTGCCTGGCAGTGTACCTCCCCGGGCTCGCCCAGATTCCGCCCGTCGACCGCGACGAGAGCCGCTTCGCGCAGGCCAGTCGGCAGATGTTCCAAGCCGCCGCCCTGCCCGCCGACGCCCCCGAACGCGCCCTTCACCCCGACTTCTACACCGGCGGCTGGGCCATCCCCAAGCACCAAGACCGCGACCGTCTCAACAAACCGCCTCTGATTTACTGGCTGCAAGTCGCGTCCGCGTGGGTCTTCACCTCTGGTCGGCCGGCGCTCGACGCGATGTGGATGTACCGCCTGCCCAGTGCGCTCTGCGCCACCGCCGCCGTGCTCGTCACCTGGCGGCTGGGCCGGCGGCTGTTCGACCCCCGCGTCGGCCTCGCCGCGGCGGCGCTGCTCGCTATCGCGCCGATGGTCGTCTGGGACGCGCACCAGGCTCGGGCCGATCAGTTGCTCTTGCTCTGTACCACCGCCGCCATGGCCGCGCTGTGGCCGATCTGGCGTGACGCGGCCGCTGACGGCGCGCGACCCCGCGGCTGGCTCGCCCCGCTCTTGCTCTGGCTCGCCATCGCCGCGGGCGTGCTCGCCAAGGGGCCGGTGACGTTGATGGTCGTCGCGCTCGCCGCGATTTCGCTGGCCGCCCTGACGCGCCGCTGGCGCTTCCTCTGGCACCTCCGCCCGGGCCTGGGCCTGGCGATCCTCACCATCACCATCGGCCCGTGGGTCTACGCCGTCGCCCAGCACGTCGGCGGGCTCGGCCTCTACGCTCAGACAGTCTTCAACGAGTTCTTCGCCCGCGGCCTCCGCGGCTCCAACGAAGGCCACTTCGCCCCGCCTGGAACGCACATCCTCTTGCTCGCCGCCCTCTTCTGGCCCGGGAGCATTTTCACGCTCGCCGCCGTCATCCGCGCCGTGGGCCGGGCCCGCGGGCCGGGGCGATGGCGCGATCCGTGGCGTGGCCGCGATGCCGAACTCTTCTTGCTCGCGTGGATCGTCCCGTCGTGGATCCTCTTCGAGCTCAGCCTTGCGAAGCTCCCCCATTACACCTTGCCGCTCTATCCCGCCGTCGCCCTGCTCTCAGCGCGGACGCTCCTCGAACTCGGCGGCCGCCTTCCCGACCTGGGCCAGCGTCTCGGCGCGGGGATCTGGTGGCTCATCGGCGTCACGCTCGCCGTCGTGTCGCTCGCGGTCGTGACGCGGGCGACTTGGGCCGACAGCGGTCCGGCGAACTTGTGGCCCGTCGCGTGGATCATCATCGCCAGCGGCCTCATGGCCGGTGCCGCGTGGTTCCTGACGCGCCGCTGGCTCCCCATCCGCGCCACGCTGCTCGCCTCGGCTGCGTGGATCGGCACCGTCGCCCTGGGCCTCAGCATCGCGCTCCCCGGCTGGTCGCCGATCTGGGTCACCCCGCGCCTCGCGAAGATCGCTGGCGATTTTGGCCCTCTGGCCGCCGTTGGCTTCGCGGAAGACAGCCTCATCTTCGCGACCCGCGGCCGGGCCGAGCGGCTGACCATCGCCGACATCCCGGCCTTCGCCGCACGGCCCGGCGCTCTGCGCCGCGCCATCGTCGCCGCCGACGCCGACCGCTCCGCCTGGCCCGCGCACACCGTGCTGGGCCGCGCGGAAGGCCACAACTACGCCAATGGCCAAGCCGTCGATGTCCTCGTCATCGAGTTCGCCCCTTCGGCCGGAGACACGCCATGAGCGAAGACGCGAACCCTCTCCCCACTCCCGCTGGTCTGCTCGTGATGGACAAGCCGCTGCGCCGCACCTCGATGGACATCTGCCGCATCGTCCGCCGTCGGCTCGTCAACGCCGGGGCCCCCAAGCGCGTCAAGGTCGGTCACGGCGGAACGCTCGACCCTCTGGCCACCGGCGTCCTCGTCATCATGGTCGGCAAAGCCACGCGCCTCTGCGAGCAGGTCATGACCGGGGCCAAGTCCTACCTCGCCGACATCGACCTTTCGGCCTTCTCCACCACCGACGACGCCGAGGGCGAACGCACGATCGTGACTATCGCCCAGCCGCCCAGCCCGGAGGCCGTCGCCACCGCCTGCGCCCGCTTCGTCGGGGTGATCCAGCAGACGCCTCCGCCGTACTCCGCCATGAAGATCAACGGCCGGCGGGCCTACGACATGGCTCGCCGTGGGGAGGAAGTTCGCCTCGCCCCCCGCCCCGTCCGCATCGACGCCATCGTCGTCGAGGCCTACGCCTTCCCACATCTCCGAATCACGGTCGACTGCGGCAAGGGCACCTACATCCGCTCCCTCGCCCGCGACCTGGGCGGCGCACTCGGCACCGGCGGCATGCTATCGGGCCTCCGCCGAATCCGCGTCGGGCGCTTCACCATCGACCAGGCCCGCACCGTCGAAAGCCTCCCCGAAAAAATGCTCGCCGCCGACCTGCTCGATTGGATCGACATCGAGCCCGTCGGCTGATTATGCTCTGGAGCACTCAGAAGGGGCCTCTCATGCGATTTACACCGTCGGCCGCGTTGGTTGCTGCTTCCCTGTCCGTCGCCATTCTCAACTCCGGCTGCACATCGACCTCGATCGCCGTCAAGGAGTACCTCGGCTACGCCAAACGGGCCCAGCTCGTCGACAAGGTCGAAGGGGCCCGCGACTCGCAGCAGAAGGCCAAGGAACAGTTCTCCACCGCCCTCGATCAGTTCCTCGCCCTCACCGGCTCGACCGGCAGCGAGCTGGAGACCAAGTACCGCCAGGTGCAGAAGGAGTACGACCGCTCCGACACCCGCGCCAAGGCCGTGCGGACCGAGATCGCGCAGGTCGAGGCCGTGGGTGAAGCCCTCTTCAGCGAGTGGAACACCGAGCTGTCGCAGTACGCCAGCGCCGAGATGCGCCGCGCGTCCGAGCGGCAGCTCAACGAGACCCGTGCTCAATACGACCGGCTCGTCGGGGTCATGAAGCAGGCCGCCGCCAAGATGGACCCCGTCCTCGCCGCCTTCAAGGATCAGACCCTCGCCCTCAAGCACAACCTCAACGCCCGCGCCATCGCCAGCCTCCAAGGCCAATCGGCCCGCATGCAAAGCGAGATCGCGGCCCTCGTCGGCGACATGGAGAAAGCCATCGCCGAGTCCAACGCGTTCATCGAGCAGATGAAGGCGGGTTGAAGCCGCGATGAAACCGGCGGGGCCGAAAGCCGACTAAACCCGGCATGGAGACGACCATGGGCTTGTACCGATCCCGAAACCAACGCATGCTCGCCGGCGTCTGTGGCGGGATCGCCGATTGGCTGGGGTGGGATCCCACACTCGTCCGCGTGATCTTTGTCCTCGCGTCGATTCTCTCCGCCGCATTCCCCGGCATCCTGGTCTACGTCATCCTCTGGATCGTGATGCCCAACGACGGCCGCTAGAAACAAACAGGCCCGGACCTTCGCGGCCCGGGCCTGACAACTGAACCAAGCAACATCGAACTCACTCGAATAGCTCGACGCTTTTGAGCGTGTCGCCCAGCACGGGCCCGATCATCGAGTCCTTCGAGAGGCGCTCGATGTGACCCTTGAACTTCGCCACGAGCGGCTCGATCTGCGGGCCGAAGGTCTTCTTGATCTGATCCTTCACGTCGGTGCCCATCGCATGAAGGGCGTCGCTGGCCGAGCTCAGCTTCTCGGAGATCAACTTGAGGTCCGGCAGCGACTGGGTCGCGTCCATGGGCGAGTTGATCCCGCCCAGAATGCCGTTCGCCCTGCCCAAATCGCTGATGTATGCCTCGACGGACTTGTTCGCGCCGCCGGTCAACTCGGCCACCTTCTCCTTGGCCGCCTCCATCATCTTCCCGGCCTCAACCTTCGCACCCTCCACGGCCTTGGTCGCCGTGTCGGTTACAGCCGTCTTGGCCGCAGCGGCCGCGTCCTTGATCGCCTTGGCGGCGTCCTTCTTCTGCTCCTCGCAACCACCCAGCACGATCGCGCCCACCGCCGAGACGATCGTCAAAACCATCGCCAGCTTCGATCCGTTCATGGTCATCCTTCCAAAGAGACAGCGGAGACGATCAAATCCACGCGATTCGCCTCGCTCCGCCGATTCATGTCAACCCACAAGCCTAGCGGCTGTATCCTTATTGCGGCGGGAAGACTTCCTTGATCGCCCCGCAACACCCAGGCCCCCCGGCCCAGGAGCTCGTACATGCTCACCCCTCGCAGACTGTTCCCCGCCCTGCTGGCCGCTCTCGCGGCGTCCACCATCCTGGGCTCCGCTGGCTGCACCACCTCCAGTTGGGAATCCAGCTACGTCGGCACCCGCGACGACGCCGCTGGCAAGCAGCTCACCCGCGCCAACACCCCCGTCCGCATCCGCGTAGTCACCTGGGACCGCGTCCAACGCACCTTGGGCGAACTTAAAACTCAAGCCAACGTCAGCGACATCCACCCCGACGACTGGACCCAAGCCCAAAAAGACGAGGTCAAGGTCAAGCTCCTCCGCGGCCTCCAGGTCACCACCGACCCCGCCCGCGTCGAGATCCTCGGCCGCAGCGATTTCCGCACCACCGACAGCGTCCGCCCCGAGACCGACGAAGGAGCCGCCCAGCTCTCCACCTTCGCTCGCAAGATCGGTGCCGACACCGTCATGTACTCCTCCCGCCCACTCGGCAAGGCCGACAAGATCGTCCGCGAGCCCGTGAGCGTCGAGACCATCAACGATCCGTTCCTCAATCGCCGCGACGGCGACCTGCCCGGCTGGTACTCGCAGCGCAGCTTCGCCTGGGTGCCTGTCCGCATCCAGGCCGAGGAGATCGGCTTCGTCGCCTTTTTCCTCCGCACCCGCTGAGCCCACCCGCTACATCGCCTTGTGTGCCGCCAGCGTGAAGCGATACCACAGCGGCAACCGGCGATACTCCGCCCGCTCGACCCCCACGCGCCGCGCCATCTCCAGCGCCTCCGCACGCGTGAACCCCGCTTCGACGCTCACTTTGCCGTCGTGCCGAACCATCCGGTCTCCCGCGAGCAACGCAATCGGCACCACCGCCCGCTGGAACCACGAGCGGTGCAGGTCGCTCCACACTAGCCCGCGGCTCGCCAACCGATCCATGATCCGCAGCACCGTCAGCGCCGGGATCTCCGGCAAGTGATGGATAAACAACGCCGCGTGCGTGAAATCGAACGACCCCACCTTGTACAGGTCCATCAACCGTGTCGCGTCGGCCTGCACCAGCGTGATCTCCCCGCTCATCCCCTGTGCCGCGACATATTCACGGGCGAGATCCAGCGTCACCGGGTGCATGTCAACCGCGGTCACGCGCAGCTCGAAGCCGCGCCGCCGCGCCCACCGCACCGCCGCCACCGGGATGTCCGCCGAACCCGTGCCGATATCCAAGAGTGTCAGCGGCCTGTCCTTGGGCCAGGATGCTCGCTCGTTCCGCGACCACGCCTCGAGTTGCCCGATCAGCGCCCGGCTTCCCCCCAGCCAACGGTTCACGCCGCGCAGATATGCCAGCGCCGACCGCAGCTCGGCTGGCGACGCGTCAACCCGGTCCATGTGCTCGGGCGTCAATCGCCGTGGCATGCGCGTTCGTCTCCGCCCCCCCGCCTCCCACACCCACCCGATCACCACACCGAGGGCTTGGCCTTCACAAAGATGTAACCACCCTTTTCCGCTCCCCACACCTGCTTGGCCTCCGCGTCGAATCCGCGATCCCACGTCACCATGCGGTCGGCGAAGATGTGCGCCTCGCTCGTCGCATAGCTCGCGCCGCGCAGATCGCTGCCGCAGCCCGTGCCGCTCGTCCCGCCCAGGAACGTCCCGTCCGGCAACACCTTCAGCGAGATCGAGCACCCATCTCGCAGCGTTAACCGCTCGGGCGTCACGCCCCACAGCTTGGCCGGCTCGCGCCAGGCCCCCGCGTACGACAGCGCGTCGCCCGGCAACGTGTACACATCGCTCCGCACGCTCATCCCACCGTCGCCCGTCAGGTGGTACACCCGCTGGCGATACGGCTTGTCGGCCGCCGTCGCCATGGCCTGCTCCACATACAGCCACACGCCGTCGGTGCGCTCCGACCAGATCCGCCGCGTGTGCAGCGTGATCGGCCGATAGTCCGGGTCCATCTTCGCCTGCTCGGCACTCGAAAAATCACCCGCCAAGAACGCCGTCAATCGATCCACGCCCGGATCGGCCATCCGTGTAGCCGTTTGCAACGGCGGGTTGTTCATCGTCGCGCCGGCCTCGGCATTCGACTCCAGCCCTTCCGCCACCGCGTCATCAGCGCAGCACACGCACTCCGACTTAGGGCTCGCACAACCGCCCGCTAACGCCACCGACGCCAAAGCCGCAGCCAACATCAAGCGAACAGTCGAGTGCATCGTCATCGTCGGCTCCCAAACGCGGCCTCACCCGC
>Ga0105049_10005065_pt1 | contig 15385 bp, 11 predicted proteins | sample MAT06_FD_78087 | JGI IMG/M metagenome (GOLD analysis project Ga0105049, IMG submission 78087) | Freshwater microbial communities from Lake Fryxell liftoff mats and glacier meltwater in Antarctica - MAT-06 | ecosystem: Environmental > Aquatic > Freshwater > Ice > Liftoff microbial mat | place... | reverse complement strand
GATCGGTGCCGACATCAATCTTGCCGCCACCGAAAGCCTGTTCGCTGCGATGGGCAACCATCCGCGCTATCACGCCTTTGCTGCATTGAAAGCGCAGGTTGCGGGTGGAAATCTTGGCCGCAAGACCGGGCGCGGCTTTGTCTTTCCCGCTGAACCCGCCGCCGCGCCCGCCGATGCCGAGACCATCGTGCTGCGGATCGAGGCGACCCTGGTGAACGAGGCAGCCTGGCTTCTTGCCGAAGGCGGCTGCACGGCGGGCGGGATAGACACCGCGCTGCGCCTTGGCCTGAACTTCCCGCGCGGGCCTTTTGCCATGCTTGCTCGCCATGGGCGCGACGGGGTGCTGGCCAAATTGGCCACACTCGAATCCGCGGCACCGCCCCATCTGAAGCGACGCTACCTGCCCGCGCCGGACCTGATGCCATGACAGATGTTTACCTTTGTGCCCATCGTCGCACCCCGATCGGACGCCACGGCGGCAGCCTTGCGATGGCCCGGCCCGACGATCTGGCCGCCCATGTGATCGACGGGCTGCTTGACCTGCATCCCGGGCTGGCGGTGGATGAGGTGATCTTTGGCTGTGCCAATCAGGCGGGCGAGGATAACCGCAATGTGGCCCGCATGGCGGTGCTGCTGTCGCGCCTGCCCGAAACCGTGCCGGGCCTGACAGTGAACCGGCTGTGTGCCAGCGGGCTGGATGCCGTGATCGCGGGTGCACGGGCGGTGCGGGATGGCGCTGATGTGGTGATCGCGGGCGGGGTGGAAAGCATGACCCGCGCCCCCTTCGTTCTGGCCAAGGCCGAGGCGGCCTTTTCCCGGCAGGCCGAACTGCACGACAGCACCATCGGCTGGCGCTTTGTGAACGACCGGATCGCGCGGGCCTACGGCACCGAATCCATGCCCGAAACTGCCGAGAACGTGGCGGCAGAGCATGGCATTTCGCGCGCCGATCAGGATGCCTATGCCCTGCGGTCCCAGTTGCGTTACGACGCGGGCTGGCACGCGGCGGACATCCTGCCCGTCACCCTTTCCAGCCGAAAGGGCGATGTGGTGGTTTCGGCCGATGAACATCCCCGCGCAGCCAGCCTTGAACGGCTTGCCGCCTTGCCCACCCCGTTTCGCGCAGGCGGCACCGTGACGGCGGGCAATGCGGCAGGCATCAACGATGGGGCTGCGGCGCTGATCCTTGCCTCGCCGGTTGGCGTGAAACGGCATGGTCTGGTGCCGCTGGCGCGCGTCGGGGCTGCGGCGGCGGCGGGGGTTGCGCCCCGCGTCATGGGCATCGGCCCGGTCGCCGCCGTGGCCCGGCTGACCACCCGGACCGGGCGCAGTGCCGCCGATCATGGTGTGATCGAGGTGAACGAGGCTTTTGCCGCACAGGTGCTGGCCTGCCTGAGGGCCTGGGGCATCGCCGATGACGACGCCCGGGTGAATGCCCGGGGCGGCGGGATCAGCATGGGCCACCCGCTTGGCATGTCGGGTGCGCGCATCGCGGGCACGGCGGCGCGCAGGCTGGCCGAAGGTGGCTCCACATCGGCGCTGGTGACGCTGTGCGTTGGCGTGGGTCAGGGGGTCGCGCTGGAACTGCTGGCGGTCTGACTGGCAACTATCCACCGGCCCGGAGCGTATCGCGGTCAAAGCCCATACCGCGCACGTTAAAGCTCGGACAACCGACCAAAGTGGGCAAAGCCCCACCGCAGGGCGATCAGCGTAGCTCTGGTGCCTGGTGGAGCAACCATCAGGTCGGCATGGGCGCGCGACAGCCGCGCCTCACGCCAGAAGGCCAGCGGCGTGGTGCCACGCCATTCCCGAAAGGCCGGTTGCAAACCGCGTGGCGAGATGCGCGCTGCCCCGCCACATCCTCCGGCGTGTTCGGCTGATCGAGTTGCGCTTCGATGAACCCCTCGGCAAGGCGCAGGCGGCGCGGGCGCGGCGCGGACCGCTTGCGCGCCAGTTGCGCAACATGATCGTGTGACGCCTCCAGCAGCCCGGACAAAAGCGTGCTTTCGATCTGCTGCGCCATCAGCCCCGGCCCGATCGGCGGGCTTCCCGCATCGGCTTCGGCCACCAGCCACAGCACCAGCCGCCGCAGTGCGGGGCCGGGCCCTGTGGACAGATCGAGCGGCCCGTCAAAGGTGAGTGGCCGGTCCGACGGCCCGCCCAGAAGCCCCGCCAGGTGATCCTGCATCGCCTTGCGTGAGATCTGCACCAGAACCTGCCGCGTTCCCTCTTCCCAGATCATTCGGGTCGGAAGATGCGGGTTCAGGATCGCCGCACGGTCTGGGGTGGACATATGGCGGTTGCGCCCGTGTGTTATCGGCGCCGCCTTCCAGCGGACCCTGCATCAGGTAGAATTCGCCCAATTCCCCCGGCGCGAGCAGCGTTTTCGCGCCATATTCCACCTAGTTCAGCCAAAGCCTCTGCCCCGGCAGGCGATGGTGGCGGGCATCGAAAAGGCTGCGGGCACCCAAAGTCTCCAGCCGGTGAGGACAGCATACCGCCGCCACCCGCTCTCGTGCCTCATCGAGATCGCGGGAACGGAACCGGGTGCGATCATTCCCAAGCGGCGAGTTCATGCGGGCAAACCTTTGCTTTCCGCACCAAGCCTGGCACGATTGCTGCCGGTCGGGCCGATCCTGATCCACCGGGGTCACGATTTTTTCGTTTTCCGGATAGTGCCTGCGAAATGTGGATAGACCCTGCAAGGACTCTGCCGACAATTTCTTCAAGTTCAAAGGAACGATAGGGGGAAACCTTGCGCAGACTTGCAGGCAAGGTGGCCATCGTGCCGGGTGGCTGCACCAAGATCGGGCGGGCGGTGGTCGATGCCTTTGTCGCGGCTGGGGCCAGGGTGATGGTGGCGGATATCGCCCCGGGCGGGGGATTTGCGACAGGCGTGGAGTTCCAGACCTGCGACCTGCGCGACGATTGCCAGATCCCGGCCCTTGTGGTGGCCACCGGGGAACGCTTCGGGCGGATCGACTTTCTGGTTAATGTCGCCTGCCTGAATGCGGTCAGCCCCGGCTGGACATGGCCGAACATCATGGATCAGCTGACGGGCGGCGACCGCGCCAGGACCTATGCTGTTGCGGCACCCTTTCACCTGCCGGGGCGGGTGGCGCACCCCGAAGAGGTGGCTGCGGCCGTCCTGTTCCTGGGTTCGGACGAGGCGGGTTTCATCACCGGCACCGATATCTGCGTCGATGGCGGCTATAGCGCCATGGGCCCGGAACAAGCCGTGGCCGCCATTCCGCTTTTGATGTCCTGACCATTCCGGCGCGGGGTCGCAGACCAGGCCTCCGCCCCAAACAGACGAGGATGCACCATGAAGAGCGCCATCATCGGGGCAGGTTTCGCGGGCCTGACCACCGCGCGCCACCTGCGCGACTTGGGCCATGACGTGACCGTGTTCGAAAAGGTTCATGGCGTGGGCGGGGTCTGGAGCACGACGCGGCTTTATCCTGGCATGTCCACCCGGAACGGCAAGGACACCTACCGGCTGGCGGTTTTCCCGATGCCGAAGGACTATCCCGAATGGCCCTCCGGCTGGCAGGTGCAGGGAGTATCTGACCACCTGTGCCGACCAGTTTGGCGTGAAACCCCTGATCCGACTGTCCACCCCGGTCACCCATGCCGCACCGGGCGAAGACGGGCGCTGGACAGTCACCTTCCGCCCCGATGGTGGTGAAGAGAACAGCGAAAGCTTCGACTTTCTGACCCTCTGCAACGGCATCTTTTCCGCCTCCGCCGTGCCAGACTTCCCGGGTGCGGCCGGGTTCAAGGCAGCGGGCGGCACGATCCGCCATTCATCCGAGTTCCTGAAGCTGGACGATGCGCGTGGCAAGCATGTGGTGGTGATCGGCTATGGCAAGTCGTCGTGCGATGTGGCGGTGGGGCTGGTGGATGCTGCCGCCGCGATGATCGCGGTTGCGCGCGATCTGATCTGGAAGATGCCCAGGAAGCTGGGCGGGGTGCTGAACTGCAACTACCTGTTCCTCACCCGCATGGGCGTAGGATTGTTTCCCTATATTCAATTGAAAGGGTTCGAGAAATTTCTGCATGGGTTGGGCAGGCCGGTGCGGAATGCGATGCTTGGCTCGGTTCAGTCGGTGGTCACGCGGCAACTGCGGCTGAAAAAGCTGGGCGCAGTGCCGCGCGGGTCTTTCGAACGCATCGCGCGATCGACCGTCAGTCTTGTGACCGATGGCTTCTTTGATCTGGTCGCAAAAGGCCGCATCCTGATCAAGCGCGACACGGCTATCGAGCGCCTGCCGGTCAAGGGCGGGCAGCGCCTTGCTGTGCTGAAATCGGGCGAAGAAATTCCCGCCGATATCGTGATCTGCGGCACGGGCTGGCGGCAAGAGGTGCCGTTCCTTGCCCCCGACCTGCAGGCGCGCACCATGGACGACCGCGGGAACTTCCGCCACTACCGCTACATCTTGCCAACGGGCATTCGCAACCTTGCTTTCAATGGCTACAATTCATCCTTCTTTTCGCCGCTTTCGGCCGAGAAGGGCGCACTCCGGATCGCGGCCATCTGGCCGGGGCGCTGCGCTTTCCGGGCGACCAGGCGCAGCGTGAGGCTACCGACGACCGCCTGCGCCGGATGCAAGAACGGACCGAGGGCAAACATGCGCGCGGCACCAACATCAGACCCTTTTCAATGCATCAGGTCGATGAATTGCTGGAGGACATCGGGCTTTCCATCGGGCCGGTGCAGCGTTTCATGGAATGGCAGATGCCGGTGAAGCCGGGGACATATGCGCGGATGTCGCGGGCCTGCACCGCAAACCGGGCACTGCCGAGGGGAAACCGGTCGTCGCACAGGCAGCACCATTGTGGTACGCAGCGCAAGCCGCAGCATGCCACAAGGACGCGCGCTCGGGCGTGATGACCGTTGCCAGAAACCCAGTTCGGCCTGACCGGAGTTTGCACAAACTCCGCAACGAAGCCTGCACAGGCTTCGTCTCGATTTCTGCAAAGAAATCGCCCATGCGACCAGCTTTCCTCATGACCCGCTGGCACTGATCAAGCACCTGTTGACGACGGCCTTGCGGCTTGCGGCCGGTTGACACGCCCGATCGTGTAGCCAAGGGCATCCTGTGGCTCCATGCAGTCGGATCGCCGGGGGCGACGCTTTCCTTTGACGATTGTATCGCGAAGTTTCCCAGTTTTCGTGACCATGCGCTTTCCAGACCGGAAGCGGCAGCGGTCAGACAGGGGGCGGCAAGTGGCCGAACCGGATGGCCGGGCGCTTCGTGATGCGATGCGCGCCTTTGCGGGCAGTTGCCGCGAGATGCCGCGAACCGGATAACCGCACCACGTCAGGTGAAGCTGCGGATCGTCTGGATCGCCCCGTCTAGCTCCTTGCCTTCCTCGTCCTTCAGCGCCGCCTCGCGCAGGCGGCGGCACCAGTCGGCGGCATCCTCGCGCCCCGAGACCGCCTGGGACGCGGCCAGCACGCGGTCGAACTTGGACTGGCTACGCGCTTGGGTGTCGGAGTAGCCCTTGATCAGGCGGCGGCACCGGATCAGTTCCACCGCCAGGTCGTAGTTCGCGGTCACATGCAACAGGGCCCGGTCCAGCCAATGGCGCAGATGCGCCTGTTCCTGCGCATGGCGCAAGGTGCGCAGCCGCCAGCCGCGCAGGCTGCCGAGCAGATGAAGCATCAGGAATGCGCGCAGGCCATCGGTCCGCAGGCGGCGGCCCTTGTTGAACCAGCGGTCAAGCCGCGCCATCCATTTGGGATCGGCCTCCACCCTCGCGCCCAGTTTCGCGGGGAAAAGACCCACGATCTCTTCGGCGCGGGGATGGAAGAATTCGGTCAACTGCAGAACGTTCGCCGCACCAAGCCGCATTTCCTTGCGGATGCGGTCAAAGCGCCGGCCCCGGGTCTTGAGATCGGCCACCCGGATGATGTCGTCATAAGCCATGGCATTGGCGATGTATTTTGCCGCTTCACGCGACAGCACCCACTGCCGCGCCGCATAGTCCCGGGCCATGACCTGCGCCAGTTGGTCCAGATAGGCAGCACCGTACCGCAGATCCTGAAAATCCACGACTTTCTTCAGACCGGGCATGGCAAGCTCCGCCACTGTGGCGGGCAGGGCCGCAACCCGTGCGGCAAGCCCGTCCCATTCCGCGATCAGCCGGGCCGGGCCGGATACGCCCGGCGCAAGCCGGGGCGGTGCAAGCGGCAGCGCAGCCTGACCAGCCGGATTTGCTGCGGCGTCATATGCCGCACCAAAGGCGCGAAGTGAGCCTTCGACGCCCTTGCCATTGGCCCGGACAGCGGCCTCGAACGCTGCACGCGGAAAGGGCAGCACACCCGACCCGGCCAGCGCCCCGAACAGCGAGGCTGAAATGACCGATCCATTGGCCAGCGCCAGCGCGTCGAAATCAGCCGCTATGAAGCGCCGCGCCGCGACTTCGGCCGCCGCCATCACTTCGTCGCTGGAGGCGATGCCATCGCCTGGTACCATCTTTTCCGACACCGCAAGTGCACGATGGGTCGAGGCGATCAGGGTGGTGCGATCCGGCGTCACGAAGCCGCGGATGATCGAGCGGCCGGCCTCCATCATCTCGGCGGCGATCATGATGTCCACGTCGCCCGCCGCAGGCATCAGCGAAAAGACCGGCACGGGATCGCCGGGGCGATGCGGCGCCATCTCGATGTAATAGACCGTGGCCCCGGTTCGCTGCGCGACACCGGCGACAGAGGTCGCCTGCGCCGCATAGCCGTTGGACCGCGCCAGGCCCTCGATCCAGGTGGTCAGAACCCCGCCACCTTGCCCGCCCACGGCAAGGATCGCCAGTTTGATGATGCCCGACAGGCGTGTATCGGCAGGTTTGCCCGGCAGCGCGCCCGCGCGCGTCTCCGCCAGCGTTTCCGGCAAGGTCATTCCGCCCCCTCGAAGGTCAACCGGCGCGCGGCGCGGCGCGATTGCAGCCAGCCGATCACCCCTTGCCGCAACCGTGCCAGCCGTGCCTCCCACCTTGACGGGTTGTGGATCACGTCGGCGCGGTAGAACGACGGGCACAGCACGGCGGCATCCGCCACCTCGCCGCAATTCCCGCATCCGACGCAGCTTTGGTCGATGCTGGCCACCGGATCGTCGCGCAAAGGATCGTCCAGCTTCTTCACCGACAGCGACGGACAACCCGACAGGCGGATGCAGGCATGGTCGCCGGTGCAGATATCCTCGTCGACGCCAAAGCGTGGCACATCGACCCGGCGGCCCTCCCTGATCGCCTGCTGCGCCAGCGGCTTTTCCCGCCGCTGACGGTTCAACATGCATTCAGACGAGGCGACGATGACCTTTGGCCCCGGCGCATCGGTGGTCAGCGCTTCGCGCAGCACGTCACGCATGCGGCCCACGTCATAAGTGTTGTCGATCTGCCGCACCCAATTGATCCCGATGCCTTTCAGCGCCTTGGTGATCGGGTGCTTGGTGGCCTTGGTCGGGTTGTCCGCACGGCTGGACATGACGTCCTGCCCGCCCGTCGCGGCAGAATAGTAGTTGTCAACGATCACTGCCACGCTGTCGGACTTGTTGAAGACCATGTTGGTAAAGCTGGAGGACAGCCCGTTGTGCCAGAACCCGCCATCGCCGATGATCGACACGGGTCGCCGCGCACCCCCGCCATCAAAGGCGGCATTGGCGGCAGGGCCAAGGCCGTAACCCATGGTCGCGCCGCCGATCTCGAACGGTGGCAGGGCGGCGAACAGGTGACAGCCGATATCGGCGCTGATCTGCAGCTTGCCGGTTTCCTTTTGCACCAGTTTCATGGCGGCGAAAATCGGCCGCTCCGGGCAGCCGATGCAGAACCCCGGCGGGCGGATCGGCACAGTTTTCGCAAGGTCCGGGATCTGCGGGCGATCCGCGTTGGGCGCGCGCACCGTGGCGGGCAACATGCCGGGGGCAGCATCCTTGAAAAAGGCCGTCAGCCCGTTCAGCATGACCTGCCCGTTATATTCCCCCGCCATCGGCAGGATGCCCTTGCCCCTCAGCTTGACCGCAGAACCCGCGCGATACAAAAAGGTCGTCAACTGCTGCTCGATGAATTCCGGCTGGCCTTCCTCAATCACCAGGATCTGTTGCTTGCCGTCGCAGAATTCCAGAAACTCCGACGATATCAGAGGATAGGTGACATTCAGCACGTAAAGCGGCACATCCGCATTTCCAAAGATATCGGCCAGTCCCAGCCGCTGCAGCGCCCGGATGACGCCGTTGTACATCCCCCCCTGCAGCACCAGCCCGACCGGGGCTTCCCTTGGCCCGAACACCTCGTTCAAGCCACGTTCGCGGATGAAGCGTTCGGCGGCGGGCCAGCGGTTGGTGATCTTGTCTTGCTCATGGGCATAGGACATCGGCGGCAGCACGACGCGGGCGAAATCCGAACGCGGGTTGGACAGCGCATCGCGCACGCTTAGCGGCGGGCGTCGATTGTCGCTGGTCTGAAACGACCCCGTCACATGGCAGGACCTGATCCGGACCATCAGCATGACAGGCGTGTTGGACGCCTCGGACAATTCGAACCCGTCCTTCACCGCCTTGGTGATGCACGGCAGGTTCGGGCGCGGATCCAGCAGCCAGAACTGCGATTTCATCGCAAAGGCGTGGCTGCGTTCCTGCATGATGCTGGAGCCTTCGCCGTAATCCTCGCCCACGATCACCAGCGCGCCGCCGGTCACACCCGACGACGACAGGTTCGCCAGGGCATCCGAGGCGACATTCACCCCGACAGATCCTTTGACCGTCACCGCCCCCCGGATCGAATAATGAACGCTCGCCGCCAGCATCGCTGCCGCCGCCGCCTCGTTGGCATTCGCCTCATACCGGATGCCAAGCTCGGCCAGCAGTTCTTCGGCGTCGGCCAGAACGTCCATCAGATGCGAAATCGGCGCGCCCTGATAGCCGCCTACGTAACCGACGCCGTTTTCCAGCAGCGCCTTGGTGATCGCCAGAATCCCTTCGCCGGTGAAGGTCTGGCCTGAGCCAAGCCGCAGATGTTCCACTTCCGCCTTGAAAGACCGTTCGGCCATGTCAGATCTCGTGCTTCCTGATATTGTTCAGCATCTTTTGCAAGGTGCCCACAAAGGCGCGCCGCTCTTCGGCGGGAATGCCGCGAAACATCCGGGCATGCGCCTCGGACATGCAGGGCCAGAGCGTCTCGAACGCCACCCGCCCGGCGCTGGTGATGAAGATCCGCGCGGCCCGGCTGTCGCTCGCATCGGTTTCGCGCCGGATCAGCCCTTCGGTCGCCAACTGATCCAGCGCGCGCGACAAGGTGGATTGCTCGACCACCGAATAGACGGCCAGTTCCCGGATCAGCGGCCCGTCGATCACCGACAGCACGGCCAGCGCGCGCATCTTGGGCGTGGTCAGGCCCAGCCCAGCCATTTCATCCCGCAGGCTGGCATTGTACCGCCCCACGATGCGGTTCATCAGGTAGGGCGCGAAGTTGGTCAGCCCGATTTCCCCCAGTCCCGGCAGATTGTGGGGCGGCTGTTCAGGGGATGACTGATCGGTCATGCGCCCAGCCTTTTCGCCGCCAGAAAGCCCGATCCGCCGCCAAGGCCGGGGCCGGGATGGGCAGAGGCCCCGATGTGGATCAAACCGCGTACCAGCCCCACGCCATTGGTGGAATGGGCAAAGGGGCGGAAGATGAAGAACTGGTCGATGCTGCAAAGCCCACCGTAAGGATCGCCGCCGACAAGGTTTATGTTCATCGCCTCCAGATCGGCGGGCGAACAGGCCTGCCGCGCCAGCTTGATGGCATCGAAATTGCGGATATGGCGTTTCAGGATGCCCTCGATCCGGTCGGCAAAAGCCTCACGCACGGTTTCGGACCAGCGTCCATCCGTTGTAATCTGCCCGCCCGCATCGCCCTTGACCACGCGCGGTGCATCCGGGATTTGCAGCCACAGAATTGCCTTGCCGTCAGGGCAGCGCGACGGGTCCAGCCGGTGCGGCTGACCGACGCAGATCGTGGGCACTTCAGGCAGCATCCCGCGTTCGGCTTCGTTGGCGGATTTCGAAACGCTGTCGATGCCGTCGGCCAGATGGATCAGTGCCACATGGTCAAGCCCCGGCGACAGCCATTCGGGGGGGCGATCAAGCGCGTAATGCAGCTGGAAATTTCCCCGTCCATGGCGAAACGCCCGGGCCGCCGCCTGATCCTGCGGCAGCGCCACGTCGCGCAAAAGCCGCCCCTGCAACTGCCCCGGTGCGACCGAGGCGAGGACCGACCCGCAGGCAATTTCCTCGCCACCCGTCAGCGCCACGCCCCGGACCCGGCCACCCGTCACCAGAATACGGTCCACATCCGCACCACAGCGGATTTCACCGCCCTTTTCCTCGATCAGCGCGCGGAATGCCGCAACCGCATTGCCCGACCCGCCCTTGACGACCGGTGCCCCCGCCGCCTCCAGCGCAAAGGCGATAACCTTGCCCATCTGGCCGGAATAGGTGCTTTCCGGTGTCAATCCGGCATGCAGGACCCATGGCGCGTACAGCGCCTGCACCAGCGGGCTTCGGTACCCGGTTTCAAGCCAGCCCCGTGCCGGGACCAATGCGGTGCCGAACCATGCGGCAAGCCCGCGCAAACCGCGTTTGCGGACCTGTCCCCACATCAGCCTGACCGTGGGCCACGACCACAACGACCCGCCCAGCAGCGCAAATAGAAACGGCGCATCCGCCTCGACCCCGCCCACATCGCCCGCATGGGCGTCGCCATCCCCAGCGGCCAGCGCATTGAAGGCGGCCACATTGGCAGCCCGATCCGTGGTCAGCACCAGCGCGCTGCCATCCGGGCGGATCACGGCCGTTGGGTGCGGTGTGTGGCAATACTCGAACCCATGCCGCGCAAGGTGGGGGCCCAGAGCGGCCCCTGCCGGTGAGGTCATGAACAAGACCCATGTCGCAGCCATCACGTCATGCCGAAAACCTGGCAGCGTGATGTCTTCGGTGCGCAGGCAGCCACCCGCAACCGCCTCACGCTCCAGCAGCACCACGCGGTTGCCCTTGAGCGCCAACAGCGCCCCCGCGACCAGTGCGTTGATTCCGCTGCCGATGATGACGTGGTCCGGTCGCATGGCTCAGCCCTTCGGCACCAGCGCAAGCGCCCGGATGGGTGACCCCGTCCCGTTCTTGATCTTCAGCGGAGCCGCGATCAGGATCGCACCCTTTGCGGGCAGTTTCGACAGGTTGGCCAGCGAGGCCAGACCGAAGCAGTTGTGCTTGTGCAAAAGGTTATGCGCCGGAAATGGTGGAGTCATGCCACCCGCCTGCCCCGCATCGGTGCCGATGCACTGGCTGCCCCAGCCGACGATGCCCTTGTCCAGCAGATACTGGATCACCTCGGCGGTCGGCCCAGGGGTATGCGGCCCGGTCTCGTTGGCGTTCAGGAACAGCCCCTCGTCATGGGCGCGGCTGTCCCAGTCCGAGCGCAGCACGACCCATTCGCCCGCGTTGATCGCGCCATGCCTGGCCTCCCATGCCTTCACATGGTCGATGGTCAGCAGGAAATCCGGGTTCGCGGCGCACTCTGCGCTGAAATCCAGCACGTTGACCGGGGCCACCAGCCGCTGCACATCCAGCGTGTCGGTATAGCCGTCGGCATAATCCCTGCCGGTAATCCAGTGATGCGGCGCATCGAAATGGGTGCCGCTGTGCTCGCCCACCTTCAACCAATTCCATGCCCAGAACGGACCGTCCTTGTCATATTCGCTGATCCGGTGAATCTCGATCGCAGGGGTGTCCTTGGCGAAATCCGGCGGCAGTTTCAGCAGCGGCGTCTCGGGGCCAAGCACGCCCGTGCAATCCACGACTTCGATCCCGCCCGACGCGAGCATGCCCGCCAATGAACCAAGAACGTTTGCAGAGGTCATCGTCATCTCCCCGAATTGGCCGAACCGTCCCGGCACTGTTCCACGCGCCGGTTTCCCCGGCGGCTCTGGAATCATGCTAGACAGATTTAGATGCATTTGCAAATATCACGGCAACAATCCGTCGGGGAACGCATGGCCGGAGATTTTGACGCAGTCCTGATCGGGGCGGGCCACAACACGCTGGCCGCAGCGCTTCACCTCGCCGCCAGGGGCTGGCGCGTGGGGTTGTTCGAACAGGCTGCGACGCCCGGCGGCGCGGTCAAGACCGGCGAATACACCCTGCCCGGCTTTCGCCATGACTGGGCGGCGATGAACCTGTCGCTTTTTGCCGGAAGCCCGTTTTTTAAGACATATGGTGCAGAGCTGACCCGCCACGGCTGCGCCTTTGTCCCGGTGAACCGCCCGTTTGCGTCGTCTTTTCCAGATGGCACCTGGGCGGGCGTTTCCACCGACATGGCCGAAACCCTAGGCGCAATCGGCGCGCATTCCACACGCGACGCGGCAACCTGGGAAACCCTTTGCAGCCGGTTCGGGGCAGAGGCGCCGCATCTTTTTGGCCTTCTTGGGTCGCAGATGAAACTCCGTGCGCTGGCACATTTTACCTTCAAGACACTGCGTGCCAAGGGCTTTGCCGGCACGCTGGACCTGACACGCTTCCTGCTTGCATCGCCCCGCGACTGGCTGGAGGAGACCTTCGAGCATCCTCACATCCGTGCCCTGCTCGGCGCCTGGGGAATGCATCTGGATTTCGCCCCCGATGTCGCAGGGGGCGCGATGTTTCCGTATCTGGAGGGCATGGCGGGCCAGGCCTTTGGCATGGTGATCGGGCAGGGCGGGGCCGACACGGTGACCCGTGCCTTAGTCGCCGCCCTTCAGGCGCGCGGTGGCCGCGTGGAAACCGGTGCCCCCGTTGCCCGCATCCTGCATGATGGCGGCCGCTCAAACGGGGTTGAACTGGCCGACGGCCGCCGCATCACCGCCAACCGTGCGGTGCTCGCAGGCATTGCCCCCTGCGCGCTGCCCCGCCTAACGGGCGGCACGACGCCGGATTTCGACCGCGCGATGGGCCGCTTTCGCCACGCCCCCGGCACGATGATGATCCACCTTGCGTTGGACAGCCTGCCCGATTGGCGTGCGGGCGCGGCGTTGCAACGCCACGCCTATGTCCATATCGCCCCCAGCCTTGACCAGATGGCGCGCACCTACCAACAGGCGCAGGCAGGGCTTTTGCCAGATGAGCCCATCCTTGTCGTGGGCCAACCAACGGTGTTCGATCCCAGCCGCGCGCCAGAGGGCAAGCATGTGTTGTGGGTGCAGGTCCGCATGGCCCCCGGAACCATCACCGGCGATGCCAAGGGTCAGATTGCCGCGACCGGCTGGGCGCAAGCGGCTGAGCCCTTTGCCGAACGGGCGTTGGCCATCCTTGAGGCCCATGCGCCGGGAACCCGTGCCAGAACCCTTGCCCGTCGCATCGTGACACCGCCGGAACTGGAGGCCGACAACCCCAACCTGGTCGGCGGCGATCAGATATGCGGCAGCCATCATCTGGCGCAGCATTTCCTTTTTCGCCCCACCCGTGGCCATGCCGACGGCAGCACACCCATTGCCAACCTGCACCTGACCGGCGCTGCCGTCTGGCCCGGCGCAGGGACCGGCGCGGGATCGGGCTTTCTTCTGGCGCGCAAACTCGTCGGGGACTAAACAAAACCAGGAACCACCAACAGGGAAAACCACCATGAACCTCAACCGCCGGAGCCTTCTGCAGCTTTCTGCCGCCACCATGGCGGCAAGTACCGTCGGCCTGCCCAGCCTTGCGCAAGCCATCGAAGAACTGGTGATCGCCTACAACGTCAACCTGCCCTCCTGGGATCCGACCGTGGGTCCAAGTGCGGTGAACCCCACAATTCAGGGCATCTATCAGTCGGTGTTTGACCAATACATCCTGCAACAGCCCGACCTGACCCCAGCCCCCGGCCTGCTGACCGAATGGGGTTGGTCCGACGACAAGAAGCAGGTCTGGATGAGTGTGCGCGAGGGCGTGACCTGGCATGACGGATCGCCCTTCACCGCCGAGGACGTGGCCTGGAACCTCGCCCGCGTGGCGAACCCGGAAACCGGCAGCCCGATCCAGTTCGTCTGGGGTACGCTGGCCAACCACCGTGTCGAAGGCAACAAGGTCATCGCCGATGTGGCGCAGTTCGACCCGACGATCTTCAAATGGATGTATTTCCTGACCGGCTATGTCCTGCCCAAGGCCTATTACGAAAAGGTCGGTGCCGAAGGGTTCGAGGCCGCCCCCATTGGCACTGGCCCCTACATGGTCGAAAAGTTCGAACGCAACGCCTTTGTCCGGCTGAAGGCCAATGCCGGTTATTGGGGCGGCAAGCCCGATTTCGACACGGTGACGATCAAGTTCGTCCCCGATGCCGCTGCCCGGGTGGCCGAGGTCGAATCCGGCAATTCTCACGTCACCCTCGAAATGTCCTATGAGGAGTACGACCGTCTGAAAGGCGGACCACTGGCCGGCATTTCGGCGCCCATCTCGGATATCGGGATGATCTTCCTCAACGATATCGAGGTGATGATCGACCCCAATGTCCGCAAGGCCGCCGCCCATGCCATCGACAAGCAAGCGATCATCGACCGGCTGCTATCGGGCTACGGCGTCAAGATCGATACGCTGGAGACCCCGGAATATGCCGCCTATGACGCCTCCATCTCGGTGCCTTATGACGAAGCCAAGGCGCTGGAACTGCTGGCGGCCAGCGGCTATGGCCCCGACAACCCGGTGAAGTTCAAGATCCAGACGACCAAGGGCTTCAAGCCCAAGGATTACGAAATGATCCAGGCCATCGTCGGCCTTTGGCGCAAAGTGGGCATCGAGGCCGAGATCGAGGTTTACGAGATCGCCAAGCACTATGAACTGCGCGCGGCAGACCAACTCGCCCCGGCCGCATTCTACAACTGGGGCAATTCGGTGGGCGATCCGACCACCTCGACCGGCTTTGCGATGTTCGGCCCCTCGCCGCATTCGGTCTGGGATGGCGAGGATCTGATCGGCATGATCGGCCCCTTGTGGGGTGAGGCGGATGAGGCAAAGCGGATCGAAGGCTGGAAGGCGGTGGACAGGTACATCGCCGAAAACGCGCTGGTGATCCCGCTGTTGCAATATGTCCAGCCGATCCTGCATGCGCCGGGTGTCAAGGTCACGCCGCACGCATCGGGGTCGCTGCTGCCGCATCTGATGAAGCGCGCCTGACACGGGCAGTCCGGGGGCGTTTGCCCCCCGGACTGCCCCCTCTCACCTTGGGGCATCGCCCGTCAAAGCGCCGGGGCTTCGGCCGGTCGGGCCGCCACTCAACAGAAAAAGAGCGCACCCCCTGAGGTAGCGCGACAGGACCAGAGCGTGATGAGCTTTTACAAAAACCGAGGGCGGTCTGAGCGGAGTTTGCACAAACTCCGGAACGAAGCCTGTGCAGGCTTCGGCTCGAT
>Ga0105049_10005054_pt1 | contig 15400 bp, 9 predicted proteins | sample MAT06_FD_78087 | JGI IMG/M metagenome (GOLD analysis project Ga0105049, IMG submission 78087) | Freshwater microbial communities from Lake Fryxell liftoff mats and glacier meltwater in Antarctica - MAT-06 | ecosystem: Environmental > Aquatic > Freshwater > Ice > Liftoff microbial mat | place... | reverse complement strand
CGAGGGTAATGCCCTGATTTAGTTCGGTTGGGGTGGCAAAATATTTCTGGCCTACCTCTTTGGTTGTTTCGGCCAGCGTGCTTACGTGGCAATAGTTGGTGAACGGTGTGCCGGGTTCGTTAAGGGCAATGTGGCCGTTCAGTCCCACGCCAACCAGTAGCAAATCGAGCCCCCCCCGACTGCGGATGAAATCATCTATCCGCTGGCACTCGCGACCCAGATTGGTGGCTTTGGCATCGAAATACTGGATCTGTTCGGGCCGAAGGCGGAGCGGAGCAAACAAGTCGCGGTAGAGGTAGAAACTGCAACTACCCTGATCGGTTGGGCCAAAGCCGACCCATTCATCGAGTCCGACAAAGGTACACTCGTTCACGTTGGCGTGGCCCGTCTGGGCTAGTTCGACTAAAGCGTGGTAGGTGGCAATGGGGGTGTCGCCGGAGGCCAGGCAAAGCGTGGCATCGGGTTTGGTTTGAAGCAGGGCAGCAATGTGGCGGGCCGTGTGTTGGGCCAATTGATCGGCAGTATCGAATACGCGAAGCGGCATAAGACAGTAAGGATTGATTACTGCCCGAAAAGATACGGCATAAAAAAGAGCGAATCAGGCCTGATTCGCTCTTTTTTATGCGTTAAGTAGCTGGATTTTCAGTATAGCTCGTTGCGCGCTTGAGCATTACTGACACCGAAGCCGATACCCGGTAGCCTATTGCTCCGTGTGCTTGCCGTACATTCTCTCTTTGTAGGAAGCTTTGATAACCTCAGTCCGACGCTTGATCGACGGTTTTTGGAAAGCCGTCCGCGACCGAAGCTGACGTAACACGCCCGTCTTCTCGAATTTCTTCTTGAAGCGTTTCAGGGCCTTGTCAATCGACTCGTTCTCTTTTACATTAATGATCAACATAATCCGGATATTGTTTTTTTTCGTTTAAACGGAGGGCAAAGGTAGTATTTTTGGCCTAATGAAGCAAGCAGTCATTGATTTAGGCACCAACACGTTCCACCTTATGATTGTGGAACACACACCCGCTGAGCGGCCCGATCAGCCCCGGAAAACGTTGTTCCGCGAGAGCCGACCTGCCAAGATTGGAAAGGGAGGCATCAATCAAAATCGGATCACCCCCGAAGCTATCGACCGGGCGCTATCGGTGCTCGCCTATTTCCGCACGATCCTCGATCAACACGGCATCGACCCGGCCGACGTTTGGGCCTTTGGCACTAGTGCTATTCGGGTGGCCGATAATCAGGCCGAGTTTCTGGAGCGCGTACTGGAAACAACGGGCCTGCGGGTTCAGGTGATTTCGGGCGATCAGGAAGCGGCCTATATTTATGCCGGGGTGCGGGCATCGGGAGCCATGAACCTGAAACCCGCCCCCCAGTCGGAGCCGCCCGTGTCGTTGATTATGGACATCGGCGGGGGCAGCGTAGAGTTCATTGTGGGCACACCGGAGCGGATTTTCTGGAAACAGAGTTTCGAAATCGGCGGGCAGCGGCTCATGGAACGGTTTATGCCGAACCCCCAAAACGCTATCACTTTGGCAGCCGTCGAACGTTTGAACGACTTTTTTCGAGAGCAACTCTTACCACTAACCAACGCCATCCACCAATATGCTCCCACAACTGGGCAACCGCTGCAACTGGTTGGTTCGTCGGGCACGTTCGATACGCTGATAGACATGCAGTTTATGCACGAAAAGGGCCAACTACCCGACTCCGAGCAAGCCGCTTTTGGGCTACCGATCGAAGAATTTTACCGCTCATACGACCTGCTCCTAACCCGTAACCACCACGAACGGATGCAACTGCCCGGTATGATCGAACTCCGCGTGGATATGATTGTGGTGGCCGTTTGCCTGATCAATTACGTGCTATCTACGTTTGGTATCAATACCACAACCGTCTCAACCTATGCGTTGAAAGAAGGAGCGTTGGCAGTGAGCAACGAGCAGTGAACAACGAGCAACGAGCAGTGATTCGAGGGATTTGTCAGTAGATTTTTTACAGCGGAATACTTTGCTTACTAACACTGCTGGCTGGTAACTGTTCACTGCTCGTTGTTCACTGCTCACTGTTTTATGCACGGCGAAACCAACTCCAAATCTTCGTACCGTAATCTGATCTATACCGCCCTGATCGTGGTGGCTGTGGTATCAGCTCTGTCGTTTCCGCAGCTTTTTACCGAAATAGGCGGATTTTCACTTAAAAAACTGATTGTCCCGCTCTTGCAAATTATCATGCTGGGGATGGGAACAACCATGTCGCTGGCCGATTTTGAAGGCGTTATAAAGCAACCTAAAGCCGTATTGATCGGAGTGGTTTGCCATTTCATCATTATGCCACTGTTGGGTTTCACGCTGGCCAACTCGTTTGATTTCCCCCCCGAAATTGCGGCTGGCGTGGTGCTGATCGGGTGTTCCCCAAGCGGACTGGCCTCCAACGTAATTTGCTTTGTGGCTAAAGCGAACGTGCCGCTGTCCATCACCGTTACCACCATTTCGACCCTGTTGGCTCCGTTTGTGATGCCCGCACTGATGACTCTGCTGGCCGGCCAGTTCATCGAGATCACCTTCCTGAAAATGATGTTCGAGATCGTCCAGATTGTTATCCTGCCCGTGGCCGTCGGCCTGATTCTCAACCGTGTATTCCGCAAATCAGCCGTAGTCATCAACAAAATAATGCCGCTTATTTCGATGGGAGGTATTGTCCTGATCGTGGCTATTATCACGGCTGCTGGTCGCGACAGTTTGCTCACAGTTGGCTGGACATTGGCCTTGGTCGTACTTATTCACAACCTCTCCGGCTTCACCCTCGGTTACTGGACAGGGCGGCTCTTTGGCCTCGATGAACAGAGTTGCCGTACCATCGCCATTGAAGTGGGTCTGCAAAACGGTGGCCTGGCATCGGGCCTTGCCGTTCAGATGGGCAAGGTAGCCACCGTCGGTTTAGCACCCGCATTGTTCGGTCCCATCATGAACACAACCGGCTCATTGCTGGCAACTTACTGGAGCCAACGACCACCAGCAGTGAGCAGTGAGCAGCCAACAACGATCAATGTGCCAACAGCAAACACTAATCAACCACTTGTTTGACTGTTTATTGTTAACTGCTCGTTGTTCATTGTTCACAATCCAACCCAAGCTGACACTTTAACGGCAAATGGTGTGGCACCGGGATTATCCCGATAAGTCAGTCGGTGCGTGGCATCCACGCGGAGAAATTTGAAGATATTGTCGATGCCGTAGCCAACCTCAATGTACGGTACTTTGCTCAGCGTACTGAAGCTGACCACTCTTTGCCCCAAATCGTTGGTGGAAGCGGTTAGGCGGGCATTGTCGGCGCGGATGCCCCCGGCCATAATGCGACCCGTGACGAGGGTGCGCCATTTGAGTCGGCGAATGGCTGGAATTCGATTGAAAAACAAGCCCTCGAAGTTGTGTTCAACGCTTGCCGATGCATACCGATCAATGGCAAACTCGAAAAAATTCATCAGGTTGTACGCATTATAAATATAGAAGGAAGTCTCGTTGCCTAACGGGATAAATAATAACGGGTATGGCACAGCCGACGGAAGAAAACCCGCCCCAAGGGAGTAAGTCGTCCGGCCCAATACGCCTAACCGAAAGGAATGTTTCATTTCAAGTGTGAACCGGTGATAAGGAGCCACAACGTTATCACCTACGCCATTTCGAAGCCCAAGCGTATATCGGAATATAATCTCGGGTTTGCGGGTGGCCCCGAGGCTTAAGCGCTCGTTGTCACTTTGAACAACCACTTCATCCGGGGCGAAGCGCGTTTCCAGCATCATTTCAGCCGTGCGAAATTGGCTCCGAATACGTCCTTCAGCGGGGACGTCGGAGTTGGTATAATAAGCGAATGGATAGAGCGGATTAAACGATCGTCCCCGAAGGCCTACAGTTTGCGTAAATCCTTTACCCAACTCTCGCCGGACGTAAGCGTAAGTTTGTTCCTGCAAATACGGTCGGCGAATGGTGCCAAAGCGGGAAAATGCCAGGAATATGTAGCTGTTGCCAACGTTTTCCGACGATATGCCCAGCCGTTCAATGTCGTAACTATGGCGAAAACCGACTACCGTCCAGGGTTTTCGTTTAACAATATAATCAGCCCCGATGCCATACTTAAACACCTGATCGCGGGTGCCATAAGCCAGGTAGCCGTTTAGTGTCCATCGGCGACTGAAATAACTATTCGTCCGTAAACCAACCCTAAAACGGTTGCCTTCGATGTTGTTGTTAGCGTAGGTATACAGTAAGGGTCCCACATCAACATTTACCTTTCCAATAGGCTGATAGCCATTGGCAAATAGCCGGATAACCTCTCCTGTAAACTTCACAATGGGTACATTACGCACAGAATCCACAATACGCAACCCCCGCAGTTCGTCGGCCGACAGTGAATCGGGCCGGGCTGCTTCCCAATACCCTTTGGGTACATCGCGGTAATCGTCGGTAAGTTCAATGGAAGGGCTATAAAAGCCCAGCGGATGGGGCTGATTGACCACCACGTTGCGGGCAGTAGCAAAGAACCGAATTAACGCACCGGGTGTATTAGGAGACAGCTCGTCGGTGTCGATGCGAACTTCGGTGCGCAGCGGTAATCTGGACCCACCGGGCATGGTTTCCCACTCCTGATCGACTCTAATCTCTTCAATAAAATTGATATTGGCCCGCCGGTCAATGCGCGTCTCAATCTGCACCAGTCCCAGCCGCGTAGTATCGAGCCAGGCCGTGCCTGAAAAAGCCAGATCGGTAGCTCGTTTGGGTTCAAAATCGATCTGGTAACACATCAGGTTACCTACGGCTACCGTGTCAATCATTTGTACTTTATAGACTGTCTCCCAGGCATCGCCGAGGGGCGAAGGAATATCTTTGCGGAGTACCCGCACATAGTTCTGGTAGAAATTATACTGCTGAAATGAGGCTCCCGTAAATTGAGAAAGCAAGCCGCCTTCTTTTATACCAACCGCTTTGATCTGGGTTTTTAGTACTTTTTCTTTCGTACGATCAGGCTGGTTGAGCTGGTAATATTCAGAATGGTTTTCGGTGATAAACACGGGAACCGCAGGCTGACCATTCTCGTCGGTGATGGCGGGTAGTCTGCTCAACACGCGACCAATAGGACCTTGGCGTCCGGGTACAACTTCGCCGTTACGTTTGGTACGGGGCTTCCTCTTTACATTATTGATGTAGGCTTCAACCTTCGTGTAACTTTCATATTCAAAAGCGCTCAACCGCTCGGGGTTAAACTCGCTTCGGCGGGGCAGGGCTGCCCGCAAAACGCGGTAGGCTGGGTCACCCCCTTTGCCATAAACGCGCACTTCCTGCAAACGGTTTTCGGCTGACTCCAACGCAACTTCTATCGTTTGGCTTTCAATGGGAAGAATGGCAACCGCTTTGGTTCGAAAACCGAGACTAGCCACCAGCAGCGAATCAGCGATTTTTGTGGTCTCTATTTTAAATCGACCATCTACATCAGCCGTTGCCCCTGTAGTACGCCCTTTCAACGAAATAGACGCAAACGGGATGGCTGCACCGTTGCCCGCTTCTGTTACTCGCCCCGAAATACTGTAGGTTATCTGCCCATACCCATAAACGGGTAAAAGTGAAAAAAGACAAAGCCATAAACCGGGACGGAAACGTAGAGTAGGTTGCATTCAGAAATTGTTGTTGGTACTGCCTGATGTACAAACCTCTATTCCGTCAACTTGGTTTACAACCTGAGTGTTTTGCGATGAACGGCCTGATTAATAGACACACGTAGTAAAGGAGCAGCGTGTTGCAAAGCTGCTCCTGCTTACTATTTATGCTTGCCCCGCCCGGCATACTCCTCCCGCTGATGTTTCCAGCGTTTGTGCGACCAGAGCCAGTCGGAAGGATTTGCCTGGATGCTTCGTTCGAGATGGTCGCGATAGCTGGCTAAAATGGCTCCGTCGGGCAGGTCGGTATAGGGTGGTTCGGCGAGTTGATAGAGTGTCACGTCGTAATAACCCCGGCGGGCGCGAGCCATTTCCACATAAAAAACGGGTAATTTCAGGGAGCGGGCTAGTTTTTCAGGACCAGGGTAAAAGGCAGGTTCGCGATTTAGAAAGGGCAACCAATAGGCTACTTCGGGCGAACTTGGAATCTGGTCGGCCACCAGAGCAATGGCACGAGGCACGTTTCGGCGAACGGCTACATCGCGCATAAGCTTGTGCATCGGCACCGGATTAACGCCGTGGGTGGCCCTGATTTCGCGCATCAGGGTCTCAAAAAACGGACTTGACAATTGTTTATAGATACTGTCGGCCGTAATGCCATTCAGTTGAGCCGAAGCCGGTAACCATTCCCAATTGCTCTGATGCGAAGCCAGAATAATAACCGGCTGCCCAGCCGCAATACAGCTGCTGATGAGCGTCGGGTTTTTGAATCGTACCCGGTGGAGCAACTCCTCCGCCGAAAGCGAGGGTAGTTTAATCGTCTCCACAATCAGATCGGTCAGGTTGCGGTAGAACTCCCGGGCGAGGTGTTTGATCTCGTCGGGTGTTTTTTCGGGAAACGCTGCCCTCAAATTATCGAGTACTACCCGGCGACGATACCGGACCAGATGTAACAAAAGGACATATAGAACGTCTGAAAGGACATATAGCCACGAAAACGGCAGTCGGGATAACCAATGGAATAAAATCATAATTTCCCCAAAATTAGTGATGCTGTAAATAATCCGTTACTGAAAGTAAATTTATACTTGGCAGTAGGCTTTAAAACGGCAGAAACTAACGATTGCTTTGGCGAAAACCAGTGTGGCAGCGGATTATTTACAGTACTCTCTAATTTGGCATTTTGCTCACATTGACCATTACGCCGGATGGGTTCTGAGCCGAAAAATAAACCCGGTGCGTTGCCTTTTTGAAGTCGGCCTCGGTAGCTTGGTAAATATTCACGAACGTTTGGGGGTTACGATCCACCAGTGGAAACCAGGAGCTTTGAACCTGCACCATTATCTTGTGTCCTTTCTTAAACGTGTGACAGGCGTCCTGCATATCGAACTTGACCTCCGTAACGGCACCGGGTTTCATGGCTTCCGGTTTGGAGAAGCTATTGCGGAACTTGGCCCGCATCACCTCGCCCCGTATGAGCAACTGAAAACCGCCCATTTTTGTCGTCGGAATGGGGCTGTTGTTGGGCGCGTTGTTCGGATACACGTCGATCAGTTTCACCACAAAATCGGCATCCGTACCGGTTGTTGACACGAATAAGTCGGCCAGTACGTTTCCTGCAATGGTAATGTCATTGGTCAGTGTGTCTGAGGCATAAACGAGTACATCGGGGCGGGTAGCGGCAAAGCGTTGATCCTCAAACATAAAATCGCTTCCCCGAATAATTCTGACCTCATTGGTGTAAGGTACTGGTTTGTTGGGATCACTCACGTACTCATCAAACGGGATTGGGCTGGTCGACGGCGTATCGAACGACAGCTTACCATTCGGGTGGAAATAGAGCTTTTTCTGCTCAACGCCTTTGGGGGGCCATTGGTCATATTTTTTCCACTGGTTCGAGCCCGTCTCAAAAATGTAAGCTTTGGGAAGCTGCGGGTTAGGCTTGTCGTTCAGATAGTGGCTGAAAAAGGGATACTCGATGGTTTCCCGGTAAAAGGTCGAGGTCTTGGCGTCGAAACGAATGTTCCCCAAAGCTTCGCCCGTCGAGCGGGCAAAACCCCCATGAATCCAGGGACCCATAATCAGTGTATTAGGCGACTTTGGGTTGTTGCGTTCGATGCCGGCATAGGTTTTCAGCGGGCCGTACAAATCTTCCTGATCGAACCAGCCCCCTACGGTCATCACCGCCGGTTTTATGTTCTTCAGGTGCGGCACGGGCGTACGGGCCTTCCAGAACTCATCGTACGTGTTGTGGGTCATCATTTCATTCCAGATCGCGTTTGTGCCCTTGAAAATCGTCTTATCAATGTTTCGTAAGGGACCCATCCTGAGGTAAAAATCATACGAATCGGGGGTGCCGTAGGCCGAATAGCCCGGCGTGCCTTTGGCGGAGGGAACCGGGCGAGGTGCCCCGTACGAGGACAGAAAGGCGAACGTACCCATCAGGAAAAACGCACCGTTGTGGTGGCGGTCGTCGCCCATGAACCAGTCAGTAACTGGTGCTTGTGGCGAAACAGCTTTCAGGGCCGGGTGCGCGTCGAGCATAGTCAGGGTGGTGTAGAAACCCGGTGCCGATATTCCCCAGGTGCCCACCCGGCGGTTGTTATTCGGGAGGTTTTTGATCAGCCAGTCAATAGTGTCGTATGTATCGGTGGTTTCGTCGATGTCTGTTTTCTTCTTGTTCGGAATGTATGGCCGTACCGCAACAAAATCCCCTTCAGACATATAGCGCCCTCTAACGTCCTGATAAACAATGATATACTTGTCCTGGGCAAACAGCATCGACGGCCCTATCGACGTTTTGTATTTATCCTCGCCATAGGGAGCCACGCTGTAAGGTGTGCGGCCCAGCAAAATAGGTGAGGGCGTAGCGGAACTTTTGGGAACGTAAATGGCCGTAAACAGCTTCACTCCGTCGCGCATCGGGACCATCCGCTCCATTTTGGTGTAGTTTTCCCGGACGTAAAGAGAATCGGCTTTGTTTACCGCTACTTGGGCGGCCAGTTGATTGGCCAGCGAAAGCAGGAAGAAACCCAGGATAATACCCTTTCCTCGCTGTTCGAGAAGCTGATGAGTGATGAAATTCATGAGTTAATGATTAGTCAAATAACCGTTAAGTTACTGGAGATTATTAATCGGTACAGCTAGAACAAGGAAATTTTACACTTTCTCTCCTTTAGCAAATGACGGTATTTCAAAAACAATCATGAAGCCATACATCCTGTTTCTAAGTTTACTCTTTCTGCCCTTTGCGTATTCGTTTCGGCCTTCTATTGCCGACTCAACTGGCAACCCCACAATTGTCGATAAGCCACTGATTATCAAGCAGGACAAGGCCACCGAGACGATTATGGTCTATCGACCCGGCCAGAAAACGCCTATTTTGACGCAAGTTGCCAAAACGAATTTTCGGCCCTATCTGCATCCTATTGTGGCCCCCGATGGCAAAGGCGTGTTGACCGAATACAGCCCCGGCCACCACAAGCACCAAACAGGTTTGTACTGGGGTTTCACCCGCGTGAACGGCCGCGATTATTTTCACCATCCACAAGGCGATTACTGGCGGCAGGTATCGGCGAAAATAGTGGAAGCCAAAGGGACCACCGTGAAATGGCAAACGGTTTATGACCTGCTCGATTCGACCGGAAACGCGGTGCTTCGGGAAACCCAAAACTGGTCGATGCGGGAGCAGAATGGTAAATACCTGCTCGATCTGGACTGGAATGGCGAGGCAAAAACGGATGTCACCATTGGCAAATACGATTACGGCGGGTTGTTCCTGCGGATGCCCTGGAAAGAAGGGATAAAGGGAGAAGTGGTGAACGCGGCCCGGCAGCATAACGAAAAAGCCGAGGGGCAATCGGCTCCGTGGGTAGACGTGGGCATGCAGGTGGAGGGCCGCACCGACCTGGTTCACATGGCGGTTTTCGACCATCCGCAAAACCGAAATTATCCTACTCCCTGGCGGGTCGATGGTCAGTTGGGCATTGGCCCGGCACGGGCGCGAAAAGCCGACTGGGGAATAAAAAAAGGCGATACAGAGGTGCTGCGACACCAGATTATGGTGTATACCGGCACCCTGAACGATATTGAACTGAACAAAGCCTTCGGGGAATTTGCGGGCAACAATTCCATGTATAACACGGCGGTTTTGTGGGGAATTGCCCAGAAAGAAGGGCGCGAAGCCAAGTTCCTGACTCCCTCCGAAGCCGTGTCGGCGATGACTGTAGCGAAGGGATACCAAGTAAACGCCTGGGCTGCCGAACCGCTCATGACCCAACCGATGGCTTTTTGCTGGGATGATCGGGGGCGCATGTGGATTGCCGAAAACCGTGATTACGAATCGCGGGGTAAAGGGTTTTCTAATTCGGGCGATAGCCGGATTCTGATTCTGGAAGATACCGACCACGATGGCGTGGCCGATAGTCGCAAGGTATTTATGGAAGGTATCGCCTTTCCGGCGGCTATTGCGGTTGGTTTCGGGGGCGTGTTCGTGGGCGCTCCGCCCAACCTGTTGTTTGTACCCGACAAAAACGGCGACGATAAAGCCGACATGGACGACATTGAGGTTCGGCTAACGGGTTGGGGTATTCGCGACCGCCACGAAACGCTCAACAGCCTGCACTGGGGACCCGATGGCTGGCTATATGGGTGTCAGGGTTTTGCCACACCCTCCAAAGTGCGTAAGCCTGTGCGGTCCGACGGGTCGGGTAAAGGTCGATTGTACAAGCACAAAGACCCATTCCCGGAGGATATTCTGCAAGGCGAGGGCACCGACATCAACGGCGGTGTTTGGCGGTATCATCCTACCAAAGACAGGTTCGAGGTGGTAGCGCATGGATTCAGCAATCCCTGGGGAATCGACTACGATGCCAAAGGGCAAATGCTCATTACGGCTTGTGTGATTCCGCACCTGTGGCACGTGATTCCGGGTGGCATTTATCACCGGCAGGGCGGGCAACATTTCAATCCCTACGTATATAACGACATCAAAACCATTGCCGACCATAGCCACCGTTCGGCTCACGGTGGAGCAAGGGTTTATTTGTCGGATGCTTTCCCAAAGGAGCAACAGGGCCGCCTATTCATGGCCAACATCCACGAGCATGGCGTTTTGTCGGATGTGTTGACCCCGGCAGGGTCGGGTTTTGTGGGTCACCACGGCGAAGACTTTATGATGGCGAATAATGCGCAATGGGTTGGCTTTAGCATGGAAATTGGTCCCGAAGGTGGCCTCTACGTGCTGGATTGGCACGATGCCGATATTTGCGGGTCCGATGTGCTAAACGAAGAAACGGGCCGAATTTTCCGGATAATGCCTACCAACTCGCTGGCCAAAAACTGGGAAGGTCGTTACAGTGATCTGGGCAAACTAACTGATGAACAACTGGTTAATCTCCAAACGAGCGCCAGCGAATGGCATGCTCGCCGGGCGCGGGTTATTCTGCAAAGCCGGGCTAGCAACCGAAAATTGAACCCGACTGCCTACAGCACCCTTCAATCTATTTACAAAACCAATACAAATTCAGACTGGAGGCTCCGCGCCTTGTGGACACTGCACGTTACGGGTGGTTTGGCACCGAACGAACTGATGATCGCCCTGAACGATAAAGACCAGTACATAAGGGCGTGGGCCGTGCAGCTATTGTGTGAGGATCAAAAACCGTCGCCCGCAGCCCTGGCCGCCTTTAGTTCGATGGCTCAGAATGATCAGTCGCCGGTGGTGCGGCTGTATCTGGCTTCGGCCATGCAGCGGGTAGACAATGGGTCTCGCTGGAAAATTGCGGAGGGTCTGGTGGCGCACAAAGAAGACGCTAACGATCATAACCTGCCCAAAATGATCTGGTACGGTATGGAACCGCTCGTGAAGGAAAATACAAAACGGGCCCTCGAACTGGCTACCCAAAGTCAGATTCCAATGGTTACTCAGTTTATTGCTCGCCGGGCCGTAGATGCCGAAGCTACTGAAACATTGGTAGCTACGATTGGTAAAATGCCCAAAAATCGACTGAATTTGTTGGAAGGCATGCGCGATGGGGTAGAAGGTCGCTCCGACCTCACGGCCCCAGCTAGTTGGAAAGCGGTGTATGCGAAACTGAAACAAGCCAACGACCCATCGGCTAAACTCGCCACCGATATAGCGAGTCGGTTTGGCGGTACCGAAATGGCTATTAAATCATTAGCCACGCTAAACGATACAAAAGCCCCCCTTGCCGAGCGCCAAAAGGCATTACAAACCCTCGCCCTGCAACAACGCCCCGAACTGGTTAAGGAGTTGCCTGATCTGCTCAATGAGACTGGACTTAGGCTGGATGCTATTCGGGCAATTGCGGGCTACGATAATGAGCCACTGGGGAAACTTTTACTGGATCGTTACCCGAAACTGACCGCCCCCGAAAAAGCAGAAGCTATTCAAACGCTGGCGTCGCGCCCGAAATATGGTTGGCTGCTTACGCAGGCATTAGCCAAAAATACGATTCCCAAACGCGACGTACCCATTTACGTGGCTCGCCAGTTGCGCCGGGTGGTAGGCAGCGGGTTTGTGGAGGTGTGGGGACCCATCGACCATGTGAATCTGGACGAGAAAGCCTATGCCAAATACCGTAATCTGTTGACTGACAAAACAGTGGCAAGTGGCAGCGTGACGAAAGGCCGGATGGTGTTTCAAAATACCTGCGGCCCCTGCCACAAAATGTACGGTGAAGGGGGCATTATCGGGCCGGAGCTTACCGGGTCTAACCGGGCGAACCTGGATTACCTGCTCGGTAATATTCTGGACCCCAGTGCCGAAATTCAGGACGATTACAAAATGGTGGTGGTCACCACCCGCGACGGGCGGACCTACGTGGGGAACGTAGCCAAAGAAAATGAACGACAGCTGACCCTGCGCGTAGTGGGGCAAGATGCCGTTGTACTTAACAAATCGGATGTTCAATCTCGGGAAGTCAATCCCGTTTCGATGATGCCAACGGGCCTGCTTGAACCACTGTCAGAAGCAGAAATAACAAACCTGGTAGCGTATCTGCGAACAACGGCGCAAGTGAAGGCAGCGATGGTCAGGAAGTAAAAATAAAAGCTATAACACAGAGAAGCAAGGAGTTACACAGAGTTTGTGGTGGCTTTCTCTGCGAAACTCAGTGCTTCTCTGTGTAACTCTGTGTTATAGCTTTTTAGTAGAAACGCTACCGCTATTTTAGTGAAAACTAGCCCGCATGTTGCCACTCAGCGTTTTAGCCGACCAGTAGCCGCCTGCAATAATGCGCCGAATGCTCATCAGGGGATCTGTTGGGTTCATTTTCTTTTCGGCTAACTGATACGCCGTTAGGTAACCGCGTTTCCGCACTTCGGGCAACGATTCTTCTTTCCATAAGCCAAAGGGGTACGCAAAGTGGCGAACGGGTTTGCCCGTAATTTCTTCCAGTTTGGCTTTGGGCTCTTCTAACTGGGTTTTCCAATCTTCGGGGGTGCTCAGTTTCTTCACGTTCTGGTGGTCCCAGGTGTGGGCTGCAATCACATGGCCTTTGTCCGACAGGTCTTTCAACTGGATTTTATCCATGTAATGCTGTTTCCCCCGACGACCAATAGCTACTGTCATGATGTAGAACGAGGCTTTGAAACCGTATTGGTTCAGCACGGGCAGGGCGTTGGTGTACTGCGTCAAATCACCATCGTCGAAGGTGAGCATAACTGGTTTTGACGGTAACGTAGCCCCTGTTGTCAGATACGCATACAATTGGTCGGGCGATATGGCATGATACCCACTGTCGGCCAGCATTTTCATGTGATCTTTAAACGTGGCTAGCGGAATGATATAATCCTTAGCCGACTTAGAATCGGTGCCTTTCCAGTCGCGAATTTGGTGGTAACAGAGTACTGGTACTTGTTTGCGAGCGATGATGGTGGCCGCATCGGCTATTTTGGATGCCGGGATTGCCGTGGGGTCTATACTGGCCGAAGCTTTGGTTGCTGAGGAATCTGTGACAACATCAGCGGGTTTGGTATCGGTTGCTGTGACCTCGTTGCTGGCTGTTTTAACCGAGGTGTCTGTAGTAGTAGTTGTATCGGCGGTTTTTCCGGTCGATTGGCAACCCATGAGGCTACCGGCAAATAGGGCCGTAGAAAGTACGGACCAGAAAAGGGGATTACGTTTCATTCGAAGTTATTTGATTTTGGATGGTAGTCACCCAATGTCCAATTTTTGTGAAAAATAAGGTAAAGACGGCTTAGTTTACAGGACAACAAGAATTAAATTTTGCGAATGTTGCTTTTAGTTCAATGGCGTATATTCGCTCCTTAACGCCTTACTTGCCTATGCTCACCGACAAATTTATTTTTAGCATCCATCGTATTCTTGGCTTAGTAGCCGGTCTGTTCATTATTATGCTGACGCTGACAGGCTCAGTGCTTGTTCTCGATAGTCAGGTCGATGCCTGGCTTAATCCGGAAGTAACAAAAATTGTTCCAGGATCAAGTCGTCAATCGACCGACGCGCTGGTAAAAACGGTTCGCCAGCAATATCCAGCGGCCACTCTGCTCAACCTACGGCTTTATGCGGGTGAAGCCGACCGTGCTGTACGGGCCGAAGTAAAGGATAAAGGCGAACGAATCTGGGTCTACCTGAATCCATACACAGGAGCTGTGCTGGGTACTCGCGAGCGCGAAGGCTCGTTTGTCCGACGGGCGCGCGAACTTCATGAGAATTTGCTCTGGGAACCGTACGGTGGTTATATCATGGGCTTAGTGGGGCTCTGTCTGCTTGGTTCGGTATTGACCGGAACCTGGTATTATCGGAAATCATTGTTGAGTGTGTTCAGCATTGGCATTCGCTGGAAGAAATCGCGCCGGATTGTTTATGCCGACATTCACAAATACCTCGGCGTAGTTGCCCTTTTGTTCATGACACTGATGAGCTGTACGGGTATTTTTTTTCATTGGGAACAAATCGAACGTGCGTTTGGCGACCAACCCGACCGACCCAAAACGGAAGCTATTACGCCAACCGTCAACGCTGTTGATACCTATTTAGCACAAAGCCAGCAAGCCGTGCCGGGATTGGTTGCCGACCTTATCTCATTTCCAGAGTCAGCCGACCAGCCGCTCGTAGTGCGGGGTAACACGCCCGAAAGTAACCGGATTCTCGGTCGGTTTACGGCTTCGGTTGAGTTTGATGCTGCAACGGGTAAGCAGCAAAAAGTATTCCGGGCCGAAGATGCTGATGCAGAGTATAAGATGGAACACATTTTTGAGGAATTGCACTTTGGGCGATTTGGTGGATTTGTTACCCAATTTCTCTGGATTTTCTTTGCCTTATCAACGGCTATTGTAACCCTAACCGGACTGCTGATCTGGTGGGTAAAACGGTAAACTCGCCATTAGGCCGCCTACTTAATGAGGAGTATATTCATGCCTTTGGGCTAGTTCTTTGGCCTGAAAACAGGCATTACGGCTTCGTCGGTGGTCAGAAAAGGGCCACCAATGAGATCGATGCAGTAGGGGATAGCCGGAAAAACCACCGACAAACACTGCTCAATAGCGCGGGGCCGACCGGGTAGGTTTAGCAGCAGGGTTTTGCCCCGGATACCCGCCGTTTGACGCGACAAAATAGCCGTAGGAACGTATTTAAGGCTTTCCTGGCGCATCAATTCACCGAATCCAGGCAGCATTTTTTCGCAAACAGCCTCGGTGGCTTCTGGCGTAACATCGCGAAGGGCGGGGCCAGTACCGCCCGTAGTGACAATCAGGCAACAACCTTGT
>Ga0105049_10005052_pt1 | contig 15402 bp, 11 predicted proteins | sample MAT06_FD_78087 | JGI IMG/M metagenome (GOLD analysis project Ga0105049, IMG submission 78087) | Freshwater microbial communities from Lake Fryxell liftoff mats and glacier meltwater in Antarctica - MAT-06 | ecosystem: Environmental > Aquatic > Freshwater > Ice > Liftoff microbial mat | place... | reverse complement strand
TATTTTATGAATGATAAACAAAAAATTGCCCCTTTCGCATAGGATGGGAATAGGTTTAATAGTAGCTCATTTCATCATCGCAGATGCGCCTGATGGCTCACCAAATTTCATTTTTGTTAATGAAGGTGTCCCCTTCTTAAACTTCATTAAAAACAAATTATCAAATTCATTGGATGGAATATCTGCAGGAGCATAATCCAACAAACCTAATTTCCTTATTATCGTTGGCAAGGTATTGCTGTGGCCAATAATGAGTATGGTACGATTCAAATCTTGATTCGCCTTTAATTTGCTCATCAGGTCAATGCAGGAAGTGTCGGACAAATAATGTACAGTATCAATTCCCAATTGTATTCTTAAGCTATCCCCGGTATGTTGAGTACGCTTGTATTCTGTTATGTAAATACGCTCAATTTCTTTATCCTTCAATGCCCGCATTAAATCACCCGCTCTTTTATTTCCTTCAATGGTCAGCAATGGATCGTCTCCTGTTAACTTTTCTGCGTGGCGAACCAGGTAAATTTTTGCGTTGTTTTTAAAAGTAATCAACTGTGCATTTGTCGGAAAGTAACTTGCAGTAAAGAACAACAACAGCATGTATCTCATAAAATATATTTACGGCAAATTAAGTTAACCTGATGTAAATTCAGCATCCATCACATTAAAGAAAACTGATTATTGGAAGCATTTTGTTAATTTGCGACCTCAAATAATCCGTCATTCGCCTCAATAAAAGGTTGATTCGGCGAAATCTTACAAGAGTTCTTAAATAATTGGGATGTTCAATTGCACGCTACTGAAGCTGAACAAAGCCGATATGGAGGAATCAAAATAAAAAAATAAACTTATGTGTGGAATAGTAGGATATACAGGTCATAGGGAAGCTTACCCGATTGTAATTAAAGGTCTGAAAAGATTGGAATACCGTGGCTACGACAGTACCGGTGTTGCGCTGATCAATGGCGGGTTGAAAGTATATAAGAAGCAAGGCCGGGTAGCAGACCTGGAGGATTTTATTGTAGGCACCAACCTGCATTCGCATATTGGCATTGGGCATACCCGCTGGGCTACCCATGGCGAACCAAGCGACCGAAACGCACACCCGCATACCAGCAAAAGCGGTAAACTGGCCATGATACACAATGGCATTATTGAAAACTATGCCCAGTTAAAAAAAGAGTTACTCAACAAAGGATATACTTTTTCGAGTGATACCGATACCGAAGTGTTGCTAAATTTCATTGAAGACATTCGGGAAAACAACGAGTGTAATCTGGAGGAAGCAGTGAGGATTGCATTGAAAAGAATTACCGGTGCCTATTGCATTTTACTAATAGATGAAGCAGATCCTGAAACGATCATCGCTGCACGAAAAGGTAGTCCACTGGTAATTGGCGTAGGCAAAGGAGAACATTTTTTAGGAAGCGATGCATCGCCCATGCTGGAGTACACCAAAGAAGTAGTATATGTAAATGACTACGAACTGGCAATCGTACGGCCGGATGAATTGATTCTTAAAAATCTGGGGAACGAAAAAATCACTCCGTTTGTAACCAAACTTGATATGGAGCTCGCTGCCATTGAAAAAGGCGGCTACGATCATTTCATGCTGAAAGAAATATTTGAACAACCCAGCACCATACATGATTGCTTACGAGGTAGGTTAGACGCTTCTGCAGGCACCATCACCATGAGTGGCGTAATGCAAAATATAGAGGCTTTTAAAACTGCAAGCCGCATCATTATTGTAGCCTGTGGAACAAGCTGGCATGCAGGTTTGGTGGCAGAGTACATCATTGAAGAACTTTGCCGCATTCCGGTAGAAGTAGAATATGCTTCCGAATTCAGGTACCGAAATCCGGTAATCAATCACGGCGATATCATCATCGCCATTTCGCAAAGCGGTGAAACAGCGGATACACTTGTTGCCATTGACCGTGCAAAGGAGCAAGGCGCTGTTATTTTTGGAATTGTAAATGCGGTGGGTTCATCCATTGCAAGAATCAGCAACGGTGGTGCTTACACACATGCAGGTCCTGAAATTGGTGTAGCATCTACCAAAGCATTTACTGGTCAGTTGGCAGTGCTTACCATGATGGCATTAAAGATCGCCAAAGAAAAAGGAAGTATTTCGGATGAGCGCTATAGCAAATTATTATTTGAACTGGAAGCAGTACCGGAAAAAGTGGAAGCACTTTTAAAAAATGCGGATGCGATTAAAGCCATTGCGGAAAAATACAAAGACTCAACGGATGCATTGTTTTTAGGTAGAGGTTATAATTTTCCCATCGCATTGGAAGGCGCTTTAAAGCTCAAAGAGATCAGCTATATCCACGCAGAAGGCTACCCTGCTGCAGAAATGAAACACGGCCCCATTGCCCTGGTAACTGAAACACTGCCTGTAGTATTTGTTGCTACCAAAGACAGCTACCATGAAAAAATTGTAAGCAACATCCAGGAAATAAAAGCCCGTAGGGGAAAAGTAATTGCCATCATTACGGAAGGCGATGAGGTAATTCCAGGATTGGCAGACGATGTGTTTTTTGTGCCACCTGCAGATGAAATCATTGCACCGATGCTGAGTTGTGTGCCGCTACAACTACTCTCCTACTACATGGGTATTGCAAGAGGAGTGGATGTAGACAAACCAAGAAATCTGGCAAAGAGTGTGACGGTGGAGTAAGGAAATACAGCCCCAACCCCTGAAGGGGCTTTTGGAGTGTTATGAAGTTAACAGTCTTCTTTTTTTTGGGAGACGATGACTTGATTAAATTATTGGCAGCGTGGGGTATTGAAAATATCATTCACCAAGATTTATTCTAACTATATTTTAAAACGGATCATGCTGGTCATTTTTTAAAAAAGTGGCCTACAGACTTTAAAGGTGCTTTTGGAAAATTATGGAGGTTACAGTATTAAATTGTTGGTGAGAAATATTTACTAAAATAGCAGGGATTTAAATAGATGCTAAACCTATTCTTCGAAGCTTTTGCAGACTACTTTAAAAACAAAAATGGTCTGTTGGATCTAAAGAAACCTTTGGAGTATTTGTTTGGTTGTTTTCTTTCAATTACCCAACGCATTATCTCAAATAAAAGATCGTTTCAATAAATGATTACACCAAACATATTCTTAAACCCACTTATTGCAAATTTAAAAAACTGAAATGGCCCGCAGAGTCTAAAGCCCCTTCAGGGGTTTGGGGCTTTTTGGCACTCTATCTCTTTTTATGAACATCATCACAAAACACCCTGTTAATAATCTTGGCTACAACTTTGTAGAACCCAAGTATATTCCTACAGGAAAAGACGAATACTATCTGCGGTATCTGCAGAACCCGAATGGAGAAGATTATCGCAAATTATCTGCACACGAAATTGAAGTGTTGGTGCGTAACCGCAATACTTCTGATGACTGGAATAAAATATTTGTATCCACTGCATTTAATCCGGAACTGGTAAAGAACTGCAAGTTTTTCGGACTGATCCGCATTGGTAAACTGGAGGCGTTTTACCTTGAATTTCATGACCTGCGTTTACCCGTAGGCTTATACAACAGCACCATCATCAGTTGCGATTTTGGAAATAACGTTTGCATCGAAAACGTAAACTCACTCAGCCATTATATTATTGGAAACGATGTGATGATCGCCAATGTAAATGAAATGGGCTCAACAGACAAAGCAAAATTTGGCAATGGAATTTTATTTGATGGAGAAGATGAAGAGGTAAGGGTTTGGATGGAACTGTGTAATGAGAATGGCGGCAGAAAGATCATTCCCTTTGACGGAATGCTGGCGGGTGATGCTTATCTATGGAGTAAATTCAGAGACAAGGAGGCATTGATGCAACAATTCAAATCGTTTACCGACAATAGATTTTCCAAACAGCGGGGGCATTATGGAAAAGTGGGCGACCGCACGGTAATCAAAAATTGTAAGATCATAAAAGATGTATTGATCGGCACAGATGCTTATTTAAAAGGAGCCAATAAATTAAAGAACCTTACCATCAACAGCGATGAAAATCGCACTTCTCAAATTGGCGAAGGCTGCGAGCTGGTAAATGGAATAATTGGTTATGGCTGTAGAATTTTTTATGGCGTTAAAGCAGTTCGTTTTGTAATGGCTGCACATTCCCAGTTAAAATATGGTGCAAGGTTAATCAATTCCTATCTAGGCAACAACTCCACCATTTCCTGTTGCGAGGTATTGAATTCCCTGATTTTTCCAGCGCACGAGCAGCATCACAACAACTCATTTTTATGTGCAGCGCTTTTAATGGGCCAAAGCAATATGGCTGCAGGTGCTACCATTGGCAGCAATCACAATAGCCGTAGTGCAGACGGTGAAATCATTGCGGGACGTGGCTTTTGGCCGGGCCTATGCGTGAGTTTAAAACACAATTCAAAATTTGCATCATTTACCATTATTGCCAAGGGTGATTTTCCGGCAGAGCTACATATTCCCATTCCATTTAGTTTAGTGAGCAATGATACTACCAACGATCAACTGGTAGTAATGCCTGCTTACTGGTTTATGTACAACATGTACGCACTGGAACGCAATGCTCAAAAATATGTTGACAGAGATAAGCGCACCACCAAGGCACAGTTAATTGAATATGATTACCTGGCACCCGATACCATCAACGAAATTTTTACCGCACTCCATACATTGCAGGCGCTTAGTCCAAATGAAAAAGGGATTGCTGAAACATCAGGATGGGAGAACCTAAGCCGTAAAATATCAGTGATTAAGGTACCGCAATCCATCACCATCTTTAAAGAACTGGTACAATATTATGGAGTGATGCAATTACTAAAACATATTCAGCAAAATAAATTCAGCAGTTTTGATGAGTTGAAGAAAAGCATTTCTGCCAAGGTACAACGGAGTGAATGGTTGAATATTGGCGGACAGTTAATACAGACTGCTGTTGTTGAAAAACTTCAATACAACATCATTTCCAATAAAATAAAAAGTTGGGATGAAGTGCATGACTTTTACATATCGGAAGGAGACCGCTATCATAACGACAAACTAAATCACGCCTATACTTCGCTGCTGGAAATACTAAATATTACACCTAGACAATTTACTGCTACACTCTTTAAACAACTATTGCAAGAAGCAATTACTACAAGGGAATGGATGTGTAAAGGCATTTACGATAGCAGGGCCAAAGACTATCGTAATCCTTTTAGAAAAATGGTATATACCAACAATGAAGAAATGAACAAAGTAATGGGCCGTATTGAAGACAATGTCTTTATTCAGCAACAAACCGGCCAACTCGACGAATTGAAAAAACAGATAAAAGCAATCATTCGGAAATTGAAATTGTAACAAAAACAGGCAATATTATTGCACGTTGATTTTTACTCATTGGTTTTAATGTTAGTGTATGCAAGTGTTGCGCTCTTGTTTCCTTTAGATACTTTCCATTGCTGCGTTCTCACTTGTACAAATTTTTTTCATGTCCGGTTTTGATCATGCGTAAATAATCGGCTTTTTAAAATGTCGCAATTATTTCAATTCAATCTAACCCGGTAAGTATAGGGTGTATCGCAAAGTGTTCCTGCTCTGGGCGCAACAAAGCAGCATACACTTTTTTAAAAAGGATATTTAAGGGTTAAAAAGTATTCGGTTATTTCGGCGCTCGTTTGACCTCACCCCCAGCCCCTCTCCAGGGGCAAGGGGAGCTTGACACTGGTACCTCAAAGCTATTTTCTTATTCGATTAGTGGAATCATTTTTCTTTTACAATAATTTAGAATTAGCATTGCATTTTCCAGTTCTATTCAGCGAAACATCAGCGCACCTATAGTACATTCCGAAGGAGAAGGGGGCTTGACTCAAAAAATTTTTAATTGTATTCGATTGGCTATCCATTGGTCAACAAGGTGTATATGTAATTGTTGCAGCCGCAAGTGGCCGACGGCCAATGTTATTTAGTTAGGATTGAAGGCCTGCCTGGTAGGGGCAATAGGTGGGTAGCACGAGTATCGGTCATTTCGAATTTCCGTTCCGTTAGGAACGTTATGTGGATTGAGTTTGAAAACATATAGCGTTCATACGGAACACTTTTAAATTGGTCTGAATTTTCTACCCATTTATTCCGATGGAACAAAAAATACCTACCTAAATGACATTGGACCGGCGTATCCACCGAACGAAATAAGTAGCGACATCCGATGACCACCGGATTTGGGATGTACCCGCTAACAATTACTCAATCAATACCAAACCTGCATTTTGTATATTTGTAAAATTTTAAAAATTGAAGCAACTCTTATCTCTTCTCATTTTTGTAATGATGGGTACCATGGTTAAAAGCCAATCCGTAGCACAAATTAAAAAAGTACTGGACACAACTTCTGATCCGATTGGTTTTGTAAAATATGTACTCAAAAAAAAATACAAAATCGATACAGTAACAATAATGAGTACCACTTCCTTTTTAGGGCTGGCTGACAGCATAGCGTATAAAGGGAAAATTGGCAAAGTATATGGACCGTTTAAAGGCGCCAACTATCTGATAAAAGTGTTGGGCAAAGTACCCAATACATTTTACCATGTAAGTCATATCCTGATAGACACGGCAATATTCAGCAGAAAGTTTGCAGACTCCATTGCCAGCAATATCATTCAAAAAATAAAGACAGACAGCAGTACATTTGAAACCATGGCCAGAACTTACAGTGCCGATAATATTTCTGCCTACAAGGGCGGCGATCTTGGATGGTTTATTCGGGGAGCGATGTTACCCCAATTGGATGACGCCATTGCTGCCCACAAAAAAGGAGACATCTTTAAAGTGTGGACCAAAGCGGGTTTGCATGTGGTAACCATCAAAGACAATCCAAAAAAAGACAACGGCTTTGCCCTATTGCTAAGGGTGTTTTTATGAGGGATGAATGTGAATGTTGAATAGTGAATGGATGAATGATCAATAATAAAGGATGAATAGTGAATGGCCAAAATTTCACCATTGACCATTTACCATTCACTATTCACCATTCGAACCGACATTTTTAAAAATCGCACTTCTTACCTCACGTCCTATCCTTAATTAATGTCCTTATTTTCTTTTAGTTTCCCGATTACTTCTGCTACCATCAACTTATTCGCATCATCGGGTGCTTGTGGCAGAGCTGCTGTCGCATATTTCAACGCTTCTTTAAATTTCCCTTCGCTGCTGAGTGCCCTTGCCATGCCCATGTTGGTGGTAAACACATTGGGGAATTTTTTATAATTGGCTTTAAAAACTTCTGCAGCCGCTGCTGTATTTTTTGCTCCCATCATCTGTCGGGCATAGCCATGTACTTCTATCATTGAGCCCAATGGTATGGCTTCCTGCATGATTACTGCTGACTCGGAAGCTTTGCCTAGTAATTTTAACAGTCGGGCTTTGGTAGCAAGCGTTCTGAAATTTTTCTCACCGATATACTGTTCGGTGATAGCGCTTTCAGCCCACGATAATCCTTCCTCCAGATTGTAATTGTTATCTGCACACCAAGTGGCCGCCTGCACAAAAACCTTTGAGCTAAAGCCCTCTTCCCCATGCAACTCGTTTCTAAATGAAACGGCTTGATTCTTTTTCAAATCTGTTTCTACCTTAAATGGAAACATCCATTTTTCCCATTGTAATGCAATGGTGGCAGCACTATTTGTTTGATTTAGAAATACGAACTGTAGAAATTCAATTGATTTATCCAGCACCTGTTGCCTACAACTAACACGCAATGCATCTTCTTCAGGATTATAAAAAAAGCTTCCCCATGTGGTGCTGTTTTTCGAGAAAATCAAAGTAGATTCTTCTTTGCCCGTAGCTATAAAGAAACCATATTTACCGGCTGCCAATTGCTTTCCTTCAATAGTTACATCGGTTGAGAATTCAATGGTGGTGCAGTCATTTGCACCGGCACGCCACGGCGCTGTTCTACTGGTACCAAAACCAAGATAGTTGTATCCAAAAGGTACAAGTTCGCCCCATATTTTACCCTCTCGCCCTTTTAAGGAAGGTCTGCTGTAATTAATGGTAATATTGGTAAGGCCAACCTGTTCACTCACCATTGCCTTTTTATTACCGCCATTTGGCAGTGTTGTTAATTGCGCATTGGAAGTTTGCTTCAAGAGCATCAATGCAAATAATCCTGCCATTATCTTTTTCATATCATTCATTTTATGTAAAACAAAAATACGTAGTGCTTTCGCTAAATCAACGACCATTTGTCAAGTTGGTTAGATTAACCCAAAACATCTTTTTCACTTTTGTTAGCCCTGATCATTTCCGGATAACCCATCTTGCGTTCGAGGGCAGTAACAGCCCGTGAAATCCGTTTAACTTTAGTTGGTTCGGTTTTAGCAGATTCAACCCACTTGCTATAATAATGCTGATGGGCCAGTGGTAATGATTTAAAATAAAGCAAGGCAGCAGGTTCATCTTCCATGCATTCAATAAAGGATGTATTGATTTGGTAGGGAACCGTATCAACAGCTAATTCTACGTTCAAAGTGGCACCCTTCCTTTTCCCAATGGCTTTTCTCAATTCTGCATTCAGGGGCATTATATAATCGCCACCGCCCATTGGTACCAATGCAACTCCATTGATGGAATGCGCATCCAATTTACCCTTTACCCGAAATGATTTTTTATGATCGGGCTGAAGTTGCACGGCAATATTAGCGGGGATAGAAATATAAGTCCAGCCGGTTTTTTCTCCCTGCCCGCCAAACTTCATAATCGTGGTAGTAAAACTGATCATAGTTTATTATCCATCTCACATAGTGCGAATGGTGGTACAAAATATAAAATCTCCGGCAAACCGGGAGAAACATTTTTTGAGAAAGCTAAAGAAGGATTTAAAATTCAATTGCGCTTTTCATATTCCCTGATCATTTCACAAATCTCAAATAGCAACTGCATTATTAACCAACCAATCAACCAGAACAAAGATCTACATCCTACAAATTTTTGTTTTCTTTTAACGGCATATTGATTAATTTTATTTCTATGAAATATATACAAACCCTCCTGATTTGTGGAGTATTGATTTTATCCGGCTCCTCCTCTTTCGCCCAATCTTCCAGTGATTATTATAAAGATATTGATGCCTACGTTAAATCGCTGGGTAGTCTGGACTCCCTTAACATGGGCACCATTACACAGATTGTAACCAAAAAATTTCCGGATCCAAAAGATAAGGTAAGGGCCATCTTTGACTGGATAGCCTACAATATCAGTTTTGATCTGAAAGCAGGCAGAAACAACGACAATGAAAAGACCAGTACTGATTTGGTATTAAAAACACGCAAAGCCACTTCTGTAGGATATGCTGCACTGTTTCAGGATATGTGCAGCGTGGTGAAAATTCGTTGCCTTACAGTGGATGGCTACGCAAAATATAATACGGAGCAAATTGGAGAAAAACCTGATGGCTTCAATCATTCATGGGCGGTGGTTCAACTGGGGCAAAGTCCGGAAACCTGGTTTTATGTAGACCCTACCTGGGGCAGTGGATATACCGATGATAAAATGAAAGTGTACACCAAAGCATTCAATGATGATTACTTTTTTGCCGACAGAGTTATTTTTAATTATCAGCATTATGCAGATAACAGTGCCTGGCAGCTTGGCCCAGGAACAAAAAGCCTGGATAATTTTTTATCGATGCCATTGGTTAAAAGCGCAGCTTATGAATTTAAATTGCGCAAATTTTCGCCTTCCACTGGTTTTATAAAAGCTAAATTAAATAGTCCCGTATCATTTAATATTAAAATAAATACCCGGGCAGCAATTGACATCGTATCACTGGAAATTGGAGAAGAAAAAAAGAAGAAAACAAAAACGGTTGATTACACATTGAGCGAAGGCAGCTTAATTTTTAATTTCAAATTCGAAACGGAAGACATATATCCGGTAACAGTTTTGATCAATAACAAACCTGTGTTAAGTTATATGGTGGAAGTGAATGAATGAGTAATGACCCGATAGCTATCGGGTGATGAGTGATGAAATATGAATTATGAATGAAGGATCAACTTTTAGCATTCTCGTATGCCATTTTCCTTCAAATAAAATAATCAATCCAACAATTCCTTTAGCTTATTTTCAAGTGCCTTTCCTTCCAAATCTATTGCAATAATTTTACCAGTTCTATCCAGTAAAAATGAAGTAGGTATTTGGTTAACCCCGTATTTTTGGGCGATGGATGAGTACCATCCTGCTTTATCATTTACCTGTGTATATTTTATTTTATCCTGGGCGATGGCTCTTACCCAGGCCTGCTTTTTACTATCGATAGAAACGCCAAAAACCTCAAACCCTTTCGCCTTATACTTATTATACAACCTTACTACTCCCGGGTTTGCTGCACGGCACGGGCCACACCAACTTGCCCAAAAATCAATCAACACAATCTTACCCCTGTAAGATGATAAGTTTACAACACTATCCTTTGTATTGGGCAAAGTAATTTCCGGAGCCATCATTTCTATGGTAACCTGGGCAGTTGAAATATGCACACTACAAATAAAAACCAGGGCAATCACTACGTTCTTCATTTACAACAATTTTTCTTTTGAAATAAGGACAGTATAAACCGGAGTATTTTTTTTAGACCATTCATTGTTCAGACATAAATTTTGATGCTGTTATCTTTCCTGGCACTGGTACAGAAATTAAACCCCGCTAGTTATATATTAAGATTAAAATGACTCAAAGTGCCTGTTCAAATTTGAGTTTCGAATGATGAATTAAAAAACAGCGTATTAATTCCTGTAATTCGTGTAATTCGTGTTTTATAATTCGTGTGATAAAATATATCATACGTCAATAAAAAGTTAGCACAGCCTAATTCACAAAGTTCCATAAAATTCCGAAACGAAATATAAAACCATTGTACACATAATGAGGTGCAGCAAAATTGTTTCTTGTAAAACCAAAGCCATTTGAAAAATCAATTGCATTCAGGTTTTCAGTCCGCAGATATGCTGTAAAAGATTTTATCCTGAAATGCATGAACCCGCTAATATCCGGTCTGTTTCTTACTGTCACGGAATCCTGCGGCATAAACTGTCCCATTAACGGTGAATAATTGTACTGCTTGTAAGGTGTATAATATCGGAATTCTATCCCGGTACTCAGGTTTAAATTTTTAAAGAAAACGCCTTCATAGGCGATCCTGTTGCGGGTGAAAACCAAGGGCACTTTGATAGGTGCGGCACCATCCGTTTGCTGCAGGGTTAATTCGCTGTACAAGTTCCACCGACGGGTGAGCCTGAACTTCCTTGACGCACTTACCTGTAACAGGTTGATCAGTTTAGCATACTGATCGGTTTGATAATAATTCTTAAAAAACAGGTAGTTGGTCATTAAGTAATTGGCAAACGACAAACTTACATAAGGGTTATCTGCTGTAGCTTTGATAGACGTAATGTTTTCTTTTTTGTAACTGGCTGTATTACCAAAATTAAAAGACGAATAGCGGGTATAAATAAAGGATGGGCTTCTGTTTACATTGTTGAAAGTAAGGCGCACACTTCCTAGTTTTTTATTTAGATAGCGGCTCAAATTGCCGTAGACACTGAAGTCGCCGTTGTTTACACCTGCCAGATAAAAATCTCCTTTTGCCAAAATATCCCAAAGCTTATTCCTTGTTTTATTGCGGTACTCTCCATGCAAAACAATATTGTAAAAATTATTGCTGCTCTTTTCAAAAGTGCCACTTATATTTTCAAGCCTTGCTCCCGCTGATAAGAATTGTCCTGAATTTTTGGTATCCGGAAATTGTAATAAAGAAAAATCATTTGTAATTACTTTCCACTGTTCACTCACGATCAGCGTATCTGTTGGTTTTCGTAATGCGGTATCGTACCAACGTTGGTAAATGATCGAATCGGCTGCCACATCTCTAAACTGATAGCTGTAAGTATTATAGGTAAACGTGTGCTGAAAACGCAGCTTGGGATAAAACAGGTAATCAGTAGTAGAATCATTGATGGCAATGGAATCCTTTTTACCTATATCATAACTCTGTCGTAAAAAGAAAGTAAACTCCTTGTACACATTACCGGTAGAAACGGAAGACTTGAACGGATTGGGCTGACGTGCCTGATCACCTCCCAAATTAACGGGTATGGTAAAACGAGGTTTAAACTCCGCTACTCCTAAAAGGCTGTCATTTACGATTCCCCCATTTTCCGAATTCTTTACGGAATTGCCCAGCATAGTAAAAAAGGCCGCATATCGTTTTCGCTTTCCCTGGTAATTGCTAAAAAGGCGGTAGTTGTTGTGGTTGGTATTTTGCGTTACAAAAAATCCAGGAGTCGAAATTAACCGGTATTCAAATCCAAAATTTAAATTAGGTCTGGGATTTTGTGTGTGCAGTATTTTAATCATTTGCTCCGTACCCGATGCAAGCTGGTAACCAAATTGGGTAAAGGGCTTGGTAGTTTTGAAAAAACGGGTATTCTCCAGACTAAAACGATATGCCTCAAAAGCGTGAAACCCAGCATCCCAACCGGGTTTTACAAAGGGAGAAAACACCATAGAATAGGCAGCCGCTCCATTGTTACCCAGGTATTGATGAGTGGCAGGCAATGGGAAATAGGTAGAAAAATCATTGATAGAAGTGTCCAGCCTGCCGCTCCGGATTGAATCAAGGTATTTAAAGGTAATGGTAATAGAATCCTTCGCATCATCCCTTTGTTCAAAACCAAGCTTATCCTTTTTGGAAGTGGTATCACTATTGGGATTATTGGATGGATTACCTGTTCTACCAGTGTTGCCCGTTCCGCCTTGCTGCCGCATCCCCCGTGGCATTTGGGCAGCAACAGATTGCAACAACATCAACAATAAGAAAGTAAATCCTAATTTATACATTCACTACAATTGAGCGATCAATTCTTTAAACAAGTACGTTAATTTAGGCTCTGCGTTATGGGCAGCTTCCAACACTTCTGCATGTGTAATTTTATTTTCTTCTTCCCGTATACCGATGTCGGTAATTACACTAATTCCAAAAACGGTTAATCCCATATGCACGGCAACTATCACTTCCTGTACGGTACTCATTCCTACAGCATCGCCGCCAATTACCTGTAGCAAGCGGTATTCAGCCCTTGTTTCAAAGGTTGGACCGGTAACACCACAATACACACCTTCTTTTAAATCGATGTTATTACCTGCAGCAATCAGCTTTGCCCGCTCTACCAGCAACTTACTGTAAGGTTCGCTCATATCAGGAAAGCGTGGACCAAATGCATCTATATTTTTACCAATCAGCGGATTGGCAGCAAATAAACTGATATGATCTGTAATCACCATCAGGTCGCCCACTTTAAAATCGACGTTCATTCCTCCTGCCGCATTGCTTACCAACAGGGTTTTAATACCTAAAAACTTCATCACTCGGATTGGAAAAACCACTTCATCCGTTGAATAACCTTCATAAAAATGAAAACGACCTGCCATCGCAACTACTTTCTTTCCACCCAGCTCACCAAAAATCAATTTACCGCTATGTCCTTCTACGGTACTTACCGGAAAATGAGGAATATCGCCATAAGGTATTTCTATTTCAACATTCATCTCCGCTGTAAAACTGCCGAGACCACTTCCTAAAACAATCCCTACAGATGGAGTAATGGGATGAATTCCCCGGATAAAAGCTACCGCTTCATTAATTTTGGTAATCATATTTTATAATAAGTAATTGATCAATGCATTTCCAAATAAAACTGACATCCAGCAAAATCAAACCTGTTGCTTAAATTAATGTCAATAAAATTTGTAAACGTTGTGCAAAGAAAGTAAACTAAACCCAAGGTTAGATTAAAATAATGGTAAAAAAATGGGGACGTGTCTGAGACGTCCTCATTTGTTTTTGGAAAATAAGTTTATTGCTTGCTGAATTTCCTTACTATCACAGCAACCGCCAACTGAATTTTCATAATATAAGAACCAGTTAAAAAGTTATGTAAAGGGATCGGCTAAATCTGTATGTATCAAAAAAAACGGGACTATTTTTTTGACACATACTTTCTTATCTTCGCCAAAATTTTTACACATGAATCTCCACGAGTACCAAGCAAAAGAACTGCTAAAAAAATACAATGTGCCGGTGCAGGAAGGCATTGCCTGCAATACTGCCACTGAAGCTGAAGAAGCCTACCGACAAATACATTCTCAATACGGAAGCAAGTTTGCAGTAGTAAAAGCCCAGATACATGCGGGTGGACGTGGAAAAGGAACCATCGTTGGAACGGATCAGCGTGGTGTAGCGGTTGGTAAAAATGCGGAAGCAGTAAAACAAATTGCCCAAAACATCATCGGTGGTACATTGGTAACCATCCAAACCGGCCCCGCAGGTAAAATGGTGAATAAAGTATTGGTAGCACAGGATGTATATTACGAAGGTGCCAATCCTGTTAAGGAATTTTACCTGTCTATTTTATTAGACAGAGCCAAGGGCCAAAACGTGGTGATGTATAGCACTGAAGGTGGAATGAATATTGAAGATGTGGCGCACAATACACCCGAAAAGATATTTAAAGAATGGATTTACCCAGGTGGAATGCTACAGGCTTTCCAGGCTCGCAAAATAGCATTCAACCTTGGTCTTAGCGGCGAGGCATTTAAAAACTGCGTGAAATTTGTAACCAATTTATATGCAGCTTATGTGGGTTTAGATTGTGGAATGCTGGAAATAAACCCTTTGTTTAAAACCAGTGATGAAAAAATTATTGCGGTGGATTGTAAGATGAATGTGGATGACAATGCAATCATGCGTCACCCGGATATAGCCTCATTGCGTGATATTTCTGAAGAAGATCCTACTGAAGTAGAAGCAGGGAAATTTAACCTGAACTTTGTAAAATTAGATGGCAACGTAGGTTGCATGGTAAATGGTGCCGGTCTTGCGATGGCTACTATGGATATGATTAAATTAAGCGGTGGCGAACCTGCCAACTTTTTAGACGTAGGTGGTACGGCCAATGCACAAACAGTTGAAGCCGGATTTCGCATCATTTTAAAAGATCCAAAAGTAAAAGCGATCCTCATCAATATTTTTGGTGGTATCGTTCGTTGCGATCGTGTAGCCCAGGGTGTTATTGATGCCTACCAATCTATCGGCAATATTGAAATACCCATCATTGTAAGATTACAGGGCACCAATGCAGATGTAGCTAAAAAATTAATTGACGAAAGCGGTTTGAAAGTACAAAGTGCCATCTTGCTAAGCGAGGCTGCTACTTTGGTAAACAAAGCGTTGGCATAAAATTTCATTTCAGCATAAATTAAAAATCCCGTTTCATTTGAAACGGGATTTTTAATTTATGTAGGAACAGGCCGCGGCCTGTTCTGTTCCTCATTAATACCTTTTACACAAAACAAAT
>Ga0105049_10005046_pt1 | contig 15409 bp, 9 predicted proteins | sample MAT06_FD_78087 | JGI IMG/M metagenome (GOLD analysis project Ga0105049, IMG submission 78087) | Freshwater microbial communities from Lake Fryxell liftoff mats and glacier meltwater in Antarctica - MAT-06 | ecosystem: Environmental > Aquatic > Freshwater > Ice > Liftoff microbial mat | place... | reverse complement strand
CTACTGATTCGGGAACCAGATTTAAAATTTTATGGCGTTTGATGAGCTCTTGGCTTTCCTTGTGCTCAACAAAACTTTGTTTTCTTTTTTGGCGGAGGTAATACACATAACTGATCATAGATCCCGCACTCACCAGCAAAATACCAATCACAACAGTAGGGCCCAAATCTTTCAAGAGGATGGCTAGCGCAATAAATGCAACGTTTGTACCAACACAACACATAGTTACTTTTTTATGGCTGAAACCAAGATCGAGTAAAAAATGATGAACGTGGTTTCTATCTGGACTAAATGGGGACCTGCGATCGAGGATTCTAAGTCCAAAAACACGTAGTGTATCAAAAAGTGGAATCAATAAAATCGCAAATCCAATAGCAGGTGCTGCAGGAATTTCCACCACTGCACCTGGTGTTCCAGCTACATTGATGAATTTGATGACCAGTATAGAATTGATTAATCCGAGCAAGAGGGATCCGGTGTCTCCCATAAAAATTTTAGCAGGAGAGAAGTTGTAGATCAAAAAGCTAACAAGGCTGCCCGCCAGGGAAAAGGCCATCACCGCAAAAGTTAATTCACCCGCCATATAAAAGTAGGTGCCAAACACCAGTGTGGTCATCAGCCCCAAAGTGCCTGCTAGTCCATCAACACCGTCTATCAGGTTAAAAGAGTTGGTGATCACAATAATGGTGAAGAGTGTAAAGAGTGCCCCTGCAAAACCGGGGATTTCATAGATGCCCAGAAACCCGTGCATGTTGTTAATCTGAATACCGCCAAACTTAATAATGATGCCTGCTGCGATGAGCTGCCCGATAAACTTTTTGCTGGCAGAAATGACAAGGATGTCGTCTTTGAGTCCGAGAAAAAAGATCACCACACAAGCCGCAACGAAAAACTGCAATTGGGCTGCCATAGAAGGAGGAGTTCCCATCAAAAATGCTACAATGAATCCCGCGAAAATGCCCAAACCTCCAAGAGTTGGTATAACAGTTTTGTGAACTTTACGTTCATCCGGTTCATCAAATAACTTTTTTTGTTTTGCAATCTGAATGATTACTGGTATTGAAAAAAAAGTTATAATGAACGCTAGGGCCGCACTTAGTAAAATATTATCCATGCAAAAGGTTTAAAATAAAACCGGTGGTTCTACAAATGTATAAAATATGTTCAGTAGAAAGAATTTTTATGTTAAAATAAAGTTCATTTTCCTTTATTTATACTCAAAAATACCCCTTTTGGGTTAGTTCCATAACGCATTTTCTTACGCCTTAGTATTAAAATACAGGCACATTTTATTGAATTTGTTTTGTCTATGTTCTCTTTTAAAGTAGGTTTGCAACGACGAATAATATAGAATAATCCAAATTTAAACTTTATATGAGCAAACTTACTGAAACAGCAAGCCAGGTCAGAAGAGACATCGTGCGGATGGTACACGGCGTGCAAAGTGGACACCCGGGCGGCTCGCTGGGATGCACGGATTTCCTTACTGCATTGTATTTTGATGTAATGAACCATGATCCTGATTTCAAAATGGATGGGAAGGGCGAAGACCTTTTTTTTCTAAGCAATGGTCATATTTCTCCCGTTTTTTACAGCGTTTTGGCAAGATCCGGCTATTTTCCGGTGGCAGAATTGGCTACTTTCAGAAAGCTGAACAGCCGTTTGCAAGGCCATCCCACTACCCACGAGCACCTTCCAGGCGTTAGAATCGCCAGCGGTTCTTTGGGTCAGGGTATGAGTGTAGCCATTGGTGCTGCTTTGGCTAAAAAAATGAACAACGACATCAGCATCGTTTACTCCCTTCATGGAGATGGCGAGTTGGATGAAGGCCAAAACTGGGAAGCCATCATGAGTGCGGCTCACTTTAAGGCAGATAACCTGATTGCAACCATCGATTTCAACGGGCAACAAATAGATGGGCCTACCACTAAAGTAATGGATCTTGGTAATTTACATGCTAAGTTTGAGGCTTTTGGTTGGACGATCATAGAGATGGATGGGAATGACATGGACGCAGTAGTTACCGGCTTACAACAAGCAAAAGCTGCTTGCGGAAAAGGTAAACCCGTGGTTATTCTGATGAAAACCGTCATGGGCAAAGGCATCGACTTTATGGAAGGTACCCACGAATGGCATGGCATCGCACCCAACGACGAACAATTGAAAATGGCCTTGGCTCAACAACCAGAAACCTTGGGTGATTATTAAATACAACTGATTTAACGTAAAAGCATCTTCGATACCGTTCTGTGTTGAAGGTGCTTTTTTACCTTAGCCCGATAGGCTGGCGGGAAGCTTTGAGAGATGGAACCAACGAAGCCAGCACCGCAATAGCAATAGACGTTCCTGCCACCAACAAAAAGTCGGAAGCAATAAGCTTCACAGGAAAATAATCTATCAGAAAAGATCCTCCCTGTAATTTGATGAGCTTAAAGTTAATTTGTAGCCAACAGATCAATACGGCCAGCAAGATTCCTGCACCGCCGCCTATAGATCCCAAAAGCAATCCTTCGCTTAAAAATATTTTTTGAATGGTACTTTTTGTAGCGCCCATACTTTGTAAAATGCTGATGTCTTTCTTTTTTTCCAATACCAGCATCGTAAGGGCACTCACCATATTAAAAGCCGCAATAATGAGAATGAGCGTGAGAACTGCATAAATCGCCCATTTCTCTAGTCGCATGGTATTATACAAACTCATGTTTTGTTCGTACCTGCTTTGAACCTGGTAAGAATCACTCATCAGTTTTTGCAGTAGGACCTTACAAGCTTCAATATCCTGGCCTTCCTGCAGTTTGATTTCTGCTGCAGTAAATTCATTTGCTGCCAATCCCATTTGTTGTTTCAAAAAACCAATATTGGTGATGGCATAATTGTTATCAAAATCTTGCTGAATCGTAAACACACCAAGAGCTACAGCATTTCCTTCGCTGATAGAGGCCGTTGGATCTGAACTGCTGCTGTTTTTTTTGGGCAATATAAGGGTGAGCACTTCTGGCTGAAAGGCCTCATTCACCATAATGGAAGCAGCATTTTGAAGGCCATATCCAACAATCAATCCGGGTTCGTCGGTGGTACCTGTATTGTATTTCCCAGCGGTAATTTTAGCTGCAACACCACTTACTTTTACGAATTCCTCATCTACACCTTTTAAGTTGACCACTGTTTGAGCCTCCCCGTTTTGCAACAAGGCTTTTTCTTGTACAATGAGCGAAACGTCTTTTACATAAGGTTGTCTCTTTATGTACGCGAGTTGATCTGTAGAAATTACAAAGGTTTTGCCGGAGGAAGGAATAATTTTTAAATCGGTATAGAAGGAAGAATACAATGATTTTACAAGATCTTCAAATCCGTTGAAAACACTTAGCACCAGTACCTGACAGCAGGTGGCAAAAGCAATCACAGCCGTTGTGACCCATGCAATGATGTTAATCGCATTGGCAGATTTTTTTGCTTTAAAATATCTCCAGGCAAATGCTAAATACATGGTGGCTTATGAGAAATCCCTTTGAGAGGATCAGATTTCTGAATCTTTCTTTTTGATGTCTTTAAACAGTTGGTCCATTTTGTCTACGTATTCCAACGTATCGTCTATATAAAAACTGAGTTGAGGCATGCTGCGAAGTTGATGCCTAACCCTGGCGGTTAATTCTTTTTTAATTTCCCAGGCACGTTCTTCTATATGTTTGAGTGCAGCCACGGGATCGTTGATCTTAAAAAAACTGAGGTAGATCCTGGCTTCAAACAGATCCGGAGTTATTTTTACTGAGGCAATAGATACCATTCCACCATTGATCATGGATAACCCCAACCTTTGAAATATCTCGTTCAAGTCTTTCTCTAACACTGCCGCCACTTGTTTTTGTCTTTTGCCTTCTAACATTTGTTTACACTTTTAATAGCTGTAAAATTACTTACTTTGTGCGTTTATTAGGTTAATATCTTTTACTACCACTCATGAAGAGTCTCAAAACGATTTTTAAATACATTAGCAAATACCCATCTCTGGTAACGGCATATTTCAGTTTCAACATTCTGGCGGCGGTATTTGGCGTTATTTCTTTAGGGATGCTCAGCCCTTTTTTGATGTTAATTTTTAAGCAGGGCGATTCATTCAAGATAGATGCTGGTAAGGGTTCGGTCATGAATCCAGTGAATATTCTGAAAGACAAATTGTCTGCCATGGTAGCTACCCCGGAGGGGGCTAAAAATGCGCTCCTCATTCTTTGTTCTATCATATTTGTGGCCATCGTTTTAAAAAATATTTTCGCTTATCTCAGTATGTATTTTCTGAATCCCATTCGAAACAGGATATTGAATGATATGCGCCGCAATATGTATCAAAAAATACTCCAATTGCCTGTTGGCTATTTCAGTGAGCAGCGTAAAGGGGATGTGATGAGCAAACTCTCCAACGATTTGGCCGATGTAGAAGGTTCTACCATCAGCGTGATGGAAAGTTTGTTCAGAGAACCCATCGTGGTCGTCTTGTCGCTTATTTACTTGATCGTGTTGAGTCCGCAACTCACCATGTTTCTCTTGATTTTTCTTCCAATAGCTGGCTTTATTTTAGGTAGAATTGGGCGTACCCTTAAAAAGCAAAACGCGATGGTGTTGCAGCAGTTTGGCGCTATATTTTCCACCATCGAAGAAACCTTAGGCGGCATTCGCATCATCAAAGCCTTTAATGCAGAGCAAAAGATAGAAAGAAAATTCAATGCCGAAAACGATGGGCTGTTGCATCTTAAAAATAAGGCCAATCGCCGCCGCGATTTGGCTTCACCCATTTCGGAAGCGATGGGTGTTACTGCTGTACTCTGCATCTTATTTTATGGAGGGCGTTTGGTGCTGGAAAACAACAGTGCATTTGCACTTGATGCGGGCGATTTTATTGCATATATCGCCATTTTTTCTCAGTTGATACAGCCCTTAAAAGCTTTAAGCAATGCTTCTTATAATATTCAAAAAGGATCTGCGAGTATTGAACGCATCGAAACCCTGATCAATGAAAAAGTAGAGATACAAGAGAAAGCAAATGCGCGGGTGCTGGAATCTTTCAACGACTCCATTGAACTCAAAAATGTAAGTTTTGGTTACCAAGATCAAATGATTTTGAATAATATTAACCTGCGGATTAAAAAAGGACAAACCATCGCTTTGGTGGGTAGTAGTGGTGCCGGTAAAAGTACCCTTGCCGACCTGGTGCCAAGGTTTATTGATGCTACGTCAGGGGAAGTGCTGATAGATGGGGTAAACATCAAAGAATATACATTGCACAGCATCAGAAACCAAATGGGCATCGTAACGCAGGAAGCAATTTTATTTAATGACAGCATTGCCAATAATATCGCACTGGGTGTAGAAACCTCAGATGCAGCCGCAATAGAAAAGGCAGCTAAAATTGCCAATGCGCATAGTTTTATTGAAAAAAAGGAAGAAGGATACCAAACTAATGTGGGTGATAGGGGAATGAAACTCAGTGGTGGCGAACGTCAACGTTTAACGATCGCAAGAGCGGTATTAAAAAATCCTCCCATTTTAATTTTAGATGAAGCCACCTCGTCTTTGGATACAGAAAGCGAGCGATTGGTTCAGGATGCTATCAACAACCTCATGAGTAATCGTACTTCTATCGTAATTGCGCACAGACTAAGTACCATCCGCCATGCAGATGAGATTGTCGTACTGCAGAAAGGATCAATTGTAGAACGCGGTACCCATGATGAGTTGATTGGCCAGCAGGGATTCTATAAAAGACTAGTAGATATGCAGGAAGTGAAGTAGCTATGCTAGCTTTAATTCCAATACAAAAGGAGAACTGTTCATCACAATTCTCCTTTTGCTATTCATCATATTCAATTATTTAGCCTGGCCCATTTTAGCTTCTATGCTAAGGGTAGCATGCGGAACTGCTCTTAATCTAGCTTTATCTATCAGTTTACCCGTTACCCGGCAAATGCCGTAGGTTTTGTTTTCGATGCGCATCAATGCTTTTTCGAGGTGATCTGTGAAAGTAATCTGACGACTGGCCATTTGACTCAGTTGTTCTCTTTCCATACTCAAACTTCCATCTTCCATGGTCATGTAGCGGTTGTCGCCTTCATCTCCACCCATTTCGTCTTTGCGGGTGATCAATCCCTGCAAGTAGTTCAATTCTTTTTTGGCAGCAGCCAATTTACGCTGAATTAATTCTCTGAATTCAGTCAGGTCAGAATCACTGTATCTGATAATGGGGGCACCCGGATCATTTTTTAATTGATCCAATACAGATTTGGTAAAATCTGGCTGGTATTTACGTACCGTTTTTGTGGTAGTTTTTGGTATAGCAACTGGTTTTGACGGCGCTATTTTGATATCTTTTGGGTTCTTAGCTGTGGCTTTTGGCGTCGCAGGAGTTGCTTTAGCTGGTACTGCTTTCGCTACTACTTTCTTTTCTTCTGTTTTTTTAGTCATAGGTGATGTTACTGTTTTTATAGGTGCTACTTTTTTCGTGACAACTGGTTTAGAACTTTTTACGGGCGTAGTTGCCTTCTTAGGGGCAGGTGTAGCTACCGGTTTGGCACCAATTTTGGCACCAACTTTTGCTGCGGGTTTAGCTACAGGTTTTTTGGCAACTGGTTTAGCAACGGGCTTGGCGACCACCTTTTTGACTACCGGAGCAGGTTTCGCTGCCACTTTTTTGGGTGCGGGTTTTGAAACTGAAACAGCTTTTTTGGCTGGTAACGCTTTTTTCACCGGTTTAGAAGCTACTGCTTTTTTAGGTGCAGGTTTTTTTGCTGCCGGTTTGCTTGCTTTTTTTTGGGTCGCCATTGTATTACGCTTTTTTTACATGTACAATTAATGTTACGTCATTCACTTCTATGTTTATTCCGCCAGATTGTGGAATAAATTCAAGCGAATCAGCTAAAATTTCGCGGCAAATATAATCTTTAAATTCCATTAACGACTCTTGCAATACAGCATTTTCATTTACACTAACCGTTATACGGTCTGTAAGTTCAAATCCGCTGTCTTTTCTGATGTTTTGTATTTTATTAACGAATTCGCGTGCGTTACCCTCTTTTTTCAAATCTTCACTGATGCTGATGTCTAAAGCAACGGTGAGAGCACCTTTGCCCGCAATTTCGAATCCAGGTATCTCATCCGTAATAATCTCCAGGTCGTCTGCATTGATTAAGATGGGTAGTTCCCCGTTTTTTACCTCGGCAGGGTTGAGTATATAGTCTCCTTTTTGAACGGCTTCGATACCAGCATTGTCGAGTTGCTCGATGAGCGCTGCGGCCCATTTCATTTTCGGGCCTAATTTTTTACCCAAGGTTTTGAAATTGGCTTTTGCTTTTTTACGGATGAAATCATTATCGGCAGTTAATATTTCTATCTCTTTTATGTTGGTTTCAGCTTTGATGATATCTTCCACCAACTTAATATTGGCGACCATGGTTTCATCAATAGCAGGAATCATCGCTTTTTGCAGGGGTTGCCTTACTTTGATGTTCACTTTTTTGCGCAGCGATAAAATCAACGAACAAGTATCCTGTGCCAGCTCCATTCTTTTTTCAAGCGATTGGTTGATAACAGATTCCTGCACTTTTGGGAAGTAAGCATGGTGCACCGAGGAGTGTTCAAACCTGCCCGTTACTTCATTCAAGTTGTTGTAGAGCCAATCTGCAAAAAACGGTGCAACCGGCGCTATCAATCTTGTGATGGTTTCCAGGCATTCGTACAAGGTTTGGTAAGCGGCTATTTTTTCTTGCTCATATTCACCCTTCCAAAAACGGCGACGGCATAATCTAACGTACCAGTTGCTGAGCAGGGTATCGGTAAATTCTTCAATGGCCCTTCCCGCCTGGGTAGGTTCGTAATTGTCGAAACTTTCTTCTACGGTTTTGATGAGGCTGTTTAGACTCGATAAGATCCATTGGTCAATTTCCGGCCTGTCTTTTATAGGGATGTAACTTTCTGCAAACGTAAATCCATCCACATTGGCATACAATGCAAAAAACTGATAGGTGTTGTAAAGGGTACCGAAGAATTTGCGTTGCACTTCTTTGATGCCCTCTTCGTCAAATTTCAAGCTATCCCATGGCGATGCATTGGTGATGAGGTACCACCGGGTGGCATCGGCACCATAAGTTTCAATAGTAGCAAAAGGGTCTACCACATTGCCTAATCTTTTGCTCATTTTATTGCCCGACTTATCTAAAACCAATCCATTGCTTACTACTGTTTTGTAGGCCACGCTGTCGAACAGTAAAACGCCTAATGCGTGCAATGTGTAAAACCAACCCCGGGTTTGGTCAACACCTTCTGCAATAAAATCTGCCGGAAAATTTTGTTTGAAAGTTTCTTTATTTTTAAAAGGATAATGCCATTGCGCATAGGGCATGGCGCCGCTATCGAACCAAACATCTACCAAGTCTGGCACCCTCTTCATGGGTTGGCCCTTGCTGTCTATTAACAGAATCTCGTCCACATAAGGTTTGTGTAAATCTAAAATGCCTTCGTGCAGGTAATGTTGGTTGGTGTCTCCTCCCAACGTAGCAGCAGCTTCTTTAATGGCGTTGTTCAGTTCTTCGATAGACCCAATACAAACCTGTTCTCCACCTTCCTTTTCATCCAGAAATGCACCCTCACTGTTTACCGTTTTCCAAATAGGCAAGGGTGTACCCCAGAAGCGGCTCCTGCTCAGGTTCCAATCTACCATATTTTCTAACCAATTACCAAATCTTCCAGCGCCGGTACTGGCTGGTTTCCAATTGATGGTTTTATTCAATTCCACCATTCTGTCTTTTACAGCAGTGGTTTTGATGAACCAGGCATCCAGTGGGTAATAAATAATGGGTTTATCGGTGCGCCAGCAATGCGGATAATTGTGTTCATATTTTTCTACTTTGAAGGCGCGGTTTTCGAGCTTGAGTTTTACGCTGATGTCTACATTCACATCTATATAACCAGGTTCATTTTTGTAATCTTTTACGTACCTGCCGCTAAATTCTCCCGTTCCTTCTACAAATTTTCCAGCCTTATCTACCAAGGTTAAAATGCCGAGGTTGTTCTTTTGTCCAATTTTATAATCGTCGGCGCCAAAAGCGGGCGAGGTATGCACGATACCTGTACCATCTTCAGTAGTTACAAAATCGCCGGTAATAACCCTGAACGGAACTGCGCCGGGGGTGGTTTCCTGAATTTTTTCCAGCGTGTTGGCGGCTGAGGGCAGCAGCTGTGTGTACACGCAGCCCTCTATTTGTGATCCTTTGAACTCCTTTACAATATTCCATGGGATCAGTTTACCATCATTTTGGTAAAATGCAGGGTCTTTGTTTTCGGCTTCTGGTTTAAAATATTTTCCCAATAGATTTTTAGCGAGTACCACCTGCACCTGCAAATGGGTGTAGGGGTTAAATGTGTTTACCAACACATAATCAATGTCTGCACCCACCGTAAGTCCTAAATTAGAGGGTAAGGTCCAGGGCGTGGTGGTCCATGCCATAAAAAATACGTCGTCACTATCGGCAGCCTCAAATAAGAAGGCTGATTTGCTGTCACGTAATGCTTTAAACATGGCCACCACGGAAGTATCTTTTACATCCTTATAGGTTCCGGGTTGGTTAAGTTCGTGAGATGACAAGCCGGTGCCCGCTGCAGGCGAGTAAGGTTGGATGCTCACACTTTCGTAGAGGTAACCTTTTTTGTGCAATTCGCTCAAGCACCACCACAACGTCTCAATATAATCGTTTTCAAAAGTAACATAGGGATCTTTGAGATCCACCCAATAACCCATTCTTTTAGTGATATCATCCCATTTATCTTTGAAGCGCATCACCACTTCGCGGCACTTTTTATTGTAATCTTCTACAGATATTTTTTTACCAATGTCTTCTTTGGTGATTCCCAATTCTTTTTCAACACCCAACTCTACGGGCAATCCATGGGTATCCCATCCTCCTTTGCGTTTAACCTGAAAGCCTTGCATAGTTTTGTAACGGCAAACAAGGTCTTTTAAGGTACGAGAAATAACATGGTGAATACCAGGCATGCCATTGGCACTTGGGGGGCCTTCAAAAAATACAAAGGCAGGATTTCCTTCCCTGATCGAAACACTTTTTTCGAAGGTTTGATGTGCTTCCCATTTCTCTAAAATTTCGTGGCTGATGGCAGATAAATTCAACTGCTGGTATTCTTTATATCTGGCTAACATATTTGATTCCGCTTGCTTTCTGTTAAAATTGTGGGCAAAGGTAACGAAATATGTATTTGGGCTTAAGGCGGTATCGTTTTTGAAATTTTTAGAATGAATCATTTCATTTAACAAACTCAAATGAACTGGTCGATTCAAAACAGCACATTCACCAAATTTCTTTTCATTTATCCACAAAATGGGCCATTGGCACAGAATTGGCCCTTTGATGGGTAGCTAGCAACCTATATCAATTTAAAATGTTAAGGTATCAAAAACACTTTGTTTTATTTTTTCAGTTACCAAATAAAAGAAAGTGGAGGTGGCTTTTTAGAAAAAGACAACACATTATCAAATTATAAATCAGTTGAGCCGTTGATACGGAAGGCTTAAAAATTTTTGCTGGTTTAGGGTTTTATTAGGGTAAAACGGGAGTAGTCTTGCTCCCGTTTCTTATAAAAATTAAATGAAGCACTTTTTATACCTTATGATTTCTGAAAAACCCCCGTTTTAAGATTCACTTGCGCATCCTCTGAAAAAGCAATTCAAGTACACAAAGGAAAAAAGCATCCCGCAAGGATGTTTTTTTGATTTTTACTTATAAATTAGTGAATCAATAGCTCACATGGTTTAAGGCCAGTATGCTTTTTAAAGGCGGTGCTAAAGTGAGAGATGGATGAATAGCCCAGTAGCATCGATACCTCTGTTACGCTCAATCCCTTTTCGTAGAGCAGGTATTTGGCGTGTTCCATTCGCTGCCCCTGATAAAAATCGAAAATAGTGGTACCGAATATTTCTTTGAATCCTTTTTTTAGGTAACATTCATTGATAGCCACTTTTCTGCTAAGCGCCTTAATGGTAATGGGTTCTCCAATGTGCTGCAACAATACCTCCCTTGCTTTGATGATCTTTTCGCGGTCTGCTTCGTTGGCCAAAAATTTGCACTGGAAAACGGGTTCAATTTTTTCGCCTAGCATACAATCCATGCTATACAACAGCAGAATTTGTGTTTGAGCATTGATGAAAATATTCTCGAGTGTATCTGTATAATTGTGGTTGAGGAGGGCTTCGATGGCTACCCTTGTTTTATTGCAGAGGGGCAATATTTTCGAAAAGGAGGATCGGTGCGCAAATGCCAATACGTTATCTGAAAGACTTTCCGGATGTTTATTTGCTTTTGCAAATTGAGTGAGGTAAGTGGGCGAAAAACTGAAACTCACCACATCTACACTGTTGACTTTTTCTATACAACTTTTGGAGGCATTGAATTTACAAAAATCGCATTCCGATTGCTTTTGGCGACAGTACACATTCCCAGACACGCAAAATTTAAGTTCAAGATAGTTTTCTTCCGTATTGTTTTTTTCGTAATGGTAAACGAGCACACCCGTGTCTTCCAACGACCATAACGGATGTTTTTTGTATCGGCTAATCGAATACTTCACAGAACCGGGCACTGTTCGGTCTACCTGCTGCAAAATATCCAGGTCACCCTGCATAAAAGGCTGCTTGTAAGCTAATGTAAGTATGTCGGCTGTATGATTCATTGAAAAGTTTCGATACAAATATACGACTCCCTTTTTGAAAGCAAGGTTAAAGTTTAAACATTGATGTAGTTATTACAAATCTATTACAAAGAAAAAAACGTGCGGGGCATTTTTGGTTGAGCTGGTCACCAAAAATCAGCGCAGGATCCGGGGCTATTCCGGCTGAAAAAGTCGGGGCAGGGCTGTATTGACTGAGGTTCGATTTTGTTTTATTTCCCTTCGAAAAAAGTTTAAAACTTGTTTACAAAAACAGCGGAAATTAAACCGCATTTAAACGGGAATAACCCTTGCTTTTCGTTACATTTGCAGGAATGTGAATTTTCACAACAAACAAGCGTTTTTTAAGCATTTATGAGTACAGAAATAGTAGAAATTCCGACCCCGGCCAATACCGGTTATGGTGCAGACAGTATTCAGGTTTTAGAAGGATTGGAGGCTGTCCGAAAAAGGCCAGCGATGTATATCGGTGATATCAGCGTAAAAGGATTGCATCACCTGGTCTATGAGGTAGTAGATAACTCTATTGATGAAGCCCTTGCTGGTTATTGTAAAAATATCAGTGTCATTATCAATGAAGACAATTCCATCACCGTACAGGACGATGGAAGGGGTATCCCAACGGGTATGCACACCAAAGAAAACAGGAGCGCTCTGGAAGTGGTGATGACGGTTTTGCACGCAGGTGGTAAATTCGATAAAGGATCTTATAAAGTATCTGGTGGTTTGCACGGGGTGGGGGTGAGTTGCGTAAATGCGCTCAGCACTAAACTTCACGTTACCGTTGAGCGGGAGGGAAAGTTATTCGAGCAGGAATACGCCATAGGTATTCCACAATATCCCGTAAGAGAAATAGGCGTAAGCGACAAAACCGGTACCAGGGTTCAATTCTGGCCCGATGACAGCATTTTTACTACCACAGAATATAATAAGGAAATACTAGAAGGCAGGTTAAGAGAACTGGCTTTCCTAAACCGTAAAATCAGCATTATCCTCACCGATATGCGCGAGAAAGATGATGCTGGAAACGTCTATGTAAAAACATTTTACAGCGAAGGCGGTATCGTTGAGTTTGTAGAAAGTATCGACAAAAATGCCAATAGGTCTCCACTAATTCCCGCTACAATATATTGCGACGGCTACGATGAAAAGAGCAACGTTGCCGTTGAAGTAGCCATGGTGTACAACGCCGGTTACCAGGAACATATTTTTAGTTATGTCAATAACATTAATACGATCGAGGGAGGAACCCATGTGGCTGGCTTCAGAAGAAGTATTACCCGCGTGTTCAAATCTTACGGGGAGAAACAAGGGATGTTCGAAAAAGCAAAAGTGGCCATCGAAGGAGATGATTTCAGAGAAGGCATCAGCGCCATCATTTCTGTGAAAGTTCCGGAGCCGCAATTTGAAGGTCAAACCAAAACAAAACTTGGCAATAGCGAAGTGATGGGGATTGTAGATACCACACTTAGCCGCGTATTGGAAGCTTATCTGGAAGAAAATCCGAAAGATGCTAAAACCATCATCCAAAAAGTAATCCTCGCCGCACAGGCCCGAGCAGCAGCCAAACGCGCCAGAGATATGGTGCAACGCAAAAGCGTGCTAACTGGTGGTGGATTACCCGGTAAACTAGCCGATTGTAGTGAAAAAGATCCGGGTATGTGCGAGCTGTTTTTAGTGGAAGGAGATTCAGCGGGTGGTACCGCCAAACAAGGCCGCGATCGTTCTTTTCAAGCCATTCTGCCATTGAGGGGTAAAATCCTTAACGTAGAAAAAGCCATGGAGCACAAGATCTATGACAACGAGGAAATTAGAAATATGTTTACCGCACTCGGGGTAAAAATTGGCACGCCCGATGATCCTAAAGCCTTGGATATTTCAAAACTGCGTTACCACAAACTCATTATTATGACGGATGCCGACGTGGATGGCAGCCACATCGCCACTTTGATCATGACTTTTGTGTTCAGGTATATGAAGGCACTCGTAGAACAAGGTTACGTGTTCATTGCACAACCACCCCTTTACCTGGTTAAAAAAGGGAAAGAGCAAGAATATGCCTGGAATGATGCAGAACGCAAATCTCTCATTAGCTTATTTGGACAAGGCAAAGACGAGAGCGTAACCACTCAGCGTTACAAAGGTTTAGGCGAAATGAATGCAGAACAATTGTGGGAAACCACCATGAACCCTGCCACCCGGACTTTAAAACAAGTCACCATTGAAAGTGCCGCCGAAGCCGATCGTATTTTTAGTATGCTGATGGGCGACGAAGTACCACCTCGAAGAGAGTTTATTGAAACCCATGCCAAGTATGCAAAAATCGACGTATAATCGGTTCGTTGGTGACAAATTAATTTATTAATTTAAATTATTATATATAAGTATTTTTTAAGTTATTTTGGCATAACCAAATAATTTAGTAGCTTGTATCATCGAACCCATATTTACTAACCATAAATTCTATTAAAATGAGTAACATGTTAACAGCCTATTGCATGAAAACAAAGGAAAAAAACGTTCCAATGCAAGATGCAGTGATCACTAAAACTTCACGCGGCGGCTATATGGCTCAAGGCCACGACGGTAAAGGAAACAAAATGACAACCATGCTTGGCGAAGCCAGAGCTTTGGAAGCTGTAAAAGATGGTGTTGCCAAAAAATCCTGGTAATATCTAGAAGAATATTGATAAATGCCATTCACTTACCCTGAATGGCATTTCTATTTTTATACCCATTTTTTTACAAAAATTAGTAGCTTTAAACCCTACATGAAAAATATTTATTTCAGCATTTGTTTTCTCTGGTTTAGTATTTTATCTCTTCAGGCTCAATACACGGTGAACGGCAACGCTTTTAGAGAAAACTGTAACTGCTATACGCTCACCAACAATCAAGTTGCCCAAACCGGTTCTGTTTGGAACAACAGCCGCATTGACCTCAGTCAATCTTTCGATTTTACATTCGATGTATTTTTAGGATGCAACGACGGAGGGGCCGACGGGACAGCTTTTGTATTGCAACCCATCAGTACCAGTGTTGGCAGTTCGGGCGGTGGAATGGGCTTTCAGGGAATTACTCCATCTTTGGGCATCACTCTAGACACTCATCAAAACACTTCACCCGACAGTGACCCCGTTTACGATCACATTGCCATCCAGCTCAACGGAGATGTAGTTCACACTAGCCCCAATACCATCACTGCCTTGACACCCATTTCTGCCAGCAATAACAATGTGGAAGATTGCCAAACTCACCTCCTTAAAATTATATGGAATGCTCCTACAACTACCATGACCGTTTTTTTTGATGGCATACAAAGATTAACAGTGACCAGAGATATTGTGGCCACAGTATTTGGAGGAAATACCCAGGTGTTTTGGGGATTTACGGGAGCCACTGGAGGCCTGTCGAACCTACAAAGATTTTGTACCAGCTTGTTACCGAAATTTGTTTTTTTACCCGATCAAAAAAGGTGCATCGGCGAACCCATTGTTTTCAACGACTCCACCGTGAGCTTTGGCGGTATTTTAAAACGATATTGGAATTTTGGCGATGGCAGTCCCATAGATTCAGTAAACAACCATCCCACCCATACTTACGCCACGGCCAACGATTATACTGTAACTTTAACTGTAATTGCCTTGGATGGTTGTGTAAATACCTTCACCCAAATAGTTCGCGTAGG
>Ga0105049_10005045_pt1 | contig 15410 bp, 13 predicted proteins | sample MAT06_FD_78087 | JGI IMG/M metagenome (GOLD analysis project Ga0105049, IMG submission 78087) | Freshwater microbial communities from Lake Fryxell liftoff mats and glacier meltwater in Antarctica - MAT-06 | ecosystem: Environmental > Aquatic > Freshwater > Ice > Liftoff microbial mat | place... | reverse complement strand
GCGAAGAGAATCGCGACCCAGCCCTCAGGCAGGAACGTGGTCGAACCGGCCACGTCGGGGTTCGGCGCCATGTCCCACAGCTTGTCGAACGAGAACAGGCCCGACGCGAGCGCCATCACGGAGAACACGATGATGATGCCGATCGCAATGATCGCCACGACAATGGCGAAACGGAACGATATGTGGGCACCCGCGGCGTTGAGCGCCACGAAGGCGACGTACAACACGATCCACCAGATCCACATGAGGTTTTGCTCAGCGAGCGAGAACCCGAGTAGACCACCCGTGACGCCGTCGAGGTACTGAGCCGAGAAGAACACGACGACCGCTGTGGTCGCCACGTACTCGATGGTCTCAGCCGCGCCCGTGATCAGGCCGCCCCACGGCCCCATGGCCGAGCGGGCGAACGAGTAGGCCCCACCGGTGTGCGGCATCGCCGCCGACATCTCGCTGATCGAGAAGGTCAGGCCGTAGTACATGATCACGAGCACGATGAAGGCGATGAGCATGCCGCCAAAGCCGGCAAAGTCGATGCCAAAGTTCCACCCCGAGAAATCTCCCGAGATGACCGCTGCGACGGCGAGGCCCCAGAGGCCCCAGACACCGGCCGAGCGACGTAGCCCGCGCTTCTTGAAGTACGACTGGTCGACACTGGTGTACGAGACACCGCCGGTCGCCTTTGTTGTTTCCGCCATTCATTCCTCCTGGGGGGTGGTGGGGATGGGTCGGCCCGCGGGCAGATACGCCGCGCTGCGCCTTGGCAACTGAGCATGGCCCCAATGGTGGGTCTTGTCTACCATTGGAAACGAAAACTTCTGTCGCATCCGCGGTGTATCGGCAGGCTGTGTGGTACTAATGGTCGACACTCGAGCCAAGGGAGCCCCCATGTCTGCAGCGCAATCGGCCGTCCAGTCGGGCAATCTGACGATCACCGAGCTCGAGGGGCTCATCGACGCGGGCGAGATCGACACGGTGATCGTGGCATTCGCCGACATGCAAGGCCGCCTGGTCGGCAAGCGTGTCTCGGCACGATTGTTTCGCGAAGAGGTCGCCGCGCACGGGGCTGAGTGCTGCAACTACCTGCTTGCCGTCGACATAGAGATGAACACCGTCGCCGGGTATGCGCTCTCGTCGTGGGAGACCGGTTACGGCGACATGGTCATGCAGCCCGACATGGGTACGTTGCGGCGTATTCCCTGGCTGCCCGGCACCGCGCTGGTGATTGCCGACCTGCACCGTATGGACGGTGGCACGGTAGCGCCGAGCCCCCGTCAAATCTTGCAGGAGCAGATCGACCGCCTCGCAGCCCACGGCCTCGTGCCGTACGTCGGCACCGAACTCGAGTTCATCGTGTTCGACGAGAGCTACCGCCAGGCCTGGGCGAAAGGCTATGACCACCTCACCCCAGCGAGCGACTACAACATCGACTACGCGCTGCTTGCCTCAACCCGCATGGAGCCACTACTGCGCGACATTCGCAACGGCATGGACGGCGCGGGCATGTACTGCGAGGGCGTCAAAGGCGAGTGCAACCTGGGGCAGCAAGAAATCGCGTTCCGCTACGCCCATGCCCTGGCCACGTGCGACAACCACGTCATCTACAAGAACGGTGCGAAAGAGATCGCCGATAGTCACGGCAAGGCGCTCACCTTCATGGCCAAGTTCAACGAGCGTGAGGGCAATAGCTGCCACATTCACCTCAGTGTGCGCGGCACCGATGGTTCTGCTGTGATGGCCGGCGACGGCCCGAACGGCTTTTCGCCACTCATGGAGCACTGGCTCGCCGGCCAACTGGCCGCGATGCGCGAACTCAGCCTGTTTTTCGCGCCGACCATCAACTCATACAAGCGCTACGTTGCAGGCAGCTTCGCGCCCACCGGCATCGCGTGGGGCTTCGACAACCGCACGTGCGCGCTGCGCGTGATCGGAAAAGGCCACAGCCTGCGCATCGAGAACCGCGTGCCCGGCGGCGACGTGAACCCCTACCTCGCCACGGCCGCGATCATCGCCGCGGGCCTGTATGGCATCGAGAACAAGCTGACCTTGCCCGAGATTTTCGAGGGCAACGCCTACTCGGCCGATCTGCCGCGCGTGCCCTCGACGCTGCGCGACGCGGCCGAGCTGTTCGCGGGCTCCGAGCTTGCCCGCTCGGCGTTCGGCGACGAGGTCATGGCGCACTACCTCAATATGGCCAGCGTTGAGCTGTCGGCCTTCGACGCCGCGATCACCGATTGGGAGCGCATCCGTGGCTTCGAACGGTTCTGATTCGTCGACGCGCCCCGAGCGCCGCCCCGTCATCGGACTGACGACGTACCTCGAGCAGTCGCAGAGCGGGGTCTGGGATGTTCCCGCTGCGTTTTTGCCGAAGGCCTACTTCGAGGCAGTCTCGAGCGCAGGAGGCATCGCCGTGCTCGTGCCGCCGCAGCCCTTCGACGAGACGAGTGCCGATGCCGTGCTCGACGGCCTCGATGGCATCATCTTGACCGGGGGCAAAGACGTCGACGCTCGCCGCTACGGGCAAGAGCCACACCCACTCAACGATGTGCCGCGGCTCGACCGCGATGAGCTCGAAGACATGCTTCTGACGCGCGCGATGGCCCGCGACATCCCGTTTCTCGGTATCTGCCGCGGAATGCAGGTGCTCAATACGTCGCTCGGCGGCAGTCTCGTGCAGCACTTGCCTGACGCCATCGGGTCGACCCGGTACAACGCGGGCGGCGGAGAGTTCACGCCTAACCTCGCGGTCACCGTGCCGGGAACGACGACGGCCACTCTTCTCGGCGAGCGTGTGACGGTGCAGAGCTACCACCACCAGGCGCTCGACGAGATAGCCGCGGGCCTGACGGTGAGCGCTCGAGGCGATGATGGAGTGATTCAGGCCGTCGACGTCGACGGCATGACCTTCGGGGTGGCCGTGCAGTGGCACCCCGAAGAGTCCGCGGCCGAAGACGCCCGGCTTTTCGCCGGTCTCGTGGCAGCCGCCGTCGAGTACCGCCAGAACCGAAAGGCCCGCGCATGAGCGAAACCACGCTCGTCAATCCCGCCGACGAAACCGTGATTGGCACCGTGCGCCACACGACTCTCGAGGAGGTCGACGCGGCCGTCGAGCACGCTGTCGTCGCCCAGCGCGCCTGGGCCGCGCTTGCCCCGGTCGACCGCGCGCGTGCCCTCCGGCGTTTCGCCGCCGTTATCGACGCGCACGTCGAAGAACTGGCACAGCTCGAGGTGCGCAACTCGGGCCACCCGATCGGGGCCGCGCGCTGGGAGGCGGGCAACGTGCGCGACGTGCTCGACTATTACAGCGGCGCACCCGAGCGACTCATCGGGCAGCAGATCCCCGTCGCCGGTGGCATCGACATCACCTTCCACGAGCCACTCGGTGTCGTGGGTGTCATCGTGCCCTGGAACTTTCCGATGCCGATCGCAGCGTGGGGCTTCGCGCCGGCGCTCGCCGCGGGCAACGCCGTTCTGCTCAAGCCCGCCGACTGGACCCCGCTGACGGCCATTCGCCTCGGCGAACTGGCCCTCGAGTCGGGTCTGCCCGAGCACCTGTTTCAGGTGTTGCCGGGCCGCGGCTCGATCGTCGGCGACCGCTTCGTCACGCACGAAAGGGTGCGCAAGGTTGTCTTCACCGGTTCTACCGAGGTGGGCAAGCACGTCATGGCCGGATGCGCCGCGCAGGTGAAGCCCGTCACGCTCGAGCTCGGCGGCAAGAGCGCGAACATTGTGTTTGCCGACGCTGATCTTGAGACCGCGGCATCCGGAGCCCCTGGCTCGGTTTTTGACAACGCTGGTCAAGACTGCTGCGCTCGCTCGCGGCTGCTCGTGCAGCGCAGCGTGCTCGACCGCTTTCTCGAGTTGCTCGAGCCCGCCGTGCAGGGTTTTCGCGTGGGTGACCCGCGTGACGAGTCGGTCGACATGGGGCCGCTCGTATCGAAGAGTCACTTCGACAACGTGGCCGCTTTTCTTGACGGTAGCGTGCCGGTGGCCTTTCGCGGCACGGCCCCCGATGGCCCCGGCTACTGGATGGCACCCACCGTGTTGTTGCCGAACCGCACCGACCGTGTCGCGACCGAAGAGATCTTCGGGCCAGTGGTGTCGGTGTTGCCGTTTGATGACGAGGCCGACGCGATCGCGCTCGCCAACGACTCGATCTTCGGCCTCTCGGGCTCGATCTGGACTCGAGACCTGGGTCGTGGCATCCGCGTCGCCCGGGGGGTCGAGAGCGGTGCCCTGAGCGTGAACTCGCACTCGTCAGTGCGATACGCGACCCCCTTCGGCGGGTTCAAGCAGAGCGGACTCGGGCGCGAGCTGGGGCCGGATGCTCCGCTCGCCTTCACTGAAACCAAGAACGTCTTCTTCTCGCACAGCTAAGGAGCCCCACATCATGACCATCACCCCCTTCGATCTGACCCAGCGACTCAAGGGCAAAATCGCCGTCATCACGGGCGGTGCCAGTGGCATCGGGTTCGCGACCGCACGCCGGTTTGCCGCCGAAGGCGCGACTGTCGTCATTGGTGACCTGTTCCCCGAAGCAGGAGAAGCCGCGGCGGCCGAGGTCGGCGGGCTCTTCGTGAAAGCCGACGTGACGAACGAGGCCGAAGTCAACAATCTCTTCGACACGGCGCAGGCCACCTACGGCTCACTCGACATCGCCTTCAACAACGCGGGCATCTCGCCCCCCGACGACGACTCGATCGAAACGACCGAGCTGCCCGCGTGGGACAGGGTGCAAGAGGTCAACCTCAAGAGCGTTTACCTGTGTTCTCGCGCGGCGCTGCGCCACATGGTCGCCCAGCAGTCGGGCTCGATCATCAACACGGCATCGTTCGTGGCCGTCATGGGTAGCGCGACGAGCCAGATTTCGTACACCGCGAGCAAGGGCGGCGTGCTCGCCATGACCCGCGAGCTCGGCGTACAGTTCGCTCGGCAGGGCATCCGAGTCAACGCGCTCTGCCCGGGCCCGGTCAACACGCCGCTGCTGCAAGAGCTGTTCGCGAAAGACCCCGAGCGAGCGCAGCGCCGCCTCGTGCATATTCCCACGGGGCGATTTGCCGAGCCCGAAGAACTGGCGGCCGCAGTCGCCTTTCTCGCGAGCGACGACTCGTCGTTCATCACGGCCTCGACGTTTTTGGTCGACGGTGGCATCAGCGGCGCCTACGTAACGCCGCTGTAGGGACTCGCAGATGAGCGGCGACGACGGTCAGGCGAGCGTGGCGCGCATCGTCGAGCCTGGCGTCGAGCCTGGGGTCGAGTCTGGGGTCGAACCGGGCGTCGAGTCTGGGGTCGAGCCAGCGGGCGACCCGGTGATCGAGTCGCCGATTGACCCGATCGTCGAGTCGCTCGCGCAGGAGGCGCTCTCGCGCCCCGTGCGCGGCGGCAACGCGTTCGAAGAGACTCTGGCGCGCCTCCTGCAGCTCATCCGCCTCGGCATTGTTGGGCCGGGCGAGGCGCTCGCCCCTGAACGCGAGCTTGCCGCCCGCTTTGAAGTGAGCCGCGACACCGTTCGCGAGGCGATCCGCTCTCTCGCCGAGGCCGGGTACCTCGAGTCGCGGCGCGGACGCTACGGTGGCACGTTCGTGTGCGACCCGTTGCCCGACACCGGCGGAGAGCCCGAGCCCGAGGTTTCCGCGGCCGAGCTCGACGACATCCTCACCCTGCGCGCAGTGCTCGAGGTCGGAGCAGCGCGCGCGGCAGCGGGCCGAAGCCTGACCGCGGCCGAGCGCGAGTCGTTGCACGCGCGACTGCGAGAGTTGGGTGCGGCAGATCCCACCGACTACCGGCGCCTCGACTCCCGCCTGCACCTGACGATCGCCGAGCTTTCGGGCAGCCCGAGCCTGGTGTCGCTCGTCGCCGAGAATCGAATGAGCGTCAACCGACTACTTGATCGAATCCCGCTGCTCGCGCCGAACATCGCGCACTCTGACGAACAACACGAGCAGATCGTCTGGGCGGTGCTCATTGGCGACGCCGATCGAGCGGCAACCGCCATGGCCGAGCACCTCGCTGGCTCGCAGTCGCTGCTTCGGGGCTTCCTCGGCTAGATGGTCGTCGTCGATCCGCGGCCGTGTCAGACCACGTTCGCGAGGGCGATGTTCTGTCGAGCGAACTCGACTGTCTCGCGAAGCAGCTCGAGGCGCTCGTCGTCGTCACTGCCGCACGATCTGGTGTTGATCTCGGCCACAATGGTACCGTCGAACGCCCGTTCGGCCAGCAGCCTCAGCACTTCAGCCACTGGTTGCGCCCCACGGCCCGGCAGCAAGTGCTCGTCGAACACACGATCGTTGGGCTCAGTCGACGAGCCGTCGCACAGGTGAACATGGCGCAACCGGTCGCCCCACTGCTGCGCAAGGTCGAGCGCGCTGACGCCGGCGAGGGCCGCGTGCGAGAAGTCGAGCGTGAGCGCGTCGACGGCCAGCTCGCCCGGGTTCCAGCTCGGAGCGTACGCTTCGCGGTCGCGACCACGCACCGTGACCGGAAACATGTTCTCGACTGCGACCGTCACGCCGTGCCGCGCTTCGAGCTCGCGCACCGACACCTCGAAGCGGCGCGCGGCGAGCACCTGCCACCGGAACGGCGGATGCACGACCACTGTCGTCGCGCCAACCTGCTTCGCGAGTTGGATGCTGCGCTCCAGCTTGACGCGCGGGTCGAGGCCGTACACGAAGGCCGTCAAAACCAGTACGGGGGCGTGGATGCTGAGCACGGGCATCCCGAACCGCTCACTGAGCGCGCGAATGGCGCCCGGGTCGTGCGTGTCGCGGTCGCTCGTCACCATGACCTCCACGCCGTCAAAGCCCGCCTCGGCGGCCAGCCGGAAGGCGTCGTGCAGACGACGGGGCAGCACGCTGGTGGTTCCCATGCCGATGCGGATCACGGGGCCACTGTACGTCTGCTCCGCTCCAGGGCCCTGCAGGCCGGGGTGAACGGACCGTGACGATCGGGCGAACCATCCTCTATCGCCATGACGGCCCTGGGAACGCTCTGAGACTCGGCTGATACCGTGGAAAACGCCGCATAGTCCCGCACCGTCGACTTCCCGCGGTTCACACCCCGGAGACGAGCGAGCGACATGACCGACTTATCGCACTTCGACTTCGTCGTGGTTTCTAACCGGCTTCCTGTCGATCGCGTGGTCGACCCCGATGGCACGGCGCACTGGCAGCGCTCGCCGGGCGGACTCGTCACGGCCCTCGAGCCCGTCATGCGCGCGTCGCGCGGCGCCTGGGTTGGCTGGGCCGGCCAGCCCGATCTGGAGATTGAGCCCTTTGTCTCGGATGAGGCAACGCTCGTGCCGGTGCCACTGACACCGCTTGAGATCGAGCGCTACTACGAGGGCTTCAGCAACGACACCCTCTGGCCGCTCTACCACGACGTGATCGCCACGCCGAGCTTCCACCGCGAGTGGTGGGAGACCTATCTAGAGGTCAACCAGCGCTTCGCTGACGCGAGCGCCCGCGTCGCGGCCCCCGGCGCGACTGTCTGGGTGCAGGATTACCAGCTGCAGCTTGTGCCGCGCATGTTGCGCGAGCAACGGCCCGACCTCACGATCGGCTTCTTCAATCACATTCCGTTTCCGCCCTATGGCATTTACGCGCAGCTGCCCTGGCGTCGCCAGGTGATCGAGGGCCTGCTCGGGGCAGACGTCATTGGCTTTCAGCGTGTTGCTGACGCTGGCAACTTTTCGCGGGCCGTGCGCCGGCTTTTTGGCTATGCCACGAGGACGCCTGAGATCCATGTGCCTGACGGGCTCGGAGGCCACCGATCGGTGATCGCCAAGGCCTTTCCCATTTCTATCGACGTGGAGAGTTTCGAAGAGATCGCCCGGCGTCCAGAGGTGCAACAGCGTGCGCAGCAGATTCGCGACGATCTGGGTAACCCGTCAACGATCATGCTCGGGGTCGATCGGCTCGACTACACGAAGGGCATCCGTCATCGACTCAAGGCGTTCGGCGAACTGCTGCGGGACGGCGCGATTCGAGTTGAGGATGCGGTGCTCGTGCAAGTGGCGAGCCCCAGCCGTGAGCGTGTCGCCGCCTACATGCAACTGCGCGACGAAATCGAACTGACGGTCGGTCGCCTCAATGGCACATACGCCACCATCAGCCATAGCGCTGTCGCCTACTTGCACCACGGCTACCCGCGTGAAGAGATGGTCGCCCTGTACCTGGCCGCCGACGTCATGTTGGTGACCGCCCTGCGTGATGGCATGAATCTCGTGGCGAAGGAGTACGTGGCGTGCCAGCTTGATAACGACGGCGTGCTCGTGCTGAGCGAGTTTGCCGGCGCCGCCGACGAACTGAAGAACGCCCTGCTGGTGAACCCGCATGACATCGATGGCCTCAAGCAGGCGATGGTCGCAGCCGTGCGCATGCCCCAGCGCGAGCGCACAACACGCATGCGTGCCCTTCGTCGGCGCGTGCGCGACAACGACGTGGCGCGCTGGTCAAACACGTTTCTCGACACCCTGCGGCATGCCAACCACCACTCGGACGCGCGATGAGTAAGCGCACGAGGTGAGCGCCGCCCCGGTCGCCCTCGACGCGGCACTGCTCCACGCCATGGGGGTCTTCGCGGCACACAAGCGAGTACTCATCGCGCTCGACTTCGACGGCACCCTTGCACCCGAGGTCGACGACCCTGATCTGGCGCGTGCGCTGCCCGCCGCTCAGGAGGCACTGGTGTCTCTGCGGTCGATCCCCGGCACTACGGTCGCGCTCGTGTCGGGCCGCGCGCTCGCGAGCCTCGCGGCCGTGGGCGGGCTGCCCGACGACACCCCACTCGTCGGTTCACACGGCCTCGAAGTGCGGCTTGGTTCAGGGGATGACCGGCCCGCTGTGGACGACGCCGACCGCAAGCGCGTGCGTACCGTGCGATCGCTGCTCGAGCCTCTTGTCGAAGCGACCCCCGGGGCTTGGATTGAAGACAAGCCGGCCGGATTCGCCGTGCACACGCGCGTCGTCGACCCGGTAGTGGCATCCGGCCTCACGGAGCGGGTACGGGCCGAGGCCTTCGCGTCTGACGCGGCGCTGACCGTGCGCTACGGAAAGAACGTCGTTGAGTTCGCGGTGCGCAGTGTGACGAAGGGAGATGGCCTGCGCGTGCTGCGCGCGCAGTTTGCGCCTGACGCAGTGCTGTTCGCCGGTGATGACGTGACCGATGAAGATGCGCTCGCGGTGCTCGAACCGGGCGACCTCGGTATCAAGGTGGGCCCGGCGCAGACGATCGCCCCGTTCCGCGTCGAGGGCCCAGCGTCAGTCGCGCACCTGCTGCAGCGATTGAACGCCCTTCGGCAATCTCCCGGCCGCGCTCAGTAGACTGCAGGAATCCGGCGATTGCGCCGTGACGCCCTACCCCCTTGCCGAAACGCCGACACCGAGGGAGGACGCATGCTCATCGTCCTGACGGTGTTTGCGCTCGCCGCCGCACTGCTGCCGTTTCTGACCCGCGCCCTGGGCACGCGAGTTTTCTGGGTTGCTGCGCTGGTGTCGCTGGGGGCTTTCGCGCACACACTGTTGCAGGCGCCCGCCGTTCTCAGCAACGACTCTGCCCTGATACCGGTCGAGAGACTCACCTGGATCGCCTCGCTTCAATTGACTCTTGACCTGCGGATGGACACCCTTTCGTGGTTGCTAGCCCTCATCGTGACGGGTATCGGCAGCCTCGTGATGTTCTACTGCGGAGCGTACTTTCGCGACGATGAGGCTGGGCTCGGGCGCTTCGCCGCAGTCTTGCTCGCGTTCGCCGGCGCTATGTATGGTCTCGTGCTTGCTGATGACGTGTATCTGCTGTTCGTCTTCTGGGAGGCCACGAGCGTTTTCTCGTACCTGCTGATCGGCCACTACACGCATCGGCGGGCAAGCCGAGGTGCGGCGCTACAAGCGCTTATCACGACGACGCTCGGCGGGCTCGTCATGCTTGTCGGCCTGGTGTTGCTCGCGGGGCAAGCCGGTACCTCTAACCTCACCGCGATCCTAGAAACCACACCAGCGACGACGCTGACGACCGTGGCTGTCTACCTCGTCCTCGTCGGCGCGCTCTCAAAGTCGGCGATCGTGCCGCTGCACTTCTGGCTACCCGGGGCCATGGCTGCACCCACCCCGGTCAGCGCTTACCTGCACGCGGCCGCCATGGTGAAGGCGGGCATCTACCTGCTCGCACGTATGGCCCCGGCGTTCGTCGAGGTGCCCGGCTGGCGCGAAGTGCTCGTCACCCTGGGTCTCGCGACCATGCTCCTGGGTGGGTGGGCCGCCCTCAAACAGACTGACCTCAAACTGTTGCTTGCGTATGGCACCGTCAGTCAGCTCGGGTTTCTCACGGTCGTTGCCGGATTCGGCACTCGCGACATGGCGCTCGCCGCCGTGGCTTTGCTGTTGGCCCACGCACTGTTCAAGTCGGCACTCTTTCTCGTCGTCGGCATCATCGACCACGAAGCCGGTACTCGCGACTTGCGCAAGCTCTCGGGGCTTGGCCGACGTTCGCCCATCATTGCGACGGTCGCCGCACTTTCTCTCGCATCGATGGCGGGTATCCCTCCGTTGTTCGGGTTCGTCGCGAAAGAGACCGTGTTGCATGGGCTGCTCACCGCAGCTCTTGGTGAGGTCAGTCTCGTCGGCAGCGGCGGACCTGTGTGGGGGGCGATCGCCCTCGTGGGTGTCGTGGTCGGGTCGATCTTCACCGTGGCGTACAGCATCCGGTTTTTTTGGGGCGCGTTCGCGACGAAGTCGGGCGTTGACGACGTCACCTCGCTCGAGAAGGTCAGTCGACGTTTTCTCTTCGCTCCGACCGTGCTCGCGGTGTCGAGCCTTGCCCTCGGGCCGCTGGCTGCGTTCGTCGACAGGGGAGTCGTCGGGTACGCAGCGCTGTTTCCCGCGTCGGGGCAGTACACCTACGAACTGGCGCTCTGGCACGGGTTTGAGCCCGAACTGGGCCTCTCACTGATCACGATGGTGGTGGGGCTCGCCCTGTTCGTGGGCAGAGAGCGCGTGAGCCGACTGCAATCGCGACTGAGCACCGGGTTTAGTGCAAGCGATGCGTACTGGGACACCATGAGTGGCGTTGACCGTTTCTCGGCCCGTGTGACGAGCCTGACGCAGCGTGGCTCACTCTCGTTCTATCTCGGGGTGATTCTCGTCGTGTTCATCACCGTTACCGGCGCCGCCATTGCGGCGAGCGGTCGCTGGCCAGGCGAACTTCGACTGTGGGACTACCCCGCTCAGCTCGCCATCGGTCTTGTCATGATCGGCGCCGCCATCGCGGCGACTCAAGCGCAGAAGCGCTTCGCCGCGCTCGTGATAGTCGGCGTGACCGGGTTCGGCATGTCGGCCTTGTTCGCCCTTCAGGGTGCCCCTGACCTCGCGCTTACGCAGATTCTGGTCGAGGTTGTCACGTTGATTGCCTTTGTTCTCGTGCTTCGTCGCCTGCCCGCTCGACTCGGCGATCGGAACGGGAGTACCCATAAGTTGCTGCGCGCCGCCATCGGTATTGGCACGGGAACAGCCATGGCTCTCATGGCGCTCATCGTGTCGGGGGCCCGCATCACCGATCCGATCTCGCTCGCCTGGCCCGAACTCGCGTTTGTGCAAGGCAACGGCAGCAACATCGTCAACGTGGCGCTCGTCGACATTCGCGGGTGGGACACCCTGGGCGAGCTCGCCGTGGTGATTGCCGCCGCGACGGGCGTGGCGAGCCTGCTCTTCCTGCGTGACCGTGGTGACGCTCCGCTCCGCATGGGCCGCGCGGCGGTGAAACGACGCATTGCCTCGCGACTCGAGCGGGTTCGCGAGCAGGGCGCCGACGGTGAGAAGCGCAACGCGTGGATTCTCGCGGGCCCCACACTCGACCCCCGGCACCGCTCGATTCTTCTGGAAGTCGTGGTGCGGCTTACCTTCCACGCCGTCATCGTGGTCTCGCTCTACCTACTGTTCGCCGGGCACAATCTGCCGGGTGGTGGCTTTGTCGGCGGGCTTATTGCGGGCCTCGCTCTCGTTGGGCGTTACCTCGCGGGCGGCCGGTACGAGCTGGGGGCGGCGTTGCCGCTCGGGGCGGGCTTCATTCTGGGCAGTGGCCTCGTCGTAGCGGCGGGCACTGCGCTGGTTCCGATGTTCTTCGGCGCACCACCCCTCACCTCGACCTACTGGCAAGCCGACGTGTGGCTCTTCGGCGAGGTCTCGTTCGTCTCATCGACCTTCTTCGACATCGGGGTCTACCTCATCGTCGTCGGCCTCGTGCTCGATGTGCTGCGCAGTCTGGGTGCAGAGGTTGATCGACAGGGCGGCGATGAGCAGGCGGCAGCGCCCATCGCGACAGGAGCGCGCTCATGACCATCTCGCTCGTCCTCATTGTGGTGATGGCCGTTCTCGTCGCCGCGGGCGTCTATCTGCTTCTCGAGCGCAGCCTGACGCGCGTCGTACTGGGCTTTCTCCTGATCGGTAACGGCGTGAACTTGTTGATCCTCATCATGGCCGGCCGAGCCGGAGTCGCGCCGATCGTGCAAGACGGTGTGGCCCCGCAGGAGTACAGCGATCCGCTTCCGCAAGCCCTGATTCTCACGGCAATTGTGATCACGTTTGCCGTCTCGGCCTTTCTGCTTGCCCTGATATACCGGTCATGGCGGCTCGCAAACGCCGACGACGTGGCCGACGACGCCGATGACGTGGCTCTGCGTGAGGGCTCGATGGTCATGCCTATTGAAGAAGCCGCCCCTGACGAGGGCGCCACCGACTTTCCGGTTGACGGTGCACCCGCGCCTGCGTTGCATGACGGAGAGGCCACGCGATGACCGCTCTTGTGCCCCTCGTGGTGCTGGTGCCCTTGCTCGGCGCCGCGCTCACTCTCGTTCTCGGCCGCCGGGCGCGTCCGCAACGCATCGTCGCCGCGGTCTCGCTCACGATCGTGCTCGCCATCGGCATCGCCCTGCTGATCGCGGTGGATGGCACCGGTGCCCTCGTCGTCGAGGTGGGCAACTGGACCGCGCCGTTCGGCATCGTGCTGGTCGTCGACCGTCTGTCGGCGCTCATGGTCATCATTTCTGCGGTCGTGTTGTTGGCCGTGCTGATCTTTTCGATTGGCCAGGGCCTTGCCGACGGTGACGATGAGACTCCGGTCTCTATCTACTACCCGACCTACCTGATTCTCACCACGGGCGTCATGGTCGCCTTTGTCGCGGGTGATCTCTTCAATCTGTATGTCGGGTTCGAGATTCTGCTCGTCGCCAGTTACGTACTCATCACGCTGGGAGGGACCGAATCGCGGATTCGTGCCGGAATCACGTATGTGATCGTGAGCCTGCTGTCATCGATCTTGTTCCTCGCGGCGATCGGTATGGTCTATGGCGCGCTGGGCACCGTGAACCTGGCCCAGGTAGCCGAGCGGGTCCAAGACCTGCCGGTCGACGTTCAGATCGTGTTGCACGTGATGCTCTTAGTCGCGTTCGGCATCAAGGCGGCGGTGTTCCCGCTCTCTTTCTGGTTGCCCGACAGCTACCCGACCGCGCCCGCCCCGGTGACGGCCGCGTTCGCCGGACTGCTGACGAAGATCGGTGTGTACGCGATCATTCGAGTCGAGACGGTCATCTTTCCCACCCCCGAGCTGAACCCCGCGCTCATGGTGCTCGCACTACTCACGATGGTGGTGGGCGCGCTCGGAGCGGTCGCCCAGGCCGACATCAAGCGCATCCTGTCGTTCACTCTGGTGAGCCACATCGGGTACATGATTCTCGGTGTTGCGCTCGGCACGGTTGCTGGCACAGCCGCGGCGATTTACTACATCATTCATCACATTGTGGTGCAGACCACCCTGTTCCTCGCCGCCGGCCTGGTGGAACGTGAAGCAGGCAGCACGTCAATCACGAAGATCGGCGGGCTGCTCGCGAGCGCGCCAATCGTTGCTGTCTTGTTCTTTATTCCCGCTCTCAATCTCGGGGGTATTCCACCGTTCTCGGGCTTCATCGGCAAGCTGGGGCTCTTTCAAGCGGCCGCTGAGCAGGGGGATGCTCTGGCCTACACCCTCATCGGAGCCGGGGCGCTCGTCTCGTTGTTGACGCTGTACGCGCTCGTGCGAGTGTGGAATTTGGCGTTTTGGCGCCCCGCTGACGACGTAGCCGGAGACGAGACTCGACTTTTGCAGGCGGTGGAAGAAGCGCCGCTCAGCACGTCGACCATTTCCGAGACCCGCGCGACTCCGCGGCTGATGACACTCAGCACCGCGGCGATGGTCGTGGTGGGGCTTGCCCTCACCGTGTTCGCCGGGCCCATTTACGCCGTTGCCGAGCGGGCGGCCGAGAACCTCGACGGTTCGCAGATCTACATCGAATTGGTCTTCCCTGCCTCGGAAGAGGGGGCCCCATGAGCTCCGGCACTGACTCTCGACGGCCCGTCGGGCTGCTCGAACAAAGCCCACTGCTGCTGGCGCTTGTGCTGCTGTGGATGATGCTCTGGGGTTCGGTCACGCCGCTGACCATCGTGACCGGGGTGGTCGTGGCACTCGTCGTAACACGCGCGTTCTACTTGCCCCCGGTTGAACTCTCGGGCCGATTCAACCTCTGGTGGTTCCTGGTCTTCGTCGGTCGATTCTTAGGCGAGCTCCTGATTGCCTCGTTTCAGGTGGCATTTCAGGCGTTCGCGCGTCGACCTGCTCCGCACAGTGCCGTGGTTCGGGTCGATCTACGCACGCGGTCAGACTTCATCATGACCGGGGTATCGACCGCGGTCTCACTCGTACCGGGATCGTTCGTGCTCGAGGTCGATCGCGCCAATGCGCGACTGTACGTGCACAGTCTCGGGGTCAGCACGGCTGAGCAAGTCGAGGCGGCCCGGGCGCACGTGTTCAGCCTCGAACGCGGACTGTTGCGGGCATGGGGATCGGCCGAAGAGTGGGAGCAGGTGCGATGATCGCCGACGCCGTTGCCGCCGACGCCGCTGTCGCCGACTCCCTTGTCGCCGTGGCGATCGTTCTCCTGTCGGTAGCCGCGCTCGTCGCTCTGTACCGCGTGATTGCCGGTCCGTCGCTGGTTGACCGGGTGATCGCGTCAGACGTGCTCTTGACGACGCTCATCATCGTCGTGGGTACTGAGATGGCCATCAATGGCCACACTCGAACGATTCCTCTCATGGTCGCGCTCGCCGCCGTTGGCATCTTTGGCAGCGTGGCGGTCGCGCGGTTCGTCTCGCGCCCCGTTCCAGAGTCGAGCCCGACCCAGGAGGAGGAGCTATGACACTCGGCGATAGCGCGTTCTGGAACCCGATTCTTGACATCGCGGTCGCGGTGTTGCTCGCGCTTGCCGCATTCCTGACGCTGGCCGCGGCGGTGGGGCTCATCCGGTTCCCTGATCCACTGTCACGGCTTCACGCGGCGACCAAGCCGCAGATTCTGGGCTTGATCTTTGTCGTCATCGCGATTGCCCTCGGGGT
>Ga0105049_10005044_pt1 | contig 15413 bp, 13 predicted proteins | sample MAT06_FD_78087 | JGI IMG/M metagenome (GOLD analysis project Ga0105049, IMG submission 78087) | Freshwater microbial communities from Lake Fryxell liftoff mats and glacier meltwater in Antarctica - MAT-06 | ecosystem: Environmental > Aquatic > Freshwater > Ice > Liftoff microbial mat | place... | reverse complement strand
TTCTGGCGGTCGAGCTCAGTTGCCTCCATCCGAGCCGCGAGCCGCTCCGCCGCCGTCAGCGGCGGCCTATCCGCCTTGGCGAGCGCCTCCGCGGCGGCCTTGGCACGCTCCTCTGCCGCGGACGCGGCGGCGATCTCTGCCCCCCGTTCTGTCAGCGTCTTCGACACCAGCCCGCGGATCTCGGCGACCCGCTCCATGCTCAGCCGGTCGGTCCCGCGCAGCCAGAGCGTGAATCCCGCCAGCGCCAGCAAGTTGGCGACGGCGATCACGCAGATGATGGTCCAGATCGTCCTCATGCCTCTTGCGCCTCCGCCGCGGCAGCCCGCGCCGCCCCCATCACCGCCAGCTCGTCGAGCGCGGCGTCGTCGCGCCGACGCGCCGCTCCGCGCCACTCCTCGAACATCCGGTCGCGCAGGATCTCGACCGCCTTCCGCCTCGTCGCCGCCGCGAGCAGGTCGAGCCGCGCCGTGTCGAGCCTCTTGTGGACTCCGGCCAGGCGGATCGCCGCGGCCTGCGCGCGGGCCAAGAGCCGCAGGCCAGCTCCCACCTGAAACCGCACGGCCCGGAGATCGATCCGGCCCCGCTCATCCCCCCCACCCCCGGCGAGCCGCTCACGCAACTCCTCCCGCTCGCGCTCGACCTCTCGTTGATACGCGCGGATCTCGTCCTCCACCGCCACGCGCTCGCGCTCGATCGCGGCGACCGCGAGCTGACGCGTGCGCTCCGCCGCCAGGCGCTGCCGAAGAACCGCCTCGAGCCTGAATCGGAACTCGGCCACAGACCCTCCGTTACTTCCCGCGCGCCTTCAGCGCACGCTGCAGGCTCTCGGTCGATTCCCTCGCGATCCGCAGGAACGCGGACCGGGCGGCCGCCTGCGTCATCGTGTCGTCCTTCCCCTGCCGCAGCAGCTCCGTGATCGGACGATGGCACTCGATGGCCACGTCCGCCTCCGGGCTGCTCCCTCGCGCATAGGCGCCGATCTGCACGAGGTCCTCGACCTCGCGGTACGTCGCGATGAGGCGAGACCACTGCCGGCGGGCGGCGCTCTCCTCGTCGCTCGTCACATCGTCCGCGACGCGGCTGACCGAATCGAGCACGTCGATCGCCGGGTAGTGGGCCTTCTGGGCGAGCTTGCGGGAGAGGACGATGTGGCCGTCGAGGATGCCGCGGGCCGCGTCGGCCACCGGTTCGGTCATGTCGTCCCCCTCGACCAGGATCGTGTAGAGCCCCGTGATCGAGCCCGCCTTGGCGGCAACCGCGCCCGCCGGGCCGGGACGCGCCTCGATCGCCCCCGCCCGCTCGAGCAGGGCCGCCATGTTCGCGAAGACGCTCGGCGTGTACCCCTTGGTCGCGGGCGGCTCGCCGACGCTCAGGCCCACCTGCCGCTGGGCGTGCGCGAAGCGAGTGACCGAATCCATCATGAGCAGCACGTCGCGCCCCGCGTCGCGGAACCACTCCGCGGCCGTGCACGCGAGCCGCGCCGCCCGCAGCCGCAGCAGGGGAGACTCGTCCCCCGTGGCGACCACCACCACCGACCGCGCCATCCCCTCAGGCCCCAGGCCGTGGGCGATGAAGTCCCTGACCTCGCGCCCGCGCTCGCCGATCAGCGCGATGACGTTGACGTCGGCCGCGGTCCGCCGTGCGATCGTGCCCAGCAGCGTCGACTTCCCGACGCCCGGCCCCGCGAAGACGCCCATCCGCTGCCCCCGCCCCAGCGGGGTCATCAGATCGATGGCCCGGACGCCCGTTGCCAGGGGCTCGGAGATGGGTCGGCGCCGCAACGCGGCGATCGGCTCGGGGCTGATGGGCCGATGCACCGCGTCGACCACCGGGCCCAGCTCGTCGATGGGCCTCCCCAGCCCGTCGATGCACCGGCCGAGCAGGCCCGCCCCGACCGGGCCGGTCTGGGCGACTTCCTCTCCGACGACGCGATCCCCGGGCCGCACGCCCGCGGCCTGCCCCAGCAGCATGACCAGCGCGTGCTCCCGCGTGAAGCCAACGACCTCGCCGTACGTGGGAGGCCCGGTGTCGCCCGATCTCCCGCCGCGGATCGAGACGAGCGACCCCACCGGCAACGGCAGGGCGTCGACCAACAGCGTCAAGCCCCGCACCGCGGCCACGGTGCCGGTCAGGCGGATCGGCTGGACCCGCGCGATCGCCTCGAACGCGGCCGCGAGGGTGGTCACGACGGCTCCCCTTCGCGCCCGGCCGCGGGAGGGCCGTCGAGCGCCGGCGGTCCGCCGCCGGGCAGGAGCGCCTCGACGATGCGCGACAACTGGGTCTTGATCGAGGCGTCGACCCGGCCGCCGCCCGGCATCGACGCGACGCAGGACCCCCGCGAGAGCGCATCGTCCGTGCGAAGCTCGGCGTGGGCCTCGGGGGCAAGCCTGGCGAGCAGGGCCGGGAGCGCCGTCCGCGCCAGCGGCTCATCGTCCGGGTGCACGCCGATGGTCAGGCGGGTGGGGCGCAGGACGAGCCCCAGCACCGCCTCGAGCTGGGCCGTCACCACCGACGCATCCAGCCTTACCGCCCGCTTGGTCACCAGTTCGGCGACGCCCGCCGCGAGCCGGACGACATCGGTCCTGGCCTCGCGGAGCATCACCTCGCGGGCACCGGCGAAGGCCTCGAGCGCGGCCCCCCACGACGCCTCGAGGGCCGCGAGGGCCTCGCGCCGCGCGGCGAGCGCGGCGGCCTCTCCCTCCGCGCGGCCAGCCGCGAACCCCGCCTCGCGCCCCGCCGCCAGCCCGACGGCGTACCCCTCGTCGCGGCCGCCCGCGAGCAGCCGGGCCCGCTCGATCGCCGCGCGTTCCAGCAGCGCCGCGGCGTCGGCGCGCGAGCGTTCCCGCAACTGCTCGCCCTGACGGCGCAGGTCGCCAAGGTCCAGGACGATCGCGTCCCGGGAGATCCGCTCGGCCTCGGCCTGCCTAAGCACCGCCACGAGTCACGCTCCCCGCTTCCGCACCCGCCCCGCGCCCTCGGGCCGCGATCAGACGAGCTGCTCGGTGTCCCCGCCGCGGCCCTCGATGATGACCTCGCCCGCCTCCTCGAGGCGTCGCACGATGTCCACGACCCGCTGCTGGGCGCTCTCGACGTCGCTTACGCGCACCGGCCCCATGTACTCCATGTCCTCCTTGATGAGCGACGCGGCCCGCTCGGACATGTTGCGGAAGATCTTCTCCTGCAGGTCCGTCGACGCGGTCTTGAGGGCCAGCGACAGCTCGTTGTTGTCGACCTCCTTCAGCACCGACTGGATCCCCTTGTCGTTCACCTTGAGGATGTCCTCGAAGACGAACATCAGCCGCCGGATCTGCTCGACCAGATCGGGGTCCTCGGCCTCCAGGCCCTCCATGATCGCCTTCTCGGTCGCCCGGTCGGCCAGGTTCAGGATCTCGGCCACGGTGTCGACCCCGCCCGCCTTCTCCATGCTCTGCACCAGCATGCTCGACAGCCGGCTCTCGAGCCCGCGCTCCACCTCGCGGATCACCTCGGGGTTGGTCTGCTCCATGTTCGCCACCCGCTTGATCACCTCGATCTGCTTCTGCATGGGCAGGCCCACGAGGATCTCGCTGCTCTTGTGATGGGGCAGGTGGCAGATGATGAGCGCGATGGTCTGCGGGTGCTCGTCCTGGATGAACGTCATCAGGTTCTCGGATTCGGCCCGCTGGAGGAACGAGAAGGGCGTCTTCTGCACCTGCGTCTGGATCTGCCCCAGCATCCGCTCCGCCGCCTTGGGATCCATCGAGTTGAGCAGGATCGTCTTGGCGTAGTCGAGGCTCCCCTCGTTCGCGTACTGGCTCGCGATGGAGACGCTGTAGAACTCCGCCACCACCTCCGCCTGCAGCCCGGTCGGCACGCGCCCGAGGCTCGCCAGCTCGCGCGTGACCTCCTCGACCGCCTGCGGGGGCAGCTGCTTGAGCACCGCCGACGCCCGGTCGGGTCCGACCGCCAGCAGCACGATCGCCGCCTTCGTCAGCCCGTCCAGCTCCGATGCCCTCGCCGCCAGCTTCTCGTGGGGCTTGCGCGCCATCGATCCCGCCTCCTGTCACGCCGCCGCGGCGATCACTCCTCGACCGAGATCCACCGCCCGATCAGCTTCGCGGCCGACTCGGGGCTCTTCTCCACCAGCTCGCCCACCTGCTCGAGGAGCTGCTGCGACTGCATCTGGTCGTCCCCGACCTCGATGCCCGCCATCGCCGTGTCGCCCTCGTCGGCCTCACCCACCACGTCCGCCTGGGCGTCGAGCGTCGGCGGCATCCCCACCAGCTCCTCGGCCGACGGCGTCTCGACCGCGCGCCCCGCCTTCCGCACCAGCATGAGCATCATGCCCATCGCCAGCACGCCCAGCAGCGCCAGCACCCCCTTGTCCACCAGCCCCGCGCCAAGACCCAGGCCCCCTGCCACGCCGAGCACCCCCGCCGCCCCCGCCGTCGCCGGCCCCGGCAGGTCGAAGGGCACCATCGACACCCCCACCGAGTTGCTCACCAGCTGGGTCAGCTGCTCGGGCGTCATCGCGCCGCCACGCGTGTTCGACAGCGCCCGCACCTGCGGCGCGAGCCCCGCCAGGATCATCGGCCGCACGTCCGTCTCGAACTTGTCCTGCACCTGGGCATCCGTCGGACCCGCCGGGGGCTCGCCGCCCGCGGGAGCGCCGCCCGCCGGCGCTGGCGCGGGGATCAGCCGCGCCACATACGCCCGCGGCACGTTGACAGAGATCGCCACCATCGTCGGGTACCCCTTCGGGTCCACGATCTTCTCCGCCCGCGAGCCGAACTTGTTCTCGAACTCGCCCGTGCTCTCGCTCGTGTCGCTCTTCACCCCGGCGCCCGCCGACGGGGCGCGGTTGATGTCCGCCGTCTGGTTCGCGCCGAACCCCGGCTCCGCGGCGGCCGACGTCTCGGACGTCGAGAGCGTCCGCTCGTCCTCCTTCTTGCGGAGGCTGACCGAGCCCTGCTTCTCGGGCATGAACGTGGTGACCTCGGCCACCGAACTGGTCACGTCCACCTGCGCCGTCACCGCCACCATCACCCCGTCGATGTACCGCAGCAGATCGCTCACCTTCTGGTGCGTCTGCGCCTCCACCCGCGCGGCGTGCTCCATGTAAGTCGTGGAGAGCTCGTCCCCCTGCGTTCGGGGCCGCCGCTGCCCTCCCACCACATCGATGATCCGGATCCGCTCGACGTCCAGCCCCGCCTGGCTGCCCGCGATCAGCCCCGCCACCGCGTCCACCATCGCCTGCGACAGCGGCTGTCCGTTCTGGGTCGCCACCGTCGCCGCGGCCGTCGGCCGACGCACCGCCTGCCCCAGCCCCGACACCTCCGGCGCGTCGATCACCACCGAGGCGCGGCTCACGCCCTTGAACCCCCGGATCATCGCGGCGAGCTCGTTCTGGAGCGCGAGCCGATAGTTCTGCTCGTTCATCTGGCGCGAGTTGGTCCAGCTCTGGTTCTGGATCAGCGTCGCGAAGAGCAGCGTCTTGTCGTCGGGCAGCTTCCCCGCCTCCCCAAGCATGGCGCGGGCCCGGGCGGCGTCCTGCGCAGCCACGTGCACGACCCCGTCCTTCATCACCTTCTCGAAGCCGATCTCGTCGAGGTGCGAAGCCGCCCGCTGCTGGTCCGCCGCCGGCGCGCCCGGGAACAGCGGCACCGTCGCCGGCTTGGCCGTCCACTGCGCCACCAGGAAGAGCGTCATGACCAGCACGACCGCGACGGCACCGATCAGGAGCTGGTGCGTCCGCGTCAGCCGACCCAGCTGCGTCGTGATGGTCGCCAGGGCGAGGCGGAGCGATTCCATGCGGTCGGCCTCCATGCCGGGCGTCCGTGCGCGATCCTCGCGCCGCCCCCGCGCCCCACCACGCGAGAACCGCGCGTGAGCGCACCGCCCTCCATCGACCCGTGCGCGGTCACCCCTTGAATGTCGGGAACGCCGGACCGAACGGGAGCCGCTCGGTCACGACACCCCGCCCGGTGGACCGCGGGCTCAGGTCCGCATCTGCTTGATCTCGTCGTACGCCTCCATCATCCGGTTGCGCAATTGCTGCAGCATCCGGAAGGCGGTGTCGGCCTTCTGCGTCGCCAGGATGACTCCCTCCAGGTCCGATCGGGATCCGGTCGCCAGGTCCTCGACCGCTCGCGTCGCCTCCTGCTGGAGCTCGTTGGCCTGGTCGATCTGCTTCAGGAGCGTGTCCTTGAAGCTCGGGCCCGTGGCATCGCCCGCCTGACCTCCATGCGTCGTCGCCGGTCGCGTGAACCGCGACGGATCGATCCCGCCGCCGCCGATGAGCCCGAGTGGGTCCGCCATGCCGCCTCCGCTCGACGCCCCCCGCCCGGGGGCACGTCGTCATGACCCTACGCCAGCAACCGCAATGCCTGCCCGATCATGGCCTTGGTCGTCTCGGCCGCGACGGCGTTCGCCTCGTACGCCCGGGTGGCCTGCATGGCGTTGACTTGCTCGACGACCTGGTTCACGTTCGATTCCCGCACGTATCCCCTCTGGGGACCACCCTTCAGGGCGTGCGGATGCGTCGGGTCGTACCGCAGGTCGAACGGAGACTGGTCGATCTCGATCTCCGCCACGTGCACGCCCAACCCCCGCCCCCCCGCGGTCCGTGCCGTCGGATCGCCCGGCGCGAAGTGCACCCGACGCGCCCGGTAGGGGGTGCCGTCGGGATCGATCGAGCTGCGGTTGGCCAGATTGGCGGAGATCGCCGTCAACCGCGTCCGCTGGGCGATCATGCCGCTGGTGGAGATGTCGAGCAGTCCGTACATGCGAGTTTCCGCTCCCGGGAATCATCTCCGCCGCCGCCCACGCCCATCACACCCGTCACTCCCGTCACACCCGCTGGCTGATCGCCGCCCGGACCACGTCCTGCTCGCGACGCATCAGGTCGCCGACGACGCGGAACATCAGGCCGTTCTCCGCCAGGTCCTGCATGGACCGCTCCAAGTCGCGGTCGTTCCGGTCGTGGTACAGCACGTTGCCGCTGGGGGTCCGGGGCGTCAGGAGAAGGCCCCCCCGCCCGTCGTGGCGGACCTCGTGGGTGTCCTCAACCTCGAGCGATCCCCGCTGTCCGCCCGTCCGCTCGCGCCGCTCTTGGACCGCCCGTCCCAGCGACGCCTGGAAGTCCCCCGTCGAGACGTCGACGGGCCGGAAGTCCGGGGTGTCCATGTTGGCGATGTTGTGGACCAGGAGCCGCTGCCGCTGTCCGGCGAACTGGAGGGCCTTCGCCAGGACGGGAAGGGAACCGGCGTTGGAAAGGTCGCTGATGAGCATCGCGCCAATCCTCCCGCAAACGACGCGCCGGGTGGGGCCGGCGTCGGGGATGCGCGGAAACCGCGCGAACTCCGGACGCCCGCGGCGCATCAGGCCTCAGAGCGTCTCCGCGACCAGCCGCTCGCCCTTCCACTTCTTCAGCTTGAGGCCCAGCGTCCGGACCCCGATCCCCAGGGCCGTGGCCGTCTTCTGGCGGTGGCCGTTGAACCGCATCAGGGCTTGGACGATCGCGTCCCGCTCGATCTCTTCGAGCTGCTTGAGGGCCGCGTTCCCGAGGTTCGGCGCGAGCGGCACCGGCGCGGCCGCCGCGGGCTTGGACTCGATCTGCTGGAACGCCGACGGCACCGACGCGGACCCCGAGCCGCAGAGCCAAGGCTCCAGGAGCCCCGGCGAGATCGTCCCCTCGTGCGGCACGCCCGGTCCGGCCCCGAGCGCGGCGACGGACCCCAGCACCACCGCCCGCTCGCAGATGTTCTGCAGTTCTCTGACATTCCCGGGCCAGCTATAGCTCTGCAGGAGCGCGAGGGCCGCATCGTCGAGCCGCATGGGGGGCCGCCCCTCGCGCCGGCAGATCTCCCGCACGAAGTGGCTCGCCAGCTCGGGCACGTCCTCGAGGCGCTCCCGCAGGCTGGGCACCCGGACGGGCAGCACGTTCAGGCGGAAGTAGAGGTCTTGCCGGAACGTCCCCTTGGCGCAGTCCGCCGGCAGGTCGCGGTTGCTCGTGGCGACCACGCGGACCTCGACGCCGATGGTCTGGCTGGAGCCGACCCGCTCGAAGGCACGCTCCTGGAGCACCCGCAGCAGCTTGGCCTGCAGCGAGGGCTCGATCTCCGAGACCTCGTCGAGCAGGAGCGAGCCCCCATCGGCCAGTTCGAAGCGGCCCTTGCGGAGCTTGTCCGCCCCGGTGAACGCCCCCCGCTCGTGCCCGAAGAGCTCGCTCTCGAGCAAGGCGCTCGACAGGGCCGCGCAATTCACCGCCAGGAACGCCCCGTCACGGCGCGGGCTCAGCTCGTGGATCGCCCGGGCGACCACCTCCTTCCCGACGCCCGACTCCCCCGTGATCAGCACGGTCCCCTGCGAGGCGGAGATCGCCTGCAGGGACTCCCGCAGCCTGGCCATCGCGGCCGATGAGCCGATGAGCCGGTCGAGCCCGAACCGAGGGCGTCCCCGCGCCCCCTCGCCGGGCCGCGCGTCGGCCTGGCCGCGTCCCGAGGTCGCCCCGAGCGCCGCATCGCACGCGCCCGCCCGCAGCACCGCGTTCTCGCGGATGAGCCGCCCGTGCTCGATCGCCCGCTTGACGGAGATGATCAGCTCGTCCCCCTCGAAGGGCTTGGTCAGGTAGTCGAAGGCCCCCAGCCGCATCGCCTTGACCGCCGTCTCGATCGTCCCGAAAGCCGTCATCATCACCACCGGCAGTTCGTCGTCGATCCCCCGCAGCCGCTCGAGCAGCTCGATCCCCGTCATCGCCGGCATCCGCATGTCCGTCACCACCGCGTCGGGGCGGCGCCTGGCCACCAGCTCGATCGCGGCCGGCCCGTCCGACGCCGTGACGACGGTGAACCCCGCCCGCTCGAGCGTGCCCGCCACGCTGTCACGCATCATCTCTTTGTCGTCCACGATCAACACGGTCCTCATCGACTGGTCTCCACGCCCCGCCGCCGGGGCCGCCGCACCTTCGCCGATCCCTCGGACGCCGACGGGGGCGTCGCCGCCGCGCCGGCGGCTCGGTCCGATATCCCGCTCGTTGCGTCGTCATCGGCCGCATCGTCCGCCCGGCTCGAACCTTCGACCCTCCGACGGGGGTCGGGCGCTGGTGCCTCGTCGGGCAGGATCAACTCCACCGTCGCGCCGGGGCCGCCCCCGGCCGCATCGGCGTTGTTCAGCACCCGCACCGCCCCCCCGTGGGCGTCCACGATCCGGTGCACGATCGCGAGCCCGAGTCCCGTGCCCGTGCCCCGCGTCGTGAAGAACGGATTGAACATCCGCGACACGACCTCGGGCGTGACGCCCGGGCCGGTGTCCGCGATCAGGAGCACGGTGCACCGACCTCGCCCGAGCCCCCCGCCCCCGTTCGCGCCCCCCGCGCCCGCGGTCCGCCGCTCCATCCTCAGCGTCAACTGGTGGTCGCGCCCCGAACACTCCGACATCGCCTCGAAGGCGTTGCGGATCACGTTCACCAGCGCCTGCTGCAGCAGCCCCGGATCGCCCCACGCCTCCGCCGCCCCGGGGTCGCCGGCGCGCGGCCGCGCGACCTTGGCCCCCCTCCACCCGGGAACCCCGTCGTGGCAGCACGATTCCAGCGCCCGGTCGAACAGCGCGGCCACATCCACGCCCTCGCGACGAAGCCTGAACTCTCGCGCGAACGTCAGCACGTCCCCCACCACCGCGTCCATCACCCGCGCCGCGCCGTCGATCTTCGCCGCGACGGCCCGCTCGCCCGGGCGATCCGCCAGGTCCTGCTCGAGCATCCGCGCGTACAGCCGGATCGACCCCAGCGGGTTCCGCACCTCGTGCGCGATCCCCGCGGCCATCTCGCCCAGCGCCGCCAGCCGGCGCGACCGCTCCAGCCGCGCGTTCGCCTCCGACAGTTCGTGCGTCAGCCGTGCGACGTCACCCCGCAACTGCTCGTGCGCCCGCTGCAGCTTCGCCGTCACCTCGTTGAACGCACCCATCAACTCCGCCAGGTCGGCCGGCGCGAGCGTCCCCGCCCGCGCGCCGCCACCCTCCACGGCCGGCGAGCCTCCCACGCGTCAGCCCTCCCTGTCCTGGAAACGGGCCGTCGGCGCGGCCCCGCCCCCGCCGTACGCCGAGACCGCCCGCTTCGACGCCGTCAACTCGGCGAGCTCCGACGCGACGCGCTCCCGCCGCCCGCGAAGGACTTCCTGGTCCGCCTCGTCGCGGCGCGACACGGCCGCCGCGAGTTCGGCGAGGGCGTTCAGCCGTCGCTGCACCTCGGCCCGCTCCCCTTGGGGCGGCGTCCCGCCGGCGCGTTCCCGCGCCACCCGGAGCCGCTCGACGGTCTCGCTCCCGCGCGCGAGCTGGTCCACGATCTCCTGCCGCTGGGCGAGGAGGGCCAGCAACGGCTCGAGGTCGTCCGCCTCCGCCAACGCCCGCTGCCTCTGCGCGAGCGCATCGAGCTGCCCCAGCAATCCGCCTTGGCGGTCGATCACCGCGATCAAGTCGGCGTGCCCGCCGTCGGCGGTCGTTCGTGTCGTTGCCGTGGTCATCCCTGACTCCCTTCGGGGGCGCTCCGCGCCCCATCTCCGTCCGTCGCCGTCAACGCCCCGGCGGCTCCGCCGCCCCCGCGTGCCCCGAATCCCGCGGCGACGCGGCGTCTCCGCCCGACGCGGGCTTCAACCCCGTCCCGCCGGTCCCCGCCGCGCCCGTTCCCGGTCGGGCCAGCACCGCCTGCGACGCGAGCCACCGTTCCCAGTCCCGCCGCGTCATCGGCAGCGTCGGATCGCCCCACACGCTGTCGGGCAAGCTCTCGTAGAACCGCCTGGCGCGCGCGTTCGCGGCGCTCGCCTTCGCGAGCTCCCCTTGCGCCAGCAGGGCGTTGACCACCTGGGCCAGCGCGACCAGCGATGCGGGGTCCTTGGGGTACCGCTCCCGCGCCGCCTCGTAGCGGCGCACCGCCGTCTCGTAGTCGCGAAGGTCGAACGCGCAGTCGCCTAGGTACAGGTACGAGTTCCGGAGATACAGGTCCTGCAGCGCCGTGCGGTGCTTCTCGCCCTCCAGCGACCGCCGCGCCGACTCGTACAGCGGCGCCGCCTTCCCCAGCCGCTCGTCCCGCGTCAGTTCCAGGGCGCGACGCTCCCCGTCGGGGAACGCCGCCCCCTCCAGGCTCCGGGCGATCGCCGCGGCCGACAGCCGGTACGAATCGGCGAGCTTGTACCGCGTCACGGCGAGGATCGCTTCTCCCGCGCGGCCGTGGTCCGCGCCCTCCCCCCCTTCGGAGCGTCGCAGAACCTCCTCGAAGCGCTCGATCGCCCGCTCGTACTCCCCCGCCTGATAGTGCATCTGCGCCAGCTCGCGCAGCGCGCCCCGGAACACCTCCGTCCCCGTCCCCCCCAGCATCCCCGACGCCACATTCTCCAGCAGCGTTCGCGCCTCGGCGTCGTTCGCCGCGTCCGCGTCCGCCAGCAGCGTCTGGGCGAGCGGAACGTGACTCGCATCCCCGAAAATCCCGGCGTCGCGGCCCCCCGATCCGGTCCCCCGCCCGCCGATGAGGTCGCGGTAGATGGCCGCGGCCAACTCGAGATCGCCGCGGGCGCGATACGCCTCGGCGAGCCGGAACCGCGCTTCGCCCTGGCGGGCGTCGCCGGGCATGTCCTTGGAGAAGTCCTGGAACGCCGCCACCGACGCGTCGAGGTCCCCCGCCCGGTCAAACGCCAGGGCAGCGGTCCACAGGCTCTCCGCATACGCCCCCGCGTCCGTCTGCACGGTGCGCGCGGCGTGATCGCGGTAGCACTCCCCCGCCGCCAGCAGGTGCTGGCGGGCCTCTCGGCGCGTCGCCGGATCCGCGTCCGCGAGCGACAGCGGCCCGCCCGCCCCCGCCACCAGGAGCGTCTCCTCGGCCAGGCGCCGGTGCGAATCGGCCATGGCCAGCAGCGTCGCCGGCGAGGTCGCGTCCCGCCCCGTCAGGCTCTCGGCGAGCGTCGCGAACCGCAGCGCCCGCCGGAAGTCCGGCCTCTCCTTCTCCATCTGCTCGCGGTGACGCGCCAGCAGGCTCGCCTCAACCCGCTCCACCGTCACACCGCCCCCGGCGGCCTCCCGCCCCCCACGTTCCCGCACCTCGGCGACGACCTCGGCGTACCGCTCGATCGATTCGTCCAGGAGCGCCGCGGCGTCCGATCCGCCCGCCTCTCCGTCCGCTCCCGGCGTCCCCTGACCGTTGCTCAGCTTGGCGTTCACCTCGGCCAGCCCCAGCGTCGCCGAGGGCAGGTCCTCGCTGAAGGCGTACCGCCCGATCACCTCGCCGTAGCGCGTCCGCGCCTCCGCCAGGCGCCCCTCGTCATGGCTGAGGTCGGCCAGCAGCAGCGTCACATCACCCATCATCGGATGCTCCGGGCCCAGCAGTTCGCCCGCCCGCGCCAGCCGATCCGCCGCCATCCCCGGCTCTCCGACGGCCATGTACGCTCGCGCCAGGTTGACCAGCATTTCCCCCAGCGGCTCCGAGGGCGGATCCTCGATCCGCGGCAGCGTCCGCACCACCTTGTTGATCGCCTCCTCGGCATACCCCTGGCGGACCAGCAGCTCCGTCTGACGCGCCAAGACCCAGAGCCGCGTGTCGTCGTCCAGCGCCGCGTCCGCCGTCAGGTTCGTGAGCAGGTCGAGCGCCCTCGTCTGGTCCGCCGCGGTCGATCGCATCGCCCCCTCGACTATCCGCTTGTAGAGCTCGATCCGCCGCGTCCTCGACGACTCGGGCAACGCCGCCGCCGTCACCACCGCCGCGTCCAATTCGCCCAGCGAGACCCGCGTGCTGGCCAGGAAGTACACATCGGACTCCGTCAGCGTGGCGTGCCGCCGCTCGGCCTCCTCGTACTCCGACGCGATCGCCCGGTTGTTGTCGGCCCGGTCCAGGTTCAGCTCCCGCTGTCCTAGATAGAGCGCCCGCGCCCGCAGGAGGTGGAATTCCCGACGCTGCTCGGGGGTGAGCACGTCCTTCGCAAGGCGCGGCAGGACCTTGGCGTTCAGCGTCTCCAGCGCCACCCCGAACCGCTTCGCCTCGATCTCCGACGCAGCGGTGCGCAGGTCCACGTTCAGATCGGGCTTCGGCGCGGTCATCACCGCCGCGATCAAGCCACCGGCCAAGAGCACGCCGGCCGCGCCCAGGACCGGAGCCTGCCAGACCTCGCGCCACCGCGGGCGCGGCGCGGCCGGGCCGGCCCCGCCCTTGGCGTCGTCCACGTCGGCTGTTCCGTCGGTTGACGCCACCGGAGGTCCCCTACCGCACGGCCCGGTGGCCGGTCACATTGACGGGACCGAGGGTCCCTCGCCGCGACGACCGCCCCGACCGAGCACCGGTCCTATCGGTGATCGGAACCCGGGTGGTCCAGAGGAGCGCGAAAACCGCGCATCTCCCCATCCTCAACAGTCTGCGGTTCCTGCCGATCCGGCGTCGATCACTCCTCGGGATCGGGCTTGGGCGGTTCGTCCTGCGTCCGAAGCACCACCGCGGCTCCGGCGAACAGATCCCCCCGGTGCCGCAACGCCGGGTCGATCAGCCCCACCAAGGCCACCGGCGGGAGGCCCCACTTGATGAGATTGCGGAGCAGGGAGCGACCAATCGACAGCCGGGGGGTGCTGGCGGCGGCCGCGTCGCCCTTGGGGAGAAGCTTGAGGCGGACGGCGGCGACCTCGCAGCCGGTGAGGAGCTTGCCGGCGGAGGCCCCGATCGTCGCCTCCATCAGGGAATTCACCGCGATGAGGATTCCTAGGGCGAGCAGGAGCGTCCCTTGGCCGGGGCCGACCACCCACGCCGCGGGCGACAGGGCCTCGTCGAGCCCGACCCCCCCCACCCGGCTCGCGACCAGCAGGGCCAGGATGACGTCGACCGACGACGCGACGAGCCGGCGCGTGGGCTCGGCCAGCGCGTAGCCCTTGGGCAGGATGGCGACCCCCTCGGGCTCGCCTGGGCGGAAAACGAAGAGCGCGATCATCCCGACGACATAGATCAGGAGAAGCAGCATGAAGCGGTAGTCCGCCGCCGACACCGGGCCGGCGATCCTCGCCGGTCCGTCGAAGAAGACCCCGCCGGTCAGGACCGAGACCTCGACCACGCGCCGCACCGGCGCGAGGCGACCTATCCGACCCCTTCCGGCATCCGCCGGTGGGGTCTCGTTCCATACGACCGCTACGCGGCCGTCCCCGTCCAGCGGCACGATGGCGGCCCGGGCCGGAGCCCCGGGAATCCGCGCGATCTCCCGCCAGACGCCTACGCCCGTCTCGGGGCGGACGTGCAACACGAGGCCGTCCGCCCCGCTGCTGACCAGCACCGCGTGACCGCCGGACGACACCATTTCCGCGCCCGCCCCCGGAGACAGGGAATCCGCCCCGTCGGGGAGCGGATCGGCCGCCCACACCGGGAGCTCGGCCGCGTCCGCGGGGTCGCCGATCCGAGCCCGCCACGCACGCACCTCGCCCGAGCGGGGCGCCGCGGCCAGAAGCCCGATCCCGCCGGGCACCGCGTAGAGCCCGTATCGCGCCGCGTCCGTCGCGGGCGCGGCCCGGTCGAACGTCCGCGCGGCGAACACCTCGATCTCGCGCGACAGCGGAACGGTCCGCCACTTCGAGCCGTCGAGGATCAGGAGCTCGAGCGCATGCGGCTCGGCGCCAGCCCGCCCTTGGATCAGCGCGGCGAGCCCTCTCCCGATGCCCCCGAACGCGACGAGCCGACCATCGGCCGGCAACGTCGGCTGGGCGTCGAGCCGGGGCTTGACCAAGGCGCTGTAAGACCCCCGCACCTCGTCCCGAACGGCGCGGATCGACAGCAACGATCGCCGCTCGAGCCGGAACCCGGGCGTGCTTTCCTCGAACACCATCGACAGCCGATCGCCCGACGCCCCGATCCGCACCGGGCCCGTCCCCAGCTTGGCGGCCAGCGACACGATGCCCGACGCGTCCCCCTCGCCGTGAGGCAGCGGGGCCGACCGAGGAGGGAGATAGAGCAGCAGAACGCCCCGCGCGTCATCGTCGGGCACGCACACCCAGCCGTGCGTGACGCCCCGGGTCTCATCGCCCACAGAGCCCGCTCCCGAGAGGAGCTGCCCTCGCGCGGCGGTTCCGCCTCCAGCGAAGATCGCGATGAGCACGGCCCAGACCAGCACGACCCGCGGCGGAAACGTCATGAAGGCCGCTCCGGGGTCGACGCCGACCCTTCATCAGGCGCCGCGTCCAGGTCTATGACGCGTTCGATCCCATACGCGCGCTGCAGCGTGGGGAGATCGAACGCGGCGGCCTTCTGCCTCGAACCGGGATTCTGCGGGTCGTTGACCAGCAGGACGGCGAGCGCCTCCGATCCGGGAATCTGGATGTCGAACCGCCCGGCGACGCGGGGGGGACTCGCGCCCCGAGGACCCTCCCGCACGTCGACGGTCTGGTAGCGGGAGAGGTCCGCGGCGACGGCCACCCTTCCGGTCCCG
>Ga0105049_10005041_pt1 | contig 15415 bp, 11 predicted proteins | sample MAT06_FD_78087 | JGI IMG/M metagenome (GOLD analysis project Ga0105049, IMG submission 78087) | Freshwater microbial communities from Lake Fryxell liftoff mats and glacier meltwater in Antarctica - MAT-06 | ecosystem: Environmental > Aquatic > Freshwater > Ice > Liftoff microbial mat | place... | reverse complement strand
TCCGCCAGGCCGCAGATGGTGGTGCCGGGCATGCTGCCCATGCTGGTGGCGATCTCGAGGGCGAGGTCGAGGTCCTTGGTCCTGGCGCCCCCCTCCTCGATGCGGGTCATGAGTTGGAAGAGCCACCCCGAGCCCTCGCGGCACGGCGTGCACTGCCCGCACGACTCGTGCTTGAAGAACCGGGCGATGTTCCGGGCGACGGCGACCATGTCCGTGTCCTGGTCGAAGACGGTCGGGCAGGCCGTGCCGAGCCCCAGCACGTTGTTCTTGCGGCCGATGTCGAAGTCCATCTCGGCGTCGTACTGGTCGGGCCCGAGGATGCCCATGGAGATGCCGCCGGCGATGGCGCCCTTGAAGCGCTTGCCGTCGCGGATGCCGCCGCAGAGCTCCTCGACGAGGACGCGGAGCGGGATGCCCAGTTCGCACTCGTAGGTGCCGGGGCGGTTGACGTGGCCGCTGACGCCCATGAGCTTGGTGCCGTACGAGGCGGGGGCGTTCGGGATGGTTGAGGCGACGCCCTGCTTCATGAACCAGTCGGCGCCGTGCTCCATGATGGAGGGGAGGTGGGCGAGGGTCTCGACGTTGTTGATGATGGTGGGCTTGCCGAAGAGGCCCCTGATGGCGGGGAAGGGGGGCTTGATGCGGGGCCAGCCACGCTTGCCCTCGAGGGCCTCGAGCAGGGCCGTCTCCTCGCCGCAGATGTAGGCGCCCGCGCCGCGATGGACGTAGCAGTCGACCGCGAACGTCCCGCCGCGGCCGGTCTGACTGCCCAGCAGCCCGCCGGGGCCGAAGACGCCGTGGGCGTACGCCTCCTTGAGGGCGCCCTCCAGGACGCGGGCCTGATGGTGATACTCGCCCCGGATGAAGATGTACGCCGTCTTGATGCGGCAGGCGTAGCAGCAGATCGCGATGCCCTCGAGCATCAGGTGCGGGTCGAAGTCCATCAGCAGCCGGTCCTTGAAGGTGCCCGGCTCGGACTCGTCGGCGTTGATGGCGAGGTAGCGCTGGCCGGGGTCGTCCTCGCGGCCCTGGTCATCAACCTTGAGCTTGGGGAGGAAGGTCCACTTCAGGCCGGTGGGGAACCCCGCCCCGCCGCGGCCGCGAAGGACGGACTTCTTGACCTCGTCGGTGACGGCGTCGGGCTTCATCGAGAGGGCGCGGCGAAGCCCCTCGTACCCGCCGGTGGCGAGGTATTCCGGGAGGAGCACGGTGTGCCTGCCGCGGGGGTCGGCGTAGGGCCAGCAGGGGATGCGTTTGGTGAGCACCGGCCCGTCGAGATGAGGATTGACCTTGCCCGAGGGCGTGCCGAAGGACATGGGGCCGGAGATGGGTGCTGGCATGCGGGAGGGAGTGTAGGAAGGAGAGGCACTCGGCACGAGGGACTGGGCGCTAGGGAAGGCATCGGGCATCGGGGATGAGGGGTTCGCTCGGGCGTTCGTGCTGTGCCGCCCTGGAGGGGCGGTCGATCGAAGCGTCGGCGCCGGTCGAAGATTCCTCTGCCCCTCCGGGGAGGCGGGCGCGGGGGACGAATACCACGGGTTGCGCGGCGCCCCGAGCGGCGTCGCTCCACCCGTGGCTACAGACCGTCGCCCCTCCGGGGCGAGGAGGCTTCAGGCGAGATTGCGGGATCGCGCCGGGCTGAGAAGGCGCCCGCCGATCGACGCGGGCTACCGGTCGCTCTCGCGCCCGCCCGAGGCTCGGGGCGGTGGGTGGACTTCGACCTCATCGATGGTCGTCCGCCGCAGGGTCACGTGTCCCTGCGGCGTCTCCTGGTTCGACTCCTCGACGGTGCGGGAGACGACCTGGCGCCGGGGGTCGGCGGTGGCGGCGCGGAAGAGGTGGCCGACGAAGAGGCCGAGCGACCGCATGAGCGGCTTGGGGGGGGGTTGGGGCGTCGGGTCGGGCACGGGGGAGGATATGGTGGGCGCGATCGGAAGGCCGAGGCGCGGCACAGAGGCACGCCGCGAAGGGGCGATAGCCAACAGTCGGATCAGGAGGTGCGAAGGTTGTGTCAGGGTTCGGGATGATCGGTGGCAAGGTTGTGTTAAAGACAAGAGAGACGAACCCGTCTTCCATCCAAACCGCTAGGGCTCGTATACGATTCGCGCCGATCTTCTACGCGTAGTGCCCTGTTCATTCCGCGGCGACGTCCTCATGTTCTCAACCGACAGGTTCGCGACGCCTTCGGGCGACGCCGGATCGGGGGGTTTCGATCATGGTTCAGATGGCCGAGCGCATGCCTCCAGAAGATCGCCCCCGCGCGCATGCCGAGGGCGCGGCGGGAGCGTCGGGCGATGGGGCGGCCGTCACGCGGATGGATGCGCATTGCCACTCGTCGGCCTCGAGCGGGCCGGCGGTGCGGGCGCTGGGGCTGATCGGGTGTCCGGAGTGTTACTCGCCCCCCGAGGCGGTGTACGAGCAGGCGTTGCGGCGTGGGATGGACCTGGTCACGATCACGGACCACGACACCATCGACGGGGCGCTGTCGTTGGTGGAGCGGGGGTTCCCGCGGGTGGTGATCGGGGAGGAGGTCACGGTCCGCTTCCCCGAGGATCGGTGCAAGCTGCACGTGCTGGTGTGGGGGCTGACGCCGGGGCTGCACGAGGAGATCGGGGCGCTGCGGCTGCGCGACGACGTGTACGCGTTCGCGGGGTGGCTGCGGGACCGGACGCTGGCGCACTCGCTCGCGCACCCGCTGTACGTGCAGAACCACAAACTAACGCGTTGGCACCTGGACCGGTGCGTGCTGCTCTTCAAGGCCTTCGAGACGCTCAACGGGGCCCACGCGGGGACGCACAAGGGGGCGCTCGAGACGTACTTGGGGTCGATGACGCCGGGGAAGGTGCACCGGATCATCCGCGAGCACGGGCTCGAGCCTCTGTGGCCCCGCATCTGGGAGAAGGGGATCACCGGGGGGTCGGACGATCACGGGCTGCTGAACGTGGGGCGGGCGTGGACGCAGGTGACGGCGGCGGACGCCGCGGCGTGCCACGTCGAGACCGTCCACGGGAAGGTGACCGACCCGCGGGACTTCCTGAAGATCGTGATGAACGCCCGCAGCGCGAGCGGGGGGAGCGGGGGGCACTCGGCGCTGCTGGCGCACCAACTGACGACCGTGGGGGCGCGGTACTACGCCGAGCGCATGCTGCCCAAGGCCAGCCCCACCGGCAAGTGCGTCGCGAGCAAGATGCTGCGCTTCGCGGGGGTGGACGCGCCGCGCCCCTCCAAGGCCCGCCTGGCGCTGCACCTCATCAAGGGCAAGCTGCGGGGCAGGCGGCGGCGGCTGGGGCCGCTCCTGGCGAGCCTCCGCCCGGCCTTCGCCGAGGTGCTCGCCAAGTACCCGGACCTGCGGGGCCAGCTCGACCCCGCGGCGTGGAGCGCCGGGAGCGCGCTCTCCAGCCACGACCGGATGGCCGACTTCGCCAACGACCTGCACGCGGCGCTGCACGCGGCGATGGCGTCGGGGGCGGTCCGGGCGCTGCGGGCCAAGGATCGCAAGGGAATCGTCGATCACCTCCTGAGCTACCTGGTGCTGGAACTGTCGCAGTTGCCGTACCTCTTCAGCCTCTTTCACCAGAACAAGGAACGGACCTTCGTGGAACACCTCGAGCACGAATCGGCGGAGCCCGGCAGCGGCGTCTCGGTGCTGGAGCGGCCGATGCGGGTCATGCTCTTCACCGACACGCTGGGAGACGTCAACGGCGTCTCCCGCTTCATCCGCAACGCGGGCGAACAGGCCCAGGCGACGGGGCGGGACCTCTCGATCGTGACGAGCACCAACTTCGAGGTGCCCGGCCAGCCCAACATCCACAACTTCGCCCCGGTCTTCGCCACGGCGATGCCCAAGTACGAGAATCTCGAGTTGGTGCTGCCGCCGCTGGTCAAGATGCTGCGGTTCGCAGACGCCCGGCAGCCGGACGTGATTCACGTCTCGACGCCGGGGCCGGTGGGGCTGGTGGGCTGATCGCGGCGCGGATGCTCCGCATCCCGATCGTGGGGGTCTATCACACGGACTTCCCGGCGTACGTCGAGCACCTGTTCAAGGACGACACGCTGACGCGAGTGACCGAGGGTGCGATGCGGCTCTTCTACGCCCCGTTCCGGACGCTCTTCACGCGGAGCGCGGATTACATCCCCAGCCTCGAGAAACTGGGGATCGACCGGGCCAAGGTGCTGCCGCTGCTGCCGGGGATCATGACCGAGCAGTTCCACCCCCGCTTCCGCGAGGGGGGCGCGGCGGAGGGCGCGTGGGCGGCGGCGGGGTCGCCGGCGGGGCGGGCGCGGGTCCTGTACGTCGGGCGGGTGAGCGTGGAGAAGAACCTGCCGCACCTCGCCGCGGTGTGGCGGAAGGCCGACGCGACGCTGCGTGCGATGGCGGTGGACGCCGAGTTGTGCGTGATCGGGGACGGGCCGTATCGGGCGGAGATGGAGCGGGAACTGAAGGGGTGCCGCGTGCGGTTCCTGGGGTTCCGGTACGGGGAGGAACTGAGCCGGCTCTACGCGGGCGCAGACGTCTTCGCGTTCCCCAGCAGGACGGACACGCTGGGACAGGTGGTGATGGAGTCGCAGGCCTCGGGGCTGCCCGTGGTCGTGACCGACGAGGGGGGGCCGAAGGAGGTCGTGACGGACGGCGTCACGGGCTACATCGTCGCGGCCGACGACCTCGGCGGATGGGCGGACCGGCTGGTGGACCTGGCGAGCAACCCCGAGCGGCGGCGGCTGATGGGAGCCGCGGCCCACGCGGCGATGCAGCCATACTCGATGGCGGGGAGTTTCGAGCACTACTGGGGTGTGCACGAGCGGGCGTGGGTGGAGAACCTGGCGAGCAAGGGGATCACGGCGCGGTCGGAGGCGCAGGCGGCGCGGGGGGCGTCGGTGATCACGCCCTCCAGACCCGGGGTCGGACGATGGCGACGGCAGACGGCCACGGACGGAGTGGGGACGCCGTAGGGCAAGACGGCGTGCATCCGGACGCAACGGCAAGACGACGGGGTGATTCAGGGGGTTGCACGTCCGGGGGCCGGGTGGCGGTAGAATGAGAGAGCCATGATCTGACTCTCAGGGAACTCTTCCTCCGAGCCAGCCCATGTGTGTGCGTGGGGGGTTTTTTCGATGTCGACGCTGCTCCGGCCGGCTCGGGTGTCACGCGGCTTGGCGATGACCTCGATGGGCGCACCCGCGCCGGGGGCGGGCGGGTCGCCGGACCGGCCCGACGAGCGCCGGCGTTCGATCATGTTTGCCGATCTCCCGCCCGCCGCGGCCGGCGGGGCCCGCGTCCAGGCGAGCGACGCGTCGGCCGCGACCGGCTCATCGCCGACGCGGGTGCTGTGCGTGGACGACTCGCCGGACATCTGCGATCTGCTGTCGCAGATGATGCGGGGGCAGGCCGACCTCGAGTGCGTGGGGTCGCTCGGGAGCGCGGCGGGGCTGGTGGAGGAAGCGAGGCTGAAGCGGGCGGACGTGGTGGTGCTGGACCTGACGATGGCGGGGGCCGACGCGATGGGGGCGATGCGGGCGCTGGTGGAGGCCTTGCCCGCCTGCCGCGTGATCGCGTATAGCGGCCACGACGACGCCCGGACGCGGGAGACGGCGCGGGCGGCGGGGGCGTGCGAGCTGGTGAGCAAGCACGGGGAGCCGTGGGACATCCTGCGGGCGATCCGGCGCGCGCGGGACGGCGGGGTCGGAGAGCGGGGATGACGGCGCGCGGACCGGGAGCGACGGGGGCGGGGGACACGGCGGAGCGCCGGCTGGCGGTCTCGGAGGAGCGGTACCGGCGGCTCTTCGAGGCGGCGCGGGACGGGATCCTGCTGATGGATCCCAACTCGCGGAAGATCACGGACGCGAACCCTTTCATGGAGGAGTTGCTGGGCCGGCCGCGGACGGACCTGGTGGGGCTCGATCTCTTCGAGATCGGGCTGATCCGGGACGAGGCGGAGAGCAAGCGGGCGTTCGAGCGGCTGCTGCGGGACGGGTACATCCGCTACGAGAACCTGCCGCTGGAAGCGCGGAACGGGCGGAAGCGGGAGGTGGAGTTCGTCAGCAACCTGTACGAGGAGGGGGGCCGGACGGTCATCCAGTGCAACATCCGCGACGTGACGTCGCGGGTGGCGTTCGAGCGGGAGCGGGAGGAATTGCTGGCGCGGGAGCAGTCGGCGCGGACGGTGTGCGAGCAGGCCAACCGGACCAAGGACGTCTTCCTGGCGACGCTTTCGCACGAATTGCGGACGCCGCTGAACGCGGTGCTGGGGTGGGCCGTGCTGCTGCGGACGACGGTGGCGGGCGGCGGCGGGGCGGGGGGCGGCGGGGCGGGGCATCTGGACATCGACCACGGGCTGGCGGTGATCGAGCGGAACGCGCGGGGGCTGGGGAAGCTGATCGAGGACGTGCTGGACGTGGCGCGGGTGGCGTCGGGGAAGTTCCAACTCGACCGGCGTCCGTGCGACCTGGCGGCGATCACGTTCCAGGCGGCGGACGCCGTGCGGCTCGCGGCGGCGACGGCGGGGGTGACGCTGGACGTCGGCGTGGTGCCGGGGGGTGGATCGCTCGCGATCGTGGCCGATGCGCCCCGCCTGACGCAGGCGGTGCTGAACCTGCTGGGCAACGCCCTGAAGTTCACGCCGCGGGGCGGGTCGGTGATGGTGACGATCGCGCGGGACGGGGACCGGGCGCGGGTGGTGGTGCGTGACACGGGGACGGGGATCCCCCCCGACTTCCTGCCGTTCATCTTCGACCGGTTCAAGCAGGCCGGCGAGGGGAGCGCGCGCATGGTCGGGGGCCTGGGTCTGGGGCTCACGATCGTGCGGCACATCGTCGAGTTGCACGGAGGGAGCGCGACCGCGTGGAGCGCGGGAGAAGGACGCGGGGCGACGTTCACGCTGGAACTTCCGATGGCGGCGGTGGGCGCCGGCGCGGCGGCGCGGCCGGGAGGGCCAGGGAGCGATCCGCTGCCGCCCGTCCGGCTCGATGGACTCCGGGTGCTCGTCGTCGACAACGAGGACGACGCGCGGCAGATCGCCAGCGTGGCGCTTCGCGCGGCGGGGGCGACGGTGACAGCGGCGGCGTCGGCGGGCGAGGCGTTCCTCGCGGCCAGCACCGGGCCCTCGCCGAACGTCCTGGTGAGCGACCCGGCGATGCCGGGCGAGGACGGGTACGCGCTCATCCACCGGCTGCGGGAGGCGGGGGTGGACGTGCGGACGATGCCGGCGGTGGCGCTGACGGCCTTCGCCGGCCCGCACGAGCGGCGGCGGGCGCTGCTGGCGGGGTTCCAGGTGCAGATGGCCAAGCCGGTGGACCCGTACGAACTGATCGCGGCGGTGGCGAGCCTGGCCGGGCGCACGGGGCTCGCGACCACGTGAGCGGCGTGGGCGGCGTGGGCGAAGGGGTTACTCGATCCGGGCGCGGAGGGCGCGGGCGCGCTCGATGAGCGCCGCCTCGAGCTCGGGCGTGCTCGCGGCCTCGTCCTGCACGGGGGTCAACACGAAGTGCCAGCGGATCGTGGTCTCGATGTCGGCGGGGATGGCCGTCGCCACGAGGTCGAAGGGTGGGTACTCGTAGATCGGGCCCTGGGCGTTGGCCCGGGTGCGGAGGGGCTCGTAGCCGTCCTTTTCCAACTGCACTTCGTAGCGGCCGTAGTAGGTGAACGAGGCCTCGACGGGAGTGCGGCCGACCTCGACGTCGTTGACCCACACGGCGGCGCCCGAAGGCTCGGAGGTGATGGAGAGGCGGCGATCGAGGCAGCCGGCGACGAGGAACATCGAGAGCGCGGTGATGGGGAGGAGGCGCGCGGCGGCGCGGCGCCGTGGCGCCGGAGTGCGTCTACGGAATGGGGCGCGGCTCGGCGTCTCCTCGTCCGTCCTGCCTGATGGGCGTCTATCTGCGTTCATCGGCATCCCTCCCTGTCGCTAGACCCCGTGCCCGTCGAACTCGTCGCCGCGGAAGGTGTTGCCGAGGTAGGCCTGCTTGACGGCGTCGTCGTTGATGAGTTGGCGGGGCGTGCCCTCGGCGAGCTTGCGGCCGTTGACGATGATGCAGGCGCGGTCGCAGACGCGGAGGGTCTGCTGGACGTTGTGGTCGGTGATGAGGAAGGCGATGCCGCGGTCGGCGAGGCGGCGGATCTCGGCCTGGAGGTCCTCGACGGCGATGGGGTCGACGCCGCTGAAGGGCTCGTCGAGGAGGATGAGGCGGGGCTCGGTGACGAGGGCGCGGGCGATCTCGAGCTTGCGGCGTTCGCCGCCGGAGCAGGTGCGGGCGGCGTGCTTGGCCTTGTGGGCGAGGCCGAACTGGTCGAGGAGGGCGGCGGCGCGGGCCTTGCGCTCGCGCCTGGGCAGGCCGCGGGTCTCGAGGATGGCGAGCAGGTTCTGCTCGGCGGTGAGCCGGGCGAAGATGCTGGGCTCCTGGCTGAGATAGCCCATGCCCAGGCGGGCGCGGCGGTACATGGGCAGGCGGCTGACGTCCTTGCCGTCGAAGAGGACGCGGCTGGCGTGGCCGTCGGCGGGTGGGTCGGGGTCGATCATCCCGATGGTCATGCGGAAACTGGTGGTCTTGCCCGCGCCGTTGCGGCCCAGCAGCCCGACGACCTCGGCCCGCTCGACCTCGAAGCCCACGTCGTCGACGACGACGCGTCCGCCGTAGGACTTCCGGAGCTGCGAGGCCTGGAGCAGGGGCATGGGCGGGGAGTCTAGTGACTCCGCCGGAGGGTCAGCGGATCAGGCGGATGCACATGGGGTAGCGGTAGGCGCGGCCGTCGCGGGCGGCGGAGATGCCGCGGATGGTGCCGACCAGGGCCAGGACGGCGAGGATCGGGAGGAGCGCGAAGCCGATGAGGACCGCGGCGAGGGCCCACGCGATGACGGCGTAGATGGTGAGGGAGATCTGGAAGTTCAGGGCCTCCTTCCCGTGGTCGTCGACGAACGGGGAGAGGTCGCGCTTGACGAGCCAGAGGATGAGGACGACGGCGAGGGGGATGGGCATGCCCACGCCGGCCGAGACGGCGGCGACGACGTCGAGGGCCAGGGCCGCGCCGTGGATCCACGCGGCGTGGGTCCGCTCGGCGGCGGTGGCGTGCCAACGGAGGGGGTCGGCGTCGGATCGTGCGTGCGTGACCATGGGCTGACCCCCGAGGGGCGGAGTGCCCCGGAGGAGTATTCGGGGTCGGCGGCGGTCGGTTTCGCCGCTGGGGGCAACACAAGCGCCATTGCGTCGGGCGGCGGGCCCGGGGATGAAGCGCAGCGGCACGCTCGCGCCGGGCTTCCAAGGTCCGAGGTCCGACGTCCGTGAACCCACGTCGGGTGATGCCAACAGAGATCAGTGCCCGAACAGGTTCCGCTCCGCGAAGTAGCCGTTCTGCTCGAAGTACGCCAGGGCCTCGGGGACGCCGGAGAAGATCCGCGTCGCCGTCTCGGTGATGAACGGGCTGGGATTCTTCTTGGGCTTCCACACCACGAAGACCTCCTTGGTGTGCTCGAAGGCGTGGTGCAGTTCGCGCTCGACGCCGCTCGAGAGGCCCGGCGTCCCGCCGGGCAACTCGGGGATCAGGCTGACGATCATGTCGGCCTGGTCCACCAGCTTGAAGTCGCGCATGTAGATCTGGCCGTCGATGTCGCCGGCGATGTCCAGCACCTCGCGCACCCGCACCTTGATCGGGGCCGCCGCCCGCGCCCCGCCCATCCCCCCGCCGATCCCGCCGCCGAACCCGCCGCCAAACAAGTGCGGCGTCACCTCGATGTAGTCCTTCCCCTCCTTCGACGCCGCGATCGCCCGGTCCAGCAGCAGTTTCTCGTCCACGTCCCCCGGATCGAACGTGATGAAGTGCTCGGAGAGCGCCGCCCGGAACGCGTCGATCTCCGCCAGCACGTCGGGCATGTCCACGACGTGGCTCATCGGGAAACTCGGGTACACCTTCCGCATCCCCGGGCGGCACACCAGCCTGAACAACTGCTTCGTGGTCGGCTGGTGCCGCCCGCGCGACAGGATGTAGAACCGGCTGTCGGGGATCGTCTTGCTCATCAACTCGGTGGCGAGGATCTCTTCCTCGCGCCACACCATGCAGTCCTTCAGCGTCGCGTCCACCTCGTGCTCGGCGTGCAGGCGGTGGTGGACGACCTCGATGTTGTCCACCAGGCAGATGAACAGGTCGGGCTTGAACTTCTGGATCTGGTCGTAGTCGAACGCGCTGAACAGCCCGTGCCGCCACCGGAACGTCGCGTGCGTGTTCACCATCACGTTCGGCGCGTCCACGCTGTCCGAGATGATGTCCTTGAACGCCGCCCGCCGCAGCGTGTCCAGCCTCGACAAGGGCAGGTCCAGGATCCTCCCCGGCCGCACGTCCCGCCCCTCGCGGTACATGAGGTCACCCACGTTGTAGAGCTGGATCGTCTCCCCCTGCTCCCCCGCCAGCCGCGTCGCGGCGTCCAGATACGGCCGCTTGTCCATCCCGACCTGGCCCGTCACGATCGCACGCATGCTCGATTCCTTGGGAACGCGGGAGGCAAGGATCCGGACACGGATCGACGCCGACGGCCACCGCGATGGGGACGCCCCGCCCGGGGAGGACCAGAATGACCAGTATAGAGAGCGGGAAGGACGCGTTCGGGGCCCTCGCTACGCTCTCGCCATGAGCCGATACGAGCAGTTCCAGCAGTACCGCACCAAGATGAACCGGCGGATCCTGGGCGACGATGCCGAGCGCGGCACGCGCCCAGACGGCTCCCCCGCCCTCGGCGGAACCCTCGTCACCCGCCGCTTCTTCACCCTCGACGGCAAGACCTATGAGGATGGCGCCCTCACCGCCAAGACCAAGGAGTTTCTCGGCCTCGTCGCGTCCATGGTCCTCCGCTGCGACGACTGCATCGCCTACCACGTCGACCAGGCCGTGCAGGCTGGCGCGAGCGACGAGGAACTCTGGGAGACCTTCGACGTCGCCCTGATCGTCGGCGGCTCGATCGTCATCCCGCACCTCCGCCGCGCCGTCGAGTTCCTCGATGAGTGCCGCGGCCGGCCCGCGTGACGCCCCCGGGCGCCACGCTCCGCGCCCACCCCGTACCCTCCTCCCGTTGCCCGACGCCGCCCCCAACCTCTCCCCCCGTGACGCCGCCTCGTGGATCATCGCCACGCTCCGCGACGCCGGTCACCTCGCCTACCTCGCCGGCGGCTGCGTCCGTGACGAGCTCCTGGGCCGCGAGCCCGACGACTACGACGTCGCCACCGACGCCACCCCCGACCGCCTCCGCGCCCTCTTCCGCCGCACCGACGAGATCGGCGCGTCCTTCGGCGTGGTCCTCGTCAAGACCGGCCCCCACGCGATCGAGGTCGCGACGTTCCGCGCCGACGGCCCCTACTCCGACCGCCGCCGCCCCGACACCGTCCGCTTCAGCGACCCCCGCAGCGACGCCGAGCGGCGCGACTTCACCGTCAACGCCCTCCTCCTCGACCCCGACGGCGGACCCGGCCCCGCCGGAGTTCCCTCCACCACCACGCCCCGCGGCACCGTCATCGACTACATCGGCGGCATGGCCGACCTGGCCGCCCGCACCCTCCGCGCCGTCGGCGATCCCGAGCGCCGCCTGGCCGAGGACCACCTTCGCGCCCTCCGCGCGGCCCGTCTCGCGGCCAAACTGAGCTTCACCCTCGACCCCGCCACCGCCGCGGCGATCCGCCGGCACGCGGCCGAACTCGCCGGGGTCAGCCGCGAACGCATCGGCGACGAGGTCCGCCGCCTCCTCGCCCACCCCTCCCGCACGCGCGGGGTCGAGCTTTTGGAGGACCTCGGGCTCGCCGGGCCCTCCCTCCTGCTCACCTCACCCCCCACGTCGGGTCCGAGAACCCGAGTGGCGAGCCTGCACCCCGAAGCCCCCATCACCACGACCCTCGCGGCGTGGCTGATCGATCTCGGCCACCTCCCGACGATGGCCGACGCCAAGGGAGACCCCACGAGCGCGATCCTGCAACGGACCCGCCGGGCCCTCTGCCTGAGCAACGACGAGGGGGCCGACCTCCGGGATGTCCTCCGGGGGGTCGCGCTCCTGCGCGGCTCGTGGCCCGGCGCATCGATGGCCAGGCAGAAGCGCGCTGCGGCGGCGGCATGGTTCGCCGAGGCGCTCTCGATCGTCCGCGCCGAAGACCCGGTGGCCGCCGAGCCCATCGCGGACCGTGTCGCCCAGTTAGTGAACACTACCAACGGTCTCGCACCCGCCCCTTGGGTGACGGGGGACGACCTCATCGCGATGGGTCTTCGTCCCGGCCCGGGGTTCAAGGCCGCCCTCGACCGGGCGTACGACGACCAGCTCGAGGAAAAAATCGTCTCGCGGGCCGAAGCGTTGGAACTCGCCCGCGCCCGGGGCGTCGGAGTGGAGTGAGAGGTGGCGTCGCCCTCGGTACGCTCGTCTCGGGAGATTGCTCCGAAATGGCGAGGCGGTGGGCCACCTGGGCCGGATGAAACCAGCAAGGAACAGCGATATGAAGCGTGCCTCCACGACGTCGACGGGTCTGCTGGCGAGTTCGCTCGCGATGTGGGTAGGGATCGCCGGAGCCGCGGCGACCACTTCCGGTCCCTGGACCTCCGTCGCGTCGGCCCAGGACGCCAAGCCCGTCGAGGGCACGGACACGCTCGTGCTCAAGGACGGCAAGACGCTCGTGGGGACGGTGGTCTCGGAGACGGCGACCACGATCCGCTTCCGGCGCGTGATCGCGGGGATCCCCCTCGAGGAGGACTATGCCCGCACGCAGGTGGCCGAACTGAAGAAGGGCACCGCCACCCCCACGACCCCTGCGCCCAACGGCATCTACCGCGAGCCCACCGCGCCGGTGATCCTGCCCGGGAGCGAGGACGCGGCGGCGACGCAGGACGGCAAGAAGCGGATCTACTGGATCCGGCTGGAAGGCGAGCTCGGGACCGACATCACGCAGAAGCCCATCCGCGACGCGATCAAGGACGCGCGGAACCTGAAGGCCGACGTGATCGTGATGGAGCTCGACGCCGACTGGAAGCGCGGGGACGAGGAGGGGGGAGAACCCCTTCCCAACGACGCCGCGAACTTCGACGAGGTCTTCCGGGCCGAGGACATCACCCCGATCTTCACCCAGGAGATCCGGAAGGAGTGGGAGACGCCGCCCAAGGTGGTCTTCTGGGTGAAGCAGGCGATGGCCGGGGCGTCGCTCCTGCCCTTCGTCAGCCCCGACATCTACTTCGCCAGCGACGCCCGCCTCGGGGGCATCGGCAACCTCTCCATCATGATGGACGGCGTGGGCGACGACGTCGTCCGAGAGAAGCAGCGTTCGCTCCGTCTGGGCCACGTCGAGGGGTGGGCCATCAGCGGCGGGCACGACTACCGCTTCATCCGCGCCATGGCCCGCATCGAATACGTCCTGAGCGTCAAGTACGAGAACGGCCAGCCCGTCCTGATCGAGGACTTCCCCTCCAACGCCGGCGAGGAACTCTTGACCGACGACGGGGAGAAGGGCAACGCCGACAGCCTATCCGCCCGCGTCTCGGGCACCGGCAACGACGTGCTGACCTTCAACGCCCGCACCGCCAAGGCCTTGGGCCTTAGCCGCGGCACCGCCGACAGCAAGGATGAACTCATCTCCGCCTTGGGCCTCGACCGCACCGGCGTCGTCCTCAAGGGACGCTCCGAGCGCATCATGGAGGACTGGAGCGAGGGGATCGACACCGCCAAGCGCCGGCTCAAGCGGCTGCTGGAGGAGTACCCCCGCATCACCCCCGAGCCGCCGGGCGAGTACACGGACCGCACCAAGGCCCGCGGCCGCCGCACCCGGGCGCTCGACGAGATCCAGACCATCCTCAAGCAGAGGGGCGAGGGGCTCTCCCCGAGGTGGCGGGGCCAGAACGGCATCCCCTCCGAGGACCAGATCAACACCATGAAGGAAGGCATCAAGCTCGAGCAGCTCAAGGACCGCAAGTAGGGCTTCGGGCATCAGCCCACGTCAGTCGAGTCATCCGCCACCGGAACATCGGGCACAGGGGTCGGCACGGTCCGTCGCGCGACGCGCGCCGGCGAGAACAGAGGATTTCCACGATGAAGCGCACCCGGATTCACACGCTGCTCGCCTCCCTGGCACTGCTGCTCGGCGGCCTGACGCTGAGCGGCGCCGACGCCTCGGCGGCCGACCGCGTCACCCTCAAGGACGGCCGCGTCCTGGAGGGGGCGGTCACCCGCGAGTTGAACGGCTACGTGTGGCTGAAGTTCACCGAGGGGGGGGTTGAGAAGGAACAGATGTTCGCCCCCGGCGACGTGGCCTCGGTGCTGCGCGATGCGCCCGACTCGGCCCCCCTCACTCCCACCATCCCCGCCGAGGCCCCCAAGGGCGAGCCCGCCGCGGAAGACCTCGCGCCCGGCGCCGCGCCCGCGGCCAGGTCGTCCGCCGAAGCCGTGGCCGACGCGGCGGCGGCGAGTGTGCCCCCCACCCCCGTCCGCCCGGGCGTCCCCCGCGCCGCGGTCATCACCCTGGGCGACCGCGAGAACGGCGACATGGTGGGCATGTACATGACCAAGCACCAGCTCGAGACGGCGCTGCCGATGCTCGAGGAGGAACTGGGCACGGACGGCACGGGCGTCGTCGTCTTCCGCATCACCTCCGGCGGCGGCTTCCTCTACGAGATCTCCCGCCTCTCCGACTACATCCAGGACGAGTACAAGAAGCGCTTCCGCGTGGTGGCGTGGATCGACTCGGCCATCTCCGCCGCGGCCATGACGGCCCACACCATGGAAGAGATCTACTTCACGCCCCAAGGCAATTACGGCGCCTGCACGGGCTGGTCCGGCCAGCTCGTGGCGGTGAAGGGGCGCGGCCTCGAGGAGGTCCTGCAGATGATGGAGAAGATCTCCGGCCGGGGCGGTCACGACCCGCTCGTCATGCGCTCCATGCAGATCCAGCAGCCCCTCTCGGCCACCATCGGCCCCGATGGCGACGTCAAGTTCTTCGCCGACACCGACTCGGGCGAGATCCTGGTCAACCGCGAGAACGAGATCCTCACCTTCAACGCCGTGACGGCGGAGAAGGTGAAGTTCAGCCGCGGCACGGCGGCCACTATCGAGGACCTCACCCGCCTCATGGGCTACCAAGAGCTCGACTGGGTCGGCGCCAAGGTGAACGGCGTGACGTGGCCGGTCTCCAAGGCCGAGAAGTGGAGCATGGCCTACCGCAAGCAGGTCAAGCAGGACGAAGACCGCACCGGCGAGTACCGCGCCACCTATCAGATGCAGCTCGAGGCCGCCCAGAGCGAGCCCAAGGCCACCCGCGGCGCCTTCGTCAATCGCGCCCGCAGCACCTTCAACAAGATGAGGGCCATGGTCCGCAACAACCCCAACTTCGGCCTCTTCACCTTCAACATGCCCCCCGAGCAGTTCAAGGACTGGTGCGACGAGCAGGAGCGCATGTTCCGCGACCTCATGCGGTA
>Ga0105049_10005037_pt1 | contig 15422 bp, 14 predicted proteins | sample MAT06_FD_78087 | JGI IMG/M metagenome (GOLD analysis project Ga0105049, IMG submission 78087) | Freshwater microbial communities from Lake Fryxell liftoff mats and glacier meltwater in Antarctica - MAT-06 | ecosystem: Environmental > Aquatic > Freshwater > Ice > Liftoff microbial mat | place... | reverse complement strand
CTCCCTGTATCCGCAAAGCATAACTCTGTATCCGCAAAGCATAACGATCCACAGGACAAGCCTGTGGTATTCGAATCCCGCACGCCTTGGGCTGCGGATGGTTCAGGGTTTCCGGCTAAACCCTGCAGGGTCGCCACTCCCTGTATCCGCAAAGCATAACTCTGTATCCGTAAAGCATGACTGTCCACAGGGCAAGCCTGTGGTATTCGAATCCCGCACGCCTTGGGCTGCGGATAGTTCAGGCTTTCCGGCTAAACCCTGCAGGCTCGCCCTCTACCAACCGATCGGGAGGTTGCATTTGACTCTTTGCGCTTTGGGTGGTATGATACCGCAACTAACTAGACGTTGCTTTACAGACGAAGCGATGCCTTCGCTGTCGCCCTTGGGTTGACCTCTACGGTAACCAAACCCCAGGGCACACATAACCGGCCCCACATATGCATGGGCCTTCTTGAGAGAATTTTTGCTTGAACAGTTTTGAAAATGGTAATTTTGAAGGGCTTGGACTTATCCAACCCCTGATGCGAGCTCTGACCTCTGCATCGTACGAGACAGCAACCCCCATCCAGCTAGAAGCCATCCCCGTTCTGTTGAGCGGTTATGATCTCATGGGTTGCGCTCAAACAGGAACGGGCAAAACGGCAGCGTTTGCCCTACCAACGCTTCAGCGTTTGGCTTGCACTACGCCGGGTGGAGAGCACTCCACTGGTGAGGCACCCACTAATGGGGCACCCGCTGGGAATGCCCAACGTCAGGGGCCTCGTCCACTGCGATGCTTGGTGCTCGCGCCAACTCGCGAACTGGCAGCTCAAATCGAAAAGAGCTTTAACACCTACGGCAGATTTCTCGGCCTGCGTGTGGCTGTAGTCCATGGCGGTGTGAGCCAAGTGCCACAAGTGCGAGCCCTGCAACGCGGCGTCGATATCCTCGTCGCGACACCCGGCCGACTACTCGACTTGATGAACCAACATGTCGCGGACTTGTCCAAGGTAGAAGTGCTCGTCATCGACGAAGCCGACCAGATGTTCGATATGGGTTTCCTTCGCGATCTGAAACGCATTGTCGCAAAGGTTCCTTTGGATCGACAAACGCTCATGTTTTCGGCAACTATGCCAGATCCGATCAGTGAGCTAGCGAAACAATGGCTGTTCGAGCCAAAGTACGTAGAAGTCGCTCGCGTTTCGAGCGCGGCCACCGACGTTGAACAATCTGTATTTCACGTGGGTGCCTCGAGCAAGCCCAAGCTGTTGGTGAGCTTCTTAAAGACCAACGCCGTCTCGCGATCGATCGTATTTGTGCGTACCAAGCACGGTGCCGATCAAATCGTTAAGGTATTGACCAATAGCGGTATCGACGCGGTAGCGATCCATGGAAATAAAAGCCAAAACGCCAGAACGCGACATTTGGAACAGTTCAAGTCCGATAGGCCACCCGTTTTGGTCGCAACCGACATCGCAGCCCGGGGCATCGACGTTCACGGCATCTCGCATGTGATCAACTACCAACTGCCAGAAGTTCCAGAGATCTACGTGCATCGAATCGGCCGAACAGCTCGAGCAGGCGCGACGGGAATTGCGGTTTCGTTCTGCTCCCCAGACGAACGAAGCAGTCTGCAAGATATCGAACGACTGATCAAAACAACCATCGACGTGAATGACTCTCTTTCAGAACTGACCTTGTCCGCGGCAGAGCAGAAACAACGCGTTACCGGCGGCGGTGCGAGTTCATCGGGTCGTTCCAACGGTTCGCGAAGTTCAGGTAGTTCACGAAGTTCAGGTCGATCGCGATCTGGCACCGGTGGATCCGCGTCCAGGCAGTCCACGCGTGGACGAGCCGGCAAGCCGGCTTCCAATCAGCGAAGAAGCTCCTCTGGCGATCTGGTGCGAAGCTGAGACTTGGGGGCTAGAGCTCTATTCAGCTTTTTAGTTAGGGTTTAGCATATCTCGCGGAACGTGATGGATACGTACAAATCACGCTTTGCGTGATGTTTATCCTTGGTGGCGGCATAGGGAATGTGACAGCGTAGGGAATGTGCCTGCTACCGTACAATCACGACGCGGAGCGTCGTGCAACTAAGTTTGAGTCCTAGGTTAAGGGGTCTGGGTATTGAACAGAATGAAAGTTCCGCTCTTTCCAGCGACCGCCAGATCGATTCGTCCGTCACCGTTCAGATCCCCTGTAGCAATCTGAAGTCCAACGCCCACATGCCCGTGTTCGATCGTCGACTTTACGAATTTGTCTCCGACAAGTTTGTAAGAATTGACCTCCGGCATATCTTTGCCACCTGGATCCCCTCCATTGTGTGCAAAGTACCTTTTGCCGCTTATTAGCTCGTCTCGCCCATCTCCGTCCAGATCGGCCAAAGCCAGTGCATGTGGCTGTGAAAAGGATTTGTCAATCTCGCGTTTGTCAAAGTGTATGACCCCTTCGACTTGTCCTGTCTGTCGCCACCAATACAGACCATAATCGTGCCCGGCGCCGACGAGGATATCGTTTTTGCCGTCTTGATCGATGTCGCGAACCAGCATAGGAATGCTACCCTGTAGATTCCAGTCGGCATGCAGTTTCCATGACTGTTGCCATGGATTCTCGGCTGGATGCTCTAACCAGCCAGCTCCGGTCAAGATATCGACCCGTCCATCTTGATTGACGTCCCCAACGCCCAGCCCGTGCTGGTTGCCGGACTTGCTAATGGTCGCTTGTTCTAAACGGTAAACGGCTGGGTTTTCTTTGGTTGGGGCAGTCTTCGTGAACCTCCAAACGCACATCGGGTTTTCTTTGTTCCAGCTGTTCACAATCCATTCTGGAATTCCATCGCCATCGAGATCCTGCATCAACTGGGCTTCGTTTTGGCTGACCTTGGTATCTACCAAAAGATGCTTTGGCCAGGTTTGGCCCAAGCGTAGCCCCTCATCACCGGGGTTTTGGTACCAATGCACTTCGCTGGGGAGAAAGGAGCCTGCGACGACGTCGATTCGCCCGTCGGCGTTCATGTCCATTAGAAAATCGCCGTTGCTTTGCACGTAGCCGTTCCAGTCTTCGATGACGCGAACTGGCCTTGGTTTGAAGTCGGGCGCAGGGTACCAATTGCGACCTGCGACGACATCCGGCCGCCCATCACCGTTCAAGTCTCCTATCGCGCATCCCTCGTTTGCATCGAGGGCTAACTGCTCGATCCGCCATTTGGTATCGGAGGGAGTCGCCGCGGTTTGGGCGCTGAGGTCGTTTGGGGTAAGAATGCAAAGGGCGGCGGTAAGGGCGGCGCAATGGGCGGCGAGAAGTGATCCAGATAGCAATTTCACTTTGTGTTCCTGTCGTGGAGAGGGAGATTCCTGGCTGTCCGAAACATTCTACTTGATTGCCGACGCGATCGCATCTATCCATCGCGGTCCCAAGAATTTCCAATCGAATTGGCGAGCGCGATCGGCAGCGTTTCCCCCCAGCTTTAATCGCAAATCCGAATCGGAAAGAAGTCGGTCCAGGACCGTGGATATGCGTTCTTCCGAATCGATGATCAGTCCGTTCTCTCCGTCTGCAATCACCTCACGGATCGCTGGGCTGCAATCGAGCACAGCCACCGGCAGCCCCGCCGCCATCGCTTCCAACATCGATTGCGGGAACCCCTCATAGTCGCTCACCAAACAGTAGGCGCTCGCGGTCCTGAGGGACTCCCACACGTTGTCGCTCCAAAGGGACCATTGGACTGTTTCGTCAAGCTTCAGCAAGGCGGCCTGCTGCTGGAGCGCTGCTCGATCTGGACCATCTCCGACGATGTTGAGGTTCCAGGATCGGTGATGGTGTCTCAGCCGCGACCAAGCCACGAGCAGTCGATCCACCCGCTTTGTGTGGGACAGACGCCCTAGGAACATGAGAGTTTTCGGAACTATGCCTTGCCGATGCGTGTCTCGAAGGGTCGTGTCTGCCTCAGGAATTTGAATGGCTGATGGGATCACTCGCATGTGCGATGAAGGTACGAGTCGACGGGCGATCAAGTAGTTTCCAACCTCGGTGGTTTGGGCGACGCACAGCCGACACTTAGGATAGTACCGGTCTCGCATCCACTCCCACGCGCGACTCATGCGCTGGGAGCGAGGGTCGCTGCGCTCGGATATGACCACCGGAACCGAACCCGAAAAGGCGATCAAGCTTAAAACATTGGTCGAGTCGCAAAAGCTGACCACAACATCGGGACGCCACGTCCTCATCAGTTTTCGCAACCGGAGTATCCGTTGAGTATTCCCCAATAGTCCGCGAAAGAGCCCGCCGTTTTGACTGGTAAGGCCTAGGCCAAATCGCTCTATGCGATGATCCAGTGGGTATCGGTCCGTCCCGGTTTCCGAAAGGGTCACTAGGCTGGTTGCCGAAACGCCGACGATCTCGTTGGCCAAGTAGCTCATTTGTCGTTCAGAACCACCGCCGTTCATCGAGTGAATCACGAGCATGACTCGTTCCGGCATCACTCTTTGCGGAAAATCGGTAAACTGTTGCCCTGACGCCATCCAAACTCTATCCTCTCGACCCAAGTTGACCCTCTCGGCGGGTACGAATCCAGTGAACCGAATCGTAAGCGTTGGGTTTCGATGGCACAACTCCCAAAGCCAACACGGCACACGCGATAACCAACACGGCACACGCGATAACCAACACGGCACACGCGATCGTTTGAAAGTTCCAGCATGAATCACCCGGCCAAGAACTCAGAGCATGTACGGATCGTGTTGGTGGGGGACGTCGTTGGGAAACCTGGAGTGAGCATGCTCTGCGAGTCTGTGGCGTGGCTTCGGAACGATCTGCAGGCGGATCTGATTATCGCGAACGCCGAAAACGCGGCAGACGGAGCAGGGCTGACGATCGCACAGTACAAAAAGATCGTAGCGGCTGGGGTCGACGCGATTACTCTGGGCGATCATATCTATCGAAAGAAAGAGATCGCTTCGATTCTGCAATCCGAGCTGAACATCGTGAAGCCGGCCAATTTTCCGGTGGAAGCCCCAGGCCGCGATCACTGCATCGTCCAGACGGCGGCGGGTGTTCCGGTCGCTGTCATCAGTTTATTGGGACGGGTTTTTATGCGACCTGTCGACTGCCCATTCGCGGCGGTCACGCGCGTGCTCTCCCTACTACCAGATGAGGTTCGCATTCGAATATGCGATCTTCACGCAGAAGCCACCAGCGACAAGCAATCGATGGGGCGATTTCTCGACGGCAAAGTCACGGCGGTACTGGGCACACATACACATGTCCCGACTGCGGACGAGGAGATTTTCCCAGGCGGGACCGCCTTTCAATGTGACGTCGGCATGACGGGACCGTATCTCAGTATCTTGGGGAGGGCGATCGAGCCGGTGCTCAATACCACTCTCACTTTTGACCCAAATGCGTTTCATGTGGCTAGCGAGGACGTTCGGCTCTCGGGCACCTGGGTCGACGCGGATCCATCGACCGGCAAAGCGATACATATTGGACGCATTCATCTTCGCAAGAATCCGACGTAGCGATAGTGAAGCTTTTCTACACCGATCATTTCGAATTACCGCTCCCAGAAGGTCATCGCTTTCCGATGGCCAAGTATCGAAAACTGCGAAATCGCATTGTCAGCGACCCCGCCTTTCTCACCGATACACTGTTGGTTCCGAATGCGGCGACGGTGGCTCAATTGTGTTTAGCGCACGATGCCGAGTACGTACGCCGGGTGATTGCGGGTGAACTTTCCCTGACGGAAATCAAGAGGATAGGTTTTCCATGGACGTCCGCCATGGTCGAACGTTCGCAACGCAGCAGCGGGGCAACACTCGCGGCGGCTCGCTGGGCGATGAGCGAAGGGATTGCAGTGAACTTGGCCGGCGGTACCCACCACGCGATGCGCGATGCGGGCGAAGGATTCTGCGTTTTCAATGATGCGGCCGTGGCGATCCAATGCCTTCGGGCCGAATCCCTGATCGATCGGGCGGTGGTGATCGATTGCGATGTCCATCAAGGCAACGGTACTGCACAGATCTTCGCTGAGATCCCAAACGTGTTCACCTTCTCCATCCACGGTGAAAAGAACTTTCCAATCCGCAAGTTTCCTAGCGACCTGGATATCGATTTGCCCGACGGCACTTCTGATATCGATTATCTCGCTCATTTGAAACAGGGGCTTGAGCAAGTGTTTCAGCATGGTCCATTCGAGTTGGCGATCTATTTGGCTGGCGCCGATCCTTTCGAAGGAGATAGGCTTGGTAGGCTCAAGCTGACCAAACGCGGCTTGTTGGCTCGGGATGAACTGGTTCTGTCGGAACTGCGACGGCGGCATATTCCGGTGGTAGTTGCTATGGCTGGCGGCTATGCATTTTCGATCGATGATATTGTCGACATCCACTTTGAAACGATACGATTGGCCTCGGCATTGCAAAGGCTCCAGTTTTAGCTAGGCTTTGTCGGATGGAAATCGTCATAACAGCCGTGGGGCCTGACAATGTGGGATTGGCCGACCCGATTATTCACGACGTTACATCGCGTGGGGCGAACATTGCGGAAATACAGATGTATGACCATGATGAAGCGGCGTTGTTTGCGATGATGTGTCGCATTCATGTGCCGCCCGAGCAGCTGCTCCCGATCCAATCCTCGATGAAGCAGATTGCGACTCAAAAACGTTTAGAGATTCGGGTTTGGAGTCCAGACGCCAGGCCCGAACTCCCTCATATCGCCATCTGTACCACGCGATTGGAACATACGCCGCGAGCCATTTTGCAGTCCATACGGGACGGAATCGTTCGAGCCAAACCGGTTGTGCTGATCGGAAATCGAAAGTCTTGCGAGCCATTAGCCGAGGAGTTCGGTATTCCCTTTGAGTTCGTCGGCCGAGAAGATGGTTCCGCGGATGATCAAGCGATAGTGCGCGTTATCGACCAGTTCAGCGTCGACTACATCGTTTTGGCGAGGTACATGCGAGTGCTGCCCCCGGATACTTGTTGGAAATTTGCCGGTGGCCGAATCATCAATCTGCACCACGGTCTGCTTCCCAGTTTTCGCGGACTCCGTCCCTATCATGACGCCTATGCTGCGCGCATGCTGACCTTTGGCGCCACGTGCCATTTCATTGTGCCGGAGCTCGATGCAGGGAACCAGACGATCAATCAATCCACCTTCTCGGTTCCACCGGGTACGAAGCTCGAGGAGGTGATCGAGCGAGGCGAGCGAGAAAACGAACCATCCTGCTTGGTCGAAGGTTTGCGTCGCGTGTGCGCCCGAGAGGTGCAATTGCACTTCCACCGTGTAGTCGTCCGGCATGAGCCCTCGCCTAGGCCCGTAGGACCTTTCGACAAATAAGTGCCGTAAGCTTCCAGCCTGCGGGGATAAAAACGCAAGCTGGAAGCTTACGCCACCCTCGACTTCAGTCAGTTAAATATCGCCCGACTCTATCATTTTTTTGCAGGTCTCCTGCACCCGTTTGGGATCCGCGTTCTTGTTCATCTTTTTCGCTTGGCCAACTAAGGAAGCGAGTGCTTTTTCGTTTCCAGCTTTCACTTTTTCCACTACTCCAGGATTCTCGACCAGGAGTTGCCGGCACATCGCTTCAAACTCGCCAGCGTCAACCTGTGCAATTCCGAGCGAGGCGATGGCTTGGTCAACCGTCATTTCGGTATCTGCTAAAAGCTTGCTGAGCGCTTCCTTGCCTCGCGAAGTATCCAGTTTGCCCATCTCGATCGATGTTAGGAGTTGCGCTAAGGCATGGGCGGGAACTGGATAGTCGTCGATGGGAGCACTGTTTTCGTTCAGGTACCGCAGAACATCTTGCAACATCCATGATGCGGATCTTTTGGCGGTGGCTCCATGATGGACCAACTCCTCGAAGTAGTCGACGACGCGGCGGCCCTGTTGGACCAGAATTTCTGCTTCATTCTCTTTGAGGCCATGGGTTTCGACCATCGATTTCCGAATGGCCGCAGGTGTTTTGACTGCGGCTGCGCGGGCTGCTTCGATATCCGTTTCCTTGAGCGTGACGGGTACTAAATCGGGGCAAGGAAAATAGCGATAGTCCGCGGAGTCCTCTTTCTCCCGTTGCATTTCGGTTTGACCAGTAGCATCGTTCCAACCGCGTGTTTGCTTGGGTGATTGGCCGATGGTCAGTCCGGTTTCCTGAAACACGTCCCACTGTCGACTCGCTTCGTAGAGGACGGCTCGCTCGACGGCACGAAAACTGTTTAGATTCTTGATCTCGACGATAGGAGTTGCGATGGTCTTTCCATCGCGCTCTATGTGCAAATTCACATTCGCGTCTGCCCGCAGGGAGCCCTCTTGCATGTTGCCATCGGTCACGTCCAGATACATCATCAGCAGTCGCATTTCCGTCAAATAGTCTTTTGCCTCTTCTGCGCTGGACAACTCTGGTTCGGAAACTATTTCTAACAATGGCGTACCGGCTCGATTGAGATCAATTCGTGTGTCGGCACGGCCGGCCGTTTCGTCGTGCATACTCTTTCCTGCATCCTCTTCGAGGTGAGCTCGGACCAGAGCGATTTTCTTGCGAACCATTTCGCCTGTTGCGGGATCGCGCGCGTCGATCTCTAGGTAGCCCCCTGCGCAGATTGGCAAGTCGAATTGACTGGTTTGGTAGCCTTTGGGTAGATCGGGATAGAAATAGCTTTTGCGATCCCACTTAGTGAATGAGGCTATACGACTGTTTAGACCGATTCCTGCGCGCACCGCCAACTCGATGGCCTTCGCATTGAGTACGGGTAAGGCTCCCGGTAGGCCGATGCAGACCGGGCAGACTTGGGTATTCGGCGACGCGCCGAAATGGGTACTGCAGCGGCAGAACAGCTTGGTCTCTGTTTTGAGTTGGACGTGCACTTCGAGTCCAACGACTGTTTTGTATGGCTTGGCTGTGTTCATAGAGAGGGAAAATAGCCTCAATGCGAATCGCGGACAAGTCCACGTCGCGATTGGCCGTCGACCGGTGCATTGGCCAGCCGGGGCGGTAGGCGCGAAACCATTGGGTTTTATGAGATGGGCACGTTGCCTACCTTGAAGACCGTTTCCACGTAGCGAAAGCCAATGGATTCGTAGAGTCGAATAGCGCCCGTGTTGTGGATCGTGACTTCTAGATTGGCTTTTAAGCAACCAATTCCTTGAAAGCCCGCCAGCGCCCGGAACAGCAGTTCGCGCCCCAAGCCTTTACCTCGAAACTGCGGGACGACCCCAACGTTTTGAATCGCACCCTCGACCGTATCTAGCCGTAAACCCTGGATCGTGCCGACTGGCAGTTCCGGTTTTCCGGGGATATCTGCGAGGGCTAGCCAAGTTGCTTCGGGGACAAAATTGTCCCGCTGCGAAATGTCTCGCATGAGTTGTCGACAGCCGTCGCGATCCCCCAAACAGGGAAATACATTGGCATCGATTTCCAATCGGAAGCTATCCCATTTCGCCAAGGCATGTTGCCCCAAAGACTTATCCGACCATGGCTCGAATCGGAAGTCGATCTCTTCGCGCTGAGTCGAAAAATCGACGAGGGCTAGGTCAATCTGCATCTTGAAGCGTTTGAAGTAGACGACAGACATAGGAAATCGACAAACGGAATAGTCATGAGTGGAAGAAGTAGGCATGGATATTCTGCCTGTTTTTTCGAGTGGCAGATTGGAAACTACCCAAAGTAGATTGGAAGTTACGGATAGCTGATCGCTTCTCCTTCTGCACGCGGATCAGCGGCTGCCAGCAACCCGTCGCTCGTCATTTGAATTCCTTGAACGATCGCCAGCGAGCTGGCGTGTTTGAGCGGATGGCCAAGCTTTTCCAATTGCTGAATCGATTCGTTTTGGGGCTCCGCAGAATTCGATTTATTGGTTCTGAGACCACCTAGGTTGGGTTCGACTTGGACAACATCTGGCGACCATTGATGATGCACGCGGGCTGAGCCGATCGCGACATCAACCCGTTGGCCCAGATCGATGTAGCGGACAAGCGTTTGCAGTGTGGCGTTGATGATTTTGGGACCGCCGGCAGCACCGCAGCTAAGCAGGGGAGTTCCGTCTGCACGCAGTACAATGGTCGGACTCATGCTGGATAGCGGACGTTTGCCTGGCGCGATGGCGTTTGCCTGGGATCCGACGAGCCCAAAAGCATTGGGGACGCCTGGGGCGATGCTGAAATCATCCATTTCGTTATTCAGGATGACACCCGTGCCAGGGATCATCACCTTGGAGCCGAAGCCGGTATTGACTGTCGATGTGAGGGCCACCCAGTTTCCTTGTTCGTCTGCTGTGGCCAAGTGGGTTGTATGCTTCTTTGAATCGTCGGCTGGCAAGCTTCCATGGTGGATCTCCGTTGAGGCTCTGTCCAATCGAATCTGTGAAGCGAGTTTCTTGGCGTAGTCGGGATCGAGCAGGAATCGAGGGACGTCCACGAAATCGCTATCCCCTAGCCAATGTGCGCGATCGGCAAAGGCCCGTTTCATGCATTCGATCAGCAGATGAAAAAAATCTCCTGGGGATTTTGAGTGTATGGAAGCGACATCGAATTGTTGGAGCATGTTCAGCATCTGTGCGATATGAATCCCACCGGAACTGGGCGTTGGGAAGCCGATGATCTGAAAGCCGCGATAGCTGGATCGTACGCTAGATCGTTCGATCGCCTTGTAGTTTGCAAAATCGGCTCGGCTCAGAATTCCCGCTTGGGATTCAAGATAGTCGCAACAGGTTTTTGCAAAACCATCCACGTAAAACCACTTGGTTCCGAATATTGCGATCTGTTTGAGGGTGTTCGCCAAATCCAATTGGATGAGGGTCTCGCCGATGGCTGGCACCGAACCGTCCCCATTGAGCAATACGGATCGCGCGGCCTGGTTGTTGGCAAGATGTGTACGTTCGGCCAGCAAGACATTGTGGGTGGATCGATTGATGGCGTGTCCATTCTCGGCGGCTGCGATAGCGGGTTCGAACAGCTTGGCCCAAGCGATGGTCCCGAGCTTGTCGTGCGCCAATTTCAGGGCGGCGATCTGACCTGGGACTGCGCAGGAGAGCGATCCGGTCTGGCTGAGGTCAGGGACTGGTTTGCCATTGCGTTCGTACATAGTCGCATAGGCGGCTTCGGACGCGGTTTCGCGGCCATCGATGGCGTGGATGGCGCCCGCTTTGGTCCGAATCAGCATCAAGCAGCCACCGCCGATCCCGGAGTTGTGGCCGTCAACGACGCCCAGGCACAGAGCAGCTGCGATAGCGGCATCGATGGCATTGCCACCTTTGCGATAGATTTCCAATGCCGCTTGCGATGCCAGCGGGTGCACCGTTGCTGCAACGCTGCGGCCGATGGCCGTTCGCCCTGACCCCGACGGCGCTATCGCGACCGCAGACCTTTCCTGCGAAAGGAGACTCCGTGACGATGATACTAAGCCAATCAACGCGCCTGTGGCAAGGGACTGATTAAAACGACGTCGATCAACAGAATGTTGCATAGCGGATCGGTTGGATTGGATATGTTGATGTTGCAAAGGGACGGATGGAAATGCCGCTACTTTGGATCGCGTGCTTGGCCTCGTAGCATATCACTTCTGGGCAAATAATGGCACATGGCGATACCTACGAAATAGAGCCCGATCAACGGCAAAGCCATCAACACCATGCTGCTAACTTCCGCGGGAGTCAACACCATGGATACGAACGCGATGATGAGAACCGCCATCCGCCATTGAGTCAGATACGTTTTCACGCTAAAGATACCCAAACGCTCGAGCACTAGCATAAGCAAAGGCAATTGGAAGGCGATGCCGAACCCAAGCGGTAACATCAATGCAAAGGACATGTAATCTGTCAACCGAGGCGAAGCTCCAATTCCCATACTCGCATTGAACTCTAGCAAGAAATCGATGACCAAACCGAACACGACAAAAAACGCCAAGGCAGCGCCAGCCCAGAACAGAAATAGACTGGTTGGCAAAAAGAAATAGACGTATCGGCGTTCGTGTGGGTAAAGTCCGGCGGAGACGAACTGCCAACCATGAAAGAATATCCCTGGGCTGGCGATGATAAACGCGACCACAAAGCCCGCTTTAAACCAGATCATGAATGGCTCTTGAAGTCCCAGAGCTTCGGTTCCTGCTTTGATATTAATAAACTCTCGAAACGCAATCAAGTTTTCGACCTTGGGTAGTCCGAGGCTATCGGGATTGAGGAAGGCTTTCTCATCGAGTTCAACGGCCAGGGCAGGTTTCCACCGGGATAGATCGCGGATGACGATCTGACTCACCTTTTTGTTCTTGATCATCCAATCTTTAAGGTCGTCGAGCACCTTTTCGCCCGTCGCTGCCTCGATCGCTTTGATATCCTTGTCGAAATAAAATTTGTTGAGTGATATCTCGAGCGGTCCCTGCATGTAGGTAACGACGCTCGATGCCATTGGCAAACCGATCGCCAGCCCGACGGCCAGCCAGATCGACGATTTGACGAGTGCCCGCCGGAGTTCCTCGAGGTGATCACCGAAGCTCATCGAGCTCTTTTCAAAAAGGTCGTCTGCTTTTTTCAGTGCCAGTCCGCTTTTGGGCATCAATTCGTTCTCCGGTAAATTTCTCTGGGCCTGTTTGTCAGGTCAGTCGTGCGTTCTTGGGTGACTGCGGTTAAAATCCGCTTGGGGCGCACCGATTTGTGTCCTTCCAGTTTGTTCTTCCTAGTCCATTTGGCAATCCATGTTTTTACCAGATCAGCCGATTCGCTTTGATCCCATCTTTCGTTCCTATATTTGGGGAGGAGATAGACTAGCTGCTCAGCTTGGAAAAAAACCACCGGGAAGCGGCATTTGGTCGGAAAGTTGGGAGATCGTTGACCATCGGGAAGGGGAATCGGTAGTGGCAGAGGGGCCCTTTGCGGGCTGGACGCTGCGACAATTGATCGAGTCCTTTCCTATCGAAGTTATCGGTCGTGACGCCCCCAAGGAGCGTTTCCCCCTCTTGCTCAAGTATCTCGACTGCCAACGCGTCCTCAGCGTGCAAGTGCATCCGGATGACACGTACGGGTTAAAAATGCCTCAGCCGGATCGCGGCAAAACGGAAGCTTGGTACGTGATCGACGCGGAACCCGATGCCAAGCTCTATGCCGGTTTGAAGTCGGGTGTCGATCGACAAACTCTGGTTAGCGCGATCGAAAACGGTCAGACCGAGGCATGTTTACACGTTTTGTCGCCTAAGCCGGGGGACTGCGTTTTTATTCCCGCGGGAACCGTTCATGCCTTGGGGGAAGGGCTATTGGTCGCCGAGATTCAACAAGCCAGCGATTGTACCTTTCGACTTTTCGATTGGGATCGAGTCGACAAGGATGGACAACCACGGCAACTCCACATCGAACAAGCGTTAGAGGTTATCGATTTCGAACGTGGCCCGATCGAATTCGTCGCTCGTTCTACCGTTGCCGATCGCGGCTCAAGGATGCTGGTCCACTGCGACAAGTTTACCCTCGAAGAATTTTCCTGTTCCGGCTCGTATTCGCTCGGCAGTGAGCAGTTGTCGATTGTGACAGTACCTAGGGGAACGGCCGTTGTGAAGACCGAGGGCGGTGAAACGGTTCTGCTCAGAGGACAAACCGTACTGATTCCGTTCGCATGTCGAAACACAACGATCGACATTGACGTAAACACCACCGTTCTAGTTTCTTTGTTGCCGCCCACATCATGAAGCGAACACTGGCCGCACAACGCGTGCAATCCTGGAGTCTATTGGGACTAAAACCCATGCATCGGGCTCTGTTGCGGCGAAGCGTCGACAGTGAACTCGAGAAGCGCGTCTCGACGATGCGTCAGCAGCAGAGTTGCGAGTGGCATGTGGTCGAGGTACTTTCGTCGGAACCGGCAGCCCAGGAGGGGCTAGTCGCAGCGCTCGCGCGGCCCGGGGTCCTAGTCATTGACCGAGATCGATGGCTTGAACGAATGGGGAATGGAGTTCCTCGCGATCCATTTCACAACCGCATGCCGTTTCGAGACGATCAGCAAATCCGATTGTTGTGGAACTGGTCTCTGTATGGGAAGAGCGATCTGCAATGGTGCACCGCATGGACCTTCGATGGATTGATTTCCGACCCCGAGAGCTTGGAAAATTGGGTACGCGTTTCGGTTCAAAGAGCCGTGTGCACTCAGTCTCAAACGAACCCGGTTCTCAATGGAATAAAGTTCCCGTCGCAATCGCTCTCAAATACAAAGACAGAATGACAAACGTTTCGAATTCGATTCGGGCCAGCAGCGTGTTTCCCTTTACTTATCGGCATTTATGAACTCAAAAAAAAGCACGGCCTTGTCGGTCAATGTAAACAAAGTCGCATTGCTGAGAAACACTCGGCATCTCGGCGAGCCAAGTGTTGTCCGGGCATCCGAGATCTGTTTGCGGGCTGGCGCGGACGGCATCACGGTTCACCCGCGGCCGGATGAACGCCATATCCGACGAGCCGACGTCCATGAGATAGCGGAGTTGCTGCAACAATGGCCGAACGCAGAGTACAACATCGAAGGCAACCCATTCCATAACTTGATGGATATTGTTCGCAAGGTAAAACCGCATCAAGCGACCTTTGTGCCCGATAGCGAGTCACAGTCGACTTCAGATCACGGTTGGGATCTGGTTGCCGACGCGTCCAGGCTTTTGCCTTGTATCGAAGAATGTCGCGAACTCGGCGTGCGTGTAAGTCTTTTCATGGATCCGATCGCCGAGCAAATGCCGCTGGCCAAAGCGTTGGGAGCCGATCGTGTGGAGCTCTACACAGAGACTTGGGCGAGCTCTTTCGCATCCAACAGCCGCGAAGCTACACTTGCATTGTTTGTTCAAGCGGCTCGGGCTGCGACTCAAGCCGGGTTAGGAGTGAACGCCGGGCACGATCTCAACTTGCTAAACTTGCGCCCATTCCTGACTGCGATTCCGTGCGTGGATGAGGTATCCATCGGGCATGCGCTGATCGGTGACGCTCTGGAAATGGGTTACGAACGGACGGTACGAGCCTACCTGGCTTGCATGGAAGGACTTAAGTCGAGGTAGTTCAGCCTAGTCACCCTCGTACACCATCGTACACCCTCGTACACCCTCGTTCCCAAGCTCCAGCTTGGGAACGCCGTCCTCGAAGCTCTGCTTCGACGCCATGAAACTGCGGCGCGTTCAACGCTCGGCAACCTCGGCGCTTCTATAGATTTCTATAGATGTGGATTCAGTAAGCCGGCAGGCTCTGGGGTCGGGAAGCGGAGCTTCCGGAGTGTGCGTTCCCAAGCTGGAGCTTGGGAACGAGCTCAATCGGTTACAGCTTGGGAAAGAGCGTAATTTTCACGGTTACACCCGGCAGGTGTAACCCACGGTGGGTCACTCTTGCCGAGAGTGACTCTGCAATGCCGTAATTTTCACGGTTACACCCGGCAGGTGTAACCCACGGTGGGTCACTCTTGCCGAGAGTGACTCTGCAATGCCGTAATTTTCACGG
>Ga0105049_10005035_pt1 | contig 15424 bp, 15 predicted proteins | sample MAT06_FD_78087 | JGI IMG/M metagenome (GOLD analysis project Ga0105049, IMG submission 78087) | Freshwater microbial communities from Lake Fryxell liftoff mats and glacier meltwater in Antarctica - MAT-06 | ecosystem: Environmental > Aquatic > Freshwater > Ice > Liftoff microbial mat | place... | reverse complement strand
GAAATTTTTCCATGGCATAGTCAAAATGGCCCACTCCGGGAAGGATCACTTTGGAAGAACCAAGCAAGTCTTCCACTGTCCTTACCAAATGTGCTTTATGGCCTAATTTATTATATATGTTGAGAAATGCCTTGACATTGCCTACGCCATAATCTATAATTGAAATCATCTGAACAGCCTTTTTTCTAATCCTACAACCCTTAAAACCTTTGTCCCCAAATCAATGATCCATTTTTTGTTTTTATAATCATGATAGGTTTTGTTTTGTCCTTTAAAAATTTCATCCAATTCACCTACGGTCATCCCAAGCTTATTAGCGACATATTCAAATTCCTGTTTTAAAAATTGCTCTGACATCTCAGGCTTTGCCACTCTTTCCATGGCCTCATCCCTAGTCATCTGTCCAGTCAATATCAGGCTTGAGAAATGCGCCCTTCTTTTTTGAAAACCGAATTTTTGAGGTAGCCAAAAATCCTCATAAAACCGGGTAAATCTCGACTCATGGTGCTTGTGCTGAAATGGTTTCCATCCAAACCGATTTTCAAGGAATGCCTCGACATCTTTTTTAATGTAGGGAATATGGTTACATGGTTTAAAAACCTGCATTCCCAATACATAACGGTAGTAAATCTTATGCTTAAGGACATCCACAAGCGGAAATGTTTTTAATGGCCTTTTGCCAAATGATCCATGTATAGACTTTACCAAGGTGGTATCAATACCGGGATATCCTCCCCATTCTTCAGGTTCTCTGCAACATTCAGTTGAAAAATTTGAGCCAGTTAAAATATATTTGATTTTATTCTTTTTGGCGAATTTGTAAAGCGCGGAAAAAAAGGCGTAGTCTTGAGGTAAATCTTGGTCTGGAATCTGGGATTTCAGGAAAGAAACCTGAAGGTCTTTCATTTCTTCCCAGTTGATTACTTCTGTATATAAGTCAAGATTTAATCCATCCACCAATTTTTCAATATTGGCAACAGCCTGATCTGTATTCCAGCCCGCATCTACATGAAAGAGGAGCGGACGCAAACCCATGATCTCTTTTGCAATATAAGTGACATAAGAACTGTCAAGGCCGCCGCTCAATCCAATGATACAATCAAAGTCTCTGTTTCTACCGTCTATTTTTATCTTTTCTGCAATCTTAAGCAACTCCTTTTCTCCCTCAGAGCCAGTCTTCCAATTTGGCAAAATAACATCATGAAAATTACGGTAATAGTCTGAAATTCCATCACTATCAAATATAATGTTCGGATCCGAAGTATCCATGATCGTCTTTTTACAGATTTGATATTCTCTAGTGTTCATTTTTATTTATTAAAAGACGATTATACAATTCGACATATTCTTGAAATTTTTCATTTTTATCAAATTGAGAAACAGCTTTATCTCTACATATTTCCAAATAGTGGTTTTTCCCTTTTTCACCAATTTTTAGAATTGCATGTTTTAATCCCTCCACATCATGTTTTTCTACAATAAATCCTGTATTGTCATCAATGGACTCCACACTTCCTCCAGTATTGTAGGTGATTACCGGAGTTCCACAGGCCATCGCTTCAAGATTTGTAGTAGGATAAGAATCTTCGAAAGTCGGATTTACAAAAACATCTGCTGCTGAATATAAGTCCGCAAGTTCTTCCACACTTTCTGTTCTTTCTATTCCAATAATTGATGGAGGCAACTTTTTAACTTGATCCTTACTCAAACCTACAAGAATAATAACATACCTGTCTGAGGGTAAACTTTCGTTTAGCTTTAAAAATTCATTTATCCCCTTTCTTATTCCCCAAGTACTTGCTACACCGAGGATTAAAAATTTATCATTAACATTATATTTGGTTTTAATTATTGTCGCTGATTCTCTTGGATAAAAAATTGATAAATCAACTCCATTTTTAATGACTAATGAATCAAACCCTTTCAAGAATGATTTTTTTACAAGATTGCCAAGCCAATCAGAAACAGATACAATCGTCAGATTTCCAATAGAATTAAAAATTCTCTTTTTATCGATATAATTTTCCCTTGACCGATCAAATACCAAACTTTTAGGATATTCTGCTTTCTGCTCGCAGTGATGACATTCTATTTTCCATTTATTACACCCAACGAATTCAAAATGAGCACAATGACCTGTAAATGACCAACAATCATGAAAAGTCCAAACAACCGGTATGCTACTTTTTTTCAAGTAATCAAATAATATCTCTACATGGATATAGTATCCATGTAGATGATGTAAATGAATAATATCAGGTTTTATTTGAATAATTTTTTTTACCAAGTCAATGGTTGCTTTTTTTGAGCTAAACCCGTGTTTATCAAAAATCCTTGTTTTAATTCCATGAAAATAAACATCAAATTTGTTTCCGATCTTAATCACATTGGAAGAACTAGGATTACTGTTTCTTGCATAGGCAATGTAACTTTCCCAACCTTTTTCTAAAACCAACTGACCTATCTGTTCAGCTATTCTACCAACCGAACCTGTATTGACCTCTATGCTAATCTGTAAAAGTGTAGGCATATCATTTAATCACTTAGATATTCGGTACATATTGTTCATTAGAGGAAAAGTGCTCAAATCTAAAAAAAGATTTAAATATTTTGTAAGTAAAAAAAATCCCTACTACATCTAACAATATCCAATCTAATCCGAAACTATTTAAAGTTGAATAATATACGAAAAGTGTAATAGCTCTTTTTAAAAAAAAGAAAAAAATTTCATTTTTATCAATACTAAAATAAAAACTTTTGAAAAAATACGCAACAAAAAATATCGGAATTAAAGAAAACCATTGACCAAACAATGCATAAAATTCTCCATATAAAGTAAACTGATCTGATTGATAAGCCTCACTGACTTTTGAAAGACTTGGCTTTCCTATTTGATTGTAAATAAAATTGGTTGCATTAGAAACTTTTGGCTTATCAAAAACTGTAAATCCCGGAGTTAAAATATTATCTACAATACTTTGAAAGTAATACCAAGGATTAAATATCTCTGAATATTTATCTGAATTGGAAATAGTTTCTGAGCAAAAATCTAAAAAACCAATTCTATCAAAGACACCCGCTAAAACAAAATTATGTCCCTCAATGACTATTTCTTTAATATCAAATTCTTTCAATACTTCAATTGTTTCATTACCAATTTTCTCGCGATTTTCTAGTCTTGGTCTAAGAAAAGTTGATACAGCAAAAATCAATATCATTATTGGCAACAAAATAGAACCAAGAACTATATACTTTTTTTCTACTTTCAGACTATCATTAATTGCTAAGAAAGCAAAAATTAAAAAATTAATCACCCCTAGAAATGCGGACCTACTTCCGGTAAGTGTTTGTATTAAAATCATTAATAATATTCCGAAAAAAACTATAATCTTTGTTTTAAAGCTAATTCTATTTTTAAAAAGAATTAGATATACAATTGCCATGAACAAAATTGTACCAATGTTAACGAATAAACTTAGGACCATACCCATCACTCCCTCAAGAAAACCAAGTCCAATACTTTGATAAAATGCAAAAAAATATCCTATAATAATTAGTGCCACTACATAATGGGTTTGAACAGGTTTGATTTTCAAAGTTTCATAAATTAAACTAACGTTTAAACCATTTAAAGTCAGACCAAAATAAAATACAAAATTAGCTACGACAATAAACTCTAAAGCATAATTAAGATCTGCTGCACCAAAAGGAAATCTTAGAAAAACATTAGAAAATTCATAATTCAAAAGAGTAAGAATACGAAGTAAAAAGTAAATTGTCATTTGCAAACACAATAACAAAACAAATGGATCTCTTTTTCTTCTTTCAAAAAATAAAAAAACACCAATTTGCCCTGATAGTATAGTTCCTAAGATGACTGTGTAATAATTTACATATAATCCATCCCCATTCTTATTGTATGAATACCACAACAAAAATAAAATACCCAAGTTGGATATTTTTAAAATTTGATTTAAATCAAAGGTTTTTGAATTCACATTCATTTAAGAAACTTTTACCTAATTCTAAAATGACAAATTAAATAACCCAAAATGGACTTAAATACTCTTTTTGATCTACTATTAAACAATGCTTTTAAATAAAATTGTCTCGCTTCAGGAAAAAAAGCTAAAGTTTGATAAATCCGAGCGGAGTTAAAATAATAAAGTGAAAGTGCGGATTTCTGATCAAAAGGTGAAAGTTCTGAAAAATATTTGTCCAACAGACTTTTTGCTCGGTCTATTTGTTTTGTAGAATAGGATATATTTTCACCGACCCAATATCCACCAAGGGATTGATTAATATATTTAAATCGATTTGTTACTTTTGCCGCTCTAATCCAATAATCATAATCCTCAACAGCAATTATTTCTTTATCTTCTGAAAATTCACCTACAAGATCAACTATTTCTTTTCTAATTACTACACTTGAATTTATAATTCCATTTCCATTTAAAATTAAATCCTTTGCAATATTTCCACTCAAAATTCGACCTTTCGCAATTCGGTTTGACTTCCCTTCTTTAGTATAAATATCTAAGTCATGATAAACTATATCATGATCTGCCAAATATTGCAGGGTAATTTCTAATTTATTTGGATACCACCAATCATCAGAATCTAAAAAAGCAATAAATTCACCGTTCACTTTTTTCAGTCCATTGTTTCTAGGTTTTGCTGGCCCACCAAAATTGGTATCATATATATAAATTAAATTTAATAATACCTTAAACTCTTCAATAACCTCTTTAGTATTATCAGTTGAACCATCATCGCAAACTAAAACTTCAAAATTTTTAAAACTTTGTTTTTCTAGTGATTTAAGACATTTAATTAAATGATTTCCTCTATTGAAGGTAGGAATTATGATGGAAAATTTCGGTACATTAGTTGACAATTTTTTTAATTTTATAGTTCATGTATTCTATTATTTGCTTTTTGGAACCGAGAAGTAAATAGTAAATCCCTATATTCTCAATTTTTTTTATTTCAGGATATACTTCAGAAAAACACTTGAACCATGCTTTTTTATCTTCAAGAAAATAAGAAAACCAAACTGCCCCTGCCCCCAATTTTATTTTTTGTTTCTGAATTTGAGTCAATTCATTTTTTGAAATGTGATTATAAAACATCCTATAAATCTCAATAATTTGAGTTTTCATTTTTATACTGCTTCTTATTGTTGTGGCATGCTGTCTAAAGTAATTGAGTGGTTGCTTTACATAATAAAAATCTGTTAAGTCCGAAAGATCGAGCCAAAACTCCCAGTCAGCAACAACTAAATATTTTTCTGAAAATCCATTAATTTCCTGATATAAGTCACGTTTGATCAGGGCTGCGCTCAAATTTGGAATGACGCAAGAAAAAGAAAGAAATTCTTTCATTTTTTTCCCATGAATTAATCCATGTTTTTCAACCGCTTTTTTAAAACTTCTTTCCCTTCCCAAAAAATCATCGGCAAATACAACTCCCTTTTCATCTACAAGATGACTTTTAGAAAAAACTACTCCTATGGTTGGGTTTTCTTTGAACGCTTTCAAAAGTGTTTCAATTTGATTTGACTCGGAAAAATCATCACATTGTGCAAACAAAATATATTCACCTTTTGCGAATGAAGCACCATAATTACTGGCTTTCACATAACTCCCAGAATTTTTATTTTGTAATTTTAAGTCAATATTTGAAAATTTCTTATATTCTTTTAGAACTTCTTGGCTTCCATCTGTTGAACAATCGTCAACAATTATAACTTCAAAATTAGGATAGGTTTGATTAACCAAACTATCCAAAGCTTGCTTAAGAAACTCTTTATGATTGAAGCTGGTAAATACAATACTTACCAATGGTTTATTATTACTATTCATTAAATAATCCTTTTTCTTTTAATTCGAATATGGATTTTTTAAAATCTGCAGTATCTTTTGGAATATCTTTTTGATCAACTGCCCAATCAATAAAATTATGTAAGCCCTCCTTAAATAGCCACTTTGGTTCAAAACCTACAATTTTTTTTATTAATTCTAAATCAGCAAAATTGTGTCTTATGTCACCTTCTCTAAAAGACCCAGAAATTTTTATTTTTGAATCACTCTTTAAATAAGATACAATTTCCTGAGCAACTTCAAGAACATGGGTTGATTTTCCACTTCCAACATTTAAAATAAATTGTCCTTTTTCTTTTAATTTCAAACAACCCACAGTAGCATCAACAACATCTTGAATGTATACAAAATCTCTACTTTCAAGTCCATCTTCAAAAATATTAATCTCTTCATTTTGCAAAGCCAAACGAGTAAATATTGACAAAATACCTGTATAAGGATTTTTTAATGATTGCCCAGGTCCGTATACGTTTTGGTATCTTAGTGCAAAACCATTAATATTTTTCAACTTTGTCGCCAAGATGACCATTTGCTCTTGCACCTGTTTTGTAATGCCGTAAAATGATGAGGGATGAATTTGGGATGATTCATCGGTGGCCATAACTTCCAAATTATGTTTTCCAGAATAAGGACAACGCACTTCAAAACTTTCTTTTATATTTTGAAAAGTCCTTGAATCGGGGTAAACTATCCCATATTCAGGAGAATTATACTTTCCTTCACCATATATCGATCTTGAAGACGCAACAATTACAGTTTGTATTTGATGAGGTTCATTGATTATAAAGTCACATATATTTGCCGTTGCTTGTACATTCACATTAGTGTAGTGCGATACAGCATGCATGGATTGCCCGGTACCGGTTTCAGCTGCATAATGTATAACTGCATCTTGTCCTTCAAGAGCAGAATAAAGTACTGATTTATCAGCAACATCGCCAACGATTAACCTGACATCACTTTTCAAATCATCTGACAATTCATTTTTCTCTCCGTGAATCTGCTTTAGAAAATTATCTAAAATTGTTATTTCAAATCCCTCTTTAACTAATTTTCTTGCCAAATTTGACCCTATAAAACCTGCACCTCCCGTTATTAAAACTTTTCTCATTTATGTTTTTTATATTTAATTATGAAATCAGTTACATTTAAATACATATCATCGATATTTTCAATTAAAAAATCATTATTCCAATTCCACCAACCGATTTCGAGAATATCTTTTATTGAAGTTTCTGAAAATCTAAATTTTATAAATTTAGCTGGTACACCACCAACTACAGTGTATGGCAAAACGTCATTTGTAACTACAGCACCTGCAGCAATTATAGCTCCATGACCAACTGTTACCCCTGATAATATGATAGCATTTACTCCTATCCATACGTCATGACCGACAGTAATTTTCCCTTTACTTAAAGTATCTTTTTCATCACCAAGGTTAAGGATTTTAGAATAAAACGGAAATGAAGAAACTAAATGATAATTATGTTCTCCGCTTGTAATTATTTGGACTCCACGAGCAAAACTGCAATACTTCCCAATTTCGACTCTGTCATCATCCTTAAACAATAAAACAGTATTAGAAGAAATTCCATAAGTATACTCGCCAATTTTTATCCGCGGATCAATTAGATTATCTTCTTCGTTGAGAATTTTTTTTATATGTTTAATTAAATACCTAATAATATTGTTCATTTTTTGACTAATTTAATCCCACACAAAATAAATCTACCCGGCTTTGAAAAAGACTCCCAACCAAAGAGTTTAATCAATATTTTTTCCCAAACCGAAAAAATTGAAATAATAAAACTATAAAAAGTTAAAGGAGCATTTTTTAGGCCAATTGCTTGCATTGAGAAGCCGAGTGTATAGATATGCCATCCTCGGATTTCTCTAATCTCAAAGAATTTTATAAGAATCAATTCCAAAGCTTTCTTATTTAAGGGTCTTTCATGGGGACTTTCCATGGTGTAACCATTATTTAATTCTTGTATATGCCTTTCGTTATATAGGTTTAAAAATTTCGGTAAAATAGTAAGGAAAACAGCTATAGTAATATTATTAATATAATCAATAAACTTTACAATCAACTTCCCTTTTTCATCTGATTCTAAAGGCTCATATAAATAAACCTTACCCTCTTTCTTCAACACAAATGAAATTTTTCGAATAACTTCCTCTAGTTCTACCATTGGCAAATGATGCAAAAATGCACTTACAAAAATTACATCAAAATTTGATTCTAAATCTGAACAATCCCAATCCAATAAATCACAACAAATGAAAGTTAAATTTTCATCTTTAGTTTTTGATTTTAAGGCATTAGCCGCATCAATCTGTTCTTGTGACACATCAATTCCGGTTACAATCATGCCTTTTTCAGAAAATGACCTTGCTAACCATCCTGAACCACATCCGACGTCTAACATTTTTCCATTTGATTTAAAAAGATATTCTTTATAATCAACCTCTAAATCAGTTCTTAATAGTTTATGTAAAAAGCTATTCAGTTTCCATTGATGAGTCATATAATCACCATGTCGGTTCCACCAAACCTTTTCATCTTCATGCCATTTTTTTATATCTGTATCCATTGAAATTTTTATTTTTTTGTTGATTTAAATTTTGAAAAAATCATTAATATCTATAAACTTAAAATATTCTTTTTCTAATACACTTTCGGGTAAATTCCACCATTCAGACTTTAGTAAATCATTTATTATTTCACTAGAAAAGCGATACCTAATTAGTTTGGCTGGAACCCCACCAATAATTGCATAAGAAGGCACATCTTTTGTAACTATAGAGCCCGAAGCAATTACTGCCCCTGTCCCTATTTTTACTCCATCCATTACTATAACCCGTTCCCCAATCCAGACGTCATTTCCAATAACTGTTAGTTCACTCACTTCAAATAGATCTTTCTTTGAATATTTTTTAACTAACGGTGTTTCGTTCAAATAGAAAACCGGATGAGTACTTACGCTATCAATCTTATGCCTTCCCGGCCCAATACTAACGTTTGAAGCAATTGAGCAAAATTTTCCAATCTTAGCATTAAATATTGAAGATTTTTTCTGTATATACGTGTGATCACCTATCTCACAAGAATCAATTAAAACATCATTAAAAATTACATTAAAATTACCAAACAAAGAATTAGAAATTTTGGCACCTGGATAAAACTTACAATTTGGGTTTTCTTTATGCAATTTTGCCAAAAGGAAAACCTGTCTAGCACCCAGATAAAGTTTAACTAATAAAAATTTTATAAATAAAAATAGCGTCATTTATACTTTTAACCAATTTTGTTTATTCACTTTATTGAAAAGAGGTCCTATAATCATATTCATACTTTTTCTATATTCAGGCGATAAGGAATAATATATGATAAAGGCAATTCCAATAACCAATCCATTATACCCAAAATAAATTATCAAATTTATCTTATCCTTTTCAATAGGAAGATATGACCTTGTAAAGAGTGTGAAAATTATGATAAAAAAAATTGGAATCACTGCGGGTAAAATAAGCTTCCATAAGAAAGACCAAAAGTTTAACTTTAAAAGTTTTACAATTATATTGAAATAAATAATGGCAACTATAAAAAAAGCTACAACTTTAAAATTAGCGAAAGCTTGCAAACCGATAAATTTGAATGATATAAAAATCCCAGACCAATAAATTATTGGGAGCAGAGCATTTGTAATATATAAAAGTCTAACACGTTCATAAGCCATTACTAAAATTCCTGTGGGTGAGGATAAAAAACTGAATAGAAAACTCAAAACTAAAACCTGAGCAATTGGTACAGATTCAGTATATTGATCACCCACCCAACAAAAAATAAAATATTTGACAGTAATGGAAATTGCCAAAACAGGAAATACAGTCAGTGGCAAAGCCAAGACCAAAACTTTATTAAAAAAAACATGTAAACCTTCAAAATCCTTCAAACCTACAAAATGATTGAACTTTGCGGTAAATGGCCCGAATATAATCCCAAAAACAGATCTAAAATATTCCATTAATGTAAAACCTATAGCAAAAATAGCCAAATATTTCGCTCCCAATAATCTTGAAATAACAAAAGGATCCAATTCATAATACAAAATCCACGAAACAGTTAGAAATATTGAAACAAAAGCAAGATTCTTTGTTTTCTCGAATATCTCTTTTGAAAAATGAAAAGACCCGAAAAATAATTTAAAACTATATCCAAATTTCTTATTGGCAATATAAAGACCCAAAATAACAGCAGTTAATGTACATATTTGTGAAAATAGGAAATACTTAACTATTGGATAATTATCATTGCTAAAAATCGCTATTGCAAAAATGATTTTTATCCCATTCGCTACAATGAATATTCTTTGAAAAATATAATCTCTCAAACGTACTGCAAATATGATTTGCACAATTCTTTGCATAACAAAAACCGGGCAAAATAAAGCTAAAATTAAAAGAAGGTTTCTAGCGACTGACCTTTCTTCATTATTTCCCAAGTTCTTCACAAGAATTTCAGGTCGAAACGAAAGAAAAAGAACACCCAAAGCATAAATAAGTGTAAACAATAAAAAAATGAATGCAGTAAATCCAATTATTTTTATTTCTTGTTTCAAATTTTGCTGAGCATAACATTCAGAGGCGAATTTCATTCCCGCTCCCAAAAAACCAAAATCCGCATAGGCCAAAAACATGTAAGCTGCCACTATTAGCGTATAAATTCCAAATATTGTTTGGTTTGATGAAAGGTAAGGAGTTACCACGAAAATTGCAGCAAAATTAAAAAGGATAGAAATGAATTGCCATAAGTATATTTTTAAAAATAGTTTCATATATATCGCTAACGAAAACTATTTTTTAATAAAATTAATGAAAATATCTTTCGATAGCATATTCTCACTTTCTATGGAGGTCAGATATTTATATTTAAAATCTTTATATTTTATTGGATTTATCTTCTCGGGAATTTTAAAATCATTTTCATTATCCATAGCAATAATAGTTGCGCCGCAGGCTTTCTTAATGGATTGAGCAGTCATTGAAAATTGTGGCAAAACCTTATCAAGGTAATCACTAACTAGTAAAATAATCTTTTTTTGATAGCAGATTGGAAAACATATTGCTGTACTGGCATGGGTTAGAACAAGGAAAGCATTTTTCACTAAATCATTTGATTGGTTAAAAAAAATAGTTCTGTTATTGAATGGATTAAATTCTCGATATCGCATTGCTTTAGGATGTGCTGCAATAATCACATTTTTACCTGTTGCCAATTCTATCCTATCAAAGAAGATATTAACTTCATAAAAATATTGTTCGGATCCTACGGTTTTGATCTTAAAAAAAGTTGCATCAGGATGATATGGTAAATATTGGTCTAAGAAAACGATATATTCTTCATCATGTAAATAAGGTAATTCTTTGTGTAGTACGAATTGATCATAATCAACAGTATTGATTTCAATTATTTTTGAATTTTCAAGATCAATTTCACTCCCGATGCCAAGCCCATTGTAACCAAATTCCCCTGCCTTGAAAATATAGTCATATGATTTTATATAGGTATATTTTTTAGCATAAGAAGTAATTTTATTAAAGCAATAGTCAGCAACTTTTGAAAAACTCATTGTATTGACTATCCACGCAATTTTAGATTTTTTATCCTTATAAATAATACTTGGAAAAACCCCTCTAGCAAAAACCCCAAATTTTACGTGATAATTTGTAAACAGCCTAAACAATCTAAATACTCGCCATTCAAAAGTCATTATAGAAATATATAATATATTGCTACCTGAATTATTTTTCAAATAGAAATCAAGCTGCTTATAGGAAGAAATTTTTACGATGCCTTTAAAATCAAAAGAATCTGATACTTTAAAATCAAATAGACCTGTCACATCCAAGTATTCTACTTCGATATTATTTTGAATTAATTCCTCAAAGTAAAAATCCCTATATATTGCATTTGTTAAGGGAAAATACCTTACAAAAACCACCTTTTCAAATTTCATTTTACTTAATGTAGTTAATTATTCTAGCAGGATTTCCTGCTGCTACAACTCCTGCTGGAATAGATTTGGTTACTATTGATCCTGCTCCAATTACTGAATTCTGACCAATTTTAACCCCCGGCAAAATGATGGCATTGGCACCAATCCAACAACCTTTTTCCAAAATCACTTCTTTGGAATTGTCATGGCCCTGTTCAATGATTGAAATCTTAGTATTTTTAAAAGAATGATTTGAAGTGTAAAAATGGACACCGGATCCAATCAAAACATCATCTTGAATAGTTATTCCTGCTCCATTTTCACCCGGACTGGCAAACAGCATTGATCCAGGTCTAATTACCACCCTGTCACCTATGCTGATTTTGGAACAACAAATAGCATATGCACCGGGTCGAAACTCAGCAGAATCACTAAAATATTTGAATTTATTTTTACAGAGCTTTAGCATTGATTTTTTAAAAAAAAGAAGCCAGTGTGTAAATGGGATATCGGGTCCCAGCCTATCAGCACCTTTATCAAATTTTATTTTTGCGATCAATTCACTTACCATCATAAATCAAATCGCTGTCCAACCTCCATCTACTACCAAATTTTGGCCTGTGATATATCTTGCCTCATCGGATAACAGAAAACTTACTGCCGGGGCTATGTCATCTGGATTGCCCATTCTCTTCATCGGAACCTTTCGCTCATATTCCTTTACAAAAGAAATTGGCTGGTTGTCAAAAATCCCCCCAGGTGAAACTGTGTTGATCCTAATTTCATTTCCTCCAAATCGACTTGCCAAAAAACGGGAGAAGTTAACAATTCCACCCTTGATGGCACTGTAAGGAGCCGGAACTTTCATATCAGTTCCCTCATAAATGGTAAAATCATTCCCCACAATCCCATAGATAGATGCAATATTGATAATAGCTCCTTTTACATTCCTTTCGAGCATGTGTTTGATGACTTCTTTACAGCATAAAATGTAGGAATTCATTTGTGAGTCCACATTGGTTTTTAGAGATTCCGCTGTAAGGTCCAGAAAATCCGTTCCCCAATCTTTTGTCCTTGGATAGGCATTGTTTACCCATCCATCAATATTTCCATAATGATTGGAAATGTCTTTGATGGCGTTTACAATTCCGACTTCTGTTGTCAGATCGGCATGGATTTGATTCAAATCCAAATTTGTCGGATGTGAAATATCCAAACTGATACCAATACCACCTTTATTATTGATGTCTTCAATAAATGATTTACCCAAAAGACCGTTGCCACCTGTGACAATAATGACTTTGTTATTAAGAGGTCTCAAATTACTTTCCATTCAATGCTAATTTTAACACATCTATACTTTCTATAAAACCATTCATTGGGCTTTCATTAACTCTCAAACAATCAATAAAATATTGCATTTGGCTCAAATAGGTATTTTGGATGGCATAATCTTCTTTAAAAATTTCCCCAAATTTCACAGAGATAATCGTGTTTTTGAGCAGATCAGCTTCCCAAATATCATCTTCCCAAACCAACTCTATTGTTCTTTTGGGGAATTTTCGGTAATAATTCAAGGTTATAAAAACAGAAGTTTTAGGATACTCCATCACATAGTGGGCTATATCAATGGAGTCAATGTTCAAAGCTGATTTTTTCCCAATATATGCAGACACGAGTTTATCCGGTTTCCCCAATAAATAAAATGTATAATCCATTTCATGGATGAGGTCCAAATGAACCCCACCTCCCATTGATTTGATTGCACTGTAGTTTTTTGTATAATCCTGGTTTGGCCTCCAGTCCGGAAGGAAGGAACCACAATAAACGGAAAACTCAAGAGGTGACCGATTTTCCAACTCCTTCTTAAGAAATTTAATTATCGGATGAAATCTTAAATTACAGGCAATATAGGTTGTCGTCTTATGTTCTATAATTTTATTTTTGATCAATTCAGCATCATCCAAATTCATCAAAACCGGTTTTTCTATGAGCAATGGTTTGCCAAAAGATAAATATTCAAGAATGATATTGGCATGCGATGAAGTTGGATTTGAAATAATGACGAAATCTATATCTTGAGGAATATCACCTTTTGAATAAACGTCAACCACATTTTCAAAACTGGGAGAATTCTTCCCTGACCGAACCGCATAAATTGAGACAGAAGGATCAATTGCCTTTAATGCAACTATATGTTTTTGGGCAATAGACCCCAATCCAATGATCAATACTTTCATAAGGAAAAGCCTAATGAACCGTCTTTCATTAACAACTCCATGATTTTGAAGTCTATGGGTTCATCTATATCAAAACATATATGGGGCATGACATATGCAAGCGACCTATCTGTAGTGCTGATAAAAAAATTACCCGCCATAAATTCTCTGGTAAAAATGTAAAATGAAGCATTCATATCATATACTTTCGGAGCGTCCTGCCGGGATTTTAAATCCCCGATATTCTTTATCACTTTTACGAATCCGTCTTTACCATCTTCCACCATATTAAAATAAGGGTTTCTAGCGGCTTTGTTTACAGAAAAAATATTCAATGCATGAGGCGAATTCAACAGGAGTTTATAGGCCGATTCCATATCCTGCAAATTTCTTAATGGTGAGGTGACATCCAAATCAATAACATAGTCATAAGATTTACCGAAATTAGATTCAGCAAATTCCCAGGCCTCCCTGATAGCATCCATTTTGCCTGCTTTATCAGTTGCCAATTCATCGGGCCTTATGTATGCTGTGTGGTATCCCATCAAAGCCGCACAATCTAAAATTTCTTGTCTGTCGGTACTGATTTGTAAATCGGCCTGATATTTTTCACAAAATGAAAAAGCCGTTTCCAAGGTGTAATGCAATAAAGGTTTACCATTCAGTGGCTTGATATTTTTGCCTGGAACCCCTTTTGATCCCCCTCTGGCGCAAATAGTAACGAGTATTTTCATTTCAAATTGATGTGTTTGATATCTGTTTCCGCTTTTTTAAAATCTTCATGTTTCCCGATATCAAGCCAATAGCCATGTAATGGATAGGAATGAACTTTTCCACCTTTATTGATGATTTCTTCCATAAGTTCTGTGGCATCAAAACGGGAATCTTCCGGAATAAGTCTCAAAATTTCTTTTTTGATTAGGTATATACCTCCATTTGAAAAATAAGTATAAGTCGGTTTTTCTTTGAAACTGACCACAAATTCATTATCTGTCTCCAATACTGCATAAGGAATCGAAACATCATATGGTATGGTGACCACAGATAAATCGGCACCTGAATTAACAAAACTTAAGTAAAAATCCTCATAATTTATATTCGTAAGAATATCCGAATTGGTAACCAAAACTATATTATGTTTAAAATCTTGAATTTTTCCCACCGCTCCAATAGTTCCCAAAGGAAAATCCTCATTGAGGTAGGTGATTTCCACGCCCTTTACTTTTCCATCACCCAAGTAATCAGAAATTTGATATCCCAAATACCTGATTGAAATCCAAAAATCATCAATTCCAAAATTAATCAGCCTATCAATATTGTG
>Ga0105049_10005030_pt1 | contig 15429 bp, 11 predicted proteins | sample MAT06_FD_78087 | JGI IMG/M metagenome (GOLD analysis project Ga0105049, IMG submission 78087) | Freshwater microbial communities from Lake Fryxell liftoff mats and glacier meltwater in Antarctica - MAT-06 | ecosystem: Environmental > Aquatic > Freshwater > Ice > Liftoff microbial mat | place... | reverse complement strand
AGCGAATGTGATGGTAAACAAAGTGATCCATTATGTTACCAGCCCTGATTGTATGGATGATTGGAGAAACATGCTGACTTTTATTGCTGATGATGAAGATAATTCTGTGCATCTTGATCAGGCCGAGCGCGTTTCGTCACATGCGAATGCTTATCCGAACTACACTATCGAAAAAATCTATCTCGATTATTATCCTCAGGAAGGTGGAGCAGGAGGTCAGCGATATCCACTTGTAAATACAGAAATTACAAATCGGGTAAACCGCGGGGCATTGGTTATCAATTATGCCGGTCATGGCGGAGAGCAAAGTCTTGCCCTTGAAAAGGTAATTACAATTCCGGAAATAAATGAATGGAACGGATATAATTCAATGCCGCTGTCCATCACTGCTGCGTGTGAATTCAGTCGTTTCGACAATCCTGATTTTACCTCCGCCGGAGAATACGTGATTCTTAATCCAACAGGCGGAGGAGTGGCGTTCTTCACAACAGTAAGGTTGACGCAGGGTGGTTCGAATGAAACCCTTACCACCAATGTTATGGACGTTATCTTTTCTCTTGAAAACGGCAGGCACCTCGCTATTGGTGATGTGCTGCGAAGAGGAAAGAATATGACTGGAGCTTCGCCCAATAACCGTTCTTTTACATTATTGGGTGATCCCGCGATGTCACTATCCTATCCGGAGTATGGTGTTACGACCACGGAAATCAACTCCAAAAACGCAGCACAGTTTCCTGACACACTTTCTGCACTGGAATACGTTACAATTAAAGGCTTTATTAATGACGACGACGGAAATGTAGTCACAGATTTTAATGGTGTAGTAATTCCAAGCGTTTTTGACAAGGCTGTTTCCAGGTCAACCCTTGTCAACGATGTTGGAGCGGGCGGGTCATCTCCAAGGACGTTCACAGTTCAGAAAAATATCATTTTCCGTGGTCCGGTAACAGTCACAAACGGGGCGTTTACCTTCAGCTTTGTGGTTCCCCAGGATATTCAGTTGCCTAGCGGTTTTGGAAAGATTAGCTACTATGCCCGCAAGAATAATTCACTTATTGATGCAGCCGGGGCATTAACCAACGTAATTGTTGGCGGCTTTAGCAACAATCCTGTTACCGACAATGAAGGCCCGAAGATCCGCCTGTTTATGAATAACGAACAATTTGTAACGGGTGGAATGACGGATGAAAATCCTGAACTCCTTGCTCTTGTGGAAGATGATATCGGCGTTAATACGGTTGGAACGGGTATCGGTCATGATATCACGGCAATTATTGATGGCGATGCTTCAAACCCGGTAATCTTGAATGATTTTTATGAGGCACAGCAGGATGATTTCAGAAAAGGTTCGGTTCGTTATCCTTACAAAGACCTTGTTCCCGGTGTGCATACAATTTCATTTAAAGCATGGGATGTGGCAAATAACTCAGCTACTGCCTCAATTGAATTTGTGGTAATAAAAGCAGAAGAGGTGAGCCTTGACCACGTTTTGAATTACCCTAATCCTTTTACAACAAACACTCAGTTTTTCTTTGAATACAATCAGCCAGGTGTTCCTGTAAATGTGGATATCCAGATTTTTACAGTTTCAGGCAAGCTGGTAAAGACGCTGGAGTCTAACATGGTTACGAATGGCTTTCGCTCTGATCCGATTGTTTGGAACGGGCTTGATGATTTTGGTGACAGAATAGGGCGGGGCGTTTATGTTTACCGTTTACGGGTAAAAACACCTGAAGGTAAATCTGCCGGGAAATTCGAAAAGCTCGTAATTCTCCATTAATAAACTATTGTTTTGAATCTTGCGTTTATCTGACGTTTCCATTTCCATTTTGCATCTTTTTTCCGTATATATTTGTAACGTAATTGGCATTTTATGTTAAAACATTTTCCTGCGGCTCTGCCGTTTTTCTTTTGCTTAGCCTTAATCTGCTCCAGCGCATCCGCTCAGGAACTCAAGTTCGAAGGAACACTAGCCTGGAAGAAGCCTGAAGAAATTCGTATTTCCCAGTACGATATCCGTAAAGCCGTTTATTTTACCGGCGCACAGTACCTGGAAACAGCCGCAGGTCTGCCATGGTTCCTGGACGTAAGACCGCTGGGCTTCAATGGAAAAGTAAGTGCTATTACACTTGAAAGAAGTGCATATGTGGCAGCAACTACCGAAGAAATTGCCATCATCGGTGCGTCAGAAATCGGGAGTGCTCCGTTAATCAATGCAGAAACTATTTTTGAACGCGGAAAGCCCTTCATTTCCCTACAGATTCTTCCCTTCAGAAAACTAAACGGGCAAATTGAAAAGCTTGCGTCTTATGAATTGAAGATTCTGTTTTCAGGAAGCGTAAATAATTCGGTGAGCCGCTCCACCACAACATCTTCAGTGCTTTCTTCCGGCAACTGGTACAAAGTTGGTATTACTTCAAGCGGTGTATTTAAGTTGAGTAAATCGTTTTTAGCATCACTCGGTTTAAACACATCCGGCAATCCCCGAAACATTCGTCTTTTTGGAAACGGCGGAGCACAGTTGCCCGAACGGAACAACGCTTATTATCCCGACGATCTCGTTGAAAACGCAGTTTATTTCCAGGGCGAATCTGATGGAAGCTTTAATGACGAAGATTTTATTCTTTTCTACGGACAAGGCCCGGTAACATGGAGCTACGACGCCACTAAAGCAGTTTTTCGTCATACAAGAAATGCATATGCTGATACTGCATGGTATTACATCATTGCTGATAATACAAACGGAAAGCGTATCACTTCTCAGCCCCAGTCGCCCCAGTCGGCAACCGCCACGGTGACTCAGTTTGACGATTACAGCTTTATCGAAAATGATGAAGAAAATCCGCTGAAGTCGGGGCGTCGTTGGTTTGGAAACAGGATGGAGATCGTTAATTCCCATAGCTTCACTTTTGATTTTCCGAATATTGCCAATGGACCACATAAGGTTGTCAGTAATGTTGCCGCTCGTCACAGCGCAGCAACCACTTTTTCCCTAAATGTTGCCGGGCAGGTTTTTACGCAGACTACTGGCTCTGTGAATGTTTCTGATTACAACGGCATTTATGCAAAGGAGTCGGAGAATGTTTTCAATTTCGTTTCATCGGCACCTAATCTTCCAGCTTCAATCACTAAATTAAGTTCTGGTGGAATCGGCTGGCTTGATTATATGATCGTCAATGTAACCCGCAATATGACTTTCTCAGGATCGCAGCTCGCATTCAGAAATCAGTCGCTGACCGGTTCTGGAAACGTTTTGAATTATCAGTTGGGATCAGCCTTTTCGGGATTAAAAGTATGGGAGGTTACCAATATTTATGATGTTCATGAACAACAGAATACTATTTCCGGCAGCACTCTTTCATTTACCGCAAATGCAGATTCGTTAAGGCAGTTTGTCGCAATTAATCCTTCCGGAGATTTTCCTTCGCCTGCTGCGGGAGGAGCGGTGGCTAACCAAAATCTTCACGGTACTGGCCAAACCACTCTAATAATTGTTGCTCCTTCTCAACTCACTGGTCCTGCGAACACACTTGCACAGCATCACAGGGATTTCGACGGAATGACGGTCCAGGTGGTTTCTCCCAAACAGATTTACAATGAATTTTCTTCCGGAAAGCAGGACATCGCTGCCATCCGTAATTATGTGAGAATGCTTTATGAGCGTTTTCCGGCTGCGGCTGCTCCGAAATACCTGCTGCTGATGGGCGACGGAACATACAATCCTAAAACGATTAACGGCGGAAGTTTGCCATTTATTCCCACTTACGAATCCGTTGAATCCCTTAACCCGCTTTATTCATATGCTACGGATGACTTCTATACCTTAATGGATCCGGCAGAGGGAACAAGCATCCATTCTTCAGGCGCGGGCTCTTTAGATATCGGGGTTGGCCGTTTTCCAGCGTCTTCTGTTGAGGAAGCAACCGCGATCGTCAACAAGATCATCAACTATGTGACTAATCCGGCCTGCATGAATGACTGGAGGAACATTGTTACTTTTATTGCAGATGATGAAGACAGCGCAACACATCTTGACCAGGCCGAGGCTGTTTCTAATGTCCTGGCTCTTGAGCATCCGCGTTATAATATTGAAAAAATTTATCTCGATGCTTATCAGCAGGAGGCTGGCGCCGGCGGACAACGTTTTCCACAGGCCAATATCGATATTACCAACAGGGTAAACCGTGGAACTCTATTCATGAATTATGCTGGGCATGGTGGAGAGCAAAGCCTTGCGCTGGAACGGGTTATCACAATTCCCGAAATCAATGACTGGGAAGGTTATAACAATATGCCTTTGTTTATGACTGCAACCTGCGAGTTTAGTCGTTTTGATAATCCCGATTTTACTTCTGCCGGAGAGTATGTTATCCTTAATCCAACCGGTGGAGGGATCGCTTTATTTACAACGGTGCGGCTAACATTTGCCAGCTCTAACCAGACCTTAAATCTCAGCATCATGGATACAATATTTTCCAAGGTGAATGGTCAGTATCAGCGGCTTGGAGATATCATGAGGGCCGGAAAGAACAGGGCCGGTTCATCTCCGAATAACAGGAGCTTTGCTTTGATGGGCGATCCTGCTTTATCACTTGCTTTCCCGGAATACGATGTAACGACAACTGAGATCAATTCAAAAACGCAGGCCCAGTTTCCCGATACACTTTCTGCGTTGGAATATGTAACAGTAAAAGGTTTTATCAGTGATGATGCTGGAAACCTGGTAAGCGATTTTAACGGAGTAGTAACGCCTACTGTCTTTGATAAAGCTACCGTTCATAAAACGTTGCAGAATGATCCAAGCTCGCCATTAAGAAATTTCAAGGTTCAGAAGAGCATCATTTTCCGTGGGCCCGTAACGGTAACTAATGGGGCATTTACCTTCAGTTTTGTGGTTCCCCAGGATATTCAGCTCCCTTATGGTTACGGGAAAATAAGCTACTATGCACGGAAGAATAATTCACTCATTGATGCGGCGGGTGCATTAACCAATGTAATTGTAGGAGGCTTTAGCAACAACCCTGTTACCGACAGTGAAGGCCCGAAGATCCGCCTGTTTATGAATAACGAACAATTTGTTATGGGTGGAATGACGGATGAAAACCCTGAACTGCTTGCTTTTGTGGAAGACGATATCGGGATCAATACTGTAGGTACCGGAATTGGTCACGACATTACTGCGATTATTGACGGAAATTCATCCAATCCTGTTATTCTGAACGATTTTTACGAGGCACAGCAAGATGATTTCAGAAACGGTTCGGTTCGTTATCCATACAAAGACCTTGCTCCCGGTGTGCATACCATTACATTTAAAGCTTGGGATGTTGCTAATAATTCAGCTACAGCCTCAATTGAATTTGTAGTAATAAAAGCCGAAGAGGTGAGCCTTAACCACGTTTTGAATTACCCTAATCCTTTTACAACAAACACTCAGTTTTTCTTCGAATACAATCAGCCGGGCGTTCCTGTAAATGTGGATATCCAGATTTTTACAGTTTCGGGCAAGTTGGTAAAAACGCTGGAGTCGAATATGGTTACCAATGGTTTCCGCTCTGATCCGATTGTTTGGAACGGGCTTGATGATTTTGGTGACAGGATAGGCCGGGGCGTTTATGTTTACCGTTTACGGGTAAGAACACCTGAAGGTAAATCTGCTGAGAAATTCGAAAAGCTCGTTATTTTGAATTAAATCGGAGATGGGTATAATTAAATTTATTTTTTGCGTTATAGACACTAAAAAATAGATTTGCCGAAATAAAACCTGACCAATTTGACTTAGAAGAGCCTTATAATACTACCCGATCATGTAAGGCTGTCGGTAAAATTGAGAAAACTTACGCTAGTTAATTATCGTAAGGAGGTTTGAAGAACCGAAATACTATCTTTGCCAAGTACTTCAAATATGAAGATGATAAATACAAAAATACTTTTTAGTGCAATATCAGTAGGGCTTTTAGCGGCCTCGCTTGTCAATGCCCAGAGCCAGATCACCACAGGTGAGCTTAACGGACAAACGTTAAATACGATTACAACAGCGGTTCCGCTGCTTATGATTTCTCCTGATGCGCGCGCAGGTGCCCTGGGTGATGCGGGAGGAGCTTTGTCTCCTGACGCAAACTCAATCCACTGGGGTGCAGCAAAGCTTGCAAATATTGAAGGTTCGGCGGGAATTTCTCTTTCGTACATTCCCTGGCTAAGAAACCTTGTTCCTGATATTAACCTTGGATATCTTTCCTGGTATAAGAAGATGAAGAAACGCCAGACCATTGGTGGTTCTCTTCGTTACTTTTCCCTTGGTAACATTGTATTTACAAACATCACAGGCGATGTTGTTGGGCAGTTCAACCCAAACGAATTCGCAATCGATTTCGCATATGCCCGCCGGTTCAGTGATCGCTGGAGTGGTGGTATTGCAATGCGTTACATTTATTCCAATCTTACTGGTGGAATTGAGGTTCAGGGAACTCCCAGCTTTCCAGGTCAGACAGTTGCAGCGGATATTTCAACTTTCTACACCAATCCGGATCTTAAGATCGGGAAGAACAAAACCACCTACAATTTCGCTGCTGCTATTACCAACATTGGAGGGAAAATATCCTACACAAAAACTGCGGACCGCGATTTTATTCCCATCAACCTTCGTATTGGACATTCAGTGAAAATGAAGCTGGATGATTATCAAGCGTTTACATTCCTTGTTGATTTTAATAAACTACTTGTTCCAACACCACCTATTCGTGACTCAATTGGTGGAGTCGCCTTTGGAATGGAAAATTTAGACGTGCCGATTGTATCGGGTATGTTGCAGTCTTTTTACGATGCACCAGGTGTTCTTCAATCCGATGGAACCCGCAGCGTTCTCAAGGAAGAGTTTAGAGAAATAATTATCTGCGGAGGCGTTGAATACACCTACAATAATGTATTTTCTATCCGTACAGGTTATTTTAATGAGAACCGTACAAAAGGAAATCGACGCTATTTCACGCTTGGGGCAGGTATTAAATTCAATGTATTCACGTTGGATCTTGCTTACCTGATACCTACTCAACAGAGAAATCCGTTGGAGAATACGATACGTTTTACATTACAGTTTGATTTTGGCGCGTTCCAGAATCAGAAAAAAGACGAATGATCAATATCCGGGTAGGCCAAGGCGTAGATGTTCACCAGCTGCGCGAAGGTTATAAGCTCTGGCTCGGAGGCATAGAAATCCCCCACATCAAAGGTGCGGTTGGCCATTCAGATGCAGATGTTATGATTCATGCGATTTGCGACGCTTTACTAGGTGCTGCAAATCTTCGGGATATCGGTTATCATTTTCCAGATACTTCCGCTGAATTCAAAGGCATTGATTCCAAAAAGCTTTTAAAAAGGGTTACCGAACTTCTTATTGAGAAAGGCTGGCTGGTTGGAAATGTGGACATAACGCTTATTCTGGAACAGCCTAAAATCAAGCCTCATATTGAAAAGATGCAGGAAACGCTTGCGCCGCTTATGAATGTGACGGTTGATGAGGTTTCCATCAAAGCCACAACCAACGAAACGATGGGTTATGTTGGAAGGGAAGAAGGCGTTCTGGCTTATGCAACAGCGCTCATTTATAGAAATCCGGCTACGTCGACTTTGCCCGTAAGTCCTGTCTGAAAATCTGCCGGCAAAACCTAAGTATGTAAGCAGCTCCAAAACAAGGGCTTACAAAGCAAGCCGCAGTTGAGATAAGAATATAAGTTAAAAATGGAAAAGCAAGTTAAGCTAAGTCGAACCGTTTTCTATCTTTACCCGGATGCGGGAATTAACTTTTACCACTGTTGTTTCTGAGTACGACAATTCTGACGAATTACCGGAAACAGATAAAAAATTACTGAATGCTGCGATCGGGGCCCGGGCGAATGCTTATGCACCGTATTCGCATTTCTACGTTGGCGCTGCAGTTTTGCTTGATGACGGAACAGTTGTACTTGGAAACAACCAGGAAAATGTAGCCTACCCTTCGGGGCTTTGTGCAGAAAGGACTGCCTTATTTGCTGCTGGCGCAAATTACCCGGGCAAGAAGGTGATAAAGATCGCCATTTCTGCAAATTCACTGGATTTTGAAGTCAGTTCCCCTGTTTATCCATGTGGCGCGTGCCGGCAGGTAATGTCTGAATATGAGCAGCTTTCAGGGAATCAGATGGAGATCCTGATGATGGGTAATTCCGGGAAGGTTCATGTTGTTAACGGATTGATAAATATATTGCCCGTTGCTTTCAATGCCGATAACTTAAAACGAAAATCAATAGGACATTTGTAATTTATTGCCGGTTATTCCGGTTTTATTATAAATTTGCAGAACAAGAAAATCCGCATGGCGAAAACGAAATTTGAAAAAGAACAATACCTGAAGTGGTACGAAAACATGTTGTTGTGGAGGCGATTCGAAGAGAAAGCCAGTCAACTGTACATCCAGCAAAGGATACGTGGCTTTTGTCATCTTTACATCGGGCAGGAAGCAATAGTTGCAGGCGCAATAAGCGTATTAACGCCTGATGATAACATGATCACCGCTTACCGTGATCACGTCCATCCGATTGCCAAAGGCGTTGCCCCTAAAGCTGTAATGGCTGAGTTAATGGCAAAGATTACTGGTTGCTCAAAAGGAAAAGGTGGATCAATGCATATGTTTTCTGCTGAACACAGGTTTTTCGGCGGTCATGGTATCGTTGGCGGACAAATTCCGCTTGGTGCCGGGATTGCATTTGCGGAAAAATTCAAAGGGACAAAAAATGTTACCATTTGCTACATGGGCGACGGTGCAGTGAGGCAAGGAGCCCTTCACGAAGCCTTTAACATGGCAATGTTGTGGAAACTACCTGTAATATTTGTGATCGAAAATAATTTCTACGCGATGGGAACTTCGGTTGAACGGACTTCCAACGTGCATGAGCTCTACAAAATCGGGTTGTCGTACGATATGCCTTCAAAGGCTGTAAACGGGATGAGCTGCGAGGACGTGCACGAAGCAACAGAATGGGCTGTTGAACGGGCCAGAAAAGGTGATGGTCCTTCGCTTCTCGAAATGAGAACTTACAGGTACCGAGGGCATTCAATGTCCGATCCTGCAAAATACCGGACGAAAGACGAAGTTGAAACGTACAAACAGCAGGACCCAATCGCTGTAGTACTTTCGACGCTTCAGAAGAATAAATGGATCACCGATGCTGAAATTGAAGCTTTTGATGAAAAGATAAAGGCGATTGTTGAGGAAGCGGTTCAGTTTGCTGAAGACTCACCTTATCCTGAAGTTGAAGAGCTTTACAAAGACGTTTATACACAGGCGGATTATCCGTACATCACGGATTAATATCCTCCCGCAAAACACATTAAAACATAGCGCAAAAAAAGAATGGCTGAGATTGTAAAAATGCCGAAGTTAAGCGATACGATGACTGAGGGAGTCGTATCAAAATGGCACAAGAAGGCAGGAGATAAGGTTAAGTCGGGAGATCTTTTGGCTGAGATCGAAACAGATAAAGCCACGATGGATTTTGAATCTTTCCAGGATGGTGTTCTGCTTTACATTGGCGTTGAAGAAGGGAAAAGCGCACCTGTAGAGAGTATTCTTGCGATCCTTGGAAAAGAAGGTGAAGATTACAAACCATTGCTTGAAGGAGGTTCTGCGCCGGCACCAGTTAAGGATGAAGCAAAGAAACCTGAGCCTGAAAAGGCAACTGTACTAGGAAAAGCTGCGCCTGAGGCCGAAGCGAAAACCGAGGCCGCACCCTTAACTCAGGGCGAAGATGAACGTCTTAAAGCTTCTCCGCTTGCGAAAAAGATTGCAACAGACCGTGGAATCGACATCCGCCAGGTTCCCGGTTCCGGAGATGGTGGACGTATCGTTCGGAAAGATGTCGAGAATTATAAAGAAGCTGGTGGCAAAGCTGCTCCGGCGGCTGCACCGAAGCGTGTATTTACCGGTGAAGAAAAATTCACGGAAGAGAACGTTTCACAGATGCGCAAAACCATCGCGCGTCGTCTGGCAGAAAGCAAATTTAGCGCACCACATTTCTATCTTACAATCGAGATCGATATGGATAACGCAATCTCTGCTCGCACAGGTATCAATGAAGCTGGCGACGTTCGGGTTTCGTTTAATGACTTTGTGGTTAAAGCCACAGCCATGGCTTTACGCAAACATCCGAAGATAAATTCATCCTGGCTGGGCGACAAGATCCGTTATAACCAGCATATTCATATTGGTGTTGCAATTGCGGTAGAAGACGGTCTGCTTGTTCCGGTTGTTCGTTTTGCGGATAACAAAGGATTGTCGGATATTTCTGCAGATGTAAAGGATTACTCAGCAAGAGCTAAATCGAAAAAGCTTCAGCCGTCAGATTGGGAAGGAAATACATTCACGATCAGCAACCTTGGAATGTTTGATATTGATTCATTCACTGCGATCATCAATCCACCGGATGCTTGTATCCTGGCGATAGGAAGCATTCAGCAAAAGCCGGTTGTAAAAAACAATGCAGTTGTTCCGGGTAACGTTATGAAGGTTACATTAAGCTGCGATCACCGTGTTGTGGACGGAGTAACAGGATCGGAGTTTTTGAAAACGGTTAAGGATTATTTGGAGAATCCGGTGAAGATGCTGGTATAGCTTCGACTAAGCTCAGCTAACCAGCTCGGCTTTGTTCGGCGGCCGGCTGCTTCGACTACGCTCGGCTAACCAGCTTGAATTTATTCGAAGATTAAATAAGCACCATTTAAACGAGGGCAGTCGAGGTAACTGTGTACTTTTTCCGGGTTAGTCGCGGCAACCAAAATGCTTAATATTCGCGCAATGCCCGGCTTAACGGGCAACGCAAGTACCCCGGTGGTGTCGCCGTAAGCGTAAACCAACGTGTACAGCGGCGCACGTGACGGTGCCTTACCCCATTGGGGATAAGGCAGCGGAAGCCCCAAAAAATGATAAGTTTTGCGATTTTATCAAACTCGTAATCAACCTAACGCATTTGGTTGTGGAAGATAAGACGGTTGAGCCTGTCTAACCAGGTGCAGTCGAGGTTAAAATAATCCGTTTACCTCAGCATCAATCTTATTGATAATAATGCCGAGGTGTTCCGGATTCTCGCTGAATTTGTTTTCATCCACATCGATGATGAGCAGTTTGCCGACCGTATAGTTAGAAATCCAGGCTTCGTAACGTTCATTAAGGCGTTTCAGGTAATCCAGACGGATGCTGTTTTCGTAATCCCGGCCGCGTTTCTGGATCTGTTGAACCAAGGTTCCAACACTTGCGCGCAGATAAATGAGAAGATCAGGCGGCTGGATGAAGCTGGACATCAGGTTGAACAACGTGAAGTAGTTTTCAAAATCACGGGTGGTCATCAAACCCATTGCGTGAAGGTTGGGGGCAAAGATGTACGAATCCTCGTAAATGGTTCTGTCCTGGATCACCCGTTTGCCGCTTTTCCTTATCTCGTTGATCTGATTGAACCTGCTGTTTAGGAAATAGATCTGAAGATTAAACGACCAGCGCTGCATGTCTTCGTAGAAATCGTTGAGGTAAGGGTTGTCATCCGCATCCTCGAAATGTGCGACCCAGTTGTAATGCTTTGACAAAAGCGAGGTGAGCGTCGTTTTTCCTGATCCTATATTTCCTGCTATTGCAACATGCATATGATTCGATTGAGCCGCCTAAAATACATAGCTTATATGGAAATAGAAACCAGCATTTTGAAAAAAGCCTAATTAATTCGGGCAAATTTTAACGACCGGGAAAAATCAAAGACGATAAATGCGTTTCATCAAAAACTTCGTTCGCAATGTCCTGCAGTTCAGCGGCTCCCAGTTTTTCGATCTTATCTGCTATGTCCTTATACGTGTCGATCTTATTAAACACAAGGAACGTTTTTGCATAACCCAACATCAACGAAGCATTGCTTTCCTGTGCAATAGCTATTTGTCCGATGAGTTGCTGTTTGGCTTTATGAAGTTGAATATCGCCCAAAGTTTTATCACGCAACTTCCTTAGTTCCTTTAAAACCAGGTCTCTGCAGCGTTCAACCGTTTCATTTTCGGTTCCTAAATAAACGCTCCACAAGCCGCTGTCGCTGTAAATAGCGTAAGAAGAGTCAATATTATATGTAAACCCGTATTTTTCGCGGATCGCCAGGTTTAAGCGGCTGCTCATTCCCGGTCCACCCAAAAGGTTGTTAAGAAGGATGAGGCCCGTGCGCTTTTTATCTTTTATCGAATAGGTATGATTTCCCATCACAAGGTGTGCCTGGTGGGTTTTCCGTTTTAATGATTTTGTTACCGGATCGATTTCCGGCGGCGATTCCCGCTTGTAGTTTCTAAAATTTGCAGGAATTTGTCCCAGGGTGCGGTCAACAATTTTTCTGAGGCTGGCTTCACTGATTTTTCCAACGGATGAAAAAACCATTTCGTCGGTATTGTGCGTGCGGGCCACGAAGTTCTTTATATGAGCCGCAGTAAATTTCTTTAAATGAGCCGGCGTGCCGAGAATATCATGTCCAAGCGGATGTCCCGGATACATGAGTTCTTCGAAACGATCGTAGATTTCATCAGCCGGACTGTCCTTATAAGAATTGATCTCGTCAATTATGACCGTCTTTTCTTTCTGTATCTCTTTTTCAGGAAAGATTGAGTTAAAGGTGATATCACTTAAAAGTTCAATCGCACGTTGATAATGTGGATAAAGGAACGTAGAGTAGAGGCAGGTTTCTTCCTTACCTGTGTAGGCATTAATTTCTCCACCTACGTCTTCCATGCGTGTAAGAATATGAAACGCCCGCCGTTTTTGGGTTCCTTTAAAAACGGTATGTTCGATAAAGTGTGCTAAGCCTTGTTCTGAATCCAGCTCATCGCGGGAACCGGCATTGATGAAAATTCCGCAATGCGCGACTTCATTTGTAACACCACGATGTATAACACGGATACCATTGGCTAAAGTCCAATGAATTACTTCACTCATGTATTTCTGTTTTTGGACTTATGATTTTCTGAACGCGGCCCACCGTCCAATCCTGCAACATCACTTTTATTCCTCTTGAATGGTAAGGTTTACTTGTGAGGATTCTTTTTATGAATCCTGCTGTGAGCGTCATTGTTTTCTGATCCCGTTTTGTAACAATTTCCACTTCCATTCCGAACGCCAGTTTTTCACGGTAGCAGCCATCCGTTTTATTTACAATCACAGCGGCTTCCGGCATCTTTATTTGGCATAACGGCCAGCAGGTAACTGGAAGGATATTCGGATTTGAATTTCATTTTATATGTCTTGCCGTTCAGACCTTTCCCCTGCAGCACATATTCAGGGACTGGTTTTCCATGGATGTCGCTTTCATCAAACTTTACATCGGCGGTTTGGAGAACTGAGAGAATATCCTGGTCGGAAATTGAATTGCAGTCCAGCATACAACGGGCGGAAGGTGAAATTTTGACAGGACTTTGCTGTAGCGCTTCAAGTATGCGACCTTCAGGTGTCCATGCCGGGAACGTTCTTCCACGAAACAAAGCCGCCCAGACTACCAGTGAACCAATGCCAACACCAAGTAAAAACAGCCGCAGCCTGCGATTAAAATTCATGCGGCAAATGTAGGGACGATGGGTTTAGAATCTGCATCATTATCGCAGCAAGCCACCATATATCATGGCTGATACTATAACTAAAACTGAGTTGCTGCGATCAATAAATCAAGATCCTTATACGGGATATTATATGTTTCCCCGATGTATTGATGGGTTAACGTTCCATTATACATATATACACCGTTGCGAACACCCGGATTTATGCGCAGGTAGTTATCAATACCACCTTTCTGTCCCATATCTAGCAGAATAGGGGTGAAGATATTACTTAAAGCCAGTGAGGCAGTCTGAGAAACGCGCGAGGCGATGTTCGGAACACAGTAGTGAATGACTCCGTATTTCTTAAAAACCGGGTTTGCGTGATTGGTCACCTGAGAGGTTTCCACGCATCCGCCCTGGTCGATGCTTATATCGAGGATCACCGAACCATATTTCATATTGGTAACCATGTCTTCTGAAATAACAATCGGCGTTCTGCCTTCTTTTGCCCGCAACGCCCCAATTACAACATCGGCTGTTTGCAGCGCCTTTTGTAATTCCTGTGGTTCAAGGATCGAGGTATAAAGTCGCATTCCGAGATCATTCTGCAAGCGTCGCAGCCTGTAGAGCGAATTGTCGTATATCTTAACCAGGGCTCCCAGTCCAACGGCTGCCCGCGCTGCAAATTCTCCTACAGTTCCAGCGCCAATAATTACTACTTCTGTGGGCGGCACACCGGAAATTCCTCCGAGCATCATTCCCTTGCCATTGTTGGTGGAGCTCAGATATTCTGATGCAATGAGGATGGAGGTATTTCCTGCGATTTCACTCATCGCCCTAACAACAGGATATATTCCAGACCGGTCTTTAATATAATCGAATGCAAGACCAGTAATCTTTTTGGAGATCAGGTGGTTGAAGAAATTCTTTTGCTGAACGGTGAGCTGCAGGGCGGAAATAAGCGTCTGTTTTGGCGACATCATTTCGATCTCATCAAAAGTGGGCGGCGCAACTTTAAGAACGATTCTGGCTTTATAAACCTGGTCGGCGCTATAAGCGATCTGAGCACCAGCCTCACTATAATCTTTGTCCTGGTAGTTGGAACATTCTCCGGCCCCGTGTTCAACAATTACATTGTGACCATTGGCGACCAGCACGGCAACTGCGGCGGGGACGAGCGATACGCGGCGTTCCTGGAAGGAGGTTTCTTTGGGTATTCCGATATGAAGTTCCTGGGTTTTTCTGCCTACTTCAAGCATTTCTTCCTGCGGCATCATTACGCTGGTATGCGAAAAACGCACGACAGGATTTTGTTTTTCCGTCATAATGGATCTGAAGATTGATCGCTTAAAGATACATTTTAACCATTCAATTCCATGCTTATGAGTCGCATATCATCCAGGGGCAATAAGTTAACTTTCACAAAACGAGCTGGTAACAGCGCAGATATTTTTTCGGGCCATTCGATCAGGCAGATGTTTCCGGAGCTAAAATATTCATCCGTTCCGATAGCAATTGCTTCATCAAGATCCTTTATCCGGTAAAAATCAAAATGGTAAATATTGCCACCATCTAAGCGTTCGTATTCATTTACAAGGCTGTAGGTTGGTGAACTCACGTGATCGGTGGTTCTCAGAAAACTACAGATCGCCCTGATAAATGTTGTTTTACCTGCGGCCATTTCTCCATAGAAGGCAAAAATCTTTTCATTTTTAAAATCAGTAAGAAGTAGTTCTGCAGCTTCTCCCAGATCGGATTTGCTGTTGCTTTCGAATATGCTTTTCATTAACTGCCTGTTGATGCTAACTTGCGCGAAATTATGATTTTCAAACCCTACCGCTATATTTATTT
>Ga0105049_10005027_pt1 | contig 15436 bp, 14 predicted proteins | sample MAT06_FD_78087 | JGI IMG/M metagenome (GOLD analysis project Ga0105049, IMG submission 78087) | Freshwater microbial communities from Lake Fryxell liftoff mats and glacier meltwater in Antarctica - MAT-06 | ecosystem: Environmental > Aquatic > Freshwater > Ice > Liftoff microbial mat | place... | reverse complement strand
TATATCCAATAACATGGCTCCTTTACAAAGCATGCTGCTTCAGGGTTCCAATGCAGATAATTTAAACGATGGTTGTACGTTACAGTGCTTTCTAATAATACTGTATGATTTTAGTGTTCCCAAAATTTGTGTTTAAAATTACTTAACTGAAATAGTTCAACTCAAAGCAATAGTAACAAGTCAGACACAGAACGGAGTTATGCGCCTGATGGGAGATTGGTCTTACTGACCATCAACGGCTTCTGGGATAGATTACATCTTTAAAGCCATAGCAACTAAAGCAATGTCAAAGAAACAACACGAACATTTCCATAAAAAACCTTGTAAGTTTCAAATGAGTTTTTTTATTGTATCAACACCAACAACGGTGAAAGATTCATTTTTTTATTCCGCAAATATTTCTATTTCCGCAGAAGCCATCATGTTAATCGGGCGATCCTCAGGCGATGGTGTACCTCCCGGATAAAATAGCATGTTTCTATTTCCACCCTTATTGCTATGAAACAAGGCATACCACTTGTTATTATTAGCACTTAAATTTCTTCGGTAGGTAAGTGTTTTTTTAATTTTAATGGTTTCAAAAATTTCAGGCCCGGTAAACATTTTTACTTTAATGGATGTCATCCATTGAATACCCACAAAAAAATCAGGTTTTTCTAAAAAAATATTTTGATCCTGCACATTAATGATCACTGTCTTATTAGATACCTCCTTGCTTGAAAGAATGACTTCCTTAGTAAGTAATTCGTTTCCGGGAAGTCCATTGCTATCCACATCGTAAATATGAAGTCTTACCGGATTTTCCGCTTTGAAATCACGACCTTTTATAAAGACTTTAGAAATTCTGTAAATTTTTATTTCATTTGGGATTTCAATAAAAGTTGTAATCTCCCCCCTGGTTACCGCCGAACCACCGGTTGAAGAAGTACCCATTTTTTCGCTGACAATACCGAAGACTTTCGCTTCAAATTTACCAACCACTACTTCGCTTAAGATAACTTCACCCCTTTTTAAAAAAAAGCTGTCTGATAAATTAATTTTTACCAAATTAATTGTATCCGTCTGATAGCCAACGGAGGAAATAATTAAAATGTCCGTCGAATGATCGCAATCAATTTCAAAATATCCTTTACTGTCGGCATCCACATAACACTTCGTGTTTAGCATATGTATGGTCGCATAAGCTATCGAAAATTTTGTTTCAAGGTCATATACCATACCTTTTATTTTTCTTTGCTGAGCATCTACTAAAGAAAAAACGAATCCTGCAAATAATGTTAAAAATAGCTTGTGCATATTTAGTATAATTATCAAAATAAAATACGGTTAGCAATCTCATAAAAGTTAAAATGAACCATTACAAATATAGTTTGAGCATCCATACTAACGGGCCATTTTAAAAAAAGAAAATATAACCTTGACAACAAGTATTGTAACAAACACAGGCGCAGATTCCTATCCTTTATCTCACTTGTTTCTAATGCCGTAGTAGTTCCCTCAAAGCTAATTCCTGTTCTTCTTTGACGAGTGCATTGCTTTCGATATTTCTTTTAGCCGTTGTTATTGTGCCTTTATTGGTGCGTCCGAAAAAAAATCAGTTATCCCGGCACGCCGCTGTTGTGTCTTCAACATCTGAAAAGTTGTCCAACAAGGAAGATGTTGATTACGCCATCGTTGGTAGCCCTCTCTTTTGTACTTAAAACTTTGCCATTTCAAAAACGCCGCTGTTGGTCTATTTGACCAACAATGGCTTTCGGCATAATTTGGAATTTAAAGCCATCGCATCTAAAGCGAAGCCAGTGAAACAACGGTAACGACTCCATCAAAAAAACTAGTCAATTTCAATGAACTTCTTTTATTTTATATTTTCAACACCAACAACGTCAAAATTCGCTGGATCGGGCGAAGATGTTGTTGCGAAGTAGATTCAACAGTAATAAAAGCAGAAAAATAAAGTAAGCAATTGCTTTATCTTTATATCCTAAATTAAATATTATGGGCCTGGTATATGCAGAAATAGAATTGATAAACAGCGAAGACATCGTTTTAGCTAGGCGTTTTATAATTGGTGAGGATGAAATAAAAAGAATAAAAATCAATATGTTGGTAGATACAGGAAGCGTGTACATGTGTATCAATGAAACCATACAAGCCCAGTTGCAACTACCGGTTATTGAAAAGAGAAAAGGACAATTGGCAAATGGGAATATTGTTGAATATGATGTTGTTGGTCCAATAGAAGTTAAATTTAAAAACCGCAGATGTTCCGTGGATGCGATGGTTTTACCTGGAGACAATGAACCATTACTAGGTGCTATCCCTTTGGAAGATATGGATGTATTGATACATCCTTATAAACAGGAATTAATTGTAAATCCTGACCATCCTTATTTTGCGCAGATGAAATTAAAATAGTTCATCCCAGGCAACTTCCAATTGTTTTGCAACTTCAAAATAAAAAGATTTAGTCTATCCAATATCTTGTAGCTCCGTATTAAGCAAGTTCACTGACCACAACACACAAAGCTCCAAAGGAGAGGTTGCTGCAAAGTATGCCCGGGTATTTTCTTTAATAATTGCAGCCTACAGCGCCTTTTGATTTGCTTCAATTTTCGACACTGTCAGCACGTCCTGCCCTGTAGCATCGCCCAACTCCTGCAATTTGCCAAAGGCGGCTGCAGAAGCATAGTTCAGCAATTCCTGTGGGGTGTGCCTGTTGTACATTCCGTATATCAAACCTGCCATAAAACAATCCCCGCTACCCGATCGGTCGGCTACGCCCTTACAGGTAAATTCGCCTGAATTAAATGCTTCGGCGGCCGTGTACAAACAGGTATAATATAAAATATGGTTGGCATCGCCATCAAAGCGAAAGGTATTGGCCACTGTCTGGCATTTGGGAAAACGCTTCATGATTTCGATGGACGTTTCTGCTGCATGATCGGTGTAGGCATGCCGGCTTCGGTTATCGTGAATGTGTTCATTTACCGGCGTGCCGAGTAAAGTATTGGCACTCCAGATATTGCCCATCACCAGGTCGCAATGTTCTACCAGGGCAGGCATTATTTCGATGGGCTTTTTTCCATATTTCCATAACCGGGAACGGTAGTTTAAATCAACCGATATTTTAATATTTTTTTTGGACGCAGCTTCCACCGCTTCCAGGCAAACATCGGCCACATTTTTATTCAATGCCGGACTGATGGCCGAAAAGTTAAACCAGCTTACATCCGCCAGCACACGGTCCCAATCAATCATGCCTCTTTTTAATTCGCTAAACGCAGAGTGGTCACGATCATATACCATATTGCCTTTCAAATCGGCACCTCTTTCAAGATAATAAACACCGATACGGTTACCCGAAAATAAAACCGACGAAGTATAAATACCTTTGTATTCAAGGTAATCGAGCATGTGGCGACTCATAAAATTGTCGGGTAATACCGTACAGTATTTTACGGGAACTTCCCAGCCAGCCAATGCGGTTGCTACATTGGCTTCGGCACCTCCAACATATAAAAGCATGGGTTGCTTTTCAACTACATCATTGTGTGATGCAGGCGAAATACGGAGCAGTAATTCTCCAAAACACAATACTTTTGATTTTACCATCCAAAATAGTTTTTGGCATTATTAAAACAAATGTCTTCAATAATTTTACCCACCCATTCCTTGTTATCCGGTAGCTCTCCATTCTCCATTTCTTCGCCAAACAAATTGCAGAGGATTCGCCTGAAATACTCGTGCCGTGGGTAACTCATAAAACTGCGGCTATCCGTTAACATGCCTACAAATTTGCTAAGCAGTCCCATATTGCTCAAAGCATTGATCTGTTTGGTCATCCCATCTTTCTGGTCCATGAACCACCAGCCCGAACCAAACTGTATTTTACCAGCCACACTACCATCATTGAAATTGCCGGTCATGGTTGCAATCAGTTCGTTATCGGCAGGATTTAAATTATACAAAATTGTTTTTGCCAGTTGATTGGTGGTGTCGAGTTTATCTAAGAATTTAGACAGTTGTTTACCCTGCGAAAAATCGCCGATAGAATCCCAACCAGTATCTGCACCCAGTGTTTTCAACGCACGTGTATTGTTGTTTCTCAGCGCTCCCAAATGGTATTGTTGCACCCAGTTCTTTTCATGATCCCACTGCGCAAATATCACCAGCATCGCCGATTTGAATTTGATATTTTCCGGCTGCGAAATAGATTCACTGGCGGTTAATTTTCTAAAAATATTTTTGATCTCGGCTTCATTGTAATCGGCCGCATAAATTTGTTCCAGTCCATGATCGCTCACGCAGCAGCCCATCTCAGCAAAAAAATCGTGGCGGCTTTTCAGTGCCTGCAGATAATCATCGAAAGAAGCAATCAAAATATTGGACACTTCCTGTAGCTTGTTTACATACGCATTGAAGACGGCCACATCATCCACATTCATCGCTTTGTCCGGACGAAAAGCGGGCAGTACTTTTATCTCAAATCCATCGGCCTGGATCTTTTTATGAAACTCAAGCGAGTCAGTTGGATCATCGGTAGTACATAGTGCTTTCACATTCATTTTACGCAGCAAATTTTTTACGGAATACTTCGGCGTTTTTAATTTAGCCGAACACTCCTCATAAATTTCCTTTGAAGTCTCAGGCGAAAGAATTTTGTTGATATCGAAATAACGTTGTAGTTCGAGGTGCGTCCAATGAAACAATGGATTGCGTAAGGTAAACGGAACAGTGGCAGCCCAATGCTCAAATTTTTCGTAGTCGGTTGCATCTCCTGTGATGTATTTTTCAGGCACGCCATTGGCACGCATCGCACGCCATTTGTAATGGTCGCCGTATAACCAAGCCTGGGTAATATTTTCAAAATTAATATCGTTGGCAATTTGTTCTGGCGATAAGTGATTGTGATAATCAATGATGGGCATTGCCTTTGCATAGCCATGATAAAGATCTTGTGCTGTTTTGCTGTTTAATAAAAAGTTTTCGTCAATAAATTTTTTCATTGGAAGTTGTTTTATAAGAAGTAACCAAAAGAGCTTATTAGTGGGTTATTTTAGAAGGCATAAAATTAAACAATTATGGATGGTTTGAATGGTATTTTATCTGTTCTCTCAGATAGGTTGCAAGAACCAACAACACCTTGTAATCAGGATGAATTTTTAAAACTCGTTGCTTCCTTCTCATTGGTTAATTATTATTTTTTATCCTGAATCACTGCCATTGCACCCTGCTCCATCATTTGCAAAAGTTTTTCGGTAACTGCAACTGTAAACCCTGGAATCTGGCTAAGATCTGCTTCCCACAAAGACGCATCACTTAATACTGTTTTAACCAATGCTTCCGGTGCCAGATTTTGCCAATGGTTAAAGAAATAACCAGCCATTTCATCATTGATCGGGTATGCTTGTCCGTTCAGTTGACCGAAATAATTATTACCTTCTTTTTTAGTGACCTTCATAAACAATAGCCATGCGGCAAAACCAATGGATAGTCTTTCGGGTACAGCCTTGTACAATTCGGTATAGCGTTGCAATACCTGCACCACCCGCATTTTTAATTTTGAGGTATAGTTCAAGGTGATGCTGATCCACTGGTGTTCGATGCTTGGATTGCTGTAGCGGTCAATTACTTTCAGCGCAAATTCAGTGGCCACTTCTTCGGGAATCGGATAAGGAATTGCGTGGGCGATTTCTTCCAGCATCAGCTCTTTTATAAAGCCGGAAAGCACCGCATCATTCATCGCCTCTTTCACCGTTTTAAAACCTGCCAAAAATGCTACGCCACAACTGAGGGTATGCGTACCATTGAGCAGGCGTAATTTCAGTTCTTTAAACAACATGATATCATCAGTAATCACCACGCCCTCATCTGCAGCAGCAAATGACAGCACCGATTTCACCTGCTCATTCCCTTCAATCGCCCACAGGCTGTACACTTCACTCATGGTTTGCAGATCATCCCGATAGCCGAATTTTTTTTCCAGCGAAGCTTTGATTGCGGCATCCGGTTTACCCGGAACAATTCTGTCCACTAAAGAATTACAGAAATGATTGTTACCCTCCAGCCATTCAATAAAATGATCTTCCAGCCCGTTCAGGTGTGCCTGCTCCAGCACAATCGCTTCCAGTTTTTTACCGTTGTCTGAAATTAATTCGGTGGGTACAATCACCATTCCGGATTGAGGACTACCTGCAAATGCCTTGTAACGTTCATGCAGGAAGCCCAATAATTTACCGGGATAAGATAAAGGCGGATGGCGTCGGATATCATCATTCACCAACTCAATCCCTACCTCTGTTGTATTGGAGACAATGATGGTCAGTTCCGGATTGTGGGCGCATTTTAATACAGCATTCCAATCACTGGCGGCAGACAACACTCTGCTGATAGCGGATGAAATCACATTTTCTTCTACCGCCTCTCCGTTTACCAGGCCACGCATACAGAGCGTATAAAGACCATCTTGTTTATCAAAAGCCATCGCATCGCCACCATCCGTTGTTTTTACCACTACAACCCGGCCATTAAAAACCCCTTGTCGGTTTGCTTTATCGATAAAATAATCCGGTAGCCCACGTAGTAAAACGCCGGTTCCAAACTGCAATACTTTTTCGGGCAATAAAAACAGGTTTTCATCTGGAACTGACACCACACCCGGTTTTATACTCGGGAGATTAGATTTTGAAAGTAACATAGCCTTTTTTATTTTTTATTTTTTTAATTGATTGATGTTGTTTTATGCAGCTTAGATCCTGCAACGACGGAACAAAGATGCCCCTGGAATAAATGACCGTAAAACAAAATTTATATGCCGAACGAAAAGGGTCTGAAGATGGATGGTTTATTGTTGAGTCGTTTGTCTGCGAGGTGGCAATCATGGCTATCATTCAAAAAACAATCGTTTCATAGCAATCTCAATTCTTTACAGGCTCAAGTTAACCACTAATCATACAAGATGAACGCTATTGTGATTGCTTTATTTACGCAAACGTTTTCATTTGGGCAGTGCAATCGTTGTCGAATACAGTTAATAAATGGGGAATGGGTTTTGGTTTTGGGGGGATTGGGAGCAGTGTGTTTAAGTTTTAAAAAGTGGCTGGAGAAACTGGGGATTACTAATAGCTGTTATAAAGTAGGAATAATTCCGCCGAAATCGGTAAACGACATTTGAATGTTGCTGACTTTATTGAAGCAGATAAAGTTGTTTTCGGCAAAGGTGAAAAGTGAAACTGCTACAACGATTGCATCGATATTAGGACCCATGCTGTACTTACTATTGAGCCAAGTAAAGATTTGCACAAGTGATATCATATCTCCTAAGATAAAAGCATTAATACACAAATTCTTAACGTGGAATATAAGTTGTAAATTGTCAAAAATTTAGACAAATAAATGAGTAATGCATAACGAAGAACCTTTTGGGGTCCATCAATATTGGAAGTTTAAGAATAATCATTCTGTAGGACTGTTTACAGATATGAATTTGTATTATGATGCACTAGCCATTGCCAAAAATAAAGGATTTATAAATGTATATATTTTAGAAAAAAATTTACTTGAAAGAGTAATTGGATTAAAGTATATCGAAACTTTTAAGAAAAGAGCATTTCAGGATCTGATTCGTGAATTAAATAGATTTAAGCTTATTTATAAGGACGAGAATGATTTCTATTTAACTGAAAGTGGAATTAAATTACTAAAAATTTATGAAAAATCTAAAGAGAAATATTTCGATTTTTTATTAGATAAAATGAATTCTGAAAATGGCATACCAGGTTGGTTCATAAATAGATTGTGGACTATTAATCCTGGCGGGCAGGGGCAAGTTGTTGTTCCCTCTCCGATTAAATCATGGAAACCTGGAAAACAAAAATGGCAAGATAATCAATGGAATAAGGAATTGGCTATTGTATCAGAAGAAACGCATATTCAAATAAACAGACGTCTACCAAATTCTTTTCCCATGAACATTGAAACCTGGATTTCTGAAGTGAAAAAAGAATATGAAAGACTTGGGAAAAGAAAACAGAGAAGAGTTGCTAAAAAAGATAAAGAAGACGAAGATAAAAAAATGGAATTTTTTGCCCCAAGAGGAAGGTTAACATTTGCGATGAAAAATGTAGCCGTAAAATTCCTATTTTCCAACAAATACATTGCTAACGAAACAAATGACTTCATTGCAAACAAAAAGAGTGATGATCCAATAAATAGCAGAACTTTTATGGTTTGGTGTCCGAGACTCGAAACCTTTGAGCTTTTGTATTATTCGGATTATTTTGAAGAAATCCCCGGGCGTTTAATTTTCCCATGTTCTGTTTTTGGAACTAATAAAGATTTAGCCAATTTCAGCTTAGTTCATACCATTGCAGCTCCGAGCAAAGAGCTATTATTTCGCCATAAACCTAAATGGGTGCAATACAAAGAAGAATTTATCGAAACATTAAACGAATGTTATCAAATTATCTATAATAAAGAAGGGATTATCTACGTCTCGTTACAACAAGTACGTGATGAAGTTTGTCGTCTATTACGAATTAGTGCTTTAACTTTTGAAATATTTTTAGAAACTGCTTTTCGTGAATCTGTACAAAGGAAAATTGAATTTTCAATTGCTTTGGAAACAGACATCAGGGAAGATCAAAGATCTGGTTTTCAAATCCAACGCAGGCCTGTATTTATCAATAATGTTCCAAATTCATTAATCGCCATAAAACAATTTATATAATGAGTACTTTATTTAGAAAACCAGTTCCTATAGAAGAAAAAAAGAACAAATATGATACTTTAGAATTCAAGCACAATCCATTTCCTGTAGATCCTGCTGTAAAACCATATAGCAAGGATGAAAGAGAAAACGGTTCGATATACATGACTGATTTACGAGAGGAAGAAATCCAGCAATTTAATGACATAGTTTTAAATAGTGATTCGAAGATTAATTTACTTATGGATTATGCTGCATATAGAGGTAGAGGAATAGGTAAGACGGCTTTTTTAAACTATTTGCGCAAAGAGATTAACAAGGACTTAGGAGATACTTTTACTAAAGGGCAACAAGTTCTTTATGCCATTTACGTAAATCCCGGGGGTGAAAAAAAAGAGAGGAAATTTTCACATTTAAGCCGTATCATTTACCAATCAATAATGAACGACAAACTTTTATTAATTACGTTTTGCAGACTTAGAGCGAACTCAGGATTAATCCCAAATGAAATATTACAAGGTGTTACGTACGATAATTTATCTGAAACGTTAGGCAATGATTCATGGTTGATTCAAAATAATATTGATTTGCAGAAAGTAGATCATCAAGTGGAAACAATATTAAATGAACATGGTGTAACATTTTTTAAAAGTGTAGAACCTAATTTATTCGAGCATAGTTTTATAAATTTTAAAAAGGTTTTTTCTGTTGAAAATACAGAATTATACTGGAAGAACTATGGAGTAGATTTTGTTTTTAGTGAATTAGTTCGATTATTTAAAGCTGCAGATTTTTCGAATATTATTCTATTGTTTGACGAAGCTGAAAAAATAATAATTTCCCAGAACTTTGGTGAGAGAAGAGAATTCTGTGATAATTTAAGGTACTATTTTATCGATGGAAGCAATGAAAATGCGACTAGTCATTTCTATAAATTAATAATGACAATCCACCCAAATAGCCAAGAGCTTTTGTTAACTCATTGGAATGCCGCCGGCCTTGATCGTTTTTCTGTACTTGGAGGAGAAGGTGCAAATGCAAATACGATTTTCTTTAGACCCTTAAAAGATAAGAAGCTTGCAGTATTATTGGCAAAAGAATATTTAACAAGAGCGAGAACAAATATTTCAAATGTCAGTGATGAATTATTTCCTTTTGAGGAAGAGGCTTTGGAAAAAGCTATCGAAATATGTGATGGAATACCAGGGAAATTTCTAAAGCTATTATACAATGCAATTGAACAATCCCTATCTGAAAATTGGGATAAAATCACTGCCAATCGTATAGAAAATATTTGGAAAAAAATTATAGAGGCAGACCCAAAGCCAACAACCGCCAAGAGCGAAATGCTTCAAACTAAAACAAACTTAAAATGAGTATGAATTGTAGATATTTCCCCCGGCACGAATTAGATAGACTTTTTAATCGGAATATATTATCTGATGACATTGAAAACGAATATGTTGTAGGAGTATCAGAAGTTTGTGACTTTTCTTCAATTGTTGAAAGTAAAAAAATTGAAGGTATTCATGAAAACACATTAAAGGCGTCTTACGCCAATGTGAAAAATAAAGTTGACCAAGGGAACATTTGGATTTTGGAATTGACGTCTGATAATCTATCAAGGCTATTATTAGAAGACGATTTTTATGAAACCTATTGCGATAAAAAAGGAAACCCTTATACCCTAGTCCAAAGAATTTCTTTACACTTTGATAGTTCCTATTCTTACTGGACTGAAAACGTTTACGCCGAAGCTTTTGATTTATGATTGAATGTATAGTAGATACTCATATTTTGGCTGAAATATTGATTCAATATTCTGCAATCAAACCAAATTCCAGCCTAACTGAAACGGAGTTTTTGACTCCAAAAATATTGTCTAAAATTAATCCCTGTATAGAATCTGATGGTTTTAATGGAGTTGTTGTTGCATCTACATTTGCCTTTATTGAAATTCTAAATCAGTTTCAAAAAGTAAGTAAAGGATTGTTTGAACTCCCGAAACTGATTGGATTACTAAATCAGCCCCCTAGCTGGTTTATTGTTGAACCTTACAATATCGAAACCGTCTATCATTTGATCTCAGTTCCAAAATATAATTTAAAGCGAGAAAGGGTAGAGTTAGCAGATGCAATTCATGTTGCTACTGCGATTCAACGAGGCCCTAATACCTTTCTGGCAACTCATGATGGAATTCTCAGTAGGTTAAATTATCAAAATTTGGAAATAACTCATTTGAAATAAGTCTCGCATTCTATAAAATCTAACACAGAAAAGATTTTAAGTTAACGAGCGAAGTTTTTCTGTGCCCCCGACAATAGGTTAAAACATAAGTTCCTCCGTGGGCGGTGTCCTCACCGAAAACTACTTGCGTTAGAATACTTCCCGAAAATATGTAAACAACCTAAACTCACTTACTTTCATTGTGTATTAAATTCGTTGAAAGCTATTTAAAAAAAAGGTAGCGTTTTCTTATAGTTTCTAGTGTTCACTCTTTTCGTAATAGTGGTCGGTGAACACCGATCACGGGATAGAATATTTTGTCATGAATCATAATAAGAAATAATTTTTTAAATAGGTTTCAATCCTAACTCCCGCAAAAATTCATTGTGCCTATCCGTATTCACTTGTATACTTTCATTGATTGAAGTCAGTTTTGTATTCACCGCTGTTAAATCAATTTGTACCTCGTCCAATGATGTGCTAACGTATCTTGAGATATTTAGATTGTAGCCGTTCTTTTCAATTTCGTCCATTGAAACTTTGCGGGAATAACGCTCTGTATCATTGCGGAATTGGTAGGTGTTTACAATTTTTTGAATGTCGTTCGGTTCTCCGTCTACGCCTTCTCTGAGTGTGTTTTGTCGTTTACCTTTTGCGTAATGCTCGCTGGCATTGATAAACAAAACATCGTCGTGCTTTTTACATTTTTTCAACACCAAAATACAAACCGGGATACCAGTTGAGTAGAACAGGTTGGAAGGCAAACCAATAACGGTGTCGATGTGATTGTCTTTTAATAATTTGGTGCGGATTCTTTCTTCTGCACCGCCACGAAATAAAACGCCGTGTGGTAAGATGATGGCCATTGTTCCTTCTCTGCCTAAGAAATGGAAACCGTGTAATAAAAAAGCAAAGTCGGCTGCCGATTTGGGGGCTAAACCATAGCTTTTAAACCGAAAGTCTTCAGCCATTGTATCATTGGGTTCCCATCGTAAACTAAAAGGTGGATTGCACACCACCGCATCAAATGTTATCTTTTTTGCCGGGTTCATTTCATTAAATAAATGCCATTGATTGAGCAAGGTATCACCGTGAAAAATCTCAAACTCGGTGTCTTTCATGCCGTGCAAGAGCATGTTCATTCGGGCAAGGTTGTAGGTAGTTATGTTTTTTTCCTGACCGTAGATTTTGCCAATATTACCACCATTACTTTTTATCCGGGTTCTTACATTTAATAACAATGATCCGGAACCAGAGGTAATATCCAACACTTTCTCCAATTTGTTTTTTAGCCCGGTGGTTGGGTCCTGACTGTCTAAAGTAACAATCATAGAAAGGATGGTGGAGATTTGTTGCGGCGTATAAAACTCGCCTGCTTTTTTACCCGAACCTGCTGCAAATTCTCCAATCAAATATTCATACGCATCACCCAATGTATCAGAGTCGGCAGAAAAATCTGCTATGCCCTCTGCAATTTTTTGAATGATGCTGCAGAGCTTTTTATTTCGTTCATCAGATGTTTTCCCGAGTTTTTCAGAATTCAAATTGATTTCTGAAAACAACCCCTGGAAAGCACTTTCAAAAGATTCGTTTTCAATATATCGGAAACCCGCCTCCAGGGTTACCAGCAATTCTTTATTCTGTGTTCTTGCCAGTTCTGTTATGTTGCTCCACAGGTGATTTGGCTCAATTACATAATGCACTTTTCTACGCATTTGTTTTTCAAAGTCGCCTACTTCCGTTGGGTTTTCCTGATACCAAATCTCCAAAGCTGTATTCACTTTGAGTTTAGACAGTACGTCTTCCGCAATAATATCCGGGTAATCTTTCCCTAATTCCTTTTTTGCAGACTCTTCGTAGTTGTAAGATAAATACCGAAGAAAGAGAAAGGAAAGCATATAATCACGAAAATCATCTGCATTCATTGCTCCACGTAAGTCATCTGCTATGTTCCAAAGGGTTTTACCGAGTTGTTGTTGATCTTTATTGGTCACTTTATTTGATTTTCTTTGGCAATATTAATTGCCTTTTGCAGTTTTTCGCTCAAAATCTTTTTGTCAGGTAGTTGTGTGTAATACTGCGCTACTTTTACGTTGCTATCTTCCAGCATTAAATATTCGATGTGTTCTGTATTGCCCTCACTGCAAAGAATCAATCCTATTGGTGATTCTTCGCCTTCTTTGTGTTCGTTTTTATTTAAATAGCGCAAATAAAGCAACATCTGCCCCTCGTATTCAGGCTTAAATTTTCCAAGTTTCAGGTCAATCACTATTAATCGCCTCAAACCCCGATGAAAAAACAGCAGGTCAATTCTATAATCAACGGCATCAACCGTAATGCGTTTTTGCCGATCTAAAAAGGCAAAGTCGTTGCCCATTTCTTTAATGAAAAATTGAAGATTCAGCAAAATCGCATCTTCCAAATCTTTTTCTGAATAGGTGTCGGCAAGCCCAAGCACATCCAGAAAATAACTACTTCTAAATACTGCGTCCGGCGTTAAAGAATGGGTGGCTTTTATTTGTTGCAGTTCCTGCTTAATCAGTTCTTCCGGTTTACGGCTCAATGCGGTTCTTTCAAAAAGCATAGAGTCAATTTTCTGGTCGAGCGTTCGGGTATCCCAATGTTCAATGCGAGCCATTTCTATGTAAAAGGTTCGTTTAAGCTCATCTTCGATGCTCATCAGCGAACGTAAGTGCGTCCACGTCAATTGTGTACGCACTGCGTATACAATTTCATCTTCAGTAAAAGTGTACGCACTGCGTACACAATGTTGAAGCTTATAAAAACTCCAGCCCTTGCCGTAGCGTTCGGTTAGTTTGATCGCAAGTTTTTTTATGATCTCTTTGCCATATTCTGCCCTGTTATTATAGAGTACATCTTCTTTAATGCGTTTGCCAATATGCCAATGCAACAAACAAACTTCGGCATTTACCGTAGTTGCCAAGCGACTACGGGTACCATCTATTATTTGGCAAACATCACTGTATAACAGCGGTGTGTACTTTTCTATTTCATTCATATTTTTATCAATTACGAATTAGAAATTACGGTTTTATCAATTACTAATTAAAAATTACGAATTACGGGCTTTTAATGTGATTTGAATTTTTCCAATGATTTTACAAATTTCTTCTGCATCTGCCAATAAACTATTTGCTTGCTCTTGTGAAAGATAATTAGTGGCTTGCAATAGTTTCAACCAATACATTGACGCTCTTGCTTCTTTATAGGCAATACTTATTTTCGAAAGAAAATCTTTGTCTGACTGACCTCCAATAGATTCTTCAACATTTGCACCAACAGAAGTACCGCTTCGCAAAAGTTGTTTGGAAAGCACAAATTCTTTTTTCTCAGCAATTAAGTACTTATACAAATTCACAATTCTAATTGCAAAGGCAAATGATTTTTGTTGAACTATATTATCGGTCTTCATTTCGTAATTTTTAATTCGTAATTCGTAATTTATCTAATTCTCTTTAGTTTAAATAATTTTTTGCAATAGAAATAGCTGATTTTCTAATGCTACCTTTTGGTGCATTCTTCCAGGTGGTTAAGCCTATGTTTGGTTTAGTGCTATTGACTCTATTGTACACTATTTCGGCAGCGGTATTTCCGGTAATAGAAAAATGCAGTTGGTTTTGTACGGTGGCAAAAAACTGTTTGGTTACTTCGTTATCGACAGTGTAGTCTGCACTGCACTGTGCATATATATCTGTAATTTTTTGATAGAATCTTCTTTCACCAGATCGTATGTCTCTAATGCGTTCTAATTGCTCTTCAAAATAATCTTTCCCAAAAATTTGATTGGGATTTTTTAGCCGGTCATCATTCATGGCAAAGCCTTTAATGATGTTTTCTTTTAGAATTTGAGTTGCCCAAATTCTAAAAGCGGTTGCCTGGCTACTATTTACCCTATACCCAACAGAAATAATGGCATCAAGATTGTAAAATTTAGTTTTTGTGTTTTGTGTTTTGTTTGCCAAAGCACCATGCAAAGTGGTATGTTCCAAAATGGAACTAACCACTTTGTCTTTTAACTCACCAGATTCAAAAATATTTTTAAGATGCTTTGTGATAGCAGGGCGTTGAACTCCAAACAACTCAGCTATTTTTTCCTGGTTAAGCCAAATGGTTTCGTTTTGTAAAAGCACTTCTACATTTATACAGCCATTGGGTGTATTGTATAATAATATTTCTGTTTGATTTTTTTCCATAAACGTAATTCGTAATTTTTAATTCGTAATTGACTTTGGAAAAAACCCCTGCATCAAACCCTTTTTGTGCAACTTCAATTGCTCAATTTTTTCTGCTTCGGCTGTGATTAATTCATCAAGTGAAAAGAGGCAAGATGCGATTTTTTGTTGTTCTCTGGGTTTAGGTTGAAAGAATTTATATTTAAATAAATCTTCTAAAGCAATTGAGCCTTGATTAGCATTTCCTCTAATAATAGATTCAATAAAAGCTACATACTCGATTTTCTTGAATAATTTGTTCAAAAATCCT
>Ga0105049_10005025_pt1 | contig 15441 bp, 16 predicted proteins | sample MAT06_FD_78087 | JGI IMG/M metagenome (GOLD analysis project Ga0105049, IMG submission 78087) | Freshwater microbial communities from Lake Fryxell liftoff mats and glacier meltwater in Antarctica - MAT-06 | ecosystem: Environmental > Aquatic > Freshwater > Ice > Liftoff microbial mat | place... | reverse complement strand
CTTATTGAGTCAATCCTAGACCAAAAGCACGCGCAACATTCGAACGGCAGCGCGGACGCCTCATCTCGCGAGCATGCGGGCTGAAAACTCGGTCAAATGTGGCTTTTTCTACAGCCTCAACGACACTCGGTTCTGCTGCACGGCGACCGCACGATCGTTCTCCAGCTCACGATACTCGGGTCGCCGTGGCAGCAGCAACCCTTATCAGGCGGCGTCGCGAGTGGCATTCGCTTCAGGCACCCGGACGGCAAGAGCTACCGCGAGGACCACACCGACGCTGACCGTTAGCGCCCAAGAGGTCCAATCGAGCATGAGCCAGCGCATTGCCCGGACCCGGAGTGCCTCGTCAACCGCATCGCTGAACCCGACCCCAACGACTGCCTCTTGTGCCGGGCTCATCACGAATACCGTGAAGAGGCCGGCGACGATAAACAGCGCCACGGCGCCCAGGAGAAGGCGACGCCTCGGTGTCCGCCAGTTGCCCACTAGCGCGATGAGGAGGAGCGCAAGCGTCACCGTCGGCATCAGTTCCCAGAACGGGCCGCTGTCGTAACCGTACTCGCCGGCGTACATGGCCAGTGACCGGGGCGGCGCCTTCGTAACCGTGCCCACGACGACGGCGATAGCGAAGAGTTGAGCGCCGGCCTGGAGGAGGGCGCAGACGACGGCGGGAATCAGCGAAAGGGTTGGAAGGGTCAGGGCTTTCAAAGTCGGGTATGCGAGGAGTGGCGCCAAAGTCAGGAAAGCTGCCAAACAACAATTAGATCGACCAGAACATAATCCCGCCCTCTCACTCTACCTCCGCGATCTCCTGCAGCGCGAGTGGTCTGTCGCGTGAGATACACCGTAACGCCAACCCGCGTTCTGCCGCAGTGCACACCGAAAACCCAGGATCCACAACGAGTTGGCCGCGCACAGATCCTTCTCGCGTGCCTCGCCGCACAACCGCGTTGGCGGGAGAAGAGCAACAGAAGGCCCGTAAGTTCACGAGACGCGGCCAAGAGGCATCCCCTCCTCCGCCACTGAGTCCGTGAAGTTGTCTCGGTGGAATGAGTTGGTTGACCGTCAATCGCTCCGGGGCTTCCGGCGGTGCAGACGGAGAAGTGCGCTCCAGAGCGATCCACCTACGACCGATCTGGCGGCGAACCACACGCGTCGTCCCGAGGCAGGCACGTCTCTCCGTCATGGACGCCGGCGGCCCATCCACGAGATGGCAAGTCACCGCGAACCGCGACGCGCGTGCTGGATCAACACGAAAAGGCCCCGATCGGCACACCGCCAGATTGGGGCTGAATCGTTGAGTTGCAGTGCGCGCAGGAGACAAAACGCCATCCTGCGCGCAACGACTTCGAGGTCAAAAACTTCCAACTCGAGGAGTTCGAGCCATAGCAGGAGCGGGACTCGAACCCGCGACCCCGGCATTATGAGTGCCGTGCTCTAACCAGCTGAGCTATCCTGCCAACTAAGCCATAGAAGATACTCCGCTCTGGCCCTCAGAGGCAACCGTACTTAGCCTACACGCGTGACCACCGCTGCCGTTCCGGTGTATGCCAACAACTGTCCACCGACGACCAAACTTCCCAGGACTCCGGATGCTCTCTCCACTCGTTCGCTCGCGCCCTGCGACCACGGCGCTGATGCTCGCTGTCGCAGCCCTCACCCTTGCCGGATGTTCACTCGGCGACAGCGGCTCGCTCCCGCCGTTCACCGATCCCGCCACGCAGGTCTACGACGCGTCGACCAATGTGACGATTGCCGCCATGACCCGCACCACGCCGCAGGTCTTCACACAGGATGTGACGACGGGCACTGGCCGGACGGTCGCCACGGGTGACAGCATTTCCGTCTACTACACGGGCAAGCTTTCCACCGGCTTCCAGTTCGATGCGCGGACGCGCCCGAGCGTCGTGTTTTCAACCGTACTCGACTCCACCCGCCTGATCTCTGGATGGGTGATCGGCCTGGCCGGCATGAAGGTGGGGGGCATTCGTCGCGTCGTGATCGGACCGGAGAACGGCTATCAGTTTCGCGCCGTGACCGGTCAGCCGGGCGGCCCGGTCATCATTCCGCCGAACAGCGTGCTGGTGTTTGAAGTCGAGGCGACGGCGGCGTTCGCACGGCCGTAACACCCGCCGCATTGTCGCTGGAAGCACAAACGGTCTGCCATCGAAATGGCAGACCGTTTGTGTATGGCGGGGGCGGGATTTGAACCCGCGACCTTCGGGTTATGAGCCCGACGAGCTACCAGGCTGCTCCACCCCGCGATAGAACACAAGGATAGCCGACTTTGGCCGGGTGTCAACTCATACTATTCTGTGAGGAGGCGACGATCGGCCGAGGCGAAAGGCGGCCAGAGTGGCGAAAACGCATCGCGAATGCAGCAAAAACTGTTGGATCCGTGCACCACCCATGAAAGCTGACACTCCCGGAAAAGAAACATGAATTTTCGTAAGTTACTGCCTGACAACGATATACAAACCATCAGTCCGCCTGATTGGTCAATGATGGGTTCGGTACCTTTATTGCTGAGTCTGTTCCCATGACTCAGCACACGACCGAACCCAACTTTAAGGTGTCACCATGATTCGACAGACGATTGCCGCCGCGATTGTCATCGCAGCGTCGAGCGTGTCAGCAGGTTTGCTTTCTGCGCAGCTCGTTTCCACCGGTTTGCCGTGCAGCGCGTCTGGCGCGCTCACCTTTATGGGAGCGACCTCGTGTCTCGGAGCCTTTGACGGCAACAACAAGGGCAACGCGGATTTGAATGCGCTCGTGGCGTCCAAGATTCTTGAATTTGGCGCTGGCGCGATGGAGTTCCGCGGTTCGTCCGACGATGCCGGCAATTTCGGCCCCTTCACTGGCAACCCCAATACCTTGAGGTTCGGCACGCTCACCTTCGACGACCGCGTCGTCGGTCCGTTCGTTCTGGCAATCAAGGCAAGCAACGAGTTCAGTCTGTACTATTTCCTGAACACCGGGGCCGGTGTCCCTTCCGTGCCGTTTACGACCGTCGGCGTTAAGGCTGGTGGCGCAGAGCTGTCCCACGCCTCGCTGTACGTTGGTCGCTTGAACGTCGTCCCCGAGCCGTCAACCTATGCGCTCATGGCAACGGGTCTGGCTGGCATCGTGGGCATCGCCCGCCGCCGTCGTCAGGCGTAAGCAGCAGTCCCCATCTGAAAAGGCCTCGGCTTCGGTCGGGGCGCTTTTTCATTCGCGACAGCGCGCGCGTTGGTGCCGCATGACGTGATTACCAGCCACAAACGCAGCGCGGCGTCCCGAGTCCGGGGACGCCGCGCTGCAACGCTTTCGCCACACGGGCCGGGTTCAGGGTGACGGTACCCGCGCCGCACTGTCTGGCGACACGGCGCCGGAATCAGGTCGAAGAATGTGGTAAATCAACTCCTTGTCACCCTTCACCATCCCGAACTCCTCGCGCGCAATCCGCTCCTGCGCCGCCGGGTTGCTCATCACATCACGCTTCTGCAGGCTCAAGGAATCGACGACGCCCTTGAGTGAGTCGATCGCCGCGTTGGTCTCGGTGAGGCGCGCACGCACAGCGACCAGATCGCTGGTCCCGTACTCCCCCGCCTCAACCGCAAACAACGCGACAAAGGTTCCGAACGTGAGCTTGGCGGCGAATACCAGCGGCCGACGCTTGCGCGGAGGATCAGCTTCAGTGGTTTGCGGGCGCGCCATTCAGCGCACCTTCACGCCAAGAATCCCACTCACCGTCACAGCCCGTAGACGCCACCGCCGGGATAGTCCGCCGCGTCGCCCAACGCCTCTTCGATGCGCAGCAGTTGATTGTACTTCGCGACACGATCGGTGCGGCTCGCGGATCCCGTCTTGATCTGCCCCGCACCCGTTCCGACGGCGAGATCGGCGATGAACGTGTCCTCCGTCTCTCCGCTCCGGTGCGACACGATGCTGGCGTACCCGGCACTGCGCGCCAGTTCCATTGCCATCATCGTCTCGGTCAGCGTTCCGATCTGATTGACCTTGATCAGAATCGCATTCGCCACATCATTCTCGATGCCCTTGGCGAGAATCTCGGAGTTGGTGCAGAACAGATCGTCGCCAACGAGTTGCACCCTGGTACCCAATTGCGCCGTAAGCGCCGTCCAGCCGGCCCAGTCGTTCTCGGCCAGTCCGTCCTCGATGCTCACGATGGGGTACGTCTCCATCCATCGCGCGTACATGTCGATCATGCCCTGCGCTTCCATCGTCCCGGCCTTGCTCTTCCTGAACTCGTACTTGCCGTCCCTGAACAGCTCACTGGCGGCGCAATCGAGCGCGATCGCAACTTCGGTTCCAGGAGCAAAGCCGGCCGATTCAATCGCCTCGATGACGAGCTTCAACGCATCTTCATCAGTCTTCAGATCGGGCGCAAAGCCGCCTTCATCACCCACGCCCGTCGCCAGCCCGCGCTTCATCAGCACCTTCTTCAACGCATGAAACACCTCGGCGCCCATGCGCAGCGCATCGCTGAAGGTTTCAGCACCGATCGGGACGATCATGTACTCCTGAAAGTCCACGGTATTGGTGGCGTGTGCTCCGCCGTTCAGGATGTTCATCATCGGCACCGGCATGGTACGCGCCATTGGGCCGCCGAGGTAACGCCAGAGCGGCATCTCGACATCTTCGGCCGCAGCGCGCGCCGTTGCCAGCGACACGGCGAGGATTGCGTTGGCACCGAGCTTCGCCTTGTTCGGCGTACCGTCCAGCTCCAGCATCGCATTGTCCACACCCATCTGATCCTGCGCCGACATCCCGGACAACGCCGGTGCAATCTCCTCCTCGATCGCCTTGACGGCGTTCAGGACACCCCTGCCGAGGTAGCGCGACTTGTCGCCATCGCGCAACTCGACCGCCTCGCGTTCCCCGGTGGAGGCGCCGCTGGGAACCGCAGCGCGACCAACGATACCGCTGTCCAGAGTGACGTCCGCTTCGACGGTGGGATTGCCGCGGCTGTCCAGAATCTGGCGCGCCGTGATATCTACGATGGTCGACATATGTCGTGAGTGTGAAAAGAGTCGGTTGATTTGCTGCAGACGTGCAAACTACTGCATGACGGCACCGGGTTCCGGTGTCGCGACCTGCGGGAACGGCGCATCGTCAGTGCCAAGCGCGTGACGTCGGTCGCTTTCGATGCCGTATAACGACAGCAGCGCATCGGCCATGCTGGTCCACACCTGCGCAACCAGACGTTCCCGATCGGCGAACTGCAATCCGGCGGTCGGAATCGGTTCCAGAAAGTGGATGTTCACCACGCCTGCCGACACCAGATACTGTCCGCGCGGCATGACCTCACGCGTACCCATGATGACCACCGGAATGATCGGCACGCCGGCTGCCATCGCCAGCACGAACGAGCCTTTCTTGAAGGGTCGCAGCGCGTAGTCGTCTCCGCGAGTCCCTTCAGCGAAGACCACCACCGACGCCCCTTCGTTGATGCGCCTGGCGGCCAGCTCGTACATCTGCGCCGCCGACTTGCGATTCGTACGCTCCACGAAGATCGTGCCCACCGCCTCGGCACCGCGGCCGAAGATCGGGATCTTTCGCAGCTCCGCCTTGGCGACGAAGCTCCACCGCGGCAACACGCTCGCCAACGTGAACACATCGTACCAGCTCACGTGGTTCGCGACGTACACACAGGCTTTGTGCTGCTCGATGTGTTCGGCGCCGTGCACACGCCGCCGTACGCCGCCGGCAAAGACCAGCGAACGCGCCCAGAATCCCTGTACCGCTTCATAGATGCTGCCATGGCGGATCGGGACCCCCAGATACGCCGCACAGACCACGATCGCCACCACGAGGATCGTGGAGACCACCAGCATGAGGGCGGCGAAGAGCGTCATCATTGATGCGAAAGGTGGTCGTAACCGGCGGGAGGGTCAACGCGCGTGGGCCCATCACGGACGATCACCCCTGCACACTCGGCCAGCGGAACGGCAACGACTCGACCAATAGGCGTCAGCGTGCCGATGCGGGCCGCCTTCGCCGCCGCCTCCATCGCCGCCGGTCCGGTGACGAGAAGCTCGTACTCCTCTCCACTGGCGAGAGCATCTCTGGCGTTGACACCTCCAAGGATCGGCACCGCTCCGAGCTGGAGCACAAGCTGCGTGTTCGATGCCGCCGCGATGTGACCAGCGTCAGCCACCAACCCATCCGACAGATCGATGGCGGCGGTGGCATCATTGGCCACACACCAGGCCCCCATCCCGAGCCGCGCGACGGGTCGCGCGAAGCGAGCGCGATGCGTGGCGCGGGGGGTGCGACCGTCGAGCCACGCCGCCAGCGCAGCACCGGGACCGCCGAGGCTGCCGGTGAGATACACCGTATCTCCCACCTGCGCGCCATCGCGCCGCAGCGGCCTATGTGCGGTGCCGAGGACGGTGATGCTGAGCGTGAGCACGGGGGCGCGCGTCGTGTCGCCGCCGATGATCGGCGCCTTCGCCGCGGCACAGGCGTCACCCACCCCACGCAGCACCTCATCCAACGCCGAATCCCACGCACTGGGAGCGCCCAGTGCGATCAGCACGCCGAGCGGTTCGGCACCCATCGCAGCCAGATCGGAGAGCGCCGCCATCGCCGCACGCCAGCCGACTTCTGTCGGCGTGAGCCATGGCCTGCGAAAGTGCACATCCTCGGTGGTGGTGTCGGTGCTGACGACGAGTCGCGTGCCGACCGGCACATCGAGAATCGCGGCGTCGTCTCCGATGCCGTGTGCACGGCTGCCCCACTGCTGTACCCATCGTGCTATGGCCGTGAACTCGCGGCCGGGGCCCAACGGCACCGGCGTCGGTGCTGGGTCGATCATTGGCATGGGACAGCGGGGAGTTCGAGCAGGAGTGGCGACTGAGAGACTCGGTCAACAACGAGTGCGGGCCACACATTAGCCACCTGCTGCAAGAGCGCCTCCATCGCGACACCGCGCCAGCCGCCGTGTTGCAGAACGGCGAACTCCGCCGCCGTGCCGTGAACCCACGCTGACGCCGCTCCTGCATCCAACGCCGTCATCCCCTGCCCCAACAACGCGCCCGCGATTCCAGCCAGCAGATCGCCGCTGCCGCCCATTGCAAGCGCCTGGTTCCCCGTCGCCGTGACGCAGGTCGTTCCATCGGGAGCCGCGATGATGGTTGGAACACCCTTCAACAACACGGTGGCATGCAGCTGGGCGGCCAGCAGGCGGGGCGCCTCGAATCGATCGTGCGGCGAGCTGTGCGTGGCAAAGAGCCGGTTGAACTCACCGATGTGCGGGGTGAGGAGCGCCGGTCGGCCCCCCAGCGCATTGCGCAGCGCATCCAGCGGCCGCGATTCCATGCCGTCGCCCACGTCGGTCTCGGCGATGGACGACTCATCGCGCCACTGAAACGCCGTCAGCGCTCCGGCATCGAGCACCACCGGCCCACGGAATCGTCGCAACAGCTCGAGGGTCTGGTTCCGCACCCGTGGATCGTGGCCGTCCAGACCGGGGCCGATCACGAGAACATCAGGCCACTCGACGTCGAGGGCAGACCAATCGGCATCACCCAGTGTCTGCACCGTGGCGAATGGCGCGCCGATCTGCAGTGCGAGTGCAGAGTCGCTATGCACATGTGCCCGCACCATGCCGGCCCCGGCCAGATGCGCGCCACGTGCGGCGAGTGTGACGGCGCCAGCCATTCCAACATCACCGCCGACGATCGCGACGCGGCCACGCGTTCCCTTGTACGACTGCGGCGAGATGCGCGGCACCCGCTGCGAAACGTCGGCGCGATCAACGAGGTACGTCTGATCTGCACCGGTGTGCAGCAGGCCGATATCGAGCACGTGCAGTTCGCCCACGACGTCGCGTTTGAGCAGCTGTCCGCGTTTGATGCTCCCGAAGGTCAGCGTGTGGTGCGCGGCCAGCGCGCCGTGATCGTCGCCAGTCGTTGCATCAAGCCCGGACGGGATGTCGATCGCCACCACCGTACACATATGATCGAGCTGCCCGCGCATCGCACGCAGTGCGTCCGCGATGGCACCGCGCGGCGGGCCCAGCGCGCCAGTGCCGAGCAGCGCGTCGATGACGACAGCTTCGGTGCCGACCGGTGGTGCAAACGAACCGTGCGACTCGGCGTGTCGCTTGGCCTGCGAAGCATCTGGCGTGCGCGGATCACCGGCTGCGTGGATCGTGATGTGCCATCCGATCTCGCGAAGCATCGCCGCGATCAGCCAGCCGTCACCGCCGTTGTTCCCGGTACCCACGTACACCGCCGCACTGCGCCACGGCTGTGCGCCGAGCCAGGAACAGGCCGCCGCGGCCGCGCGATGCATGAGCACAAATGAGCTGTCGAGCGTCGCGATTGTGCTCGCGTCCAACTCGCGGGCGCGCTCGGCGGTGACGACAGGAACGCGCGGCACAGACGGCATGATGTTGGGACGGGGTTAACCTTGCGGCACGTTCCGCCACGGGTAAGCGATTTCAAACGCCTGCCGAAAGTCGAAGGCATCGGCAAAGTCCTCACGCTGATCGTTCGGCTGCTTGATCAGCATGCCGAGATCGACGAGTGCGAAGACGATGTCGCCGAAGTGTACCGACTCGCGAATGCCCCAGTGTTCCAGGACCAATCGCGACACCACGCCGTAGCGCCCGATGGCCAGGTCACGGCAGGTCTGCGCCAATTCCCGACCGGAGATGTGGCGACGCTCGCCGAGCTGCTGCTGGCACTGCTCGAGCGCGGCGAGCACAAACAGAAACGCGTGCTCATGGAAGCGCGGTTCGCGCAAGCGAATCTGCTCCATGATACCCTCTTTGAACGCCAACTCGGCCACGTCAGCTCACCGTCTGCAAAGGTCGTGACACGAATCAGACTTCGGCGCCAACCGGCGCCGGGTAAAGCGGGAATCCGGCAGCGAGGTCCTTCACATCGGCGTGAACGGCCCGGAGGTTCGATTCATCTTCGGGCGCCTGCAGGACGCGGTCGATGAGGTGCGCAATCTGCTGCATCTCCTCTTCCTTCATGCCGCGCGTGGTCACGGCCGGTGTGCCAATGCGAATGCCGCTGGTGACGAACGGCGACTGGGTCTCCTTTGGCACGGTGTTCTTGTTGACCGTGATGCCCGCCTGATCGAGCGACTTCTCAGCCAGCTTACCCGTGAGCGTCGCCACGCCGCGCGAGCGCAGATCCATCAGCATCAGATGATTGTCCGTGCCACCCGACACGATCGTGCCGCCGAGCGACATGAACTCTTTCGCGAGCGCCTGCGCATTCCGAACCACCTGCCTGCAGTAGGTCGTGAACTCGGGCTGCAGCGCCTCGCGGAAGGCGACCGCCTTGGCCGCAATGACGTGTTCGAGCGGACCGCCCTGCGTACCGGGGAACATCGCCTTGTCGATCGCCTTGGCGAATTGTGCCTTGCACAGAATCAGACCGCCGCGTGGCCCGCGGAGCGTCTTGTGCGTGGTGGTGGTGACGACGTCGGCGAAGGGCACCGGCGACGGGTACACACCGGTCGCGGCCAGGCCGGCGAAGTGTGCCATATCCACCAGAAAGATCGCGCCGACTTCATCGGCGGCATCGCGGAACGCCTGATAGTCGATCACCCGTGAATAGGCGCTGTAGCCGGCGATCAACAGCTTCGGCTTCTTCTCGCGAACGATCGCCCGCATCGCGTCGTAGTCGATCAACCCCTCGTCCGTGACGCCGTAATGCGAGGCGTTGTAGTTCAATCCGGAAAAATTCACCGGCGAACCGTGCGTGAGGTGACCGCCCTGCGACAGATCGAGACCGACGATCGAGTCGCCCGGCTTCAGAAAGGCGAGGAACACCGCGGCGTTGGCGCTGGCCCCGGAGTGCGGCTGCACGTTGGCATGTTCGGCGTTGAAGAGCTGCTTCACGCGATCGATCGCCAGCTGCTCGACCTTGTCCACCACTTCGCAGCCGCCGTAGTACCGCTTGCCCGGCAACCCCTCGGCGTACTTGTTGGTCAGCGGTGATCCCATCGCTTCCATCACGGCCGGCGACACGAAGTTCTCGCTCGCGATCAATTCGATGCCGTCGTTCTGACGCGCGATCTCACTCTCGATCAGTGACGCGATTTCCGGATCGGCGGCACGGAGTGCAGCGCCCGGCGGGCAACGATCCCAGTCATTCCACTGCTGCATCACTTTTCCCCCTTGCCGTCAGCCCGTTCGATCTTGGCGATCCGACGTTCGTGTCGGCCGCCATCGAACGGCGTATTGAGCCACGTCTCCAGAATCTGCACCCCTTCCTCATCGCTGATACAACGCGCCGGGATCACCAGGATGTTCGCGTCGTTGTGTTCACGCGACAGCCTGGCCACCTCGGGGGTCCACGCGACCGCCGCCCGAACGTGGGGCCAGCGGTTGGCGGCGTAGCTCATCCCGAGACCGGTGCCACAGAGGAGAATACCCCGTTTGGCCTCGCCAGACGACACCTCACGGGCCACCGAGTGCGCGAAATCGGCGTAATCGGTGGACTCGGCGGAGTGCGTACCCACATCCTCGACGTCGAAGCCCATCCGGGCCAGCGTCGAAGCGAGGTGCCCCTTCATCTCGAATCCGGCGTGGTCAGATCCGATCGGAATGTGCTCGGCCATGGTCAGCTCTCGGACTTGATAGGGAATGGCGGCCAGGTGCGCACCATCCCGCGCACGGCCTGGATACGACGTTCGGCGAGCCGGTCGGCGGCGACGTGCGGCGTGACGCCATCCGCCCTGGCGATATCGAACACCCCAAGAATAGTCTGATAAATCTCGTCTGCCTTGCGGAGCGACTGGGTCCGGTCCCAGCCGGCCAGCTCGCTGTAGACGTTGATCACCCCGCCGGCGTTCACCACGTAGTCGGGGGCGTAGGTGATTTCGCGCGCCTGTAACGCGTCGCCGTGGCGATCCTCCAACAGCTGGTTGTTCGCCGCACCCACCACCACCTCGACGCGGAGGCGCGGGATGGTGTCGTCGTTCAGCCCACCGCCAAGGGCGCACGGGGCGAGAATATCTGCCGCCTGGTCGAGGATTGCGTCCACCGCCACCGGCCGGGCACCGGTCTCGCTGGCGACGCGCTTGACCCGCTCGGCGTCGATATCGGCCACGATCAGCGACGCACCGACGGCGTGCAGCTCCCGAGCGAGGTGATAGCCGACGTTCCCGCACCCCTGGATGGCGACCGTACGTCCGCTCAGGTCGTCGGTGCCCCAGCGGAACATCGATGTGGCCTGCATGGCCCGGAACACGCCGCGGGCGGTGACCGGCGACGGATCGCCCGAGCCGCCCTGCAGCCCCGCCACATAGTTGGTCTCCATGTGCACGAAGTCCATGTCGATCGTGCTCGTCCCGACATCCTCCGCGGTCACATACCGCCCGCCGAGCGAATCCACGAACCGGCCGTGCGCGCGGAAGATCATTTCGCGGTTTGGCGTGCGGTTATCACCGATGATCACGCTCTTGCCGCCGCCCAGATTCAATCCGGCCACGGCGTTCTTGTACGTCATCCCGCGGGCGAGACGCAGCGCATCGATGATCGCCTCTTCATCGGAGGCGTAGTTCCAGAATCGTGTGCCGCCGAGCGCGGGCCCGAGGGTGGTGTCGTGAATGGCGATGATCCCGCGATAACCGGTGGACTTGTCGTGCGCCAACACGAGCTGTTCGTGGCCCATCGCAGAAATGGTATCAAAAAGCTTCATATATAAAGTCTATGACGGTGGCGCCCGCACCCTCGCAGGCACCCAGTCGGTCAGGAACGAGGATACAGCTCACGAGCGATCACTATCCGTTGCACTTCAGACGTCCCTTCATAGATCTCGGTCACCTTGGCATCGCGAAACAGGCGTTCCACCGGGTATTCGGTGACGTAACCGTAGCCACCGAAGATCTGTACGGCATTGGTGGTGGTCCACATGGCGGTTTCGCTGGCGAGGAGCTTGCACATGGCACCGAACTGGGTGATGGACTCACCAGCGTCCTTCGCGCGCGCAGTGGCGTAGAGCAACGCGCGGGCGGCCGCGATCCGGCTGGCCATGTCGGCCAGCTTGAACTGCACCGCCTGAAAGTCCCTGATCGGCTGCCCGAACTGGTGCCGATCGGCCGCGTACGTGCGGGCCGCTTCGGCGGCGGCCGTCGCAATACCGATCGCCTGTGCCGCGATCCCGAGTCGCCCGTGATCGAGCGATTGCATGGCGTAGATGAACCCCATCCCTTCCGCACCGAGCAGCCGATCGCCGGGCACACGCATTTCATCGAAGGTGAGCATCACCGTCGGGCTGGCGCGCATCCCGAGCTTGTCTTCCTTCTTGCCGACGCTGAATCCGGGGAGATCGGGGGTGATGATGAAGGTCGAAATGCCCTTGCTGCCCTTGCGCGCGTCAGGCGAGTCGGTGCGTGCCATCACCAGAATGACGCCGGCGTGTGTGCCCTGTGTCACCCACGACTTCACCCCGCTGAGGATCCAGTCATCCCCGTCGCGAACGGCCTGCGTGGTCAGGGAGCTGGCGTCGCTCCCGCTGCCGGGCTCAGAGAGCGCAAACGCACCGAGTGATTCACCGCGCGCCATCGGCGGCAGCCAACGCGACCGCTGCTCGGCGGAGCCGTAGTTGAGAATCATCTGTGTCGGCAGCGAGTTGTGCACGCTCATCATCACACCGACCGAGGCGTCGTGCGTCGAGATCTCCTCGAGCGCCATCAGGTAGGTGAGTGCGTCGAGCCCGAGCCCGTCGTACTCCTCGGGGATCAGCATTCCGAGAAAGCCCAGATCGCCGAGCTTTTTCACGAGCGTCGGTTCAAAGTGGCTGTCGCGATCCCAGGCGGCGGTGAACGGAGTGATTTCGGCCGCCGCAAACTCGCGCGCCGTGCGTTGGATCTCGCGCTGCTCTTCGGTCAGCGGAAAGATGGCGGGTGAGGGGTGCATGTCAGTTACCCGGGTAGTGGTAGACGCCGCGACCGGACTTCTTCCCGAGCCAGCCGGCGTCGACGTATTTGCGGAGGAGCGGACAGGCGCGATACTTCGGATCGCCGAGTCCCTTGTGCAAGACGTCGAGGATCGCAACGCAGGTATCGAGGCCGATAAAGTCCGCCAGTGTCAGGGGTCCCATCGGATGATTCATGCCGAGCTTCATCACGCTGTCGATGGACTCAGCGGTGCCCACGCCTTCCATCAGGCAGAAGAAGGCTTCGTTGATCATCGGCATCAGGATCCGATTGGCGATGAAGCCTGGAAAGTCATTCGCCTCAGAGGGCGTCTTCCCCACTGCCTTCGCCAGTGCAACGGTGCGTTGCGCGGTGTCGTCGCTGGTGGCAATGCCCCGGATCACCTCAACCAGCTGCATCACCGGCACCGGATTCATGAAGTGCATTCCGATGACATCGGCGGGTCGGCGTGTCCGCGCCGCGATCTGCGTGATGGAGATCGAGCTGGTGTTGCTGGCGAGAATCGCTCCCGCGGGAGCGATGGCATCGAGCCTGGAAAAGATATCGAACTTGAGCGCGACGTTCTCGGTCGCGGCTTCGATGATGACGGTGTTCTCTGCCGCTGCACCGAGGTCCGTCGCGGTGCCGATCCGGGCCAGCGTCGCCACCTGTGACGCCGCGTCGATCGCCCCCTTCTTCACCTGACGCTCGAGGTTCCTGCCGATCGTCGCCACGCCGCGCTCGAGGGCTGTGGCGGAGACATCGATGATGGTGACGGGAAAGCCCGCCTGCGCAAAGACGTGCGCGATGCCATTCCCCATCTGTCCTGCGCCAATGACCGCGATACGGTCGCTCATGCCTGTTGCTCCTGACGATCGTCGCGATCATCCGAAATGTTGATGACGGTATCCACTGTGCGCCCTGGACCCCGACCGGGCGACAGTCGGCGCGTTGCCCACGACACCCCGGCGAACGCACCGATCATACCGACCGCGGCACCCACACCACCCTCCGGACCCCACGCGCCACCGGTCAGCCAATCAGCGCCGGAATCGATGAGGCGATACCCGGGTGTCGCGAATGGCAACCCACTGACGGCGGTGTGAAAGCCAAGCAGCATGGTGACGTTCCACGCCAGATGCGCACACCACGCCGCCGCGAGGCTCCCGGTGACGACGCGCACTCCCGCCAGAAAGACACCGGCCGCGATCACGTTCGCGATGGCGAGCGGTGTGACTCCGGGGTTTCCCAGATGCAGCAGCCCAAAGACGATCGACGTGATTGCCGTGGCAACCGGCCATCCCCACGTGCTGCGCAGCACCGCAAATGGATAGCCACGAATGAGAAGCTCTTCCGTCAATGCGGCGGGCACCAGCACGGCCAGCGCCAGCAGCACCGCACGCACGGCGTTGTCGCTCGGTGCATCCACGAAGGTGAGATGCCCACCAACGATCAACGCGGTGGTTGGAATTGCAATCGCGGCGGCGCCGGCGATCGCCGCGACGCTCAGGACGACAGGATTCCACGCGCCACGACCCAAGCCCACCACCCGCCAGCTCGACGCGTCGAAGGTTCCGATCGCATAGCGCGTCGCGACCAGCACAGCCACGCATTCGAGGGCACTACGAACCCACGGCATCGCCGCCACCGGAATGCCCATCGACACCAGCGGCACGCCAACATTCGAGGCCGCGAATCCTGCCAGCACGAACGCGATGATTCTCCACCCCGCACGCACACGGCCGGGGCTCACGTAGACGATACGGTCGAGCAGCGAGTGCGTCGTGACCGACATCGGAATCACGGCGATCTGGTTCAGACCCGCTCGACGGAGAGTGCCACCGCGTCACCGCCGCCTAGGCACAGCGTGGCGAGTCCGGTCGCAACATCGCGATCGAGCATCGCGTGCAACAACGTGACCAGTACCCGGGCACCACTGGCACCGATCGGGTGGCCGAGTGCAATTGCACCACCGTTGACGTTGACACGATCCCAGTCCCAACCCAGTTCGCGGCCATCGGCCAGCGCCTGCGAGGCAAACGCCTCGTTGGCCTCGATCAGACCGTAGTCTCCGATGGTGGTGCCCTGGCTCTTCATCAGGTTCCTGACCGCTGTGATCGGCGCGAAGAACAATTCTCTGGGGTCCACTGCGCCGGTGGCGTAGCCGCTCACACGCGCAAGAATCTTGAGTCCGTGGGCTCGTGCGACCGACTCGCTGGTGATCACGAGCGCGGCGCCGCCGTCGTTCAGCGACGAGGCGTTCCCCGCCGTGACGGAGAGTTCGCTCGCGTCGAGCTCCTTTGGTGCATCCTTCGCGAAAGACGGCCGCAGCGCCGACAGCGATTCGGCGGTCGTCTCCGCGCGTGGGCCTTCGTCGGCGGCGACGATCGTGGGCGCCTTGCGGCCGGCGATGCTCACCGGCGCAATCTCGGCGGCGAACCGACCTGCAGCCTGCGCCGCGATCGCCTTCCGATGACTGTCGGCGGCGAACGCGTCCTGATCGGCACGTGACACGACGCCCTTCATCGCGGTGTGCTCGGCGTGCCCGCCCAT
>Ga0105049_10005021_pt1 | contig 15448 bp, 9 predicted proteins | sample MAT06_FD_78087 | JGI IMG/M metagenome (GOLD analysis project Ga0105049, IMG submission 78087) | Freshwater microbial communities from Lake Fryxell liftoff mats and glacier meltwater in Antarctica - MAT-06 | ecosystem: Environmental > Aquatic > Freshwater > Ice > Liftoff microbial mat | place... | reverse complement strand
CAGCAGCACTTTCAGCAGCACTTTCAGCAGCACTTTCAGCAGCACTTTCAGCAGCACTTTCAGCAGCACTTTCAGCAGCACTTTGCCGTCTGTTCGCAGCACTTTCAGCATCGCTTTGCCGGCCAACGTAGGATTATACTTGAATTGGCTGCCGATTGCCCGGCTTTTGTGACTCCTGGTTCCTGACCCCTTGTTCCTGCCCCCTGTTGCCACGCCGTGCGCGCAGCAGCTCTCAGCCTCTGCCCGGATCGGCAGTTGTGCTGCTGGCCAGGCCTTGTTCAGCCTGCAGGTGGGACCGAATACGCCCGTTCAAAGCTGCGATCTGGTCCAGGCGCATGCGCTCGGTGCTGCCTTCGGCGATCAGTGCAGCGACCTGTTCGCGCAATTCAGCGCACCACAGGCGGTGCAGCACGCGCTGCAGATCCTCGACGCTCTGCACTTCGTCTGCACTGCCGTGGTTGACCCACTGGCGCGCTCGCTCTTGCCAGGGCTGCCCGGTCATCAATTGGTCCAGTGCCGACCAGGTCTGCGTGCCCAGTTCCATCAACTGCTGTTCAAGCCACGCCACCACGATGCCATGTTCGCCGCCCAGGCGGTGCAAAAGGGCATGGTCTTCGGGCACCAGGTGTTGCCACCAACTGCTGTGGCGCAGCAGCAGGCGCACCGCCAGATCGGCGCTGGCTGCTGGCGCTTTGCGGCTGGCGCGGCGCAAGCTTGGACGGGTGCGCTCCGAAAACCTGGCGATCTGCGGCGGGCGCAGACCCGGGATGGTGCCCGTCGCAATCGCAATCTCAGCAGATCTTTGTGCCTGCGCCTCCTTCTTCTGCTTGGCCGTGCCCCACAAGGCCAGCAGGTCGGCAGCTTCCAGTTGTGCTCGCCGTGCCAGTTCTGGCAGCAGTTGGCGGCGCAAGGCACCCTCCGGCAAGGCCTCCCAGAGGGGTTGCGCGCGAGTCAGCATGCGGGCACGGTCTTCGGCGCTGTTCAGCGTCTGGCCTTCGGCTGCCTGATTCAGCAGTTGCTCTGACAGCGGCCTGGCTTGCGCGACCTGTTGCTCGAACGCTGCCGCTCCCAGGGTGCGTACATAACTGTCCGGATCATGCTCGGCAGGCAAAAACAGAAAGCGCACCGAACGCAGATCGGTGGCATGGGGCAACGCGGCCTCCAGCGCGCGCGCTGCGGCGCGGCGGCCTGCGGTGTCGCCGTCGAAGCTGAACACCACCTGGTCGGTGAAACGAAACAGCTTTTGCACATGCTCGGCCGTGCACGCAGTGCCCAAGGTGGCGACCGCGTTGGCGAAGCCGTTTTGCGCCAGGGCCACGACATCCATGTAGCCTTCGACGACCAGCGCATAGCCTTTGTCGCGCAGCGCCTGACGGGCCTCGAACAGGCCGTACAACTCGCGCCCCTTGCTGAACACGGGCGTCTCTGGCGAGTTGATGTACTTGGGCTTGCTGTCGTCCAGCACGCGGCCGCCAAAGCCGATGACCTCGCCGCTGGCGGCGCGAATCGGGAACATCACGCGATTGCGAAACCAGTCGTATCGGCCGCGCTCGCCGGCAGGGCTGCTCTGGGTGTCTGCCGTGACGGCCTGTGTGATCTCGGGCGCAGGCTCTGCCTCACGCTGCCTGACCAGCCCGGCCTCCTCCAGCAACGGGTCGTCGTATCTGGCAAAGACGCTGGCCAGGTTGTGCCAGCCTGCGGGCGCGTAGCCCAGCCCGAAGCGCGCAGCGACCTGGCCCGTCAGACCGCGTTGCTTCAGGTACTGCACGGCGCGCGGTTGCGCCTTCAGCTGGGCGGCGAAATACTGGGCGGCGCGCGTCAGCGCTTCATGGATCGACAGCCGGCGTTGGCGCAAAGTGTCACGGCGCTCGCGTTCTTGCGCGCTGACCTGTTCTTCAGGCACGGTGAGCCCGGCACCTTGGGCCAGATCGCGCACGGCCTCGACAAAGCTCAGCCCCTGGTGTTCGACCAGAAAGCGCAGCGCGTTGCCGTTGGCGCCGCAACCAAAGCAGTGATAGAACTGTTTGCTGGGGCTGACCGAAAAGCTGGGTGACTTTTCGGCGTGGAAAGGGCACAAGCCCATCAGGTTCGCGCCGCCGCGCTTGAGCTCGACATGGCGGCCCACCACATCGACGATGTCCACGCGGGACAGCAACTCCTGAATAAAGCCCGGCGGTATCACGCCTTCAGTTTAGAGCCTTGAGCGCGCATGACCGCAGCTGACCGCGTTGCGGTTCAGGAACGTTGGCTGTCGGGCAGTTTGGTGGCGCCGCCCGGCCCGCCTGGGCGGGTATCGCCCGCCAGTGAGGGATTGGCAGGGAAGAGCGCAAACATCCCCTTGTAGTCGCGCGTCCACTGGACCACCTGCGCCGAAGCCATCGGCGCAGCAATGCCGGTGCCTTGGCCAATCTCGCAACCCAGCTCCAGCAGGGTACGCGCCTGTGCCGGCGACTCCACCCCTTCGGCCACCACCAGGCAGCCGAAGGTGCGCGCCAGGCCGATGACACCTTCGACGATGGCCTTGTCTTGGGCGTCGTCCAGCATGTGGTGCACAAACGAGCGGTCGATCTTCAGCACGTCCACTGGCAGGCGTTTCAGGTAAGTCAGTGTCGAATAGCCGGTGCCAAAGTCATCCAGCGCAAAGCGCACACCCAGTTGGCGGCAACGCTTGACCAATGCGGAGGCGGCCTCGATGTCGGCGTGGGCCGCCGTCTCCAGCATTTCCAGTTCCAGCCGCTCGGCCAGCGGTTCAGGGTGTCGGGCCAGTAGTTCCGACAGCCTCGCCGCGAAGTCTGGCTCCTGCAGATGGCGTGCCGAAATGTTGACGCTGACCGAAAAATCAAAGCCCTTGCGTTGCCACTGGGCCAGATGTTCGAGCGCCTGCGCCAGCGCCCAGTCACCGACCCGCGAGGACAACCCCGTTTGTTCGATCGTCGGCAAGAACTGCAACGGTGCGATCAAGCCTTCCACCGGATGGTCCCAGCGCAGCAGGGCCTCGAAGCCGACCACTTCACCGCTGCGCATGTTGACCTTGGGCTGGTAGAACAGCACAAACTCCTGTCGGTCCAGGCCTTCTTGGATGCGGCCGATGAACAGTGCCTTCTCTTCGCTGCGACGGCGTTGTTCGGGGTCGAAGAAGCGGTAACCGTCGCGGCCCGTCTGTTTGGCGCCATACATCGCATGGTCGGCATGGCGCAACAGCGTGTCGGGGTCGCTGCGGTCGATCGGGTAGATGGTGGCGCCCATGCTGGCGGTCACGCGCACCGCTTCGTGTGCCGGGTCCACCACGTAGGGCTTGGCCATCACGCGCAACACGCGCTCCACCGCCAAGCGGGCTTCGTCCTGGGTTTCGGCACGCAGCAGCAGCACAAACTCGTCGCCGCCCAGCCGCGCAGCAGCATCGGTCCAGTGGTCGCGGCTGCGCAGGGCGCTGCGCAGCCGCCCCGCCAACTCGCACAACAGCCGGTCGCCGGCATCGTGCCCAAACTTGTCATTGACAGGTTTGAAGTGGTCCAGGTCGAGGTAACACACCACCAGCAGATGGGCGTCGCGGTCTGCGCTGAGCAGTGCCTCGGCCAACAGTTGGCCCAGGCGCACGCGGTTGGGCAGGCGGGTCAGCTCGTCGAAATGAGCCTGGCGCTCCAGCAATTCAAGCTGCTGCTGCTGCTGCGTGATGTCGGAGATCACCAGCACGTGATAGCGCAGGTCGTTGTCCGGCCCGCGCACGGTGGAGATGGTGGTTTGCAGTGTGCAAAGACTGCCGTTGGGGCGGCTTTCCAGCAACTCGCCGCGCCAGCTGCCGCTGTCGCGCAATTCAGCCCACATCTGGGCCCTTTGCTGGCGCTCGACCGGATCGGCCGGTGCTGGCTTGAGCAGCGTTGGCACGGTGCCCAACACCTGCTCGCGCGCGACACCCAGAATGCTGCAATAGGTCGGATTGACATCAAGCACCCGCAACTCGGCGTCGGTGATCAGCAAGCCCTCGTGCAAGTGCTGGAACAGGCTGGCAGACATGCGTTGCCGCTCTTGGGCCTGCCAGCGCTCGTCCACGTCGTCCATCGTCGCCAGCAGTCGTTGGGGATGCCCGGTCAGGCTGCGCTCGACGACCAGCAGCGTGACTTCCATCCAGCGCCAGCCGTCGCCGCGCGGCATGCGCAGCTCCAGCTGCATGCGGCCGGCTTCGCCTGCCGACAGGGCCGCGATGGCGTCGCTGAGTGCGGCGCGGTCTTCGACATGCACTTGACGCTGCCAGGCCACCGGATCCCAGTTCTTTGGCAGCTGACCGGTCAATACCGACCAGGCCGCCGACACAAAACTGTCCTGACGGCTGAGGTGCCAGTCGGCGACGCCCAGCCGCGATCCGTCCAGCGCCCATTCCCAGCGCTGGTTGCGGTTTTCCCAGTTGCTCAGGCTGGCGTGGGCCACCAGCAACAGGGCCATGGCCGAGCCCATCCAGGCCATCACGGCGGCAGTCACGTTGCCCCCATCACCCCACAATGACAAGCCGTGGGTGGCCGTTCCCGCAGTCAGCAATGCAGCCATCAGCAGGCCACCGGCAGCGACAGCCAGGTGCCGGTACAACACCAAGACCAGCACCACCACATGCGGCAAGAAGACCGCCAACGGCGCCAACGGTGATTGCGCGCTGGGCGCCAACCACAGCGCCCACAGCATCACGGCCACTGCCATCACGCTGGCCAGAGAAGCCCGCCAGCCGCTGCCGCGCTGCAGCGTCAGCGTCTCGCGGTCCAGCGCCAAGGCGGCCAAGGCCGTGCACAGCATGCACAGGCTCAACACGGCCCAGCCCGTGGCGAGTTCTTGCAGAGGGGGGTTGGTTGAGGCCGCGCTCAGCCACCAGGACAGCAGCAGCGCCGCCGGCAAGGCTGCGATCAAGGTCAGCGAGCCGGTCAGGGCTGCCAGATCGCTGGCACGGTGCAGTCTCGGATCGAAGTCCATGCGCGTCAAAGCCCAGCGAGCCAGCAGCGCTGCGCCCGAAGCGCAGCCGACGCTGACAAGGCTGAGGGCCAGCCCTGTTCGGGCCAGCCACAGCCCCAGGAGCATGCCGGCGATGATGGGCAGATGGACCCAGGCCGACCAGCGGCAGTGTGCGGCCACCGCCAGACCTGCCGGCAAGGCCAGAGCACTCCACGGCGCCAGCGGCACGCTGAGCGCACCGACATAGGCCAGCAAACTGGCAGAAAGCCCCAGCGCCAACAGCCGTGTCAGATCTTGCAAGCTCTGGCGCATGCTCAGAAGCCCGTGGGGCTGTGCTTCAGTCGATCAGCCTTTCAGATCAGGAAATCGCTCTGCGATCGGCCTGTACCCAACGCAGATTGCAACCATTTGGGTTTCAAACCGCGGCCAGTCCAGGTATCCCCGGTCGCTGAATCGCGGTACTTGGGGGCCACTTTACCGCCTCCGGACTTGCTGGCGCTGCGCATGCTGCGGCCTTTGCCGCTGACATCTGCCAGGGTCAAACCATGTTGTGCCATCAAATCACGGATCTGGGTCAGGGCGGCGTGATGTTCAATTTTTTGGGTTTCGGCGATCTGCTTTTCGAGCTCGGCCTTCTGGGCCATCAGTTCGGACAGGGTTGGACTGGGCATGGATTCTCTCGGTAGCAATGAAGGAGTCTGCAATATATATCGGAATTGCGACGATGCTTCTGGGTAGATACCCAGATTCGCTTTTCTGTGGTGTTACAGACTATTTCTCGGGCGGCACGTAGCCCATCGGTTGTTCGGCACCGCCGCCAAAGAAAAATTGTTCCATCTGACGCGCCAGGTACTGGCGAGCGCGAGCGTCGGCGAGATTGAGACGGTTTTCATTCACCAGCATCGTCTGATGCTTCTTCCACAACTCAAAGGCCTCTTTGCCGATACTGTTATAAATCTTGACTCCCAGCTCACCGGGGTAAGGACTGAAAGCGAGACCTTCGGACTCTTTTTTCAGATAAACACACTGCACCATTCTTGCCATGGACATCTCCTGCCATTCAGTTCAATTTCTTGACCAGCACCTGTGAGCGCCGGTCGCGGTTGTATTGTCGCTTACGGGCATCGGGCAACCAGTCAGCGTCGGCCACGACAAACCCACGCTTGATGAACCAGTGCATGGTGCGCGTGGTCAGTACAAAAATGCTCTCAAAACCACGGCGTCTGGCTCGCTGCTCCACCCGTTTCAGCAGCCGCTCGCCGTCACCCTGGCCTTGCGACAGAGGCGAAACCGTGAGTGCCAGCATCTCAGCGGTTTTTGACTCCGGGTAACCATACAACGCCACGCAGCCGAAGATGATGCCGTCGTGTTCGATCACAAAATAGTTCTGGATATCGCGCTCCAGCTCGGTGCGTTCGCGCCGCACCATCGTACCGTCGCGCTCGAAAGGCTCGATCAACTGCAATATGCCGCCCACGTCGTCAGCGGTGGCTTCGCGCAGGCTCTCCAGCTTTTCGTCGATCACCATGGTGCCGATGCCGTCGTGCTGAAACACTTCGAGCAGCAACGAGCCATCCACCGCAAAGGGCAGGATGTGCGAGCGCTCGACACCCGCTTCACAGGCCTTGATGCAGTGGCGCAGATAAAAGCTCGGGTCGGTAGGTTTTTGCGGCGCTGCCCATTGTTCCATCAACGTTTTGGCGTCCTCCAATGCCAGTTCGGTGTCGATTTCGCCTTCCGGGTCTTCCGGATCCAGCAGGATGCCGCGCACCTCGGTCATGAAGACGAGTTTGTCGGCCTGCAGTGCGATGGCGGTGGAGGTGGCCACGTCTTCCATCGTCAGGTTGAAGGCCTCACCGGTCGGCGAAAAGCCAAAAGGGCTCAAAACCACCAAGGCACCGCTGTCGATGAAACGCCGCACAGCGATGTGGTCGACGCGTCTGACCAAGCCACTGTGCTGAAAATCGATACCGTCCACGATGCCGACCGGCCTGGCGGTCAGAAAGTTGCCCGAGATCACCCGCACGGTGGAATTGGCCATCGGCGTATTGGGCAAACCTTGAGAGAACGCGGCTTCGATCTCGAAGCGCAATTGCCCTGCAGCTTCTTGCGCTGCGTCCAGCGCCACGCTGTCGGTGATACGCACCCCGTTGTGATACCGCGAGACATGGCCTTTGGCCGCCAGCTGTTCGTTGACCTGCGGCCTGAAGCCGTGCACCAACACCAGCTTGAGCCCCATCGCATGCAGGATCGACAGGTCTTGCACGAAAGCATTGAGCTTTCCGGCGGCGATCGCCTCGCCAGCCAGCGCCACCACAAAGGTCTTGCCCCGGTAGGCGTGGATGTACGGCGCCACGGCGCGAAACCAGGGCACGAAGGTATGGGGAAAGGTCAAGCTCATCGTGCGCCGCATTGTGCCGCAGCACTCTGGCGATAATGCGGCAGCCGTGGTTTCTCCCAGCCTTTCGCGCCGCCCGGCTCAGCCGACCGCCGCCCATCCCATCCCGCCGATCAGCTACCCCGAAACCTTGCCGGTCTCGGCGCGGCGGCAGGAGATCGCGCGTGCCATCCAGGCCCACCCGGTGGTCATCGTCTGCGGTGAAACAGGCTCTGGCAAGACCACCCAGCTGCCCAAGATCCTGCTGGAGCTGGGGCGTGGCAGGGGCGCCGGCGGCAAAGGCCTGATCGGCCACACGCAGCCGCGGCGCATCGCCGCCAGCACGGTGGCCAAGCGCATCGCGCAAGAACTGAACTCGCCGCTGGGCGAGGTGGTGGGCTTCAAGGTGCGGTTTCAGGACCGTTTGTCGCCTGGTGCCAGCGTCAAGCTGATGACCGACGGCATCTTGCTGGCCGAGACGCAGACCGACCCGCTGCTGAAGGCCTATGACACGCTGATCATCGACGAGGCCCACGAACGCAGCCTGAACATCGATTTCTTGCTGGGCTACCTGAGGCAAGTGCTGGCGCGGCGCAATGATTTGAAGGTGATCGTCACCTCGGCCACCATCGACGCCGACCGCTTTGCGCAGCACTTTGCTTCTGCCCAGGGCCCGGCGCCTGTGATCCAGGTCTCGGGGAGGTTGTTTCCGGTCGAGCAGCGCTGGCAGCCGTTTGAAGAGCGGCGCGACTTTGATCTGGCCGATGCGATCTGCGAAGCGGTGGATGAGTTGTGGCGGCCAGGATCGGGCGGGCCGGGCGGGGATGACATCCTGATCTTTCTCCCCGGCGAGCGCGAGATCCGTGAGACGGCCGACCACTTGCGGCGCCATCTGGCTCAGGTGCAGGCCAAGGGGCGTGGCCAGGGTTCTGCGGGCGGCCCGCTGCCCGAAATTCTGCCGCTGTTTGCACGCTTGTCGCAGGCCGAGCAAGAACGGGTTTTTCAGCCCGACGGCGGCAGGCGTGTGGTGCTCGCCACCAACGTCGCCGAGACGTCGTTGACGGTGCCCGGGATTCGTTACGTCATCGATGCCGGGCTGGCCCGCATCAAGCGCTACAGCTTTCGCAACAAGGTCGAGCAGTTGCAGATCGAGCCGATCAGCCAGGCGGCTGCCAACCAGCGCGCCGGGCGCTGCGGCCGGGTGGCCAACGGCATCTGCATCCGTTTGTACAGCGAGGAAGATTTCAAGGCACGTGCTGCTTTCACCGACCCCGAAATCCTGCGTTCGTCACTGGCCGGCGTGATCCTGCGCATGAAGGCGCTGCGGCTGGGCCAGATCGAGGACTTTCCTTTTCTTCAAGCACCACCGCGCAAAGCCATCGCCGACGGCTACGCGCTGCTCGGCGAACTGGGCGCCGTGGACGACGATTTACAACTGACGGCGGTGGGCAGCGCGCTGAGCAAGTTGCCGCTGGATCCCCGCATCGGCCGCATGATCCTGGAGGCGCGAGACCGCCAGGCACTGCACGAGGTGCTGATCATCGCCAGCGCCTTGTCGGGGCAGGACGTGCGCGACCGGCCGATGGAACAAGCGGCTGCAGCCGACGAAAAGCACCGCAAGTTCGACGACGAGCGGTCTGAGTTCCTGGGCTTTGTGCGGCTGTGGAACTGGATCGAAGAAGGCCGCGGCCACCCTCAGGAGGGTGCGGCGGCTGCAAGCCACAAACTCAGCAACCGCCAGCAAGAGCAGCGGCTGCGCGAGAGTTTCGTCAACCCACGCCGGGTGCGTGAATGGCGCGACATCCACAGCCAGTTGCTGACCGTGGTGGCCGAACAAGGCTGGCGCATCAACCACGCGCCCGCCACCTACGAGCAGTTGCATCTGTCGCTGCTGTCTGGCCTGTTGGGCAACATCGGCTGCAAAAGCGACGATGAGGATTGGTACCTGGGCGCGCGTGGCATCCGCTTCTGGCGCCACCCGGGCGCCCACCTGAGCAAGAAGCCCGGGCGCTGGGTGGTGGTGGCGGAGCTGGTGGAGACCACCCGCCTGTTCGGCCGCAGCCTGGCCAACATCGAGCCGCAATGGCTGCCGGTGATTGCTGCGCATCTGCTGAACAAGCAACTGCTGGAGCCGCACTGGGAGAAAAAGGCCGCCGAGGTGATTGCACTCGAGCGTGCCACCTTGTATGGCCTGGTGATCTACAACAACAAGCGCGTGAACTTTGGCCGTGTCGACTTGGCGGCGGCGCGTGAGATCTTCATCCGCGAAGCCTTGGTCGGCGACGGCTGGGACACGCGGCTGCCGTTCCTGGCCCACAACCGCAAGCTGATCAGCCAAGTGCAGGAGCTGGAGCACAAGGCCAGGCGCCAGGATGTGCTCGTCGACGAAGAGTTGATCCACGCCTTCTATGACCAGCAGCTGCCGGCAGAAGTGTGCAGCGGCGCGACGCTGGAGCGCTGGTGGCGGCAGAACAGCCAGAGCCAGCCCAAGCTGCTGCACCTGAGCCGCGACGAGCTGATGCGGCACGAGGCTGCAGGCATCACCAGCGCCGCGTTCCCCAAAACTCTGCGCCTGGGGGGCGTGGACTGCAGCGTGAGCTATCTGCACGAGCCAGACCAGGCACGCGACGGCTTGAGCGCCGATGTGCCGATCTTTGCGCTGAACCAGGTCAACGAAGAAGACTGCGAATGGCTGGTGCCCGGCATGCTGCAAGCCAAGGTGCTGGCGCTCGTGAAAAGCCTGCACCAAAGGCCGCGCTCGCGCTTGCTGCCGTTGCCCGACTTTGTCGCTGAATTCTGCGCCACCGCACCTTTTGCGCAAGGCAGCCTGATGGATGTTTTGCTGGCCCAGGTGTGCGCCCGCACCCAACTCGCCGTACATCGCAACGACTTCAAGCTCGACCAGTTGTTGCCGCACCAGTTCATGCACTTCAGGGTGCTGGACGACCACGGCAGGCAGTTGGGCAGCGGCCGTGATCTGGCTGGGCTCAAAGCGCAATTTGGCGCCCAGGCACGCTCTGCGTTTCAGGCATTGGCAGCCTTGAAGCTGGGCCAGCTGCCGCAGGCTGCGCCGACGGCCGAAGCCCAGCACCTCAGGTCAACGCCACAAGCGCCAGGGCGAGCGCCAGGGCGAGCGCGGGGGCAAACGCCGGCAGCCGCCAGCAGCGCTGCCGCCCCGCTGCCGGCGCAGCCCTACACGCGCTGGGATTTCGGCGAGCTGCCCGAGTTGCTGGAGCTGCGCAAAGGCGCGCAGACGCTGGTGGGCTTCCCTGCGCTCAGCGACTGTGGTGAGCATGTCGAGATCGAGGTCTTCGATGAGCCCGAAGTGGCTGCCACGCGGCATCGGGCCGGCTTGCGGCGGCTGTTTGCGCTGCAATTGCGCGAGCCCTTGAAGTACCTGGAGAAAAACATCCCCGATCTGCAGAAGATGGGCGGCTTGTATCTGAGCCTGGGCACCCTGGAAGAGTTGCGCGAGCAGATCATCGCGGTGGCGCTGGAGCGGGCCTTTCTGACCGATCCGCTGCCCACCGATGCAGAGGCATTCGCCAAGCGGCTGGAAGAGGGCCGCGCGCGCCTGAACCTGATTGCACAAGAGGTCGCACGCCACGCGGCGATCGTGCTCAACGAGTTTGCTGCTGCCAGCCGCAAGCTCAAGGACAGCAGGGCGCCACGCGAGACCCAGGACGACGTCACCGCGCAGCTGCAGCGCTTGGTGGGCAAGCGCTTCTTGCTGCAAACCTCCTGGGCCGCGTTGCAACACCTGCCGCGTTATATGAAGGCCGTGGTGATGCGGCTGGACAAAGAACGCAGCGAGCCCGAGCGTGACGCCGCACGCCTGGCCGAGCTGCGACCGCTGGAGCAGCGCTGGCTGCGCCGCGTTGCCGAACTCAAAGGTGCAGCGCATCCCCGGCTGGAAGAGTACCGCTGGCTGCTGGAAGAACTGCGTGTCAGCCTCTTTGCGCAGACGTTGCGCACGCCGCAGCCGGTCAGCGCCAAGCGGTTGGATAAGGTGTGGGCGCAGTTGCAGGGCTGACAGAGCCGGGTCTACCCCAGATAGGTCTACCCCTGCAATAGGGAGGCCAGGCTTGCTGCAGCTTCGCTGCAAACTGGTTGCAAATACAAATGCGAGTGATTCGCAATTGTGTTAACGTGGCTCTCTGTGTTCATCCTTCGTGGTCTGGCGACCCGTACTCCATCATGAAAAGCCTGCTGCCTTCATTGCCTCCTACCGCTCGACGTCGCCCGGCGAGCCGCGCGCTCGCAGGCTGGATCTCCGCGCTTGCGATCGCTCTGATGGCGACCAGCCCGGCGCTGGCGCAAGAGCAAGTGCTCAACCTGTACTCGGCCCGCCACTATCAGACCGACGAAGCGCTCTACAGCAACTTCACCAAGACCACCGGCATCCGCATCAACCGGGTCGAGGCAGACGACGCCGGCATCCTGGCGCGACTCAAGTCAGAAGGCAGCGCCAGCCCGGCTGACGTGATCCTGCTGGTCGACGCTGCGCGCTTGTGGCGCGGCGAGCAAGACGGCTTGTTCCAGCCCGTCAAGTCGGCCGTACTGGACAAACGCATCCCGGCGCAACTGCGGGGTGCCGATGCAGGGCAGGGCGCGCAGTGGTTTGGTGTCTCGACCCGCGCACGGGTGCTGGTCTACGACAAGACGCGCCTGAAGGCTTCTGACGTGGACAGCTACGAGAAGCTGGCGAACCCGGCGCTGAAGGGCATGGTTTGCTCACGCTCGGGCTCGCACCCTTACAACTTGAGCCTGTTCGGCTCGGTGCTGGAAGCAGCAGGGCCGCAAGCTACCGAGACCTGGCTCAAGGGGGTAGTGGCCAATCTGGCCCGCGCGCCCAAAGGCGGCGATACCGACCAGATCCGCGCCGTGGCGAGCGGCGAATGCGCGGTGGCCATCAGCAACACTTACTACTACGCACGCCTGATGCGCTCTGCCAAGCCTGAAGACAAAGCGGTGGTCGAGAAGACGGCAGTGGTGTTCCCCAACCAGGCCGACCGTGGCACCCACGTCAACATCTCAGGCGCGGCCGTGGCCCGTCACGCCAAGCACCGCCAGGCCGCTGTACGCTTCCTGGAGTACCTGGTCAGCGACGACGCACAGCGCATGCTGGCCGACGGCAACAACGAGTACACCGTTGTCGCTTCAGCGCCCACCGACAACCCGGCCTTGGGTGCCTTGGGCAACTTCAAGGCCGAGGCAGTGTCGATCGCCAAGGTCGGCGCCAACACGGTGCAGGTGCAACAGATGTTGGACCGGGCCGGCTTCAAGTAAGCAAAGAACAAGCTGTCCAACACGGCTTGACCTCCGAGTTGAACAGCCTCGACTGGCGCGATGGCCGAGTCTGAGACTGCCGCGCCATCAGGCCGGCACGGAAGGCAGGCCCGACAACGCCATCGCCAACTCGTTCTCGTCGTAGGCCTGGTCGACCAGTTGGCCCGACAGGTAGTTGGTGTAGGCCGCCATGTCGAAGTGGCCGTGGCCGCACAGGTTGAACAGGATCACCTCGCTCTTGCCTTCGGCCTTGCAGCGCAACGCTTCGACAATCGCGCCTTTCACGGCGTGGTTGGCTTCTGGCGCCGGCACGATGCCTTCAGCACGCGCAAACATCACACCGGCTTCAAAGCAGGCGCTCTGGTTGTAGGCCGTGGCTTCGATCAAGCCATGCTCCTTCAGGTGGCTGACCAGCGGCGCCATGCCGTGGTAGCGCAAGCCACCCGCATGAAAGCCGGGCGGCGTGAAGCTGCTGCCCAGCGTGTGCATCTTGGTCAGCGGCGTCAGATGCGCGGTGTCGCCAAAGTCGTAGGCAAATTTGCCGCGTGTCAGGCTGGGGCAGGCCGAAGGCTCGACCGCCACGATGCGCCGCTTCTTGCCGCCGCGCAGTTGCTGGCCCAGAAACGGGAACGAGATGCCGGCAAAGTTGCTGCCGCCACCCGTGCAGCCGACGATCACATCGGGGTCGTCGCCGGCCATTTCCATCTGCAGCATCGCCTCCTGGCCGACGATGGTCTGGTGCATCAACACATGGTTCAGCACCGAGCCCAGGGCGTATTTGGTGTCATCGTTGCTGGCAGCCACTTCGACGGCTTCGCTGATCGCAATCCCCAGCGAGCCCGGGTGATCGGGGTTCTTGGCCAGAATCGCGCGGCCCGTGTTCGTCAGGTTGGACGGTGAAGGGTGACACACCGCGCCGTAAGTCTCCATCAGCGCGCGGCGATAGGGCTTTTGGTCGTAGCTGACACGCACCTGGAAGACGGTGACTTCGATGCCAAACAGCGCACCCGCGAAGGCCAGCGATGAGCCCCATTGCCCGGCCCCGGTCTCGGTGGCGATCTTCTTGATGCCGGCTTGTGCGTTGTACCAAGCCTGCGGCACGGCGGTGTTGGGCTTGTGCGAGCCGGCGGGCGAGACCCCTTCGTACTTGTAGTAAATCCTGGCTGGCGTGCCCAGTATCTTCTCCAGCCGCCTGGCGCGGAACAGCGGGCTCGGGCGCCAGAGTTTGAAGACCTCGCGCACCGGCTCGGGGATCGGGATCTCGCGTTCGGTGCTGACCTCTTGCATGATCAGCGCCATCGGGAACAACGGCGCCAGATCATCCGGGCCGATGGGCTGCAGCGTGCCGGGGTGCAAAGGCGGCGCAGGCGGCACCGGCAGGTCGGCCATGATGTTGTACCAATGCTTGGGCATGCGGTCTTCGGCCAGCAGGTACTTGGTGGTGTCGCTCATCTTCTGTCTCCTGGTTGGTTGCAAAGGTTTCGACAACGCGGGCAGGCTGCACGGCGTACTTTCAAAGCGCCCCAGTTGCCAGCCAACGCAGTGTGCCGCCGTTATGCCTCAGGTGGTTGGCTCAAACAACTGTAAGGCGCGGTCCATGCCACCTTCGGTGATCGACAGCATCGCTTTTTGCAAGACCGCAGGCTTGGGATGGAAAGCAATCGACAGCCCGGCCACGCCCATCATCGGCAGATCGTTGGCGCCGTCGCCCACCGCGATGGTTTGCGCGGGTGAGATGCCCAGCAACTCTGCCACTTCCAGCAGCACGCGCCGCTTTTCATTGCCGTCGACGATCTCGCCCCAGGGTCGCTCAAGCAGCAGGCCGGTCAGCGCGCCATCCACCACTTCCAGCATGTTGGCGCGCGCGAAGTCCAGGCCCAGGCGATGTCTCACGCGCTCGCTGAAAAAGGTGAAGCCGCCCGAGACCAGCAGCGTCTGCAGCCCCGCCGCCTGGCAGGCGTGCACAAAGCTCTCGACCCCTTCGTTGAACTTCAGGCGCCGGCTGTAGACCTGCTCCAGCACGGCCACAGGCACCCCGCGCAGCAACGCCAGGCGGCGGCGCAGGCTGTGCTTGTAGTCGCTGATCTCGCCCCGCATCGTCGCCTCGGTGATGGCCGAGACCTCGGTCTTGAGCCCGGCAGCGGCAGCCATCTCGTCGATGCACTCGATGTTGATCAGCGTCGAGTCCATGTCGAAGGCGATCAGCTTGTAGTCGCTCAGGCGCAGCGGCGGTATGAAGCCGCGTACAAACAAGCCCGGTGCCACCTCTTGTATGTCTTGGGTTGGGATCATCGCTTGGCTTTCATGCGGCCTGGGCGACGGGCTGCCCCAGGGCCTTGAGCATGTCGCGCAAAAAGTGCGCACGATCAGCCGGCAGCGAGATGGCGCGGTCGATGCGCAGCTTGTCGTTGCCTGCCAGCTTGATGGTGCGGTTCTTCTGTACCAGCTCGATGATGCGTTTGGCGTCGATGGGTGCGTTGGCTTTGAAGGTGACGTTCATCAACTGCGGTCCGGCGTCGATCTTCAGCACGCCATAAGGCTTGGCCAGTACCCGCAGGCGGTGGGTGTCGAACAAGGTCTGGCCTTGCGTGGGCAGCTTGCCGAAGCGGTCGGTGATCTCTTCCAGCAACTGGTCGATCTGCTCGCTCTTCTCGGCCATCGCCAGACGCTTGTACAGGTTCAGGCGAATCTGTACATCGCCGCAATAGGCGTCGGGCAGCAAAGCCGGTGCATGCAGGTTGATCTCGGTGGTGGCCGAGAACGGCGACAGCAGGTCGGGCTCTTTGCCGGCCTTGAGCGCGCGCACGGCTTCGTTCAGCATGTCGTTGTAGAGCTGGAAGCCCACCT
>Ga0105049_10005020_pt1 | contig 15449 bp, 12 predicted proteins | sample MAT06_FD_78087 | JGI IMG/M metagenome (GOLD analysis project Ga0105049, IMG submission 78087) | Freshwater microbial communities from Lake Fryxell liftoff mats and glacier meltwater in Antarctica - MAT-06 | ecosystem: Environmental > Aquatic > Freshwater > Ice > Liftoff microbial mat | place... | reverse complement strand
GAACCGCGCAGGGCGGCATCGGTCGCCCGCTCGATGTCGGCACCTTCCAGCACGATCAGAGGGTCCTTGCCGCCCAGCTCCAGATAGGCCGGTATCAGCCGCCCCGCCGCTTGAATCGCGACCTTGCGGCCCGTCGCGATAGACCCCGTGAAACAGACGCAGTCGGCGGCGCTGACTATCGCCTGGCCCGTGGCACCGTCACCCACCATGATGCTGAACACTTCGGCGAGATCGGCGACCTCAGCGATGGCCGCCATCACAGGAGCGATGAAGCGCGGTGTCACCTCGGACGGTTTCACCATGACCGCGCAGCCGGCCAGCAGGGCCGGAATGGCATCGATCATCCCCAGCAGAATGGGAAAATTCCACGGACTGATGACCCCCACCAGCGGATAGGCCTTCCAGGCGGAGGTGTGGCGCACACCCGCCAACCCGCGTCCAGCTATCCAGTCCGGCGGCGTAACCTGCGCGATTATCCTGGCCCAGCCCTCAATAGAGCCGATGACGCTGTCGATCTCGAGCCGGGCGATCCGCCTGCGTCCCGTATCGACTTCCAGGGCCGCCCCGATTGGCCCGGCGTGACGCGCCAGGGCTTGGCCAAAGGCCCGCAGGGTCTCCAGCCGCGCGGCCGAACCTCTGGCCTCCCATACGGGCTGGGCAGCGCGCAGACGGGCCGCGACTTCCCCGATCTCGGCCGGATCGGCCGCCGTGCCTTCCCAATCGATCCTGCCGGTCCGGGGATCACGGGCAGTGATCCCGGTCACAGCCCCAGCACGCCCGGGTTCATCCGGCCCTTCGGATCCAGCTCGGCCTTGATTGCGCGGATCAGGCGCCGAGCGGGCCCGTCCAGACTGTCGAGCCAGGGATAGGTCCGGCCGATCTGGAAATGGGCCGCGCCGATGGCGGTGAAGGCCGCCACCACCCCTGCCCGCGCCTCGGCCACCAGCTCGGTAACCTGCGGGTTTTCGGCGTGACGCGGCAGTTTTGCCAGAACGCCCGGCTCAACCGTTGCATCGTGAAGAGCTCTCCTCGCCTCGGGCCAGACGAACACCGGCTCGATCAAAAGGGCGTTAGTCGACAGGGCCGTCAGCATCATTCCGGTCTGGACTCCGCCCGCCGCGAACCGGGGTGCCAGCCGATCCAACAGCGCCGAGACGCCCTCATAGGCGGCACGGGCGTCCTGAAGGGCGACGATACCGTGCACCGGCACCCACCGCTCGCCATCCGGCCCAAGGATGTTGTTCAGCGGAGGGAAAGGGCCGGCGCGCACCACGCGTGGAATGGACGCCTCCACCTCGCGCCCGCCAAGGGCCAGACAAATCCGCCGGGCCTCGGCAATGTCTTCGTCGACTCCGACGCGCGAGCGCCCCTCGGCCGTTAGGTGGATTGACCAGTCCTCGGGCCCAAGGAATCCCCGACCTGCGACGGCGATACGGGCTGCGGCGGCCATATTCTTCATCAGCCCCCCTCTCGAGGCCGCGATAGCCCCGAGAGCCTTCATCCCCTGCAGCAGGGACGCCCGCTTCAACCGCATGGCCGACAGGGCGGGATCGAAGCCGTAGATGTCGGCGGCAACGCCCGCGCGGCTGATCTCGGCAGTGGCCGAAAGGGCTGGGACCGCGTCGTTGAACGCAAAGGATCCGTGCGCCTCATGGGTCGGGCTGCGCATCAGCCTCAGGGTGATCTCGGCCTTAACCCCCAAGGCACCGCAATCACCGCAGAACAGACCGGTCAAGTCGGGCCCATAGTGGCGATAGAAGGCCCGGCCGTCAGCCTTTCTGCGCGCTCCGGTCGAGATGAGCTGTCCGTCGGCCAAGGCGACTGTCAAGCCGACCACGCTCTCTGATGTCGTGCCCCAATGCCCGGCACCGAAGATCGCGTTCAGCTGCGATAGCCCGCCGCCGATGCTCGAGGACACACCCGATAGCGGCCCCCAGAAGGGGGTGCGCAGGCCCTTTGGCTTCAGCGTCTCCCAAAGCGTTTTCCAGGTGCAACCCGCTTCGACCGTCACCGTCATGGCATCGGCGTCGACATTCAGCACCCGGTCCATCCGGGACAGGTCGATCAGGGCCACGGTCCCGGCGTCCGAGACGTAACCGCCGGTGTAACTCATGCCGCCGCCCCTGGGTGCCACGGCGAGGCCGAGCCGATCACAGGCGGCCAGCGCTCGCGAAAGGCCAACGGTATCGGCCGGAGTCAGGACCGCGACCGGCCGACGTCCAACAGTCCAGATGTCCTGGCCATAAAGCTCCAGCAGGCGCGGATCCTTACTGACGACCTGATCGCCCAGGGCGGCGGTGAGAGCCTCGGCTGGACCGGAGCGGATCGAGGTGTCCACGTTGGTCATGCGGGCTTCCAGGGACCGAGAACGGCTGCCGCGACGGGCAGCAACCATAGCAACACCGCAGGCGGGCGGGTCGCGGCGAGTAAGCGGACGATCCGGGCGTCGGCGCTGGCCTCGTCGACAGTCAGCGCGTGAAGTGCAGGGCTCAGTCGCACCTCGCGCTCCCTATGCGGATCGCCGATCAGAAACGAGAGCACGACCGCACCGAGATTACCTCCCAGCCAACAGACCAGGATCAACATGAGCAGCAGGATAAGGGTCGGATCGGCCAAGGCATCGTCCGCAAATGATCTATTTCTATATCATTTGCTTGCGGGTCTGTTGGCAAGCACAAACCGCGCTCAGGTCCAGCCCTCGACCCCCGACTGGCGTTGGGACTTCATATGATACTGGAACCGGTCCGGTCGATAGTGGCCGACGATCATCTGCACCGGCTGACCGTCCGTGCCGATCATGATGCGCTCGATCTTGAGCACCGGCGAGCCAGACGGAACATCCAGGCACAAGGCGATACGGGGCGAGGCCGAGGTGGCGGTGATCCACTGTTCGGCCTCGGCGGCACCCGCGCCCGCCCGCTCGAGCAACATCAACAACGGCGTCGACCGCAACTCCTCGATCGAATAACGGCCCGCGATCTCGGCGGGAACATAGGTGGTTAGATAGGAAAAAGGTTCACCCTGCAGTTTGCGCAGGCGGACCGCGCGCTGCACCTTCGCCCCCGGCTCCAGCCCCAGTCGCCCCGCCACCACCACGTCCGCGCGCTCGTCCGACACTTCGAGCAGTTCGACCTCGGTCGCCAGACCCATGGACTTCAAGCTGGAGATCAGGGTCTCGAACGACCCGGACACCAGGGGAATCACCCCGCCCGAGGTCACGATCGTCCCGCGTCCACGATGGCGGCTGACCAGGGTGTTCGCCGCCAGTTCGTTCAGCGCCCGCTTGACCGTGATGCGCGAGACGTCAAAGGCTCGTGCGAGTTCCTGCTCGCCGGGCAGGGTCTCGCCCGCGGCGTACTCGCCCGACTGAATCCGCTCGCGCAGCACCAGATACACCTGGTGATACAGCGGCGTCGGCAGATCGCCGTTCAGAAGCCGGGCATTAAAGCCATCGGTGTCAGGGCCGCCGTCCGGCAAATGACCTATTCCTATACCAACCGGGTCCGCGCTAGGCATAGGCCGATCTGCATGGAGCGCGCAATGTCCGACCCTTCGCCCTATATCGCACTAGCCCTGCAAACGAGCTGTTTCGCCGTCAACGGAGATGCCGACGCTCGCACCAGCCGCCCACGCATGGCCGAGGCCATCAGCCGGATCGGGGCCCAGATCGCGGCCTGCAAACGGTTCATTGGACCGGACGTTCGACTGGTGGTCCTGCCCGAATATTTCCTGACCGGCTTTCCGATGGGCGAAGTGGCGGCCGCTTGGGCCGAGAAGGCCGCCTTGGCGGTCGATGGCGGAGAGTATCGGGCGCTGGGCGACGTCGCGCGGGCCAACGACGTCTTCCTGGCGGGCAACGCCTATGAGACGGATGAGCATTTCCCCGGCCTGTATTTTCAATGCTCGTTCGTTATCGCCCCGACCGGCCAGGTGGTGCTTCGCTACCGTCGTTTGGTCACCCTGTTCGGACCCAGCCCCTATGACGTTTGGGATCACTATCTGGCGCGTTACGGCCTGGACGGTATCTTCCCGGTCGCGGACACCGAGATCGGGCGGCTGTCGGCCATTGCCTCGGAGGAAATCCTCTATCCCGAAATCGCCCGCGCGCACGCCGTGCGGGGCGCCGAAGTATTCGTCCACTCCTCCAGCGAGATCGCGGCGGCGCTCTCGACGCCCAAGAACGTCGCCAAACAGGCCCGCGCCATCGAGAACCTGGCCTATGTCGTCAGCGCCAACTCGGCCGGGATCGAGGGCATCGCCATTCCCAAGGCATCCACCGACGCCTCGTCAAAGGTCATCGACTTTCGCGGTCTGATCCTGGCAGAAGCTGGCTATGGCGAGAGCATGGCCGGCTATGCAGAGATCGACATCGGGGCCCTGCGTCGCTACCGCCGCCGCCCCGGAATGCCCAATATCCTGTCGCGCCAGCCCATGTATCTGTGGAGCCAGGCCTATGCCGGCGTCGAGATCGCGCCTCGAAACACCCTGCTGGACGGCTCGGGCGGTGTCACCGTCCCGACGCCCGCCTTCTATGCTCAGCGACAGAAGGCCGTCATCGAGCGGCTGGCTGACGCCGGGGTGATCTGACCGTCTTTTACCGTGTCCTTAGGGTTACGGTTTCATGACGCGGAACAGCAAAGCTGCGCCATGCGACACTCTGACATTGACGGCTGAAATGCACGGCTCATAGTTAAATGATCTAAAAGTATATCATTCGATCTTAGGAGGGGTAGGAACGATGTCGAGGATCAGGACCGCTTTCAACAGCCGCGCAGCCTTTCTGTCGGGAGCCGCCTTCGTCGCCCTGATGACCGCCGCCGTTCCCGCCGCGGCCCAGCAGGCCGGGGGCGACGGCCCCCAGGCCACCAAACTTGATGACATTGTCGTCACGGCCCGTCGTCGTGAGGAATCCCTCCAGGACGTGCCAATCTCCGTCAGTGCTTTTTCCGCCGAAACGATGGAGGAGCGCCAGATCGAGTCCCTGGTCGATGTGGCTCGCTACACACCGGGCGTGCAGATCCAGCAGGCTTTCGGGCGTGACGGCGACCGTCCGATAATCCGTGGCGCTTCCAACATCCTGATCAGCGACGGCAAGGTCGGCGTCTTCATCGACGGCATCCCGTGGTTCGGCGATTTCTCGACGCTGGACCTCGACTCGGCCCAAAGGGTGGAGGTCATCCGAGGGCCTCAGTCGGCGGTCTACGGCCGCAGCACCCTGTCGGGGGCCATCAACGTGGTGACCCAACGTCCCGGTAACGAACTGAAGGGGCGCGTCAGCGGCACCTACGGCTCTGACGACCGCGTGGGATATAGCGCCATGGTCTCTGGCCCGATCACCCCTTGGCTCGGCGCCATGGCGGGCTATTCGCACAGCGAATTTGGTGGCCAGTACCGGAACACGGCAGGCTTGGGTGAAATGCTGGGCGCGACAGAGACCACCGGCTACTACGCCGGGCTCTACTTCACTCCGACGCCGGACATCGAGGCCTCGATCCGATACTACAACTCCGAAGATGACGACGCCCATTTCGCCGTGGCACTGCAGCCGTCGACGGCCAACAATTGCTTCCTGACCACCCGCGCCTACTACTGCGGTGTGATCCCCACGCCGACTACGTTCGCGCTTAACACTAACCGACTGCTTCGTCCCGGCTTGGGACGCGAGGCCGAGCGGATCCTCTATGATTTTAGCTGGGACGTGAACGGGTCGGGCTGGATCATGAGTTTTCAGGGCGGCAGGAACGAGGTTTATGAGGTGTCAGGCTACGATCAGTCCTATGACTCCCGCGACTTCTTCCTCATCGGAGCGGGTTGCCCTTTCGTGCCGATCGCCAACCGTTTGTGCGGGCGATCGCCTTTCAATGACACGTCCAGCGCCGACAGGGAGACCTCGACCAACGAATTTCGCCTGTCCAGCCCGGCCGATGAGCGTTTGTCCTGGAACGTCGGCGCCTACATGGCCGAAGACGAGCTGACGCCGCTGCCTGAGTTTCTGGAAGCCTCAGAGGTCGGTCTGGACACCCTGGGGGCGGTCAACAACGTCCAGACCAGCGCTCTGTTCGCCGGCATCGACGTGACCGGCCCCGACATGACCCTGTCACTGGAGTTGCGCTGGCAGCAGGACGAGGTGACCTCGACCAACCAGCCCTATGTCGCCTCGACCTATTTCACCCCGGCCTATCTGGCGACGCTGCGCAGCCCCAATGCGAATGCGGTCGTCGGGACGGCGGGTATCCGCAAGACCAAGTTCGAGAATATCCTGCCGCGCGTCAGCTTCACCTGGGAACAGTCCCCGGACACAACCCTGTACGCCCAGTACGCAAAGGGCAACTCGCCGGGGGGCTTCAATGACCCGGCGGCACCGCAGACCACCTTCGACGAAGAGACGCTGACGAACTATGAGTTGGGGGCCAAGACCCGCTGGCTCGGCTTTGACTATTTGAACGCTGCGGTGTTCTTCAACATCCTGGACAATCAGGTTCTGACCAACACCTTCGTTGGACCCACGGTGGTGCAGAGCTTCCGCGCCAACATTGGCGAGACCCAGACCCTTGGCTTCGAGCTGGAAGGCTCCACCAGTCTGACCGACAGCGTGTCGCTGCGCTTTACCTATTCCTATCTGGACGGCGAGATCAGCGAGGGCGTGGACGGCGACCAGGCGGTGCTGCTGCTCGGCTCCGCGTGCAAGACGGGCACGGCGATCAACCTGGACCGGCCAGGCTGTCGTGTGGCAGGCGACATCTCCGGCAAGCGGCCACCGCTGGTGTCCGAGCACCTGGCCAGCGCCGGCCTACGCTATGAGAGCAGCCCGATGTGGAACGGATTCAGCATATTCGGCTCGGCCGACGTGACCTATCGCGGCGAGTTCTTCGAGCAGGTTCACAACAACATCACCATCCCGGCAGCGACCCGCCTGGACCTTCAGTTGGGCTTGCAGAGCGACGGCTTGAGGCTGTCGGTCTGGGGTCGCAACCTGTTCGACGACGACACACCGCAAGGGGTGCTGCGCTACGTCGACTTCCCGGCTCCCGTCTCACCCTCCGGCGACCGACCGCGGGCCTTCGCGGTGACGGCGTCGGAGAAAGCGACCTATGGCGTGACGCTTAGCGCTCGCTTCTGATGAGACTGCTCGCGCTCGCAGCCGCCGCTCTGTGCCTGCCGGCCGGGGCGGCGATCGCGGGCGATCCTCCACCGGCACCGTTCTCCGTGGCCGTGCTGGAGCGGGACTTCACCCAGATGATGGCCTGGTTCCCGGGCGAGTGGGACAACGCGGAGCAGGTCTACTTCGCCGACGAGCTGGGATATCCCGACGGCTCGGCACCGGGGCGAATCCACTCTAGCTTCAAGCCCGTTGATCTGCCCTGGCTAGGATCACACGTATTCTATGTGCAGCAGTATTCGGACAATGATCCGGCCAAGGTCTATCGCCAGCGGCTCTACAGCTTCTCCGTCGATCCGGAGAAGATGGCGGTGCGCCTTGACATCTTCACGCCCAAGAGCCCCGAGGACCTGTTGAACGCCCACCTCGATCCGTCGAGGCTGGACACGCTGACGCGCGACGCTCTGGAGGCCCGACCGGGCTGTGAGGTCTGGTGGCGGCGCCAAGCCGAACAGTTCATCGGCTGGATGAAGGATGGTGCCTGCCGGGTGAAGGCACGCGACGGCCGCACGATCACGATCGACGACGATCTGCTGCTGTCCAGAAACCAGCTGTGGATTGCCGACCGCGCCATCGATGAGGCCGGGACCGTCGTGTTCGGAAATCCCCAGAGCATCCCGCATCAGCTGTGGCGCTCGACCGCCTTCACCTGCTGGATCGCCGTGCCGCGCCAACCGCCCGGCGAGGGCTGGTTCTACGCCCGCGACCTGGCCATCCAGGACCAAGGGGGCGAGGTCTGGGTGACGACCGACGAGGCCACGCCCCGCAGCTTCGGTTTTCGCATGCGTGAAGTGCGCTGGCCGTCGGGGCCCAATGCCGACGCCTTGACGCTCTATGCCCACGCCGAACGGGGCGCGCCCGCGATCAGCTATGCCTGGGCGAGCCCCGAGGCGACGCGCATCGGTATCAATCTGCGGACCCTTCAGGGCAGTTGTTCGCGCTGAGCCTTCAGCCGACCATCGTCTCGTCTATCAGGGTGCGCTGACAGCAGACCGCCCTCGCCATCGATCGTGCGATGGATCCTCTCCCACACGCCCGCGTCGCGGACCAGCGCGGGCATGCCTTCATAAAGCGGGTTCACGCCACGCGGCGTTCCTTGATGCAGGTGCGCTTGAACAACATGTCGTTCTCGAACCAGTGCCAGGTGCGGGCTCGGTCGTTGCCGTTGGACGACAGCTGGATCATCTCGTACAGATAGGCATTAGGCGTGTCCTTTCGCGTCCAGGTCAGGCAGACGGTACGCGCGTCGATCTCCCAGGCCCGACCCTCGATCCGATCGGTGTCCCACCAGATCTGGCCGTCGCGGTAGGTGGCAGGGAAATGGATTTCCTCGCTGCGGCCATCCTCCCAGACGTAGGTATTGATCTGGTAGTAAGCGAAGGGGCCATCATCGGGGAACTTGCACTCGAGCCGCGACCGGTGTCGGTCGATGACGTTGTTGTCGGGGTCGACATGGATGTATTCACCTTCCCATTGGCCGGCGTGCCGAGCCAGCAACGGCATACCCTCGCGAATCCCGCTCATCATCGTGCCTCCGTCCGCAGTGGCGAAATTCACCCCTGGCAAATGATATAAACTTAGACCATTTGATCGGGAAAGCCCTTTATGGACGATGAGATGAGCGACGCCCTGAAGGTCGAGGTCACGGACGACGTCGCCACCCTGATTTTGAACCGGCCAGAGAAGAGAAATGCCCTGACCCTGGCCATGTGGACCGCCCTGCCTGGCGTCCTGGCAGGCATCGCTGCTGACCGGGCAGCCAAGGTTCTGGTGGTGCGCGGTGCGGGCGGGACCTTCGCGGCAGGGGCCGACATTGGCGAGTTCGAGACGGTCTATGCCACGCCCGACAGCAGCCGCGCCTATTTCGACCGGGTCGGCGAAGCGATGCAGGCCCTGGCGGAGTTCGAAAAACCCACCTTGGCGATGATAGAGGGGGCCTGTGTGGGCGGGGGATTGGGCCTTGCGCTGGCCTGCGACCTTCGCATCGCGGCGACTGACGCCCGGCTGGCGCTGACGCCAGGAAAACTGGGACTGGTCTATTCCCTGCCCGATACCCGCCGACTGGTTCAGGCCGTCGGCTTGTCCCGGGCCAAGGACATCCTCTTCACGGGTCGGCTTGTAAACGCCGCCGAAGCCCTGAACATCGGTCTGGTTGACGCCCTGCACGCGCCCGATGCCCTGGCGGAAGCCGTCGCAGACAAGACGACCCAGATCGCCTCGGTCAGCCAGTGGAGTGCACGCCGCGCCAAACGGATCGTTCGACTGATCGCCGACGGCGAAACCGCCGACACCGAACTGACCGCCCGCTGGCTGATCGAGGCGGTGGAGGGCGAAGACTTCCGGGAGGGCCGAGACGCATTCCTGGCCAAGCGAAAGCCGGTCTTTCCCCACCGTTGAGGCTCATGGAATCGGCGCGCGCACCGGGGCTGCGAGCCGCCCGGCCAGGGCAAGGATGTCCGAACTCCGCCATCCGATGATCTGCGCCGACAGAGGCAGGCCATCGCGCGTCAGACCCATCGGAAAGGCGACGGCCGGAAGACCCGCCATATTGGCCAGACAGGTAAGGTCGGCCTGATCCGCCGGGATGGGCTGTCCAAACGCCAAGGCGGACCCCCCGGTCGTGGGACAGAGCAGGCCCGTCCGATCACCGAGCAGCGTCTCGATCCGCGCCTTTGCCGCTGCGATCTCGGTGCGGGCCTGCGCCACCTTTTCCGGCGATTGGGCTGCACCCCAGTGCAGGAGGGCGCTGAATGCCGGCGAGAAGCCTTCGGCGCGTTCGGCCATCCCCGCCGCGTGCTCGGCCATGCCTTCGACCTCGGAGATCAGCAGGCCCCGGCGGCGCAGGCGGCCCAGGTCGATGTCCAGAGCGACCGCCCCCTGGACCAGCCCCTCGGACCCGGCCCGCGCCGCAAGCGCGGCAAAGGCGTTGCGCGTGTCGTCGGTAAGGTCGGCCCGGCCGTTGACGTCCAGAATTGCCAGCGGTCCGATCGACGCACTCGGCTCGGGGTCAGCCATCACGGTCAGGATCAAGGCGCAGTCCGCAGCCGAACGGGCATGGACGCCGATATGATCCAGGCTCGGAGACAGAGGAGTCACGCCCACTGCAGGCACTGCGCCGAAGCCGGGCTTGATCCCGAAGACCCCGCAATACGCCGACGGGATACGCACCGACCCCATTGTGTCCGTGCCCAGCGCTGCAGCGCACAGACCGGCCGAGACCGCCGCCCCGGACCCGCCCGACGATCCGCCTGCCGTATAGCCCTCATGCCACGGGTTCTGTGTCCGCCCGAACCACGGATTGTCGGTGACGGCACCCAGCGCGCCCTCGTCCATATTCAGCGTACCGACGATGACCACTCCGGCACGCCGCAACCGCCGCACGCAGGCCGCGTCCTCGCCCGCGATTCGATCTCGATAGGCACCGATGCCGGCCGTCCAGGGCAGACCCTCGACCGCGATATTGGCCTTGACCCCGACGACGCAGCCGTCGACGGGCGACAGCGGCATGGCGCTGGCCCAGCGAACCGTAGAGGCTCTGGCCGCCTGATGCGCGCCATCGATATCCAGATCGACAAAGGCTCCCAACCGGGGATTCAATCGCTCGATCCGGTCCAGATAGAGATCGAGAACGATGTCCGGTCGCGCCGATCTTTCCGCGAACGCCGCCGATAGCTCGGCAACGCCCGCGTTCACCGTGGGTTCTGAAAAGCCGATCAAGCGAACCGCTCGTCAATCAGGCGAATAGGCTTCTGGCGAACCTCGACGCCGGTCAGGGCTGCCGTCTCGCCCCGGCCGACCAGTTCGACGGCGATCTCGATCCCGATCTTCCGCTTGAGAATTTCGCCGAACCGCGCGGCCACGACGGGATCGCCGGGCGCGGTCGCCTCGGCCACCACCACAAACGTATCCCGCCCGGCGGCGTCGCGGCTGGTCTTGCATACGAACTCGCCCGCAAACTCCGGTGCCTCGTCCAGCATCGGGCCGATGGCTTGGGGGAAGATGTTAATTCCGCGCACCTTGACCATATTGTCGGACCGGCCAAGGAATCCCTCGATCCGCTGGAAGGCCGCCCCGATCGACGATGGACGGGTGATCGTCTGCGTCACGTCGTGGGTGTTGAAGCGGATGATCGGATACAGGTCGTCCTTGTAGAGGCAGGTCACGACCATGTCACCGAGCGCGCCGTCGGCGACGGGCTTGCCGGTGTCGATGTCGCAGACCTCCAGAAACTGGGCGTCCTCCATCACATATAGTCCGTCGCGATCCGGCCCTTCGCCCGCGATACAGCCGGTGTCGCCGACGCCGTACCAGTCGAAACACTCCGCCCCGCCCCAGGCGTCCGACAAAGCCTGCTTGTCCTCGCGCCCCATATGGCCCGAGATCATCCGCACCGGGATGTCCACGCCGGGAACCAGCCCCGCCTCGCGCGCCACCTCGGCCAGCCGCTTGATGTAGTCGGCGAAGCCGACGATGGCCGTGGCACCGAAGGTCTTCATCAGTTCGACCTGCTGGGCCGAGCGAGTCTCCACCCCCGTGCCCGCAGGCATGAACACTGCGCTGGTCCAGTGAGTCACGGCCTCGCGCACATAGTGGCCGCCGTTGATCATTCCGTGGCCATAGACCGAATGAACCACGTCGCCCGAGCGGAGCCCCTGCCAGCGATACAATCGCGCCAGCAGCAGGTTCTGCACCTCGCGGCTTTTCGGCCCGAACAGCAGCACCTGGGGCCGCCCGGTGGTGCCCGAAGTGGTGTGAAAAATCACCGGCGGCCGCTTGTCTTCCGGATAGCTGTCGAAGCCCGCGAAATCGCCGAACGGCGGCGCAATCGCCAGCGACGCCATGATGTCGGACTTGTCGAAAACGGGCAGATTCGGCAGGTCGTCCAGCGAGCGGATATCGCCCGGCTGGATGCCCGCTGTGCCCCACAGCCGACGATAAAAAGCGGTCTTCCAGGCTCGGTCCACGCAGCGCGCAAACAGCACCTCCTGGCGGGCGCGCAGTTCGTCCCGGCTTATGGACGTCACCAGCTTGACGAACGGGTCCCCGATCGGATGGTCGCGAGCGATGGCGGCGAAATCGATCTCGTCCCAGTAGGTGCGGTGCGTGTCGGTCATCGGGGTGAGGCTCCGAGCATGTCGAGGATTTCGGTGGCGTCATCGAGATCTTCGAACCGCTCGATCAGCGCAGCGACGGCCTCGGCGTTCGCGCCCAGTCCGGCAAAAGTCAGACAGGCAGCCTGCTTGGACAAATGCTGCTGGCGACTGAGCGGCAGGGCGGGTGAGCCCATTTGGGCAGTGATCTTGTGGCTCAGAATCCGCCCATCCGTCGTGGTTACCGTCAGGGTCGCGGGGGTGAAGGCGGCGGGGTCCGGATTGTTGTCCGCCTCGACACGAATGCGCTCGGCCAATGCCAGCAAGCCCGGATCGGACAGGCACCCGTTCGTGAAATCCTCCAGCTCCACCGTCCCACGCGTCAGCACGACTGCCGCCAGCCAGGCCAGGCAAAGCCGTGCCCAGGCCGTGGCCATGTCCGGGCCGGCCTTGCGCCCCACCAGCCGGTGGACCAGAGGTGGGGCGCGATAGACGACCTCGGCCACATCGGAGCCGGTCAGTCCGTGCTCGGCCATCAGGGTCTGGATCGCCACGATCCCGCCGTGGGCGGCCCGGCCGGTGGGGAAGGGCTTCCAGCTGACTTCGGAAATTCGGAATCCGGGCTTGGGATCGGTCAGGGGCGTCAGGTCATGCGCCGTCTCGAACAAGGTCAGGTACCCGAACGGACCTTCGATGGATGCCTCCGGTCCCGGTAGACCGGCCTCCGCCAGATCAACCGCCATGACGGCGGCGCGGGCGGCATTGGCGATCTGGACCGGCAGGGCGGGCTTGCCCTCCGCATGGGCCTGCATGGTCCCCGAAGCGAAGGCGAGCGCATAGCCGAAGGCGGCGACTCCCGTGTCCACCGGCAGCCGCCGCAGCGAGATCAGGGCCGCGACGCAACCGAAGATCCCCGCCGTCGCGGGCCGGAAGAATTTCAGCGGTGAGGTGGCGCACACGCCCAGCGAGGCCGCTACCTCCACCCCGGCCACAAGCGCGGTGAGAAGTTGCTCGCCCGACACCGGATCACTGTCGAACGAGGCCTGGGCGGCTTCGGACAGGATCACCGCCCCCACCGTCGCCATCGGGTGAACCACCGCCGGTTCGTGGACGCAGTCGAACTCCTGGGCATGGATCTGGAAGGCGTTGACGAAGGCTGCAGAGGGCTGCGGCAGGGTGACGCCCGGCCGTCCGAGCACGCCGCACGCCTCGCCCTGCCCCCATCGCCGGGCAGCGACCAGCACGGGGTCGGCCAGTGGTGCCCTGGCCCCCGCCGCGCCCACGCACAAGGTGTCGTGCAGAAAGGTCTTGGCCGCGCCCCGCGCAGCGGCATCGACATCCGACCATCTCAAGGCCAACGCCCGTTCGGCCAGTAGACGGGAAACGGTCACGCTGCCTCTCCCGGCAGGGCGACTGACAGGTCTGCGACTGTGGTCGTATTGCCCAGCCCCTCAGCCACAACGATCAGTCGGTCAGCCGCCGCCGCGCCCATTCCGCCCCACGCCATCAAGGCCCGCGCCTTGGCCGTCAGGGCCTCGGACGAGAGCGGGTTTTCCGGATCGCCCAAGGCATCCAGCGACTCGGCCCGATGAGTGACGCCGTTGGCCTTCGCGGTGATCCGCGCGCCGAAATGAGCCGGATAGGCCGCCGTCAGGTCGTCGGCCCTGACCACAGTCACCTTTGACCTCAGGGCAACGACGACGAGGTCGGACAGAGCCTGGGGCTCGAACCGCGCCAGCCCAGCCTCCCCATGAATCAGCGCCACCGCGACACTATGCTGGATCGAAAACTTGGCCTCGGCAGACATGGTCGGATGCGGTCGGTCGCAGAACATGACCGCGTCGCCATAGGTCTCGACCAGGATCTGATCGGGCGAGCCTGCGATCTGGCCGCGCAGGGTCAGGGCCGCGTCTATAGCCGGGTGGGCGTGGCGACACGCGGCATGGGGCTTGAAGCTGACGTCGTGCAGGGCCCAGCCGGGTGCAGGAGCCAGCACGGCGTCCGGATCGCCCGCGGGTGCCATCGCGGGAAAGAATCCCTGCTCGCCTTCGAGCACCCGCAAGGGGCCTCGAAAACCGTTCGCCGCCAAGAGGGCCGCCGCCACGCCATTGGCCGCCGCCCGGCCGTCATGAAGGGCCTTGACCGAACCCGGCTCGTGTCGCGCTCGCCACAATCCCGCGCCCTGCTGGCCTGCAAGGCCGAGCGCCCAGGCCGTCCGCTCGGCGTCCAGATCCATCAGACTGGCCCCCGCCGCTGCCGCACCGAAGCCACCACAGGTTCCCGTGGGATGAAAGAATCGATAGTGCGACGCCCCGGCCGCCCGGCCGATCCGGATCATCGCCTCGTATCCTCGCACGATCGCGTCCAGCAGGGCGTTTCCGTCTGCGATGCCCAGATGCTGGGCCAGAGCCAGAGTGGCGGGCATGACCACCGGGCCGGGATGGAGCAGGGCCCGCCGGTCGACGTCGTCCATTTCCAGGATCGCGCCCGCCGGGCCGTTGGCCAAGGCCGCCATTTGCGGCCCTGCCCTGCCGCCGCCGATGACCTGGCAACGGCCCGGCCCTTCGGCCAAAGCCAAAGCCCGCACCCGTTCGCAATCCGGCTCGCGCGCGCCCGCAACCGCGCATCCGATCCAGTCAAGCAGATGCGCTCGCGCACGCGCGCGATCTCGCGGCGCGACCGGCTCGGCCAGCCTGTGGGCCAGCCGTTCGGTGATGGAGGACAATTGTCCGGACATATGCCTATATCGCGTTCCCGGGCCGACACGGTCAAGACGCGAAGCACCACCCGACCCATGCCGACGACCATCGAGGCCGCTCTCGACGCTCTGCGAAAAGCTCTACCAGACGGCGGGCGGTTGTTCGTACCCGGCTGTGGAGGCGAACCCCTGCCGTTCGCTGCAGCCCTGGTCGCGCAGCCTGATCGCGCCGCGAACCTGACCTTCGAGGGGGTCTGGATTCCCGGCGTCAACCGCACTGACTGGGCCGGGCTGCACCCCGATGCGAAGGCCGAGGCGATCTTCCTCGCCCCGGAATGGCACCACAGTTTCGTGGCTGGTCGGCTGTCCTTCTCGCCCCTGACTTATACCCAGGTGTGGCGCCACCTTGCTCAAAGGCCTTTCGATGCCGGTGTCTTCACCCTCGCGCCGCCGGGCCCTGACGGGCGCGCCAGCCTCGGCGTCGCGGCCGACTTCAGTCCGG
>Ga0105049_10005016_pt1 | contig 15462 bp, 14 predicted proteins | sample MAT06_FD_78087 | JGI IMG/M metagenome (GOLD analysis project Ga0105049, IMG submission 78087) | Freshwater microbial communities from Lake Fryxell liftoff mats and glacier meltwater in Antarctica - MAT-06 | ecosystem: Environmental > Aquatic > Freshwater > Ice > Liftoff microbial mat | place... | reverse complement strand
CATTATGAATTCTTTGCGGGTCAGGCGGTGTTAGGGCTGGGACTCGCCTCGAGTTATTTTATTTCTACTTTACCCAAACGCTACGAGAAACGTTTGATTCAGCCCTGCTATTTTTTTCATATTCTAGCGTATCGATTAGAGTCTGGTGAGAATCTAGAGCACGCTTGGAGTGAATCCTTGCAATCAGTCGAATTTCCTAAAGATTGGAATGAAGCTCTAAAACGGGGGGAAGTTAAAAGTGAAGCCTTCGATGAATTTCTCATGCGACTAGGCGAAAAGCTAAAGTACCCATGGACTGATTTAGCGATGCATTTGCAGTGGGCACTTCGTCAGTCGAGCCAATTAGCTCCTTTTCTTCGACAGCTTGCTTCGAGCGAAACCAGTAGGGTTGGGCAGCTTTGGGAACTCGAGTCCAAGCGCTTAAGTATTTTTATTTTACTGCCTCTTTTGCTCCTTTGCTTTCCTGCTAGCCTCTACTTAATTCTTGGGCCTCAGTTTATTTTACTTTGGAAGTAGTATGATTTCATTTCATCAAATATCGAGTTGGAAAAAAGGCGAGCGAAGAATCCGACACCGATTCTTTCTAAGATCGGTATTGAATTTTGGTGCAGACAAGAGTTGTGACTGGCGCTGGGGCTTTGAAACCCCATTAGTAGCTCGACTTGACACTGAATCCCAGACACTTACACTCCTCGACTCAGAACAAGAAGTTCATTTAGAGCGGGGTAGTCTATTTGATTTAGAAGGTCAGATTTTTTCGTGGACCCACCGCAGCTTGCTTTCATTTCACTGGCTGTTAGTGGGAGGGCTGTCTTTTATACTTTTTCTGGGAATACTTTTGTTAAACTCGAGTCCCAAGCCGATCAACTGCGAAGAGCGAATGAGTGAGGTATTTTCGAAATGGCGCCCTGATTTAAAACCGGCGCGTGAAAAGAAGAAGATTCTAGAGCGAGCGCTTAGATCCAAAGATCCTGTGGTGATTCAGACGGAGTTGCTCGCTTATCAAAGAAGTTTAAAGGCGATTTCACAGCTGAAAGAATGCTCGCCAACGCGGCTTACTTTTTCTTACGAGACTAAGTTTAAAGAAATTCTGTTTTATGATGAAGCCCGCAAGAATAATTTTGAGGCCGCAATGGAGTTTTGGAATCAACTACTCGCTATGGAGGGCTACTCTATTGACCTCAGCTTTAAGAGAAATATCCTTCGGCTAGGTAGAGACCTGGCATGGAAGGCCTGGCGGATCGAGTCAAAAGAACCGATCCAATCCAGGGAGATTCAAAATTTCTTAGATGACCTGTGTTTGTCTTTGCAACGGAATCCAGACTGCTTTTTACCTCGCATTGAAACTCCGCAGGCTAACAAAGCTAAGGAGCAGTCAGCAAAATCTGGGGAAGAGGACTAATCATTGTCGCTTACTCGAAATTCTAAAGCGGAGGGAGACTCGTAAAGACTGGTAACTTTTGTTACGGCACTTTGGTACCGGTTTTGCACTTTTCGTAGATATAGATATACAAGTTGGTTGCAAATGGGTGATTCGAATAAACAGTTTAAGTTCATCGGTGGCGTTAACGAAATGTTGCGCTTGGCGAATCTTGGCGCGATGGATCGGCTAGCCGTCGTTGAAAGCTTTCGTGAAGCCTGGCGGAAGTCCGTGATCGAGAGCTACGGGCATCAGCCAGAAAAAATGGAAGAGTATTTTCTTCAAGGCGACTCGGCCTTTCAGCAACTCGGAAAAGTGTTCAAGCTTCTCAGCCTGCCCACCCCCGATCGCAATCAGCTTTTACAAGAGGCTGAACAAGCTTATAGACAGAAAGAGTTTCAGAAGACGGTCGACTTCTTGACGGTTGCTGAAAGGCAAAATGCGGTATCAAGCGCCGAGCAATGGATTATTTATGGGACGGCCCATTTTCATTTAGGAAATCTTGATGAGGTTCAGCGCTGCGCTGAATCGGCCTTGAAGATTTCTGCCGAGAATGTGAAGGCTATGGTTTTAATTGGATTAGTCGCTTTAGGAAGAAAGCAATTTACTAAAGCCAAAGAAGTTTTTGAGCTTGCGAAGAAACTGCGACCTGATAGTCCCACAATTGTTCGCTACTTAGAAACAACCGAGTCAAAGATTCAAGTCTCTAATCGCACTTCGGCATCCCTAAGTAAGGCCGAGCCTGATCCGCGTCAAGCGAAGCCAGAAGAAAAGCGCCGTTGGGTTCGACGGCCTTGCAATTTTCAAATGACGATTAATGATTTTGATCAGATGACAGCTTTATCGGCTAAGGTTCGTTCTCTGTCTGGGGGTGGATGCTTAATAGATAACTTGCCAGTACCAGAAGTTTTCTCATTCTCTCTTGACCTCGGTCGTGGAAAATCCATTCAAGGCACCGGAAAGAAAATCTATACGAATCCTGACCACCAAATCGGAATTCAATTCGAAGCCCTGAATCCTGAAGATCAAGATTTGATTAAGCGAAAACTTATGGTCTAGCCCCAGGCTCATTATCAAATAGAGAACCCTGCACTAGAGCCTCGCCACGCTTCTTGCCCAAATGTTGATAGGCTTTGTCGGTTGCCATTCTTCCGCGAGAAGTACGAGATAAGAATCCGGCCTGCAATAAATAGGGTTCGCAGATGTCTTCGAGAGTATCGCGTTCTTCTTGCAAACTGGCAGCGAGAGTTTCAATTCCAACCGGGCCACCTGAGAACTGATCGATAATCAGATTTAAGAGTCTTCGATCTAAGGGATCACATCCAAAACCATCTACTTCTAGTTGCTTCAGAGCGTAGTCGGCTTGTTTTTTGGTTACGAAGGTTTTTGCAGACGAGGGAGTTTCTGTTTGCGCGAAATCACGAACTCGCTTCAGCAGTCGATTGGCTACCCGCGGAGTTTTTCGCGAACGACGAGCTAATTCTAAAGCGGCATCTTCTTCGATTTCTATTTCTAAAATACTAGAAGATCGCCGCACGATTTGGGCTAACTCTTCGTCGCTATAAAATTCTAAATACAAAGGAATGCCAAAGCGGGATCGAAGTGGAGATGAAAGCATTCCACTGCGAGTCGTCGCGGCGACTAAAGTGAAAGGGGGTACATCAATACGAAGCGAGCGGGCTCCTGGGCCTTCGCCAACGGTGAGATCCAATTTAAAATCTTCGAGCGCGGGATAAAGAATTTCTTCAACGCTACGAGGTAAACGGTGGATTTCGTCGATGAACAGAACATCGAAAGGCTCAAGATGGGTGAGGAGAGCGGCCAGATCGCCCGCTCGTTCAATCGCCGGACCACTCGTGATTCGAATATTCGCTCCCATCTCGCGAGCGATAATATGAGCGAGAGTCGTTTTGCCAAGGCCGGGCGGTCCGGCGAGCAAGACGTGGTCGAGAGCTTCTTTTCTGATTTTTGCAGCATCGATAAAAACTTGCAGATTTTGTTTGAGAGATGTTTGTCCGACGAATTCTTTTAAGTGCGAAGGGCGTAAGCTTACGGGATCCTCCCCAGCAAACTCTCGGGTAGGACTAATGAGCCGTTCGATATCATTGGTTTCGCCTTCGAGGATCATGTTATTTGATTCCTTCCCAATTCTCCCAAGCCAGTTTTCACTAATTTCTCAAGTGGCCAATCGGCAATTTCTTTTTCTTGCACCTGGAGTTTCTTGATGGCCTTTCCGATCTCTGCGCGTTGATACCCTAGATTAGAAAGCACGCTTTCAAGCTCCAGCCAGCGAGGCGCTGATTGAGTACCGGGAATTTGCGCAAGCAAGGGTCCGAAGCGATCCGAGAGCTCAACTACTAAACGTTCGGCGGTTTTCTTTCCTACGCCAGATATTTTTTGTAAACTGGCCACGTCCTTCGATTGAAAAGCGGTCATCAATTCGTGAAGGGGCATTCCCGATAAAATTCCCATAGCTAGTTTGGGACCCACATTACTAACCTTCAGAAGCTCTCTAAAAAAGGATCTCTCTTCAGAGCTATAGAATCCAAAGAGCTGAAGCGTGTCTTCGCGAATATGGGTATAAATAAACAAGCTTGCGCTTTCACCCTGCATTCGATCGGCGGTAAATGGAGTATGGGTGACGTCGTAGCCGACGCCGCCGCAATCAATTACCGAATTAGTCGGACTCCGAAAGAGAAGTCTTCCGTTTAGTTGTGCAATCACGAGCGATTAACCTCCCGAGTGAATTTTCCCTAGAATGTACGTGTGCTAGGGCAATGGCAAGTGCATCTGCGTGGTCATGGCTCACAAATTCATAGTGGGCTGGAAGCCTCAAAAAAACCCGAACCATATGTTGAATTTGCTCTTTAGAAGCGCGGCCACTCCCCCCGATGGCGGCTTTTACCTGAGTGGGAGAATACTCAAAAATTTCTAGATTGTATTTGGCAGCCATAAAGAGGCAAACCCCTCGAGACTGCCCTAGCTGGATAGCGCTGCGAGCGTTCTTGGCAAAGAAAATGCTTTCGAGTGCCAGCTCTTGTGGTTGATGTTTTTTTAAAAGCACATCGAGGTCATCGCCGAGTTGAAGAAGTCGGGTGGCGAGATTTTGCTTTTCATCCATTTTTATCGTGCCACTCGAGCGGATGCTGACCTGGGGAGCCGAAATCTTTTTATTTCGAACATCTTCGGTCGTAATATCGATGACCGCATAGCCGGCTTGAATGCTGCCGGGGTCAATCCCCAAAATTCGCATGCCTTATTTTAGTCTGGCGTGCGTAAGCTTGTCACTGTTCGGTCTATTTAATATAGAGATTCATGTTAAAAATTACATACCTCGTTCTTCCTATTTTAATTTTATTGTCGGCTTGTTCCGAAGAGGCAAAGAAAACCCCGCTGCCGTCGCCAACTCCATTGCAGTCTAGTCGAGCCGAAGCAGTACGGGTTCAGCATATTCTTATCGGATTTTCGGGAAGTATTCCCGGCAAGAAAATCGAGAGAACTCCAGAAGAGGCGAAGCGTTTAGCAGAAGATTTACTCAATCAGGCAAAGATTACCCCCGAAAAATTTGAAGACTTAGTGAGAGCTAAATCGGACGATCAAGTTCCAGGGATTTACGAGCTAGTTGATTTCGGAAAGGCTCCTTTTGAAGGGCAGTTCTCGCGTTCGACTATGGTGCAGGGTTTCGGAGACCTGGCCTTTCGATTGAAACCGGGCGAGATTGGGCTCGTAAATTTTGATGCGAAGAAGTCGCCTTTTGGATTTCACATTATGAAACGACTTGCTCCTTAATCTGCAATCCTTTCGCAGTACCCATCAAACCGGGTCTAGCGATGGTTTTAGGGCTATGCATGACTTTTGCATTCTAATTCGCTGTCGAGGGTCAGAAACTTGGAGGTTTCATGTCCCAGCTGCGTTTAGTGTCGGTCACGTCAATTTCTTTAGCTCTTCTTTTGTCTGCTTGTGGAAGCGGAGATTCTGGTTCACCGGAGTCTTCTAGAGTGGCCATTGATACCAATGGAGATGGGGTTACGGACGGCTTTGATTCAAACGGCGACGGGATTATCGATTCTTCGCCGTCGAGCAATTCAACTCAAACGAGGAACCGCGCTAATTTTCAGCCCAGCAATCAAAATAATTCGGGCAACAATAACTCCGGCGGATCGAACGGATCAAATGGATCAAATTCGACGACTCCCGTTACCCGCCGCTTAGAAGTTCAGCAGCCCTTGCCCTTTACGGCTGCCGACTTTACAGCCTTACAATCGGATGCTGGGTTCATTAATTCTCTCTCCAATGCGATATTTGTGATCGGCACGATTCAGCTTTTTCGTGTCAAGGGCTGTAAGACCGCTGATCTCCAAGTGAAGTGGGCAACAGGCCAATCGTGGGTCACCTATGCCAATTTCTTTATGGAATCTTCTGCCACGCCCGGAAACTACGGCGAAGGAGCTCGAAATTCAATTTCTTTAATTTTGCCACCTGGGGGCGCCATAAAAGTTCGAGACGATACAAATCCGCAGTGTGTGCGAGGAACTACAAATGCTGCGAGTGTGGCCAATGATGGAGTGCTTTATGTCGGTGAGCCAAATTCATTTGACTGGAATCGTGCAATCTTCAACTAAGCAATTTTAAAATAAACACTTTTTATTTATACTTCGATTTCTAGATCAGAAGCCTTTTGAACTTCAAAGCGTCCTTTGCCCGATAGCTTAGCGTTCTTTAGTGCCGCATAGGCACGAGCGATCCAGTCTTCTAAGCTGTCGTCTAAAGATAAAGGGGCAATTCCCATAGAGAAAAGTGCGCGATCTTGATTGCTGGCCTTCGCTTTTTGTAAAAGATTATTCGCTATGGTTTCGGCGGAGGCGAGCGAAGTCTGAGAGAGCAGAACTACAAATTGATCGTCTTTTATTCGAACCACCAGGTCAGAGGTGCGAAAGAATTTTCTTAAGAATTGACCGAATTCGCGAAGGAGTTTGCTGGTGGCTTCTTTTCCGTATTGGCCTTCAAGTTCTTTGAAGTCATCGAGATCGATATAAAGGAGGCAAGATTCTTTTTTCTTAAACTCATCCCAATTGGTTTCGAGCTGGCTTCTAAGATAGTTAAACTGAGGTAATCCGGTTTCAGGGTCGGTGAAATCTCCTGTTTCAGAAGTGCCTTCGGTGATTTCTTTTAGGTCAGTTTTTAAGGACTCAAATAAAAGCAAATATTCTCGAGTCAACTTTTGGTAGAAAAATAAAACTTCGGCGTGCCCAATATAATCAACCCCACTCAAAACTTTTACCTTGGCGCGAAAGTTTCTACCCGAACGAGCTTTCTCGACCAGCGATTCTAGGTCTTGATCTAAAGGTAGCACATTAAAAATTTCATTGGGCTTAAAAGGAGAGAGGCTCATGACGTCTTGCAAGCTGATCTGATAGTGATCCAAGAAAGCTGGATTCGCAGAAGAAAAATGGGCGGTAGAATCTAAAATCGCCAAACGTGCATTGGAGTTTTCAAAAATATCTTCAACCAGATTGTTCGCTCGTGCGAGTTCTTTGCGCACTCCTTGGGTGTGGATCAGATTCCAAGCAACAAAAAGGAGAGTGAGTCCCCCCATCAAAACAAAATAATGAAGGAGTAGGCCTGCCACCTGAAAAAAGAGTGCGCTTTCTTGAGAGCGCATGACTAAAAATAAGTTCTCGGCCTTTAAAGGGGCCACGGTCATAAACTTAGATCGCGAGCCTTCCCAATCGAACTCAGACCCGTAGCGTAGTCCCTTTACTGCCTTTTCAAGCGGGTCGCCGAGAATTACGCTGTCTCCCAAGCGCCTTTCGGGTTGGGTGCCGGCAACAAAGCGATATTCGTCTCCCGCTCGTTGAACAATTAATAGTTCTCCTTTTAAATTGAGGTCTTCTCGAGCCTGAATTAAACGATCATTGAGGCGTCCAAACACGCTTTCGTTCTCGTTTTTGGCTACCCCAGCAAAGGTCAAATCCTCTGCGGGAAGGAGCTGGGCCAAAAGCTGGGATGTCTGGTATAAAACTTCGGATCGGCCGGCCAATAAGGACTGGAGATCTCGGGTAAATAGAAAGAAAGCAAGGACGATAAAAACGGATGTCAGCGCACCCCACCAAAATTTCGGGCGTCGGCCAAAGCGGCTCAAATCGAAATCAGAAAATAAACGATCAGTTTTCAAATGCTCATTCCCTTTCAGACGGCCCTCCTCCGGAAGAAGATCAAAGAATTGAAGCACGCGTACAGCAGATCGGCCAGCAGATTTTTGAGTCGGTCAGGGGGCAAAAGGCAGGGATTTGGAATAAAAGTTTTTGGCAAACCCAAATGATGGAGTGGACCACCCGAAATCCGGTGGTGAAGACTCAGCTGTTTCGCTTTGTCGATGTTCTCCCGGTCTTAAAGACGGTGGCGTCAAAACGAGACCACTTGTTGGAGTACCTCTCACGCCCTAATGGCCAAAAGTCGGGATCGTGGCCGTTTTTTTTATCGGCCACTACCGCGCTTTTGAAAACTCCATTTCAGTCGTTGGTGACCTCGGTCGCTGATCGCCAAGTAAAAGAAATGGCCGCCAATTTTATTTTAGGAAAGCGAGTCGAAGAAGTTTTGCCGAAAGTCGAAGCTCTTCGTAAAGAAGAGGTAGCCTTTACTCTCGACTTGTTAGGTGAAGCGATTTTGAGTGAGCCCGAAGCGGCCGAGTATCGTGATCTTTATCATCATCTTCTGGATGGTTTGGGCGAGCGCTCCAAGGCGTGGGGACCTGTCTCTGCAATTGACGATTCGCCCCTGGGTGCGATTCCAAAAGTAAATCTTTCGATAAAAATTTCGGCTTTAGATGCAATGCCTGACCCCATCGCATGGGAGCCAACCTTAGCGAGGCTCCATGAGCGACTTGCTCCCTTGATTGAGAAGGCTATGAAGTACGAAATCTTCATCAATTTTGATATGGAGCAATTTTCTTATCGCGAAATGACTAACGAACTTTTTCGTCGGATTCTGATGGATGATCGCTTCAAAAATTATCGGCATTTAGGAATCGTGGTTCAGGCCTATTTGAAGACAGCTCCCGCGGATGTTTCTGCTTGGGTCGAATTTGCTAAGCAAAGAAAGACTCCGTTTACGGTTCGATTAGTGAAGGGTGCTTATTGGGATTACGAGCAGGTCATCGCTCAACAAAATGGCTGGGAGCCTCCCGTTTTCGATCATAAATGGCAGTCGGATGTTGCTTTCGAGAAGTGTGCAAAAATTTTATTAGAAGGCTACCCCCATTTGGAATTAGCGGCGGGCTCGCATAATGTTCGCAGTCTTGCTTATTGTTTGGCCAAGACTGAAGATCTTGGTTTGCCAAAGAATGCGATGGAAGTGCAGATGCTCTATGGAATGTCGGGCGGCTTTAGAAAGGCCTTTGTATCTCAGGGCTATCGATTTCGAGAGTATTGCCCTGTTGGGGAGATGCTGCCAGGACTTTCTTATTTGGTGCGACGACTTTTAGAAAACACGGCCAATGACTCGTTCTTGAAGCAAAGCTTTTTAGATAAAAAGGGTGTCTTAGAGTTATTGAAGAATCCGTCAGGGGGCTGGATGACACCCGAAGTGAAGAATCAAGGAGATGGTTTATGAATCAAAACGAATATCAATTTAGCACCTTTAAAAATGCGAGTCTGATGAATTTTTCGTTGAAGACAGATCGCGAAAAAATGGAAGCCTCTTTAAAAAAAGTGAAAGCAGATTTAGGAAGATCTTATCGCTTGAAAAGCGGCGAGGTTTTTCAAAAGAATGACCGCTGCGTTTCGGTCTTCAACCCCTCTACGCCGAATGAAGTTGTAGGTTATGTTGAATCGGCCTCAAAAGAAGATGCTCAACAAGCCTTGAAGACGGTTTACGAAGCTTCGCGTTTTTGGAAGCAAACGCCAGTTCTAGAGCGAGCCAAATTATTAGAGAAATTGGCAGATTGGATGGAGGAGCGTCGCTGCGAGCTTTCTTCGGTCATGGTTTATGAAGTGGGCAAGAATTGGCGTGAAGCCGATGCTGACACTTGTGAAGCGATCGATTTTTGCCGCTATTATGCGCGCGAAGCTCTTCGTCTCAGTAAACCCATCCATACTCAAGATGTGCCCGGTGAAATGAACTTGATGACTTATCATCCAAAGGGAGTGGCTGTTGTGATCGCGCCTTGGAACTTTCCGTTGGCGATCTTGGCTGGCATGACCGTCGCTTCTTTGGTAACCGGGAATACGGCAATTATCAAGCCGGCAGAGCAGTCCAGCGTGATCGGCGCTTATCTCGCGCAGGGTTTGAAGGCGGTTGGCTTTCCAGAGAATGTTTTCTATTTTTTGCCGGGCAAGGGCGAAGAGATTGGACCAGATCTCGTCAACGATGAACGAGTGGATATAATTGTGTTCACGGGTTCGGCAGAGGTCGGACTTTCGATTATCGAATCGGCCGCCAGAAAACCTGGTCTTCGTCAGCGAGGCGTGAAGAAAGTCATCGCAGAAATGGGCGGCAAGAACGCCATGGTCGTCGATGAAGATGCCGACATGGACGAAGCTCTCTTAGCGGCCATTCATGCTGCTTTTGGATTTCAAGGTCAGAAATGTTCTGCGCTTAGCCGACTCTTGGTACATGAGAAAATCTACGACGGTTTTGTTAGCCGATTTGTTGAGGCCGCAAAATCATTGCGAGTGGGGCCCGCCGTAAATCCAGAATTTCAGATCGGGCCCGTCATTGATGAAGTCGCTCAAAAGCGAATCATGAAGACCATCGCCGATGGCGCTTCGCGAATGAAAGTTCTCTATCAGAAAAAAGAGATTCCCTCCGAGGGGTGGTTTGTCACCCCAACCATCTTTGAGTGTTTGAGTCGCGACGAAAAACTTTTTCAGAATGAGATTTTCGGACCGGTCGTTTTGGTGAAGAAGTTTTCAGACTTAGATGAGGCTTTTGACGATGTGAATTCGGTTCGCTATGCTTTAACTGGTGGAATTTTCTCACGGAGCCCCAGCCATATTCAAAAGGCAAAAGAGCGAATGGAAGTTGGCAACCTCTACATCAATCGCGCCATAACCGGGGCTGTCGTTCAGCGACATCCTTTTGGGGGCTTTAAGCTTTCGGGAGTGGGCAGTAAGGCTGGAGGTCCTGATTATCTTCTTCAGTTTGTCGAGCCCAGAGCGACCAGCGAAAACACCATGCGGCGCGGCTTTGCGGGTGAGAGCTAAGCGTAAAGAAAGTGCTGAAGGCTGTAGAGAATTTTCCACAGCCCAATCGCGATCAGTAAAACCGCAAATAGTTTTTTAAGTCCGGCGTTTGTGGTTTTTATTCTGCGACTTAGAAACATTCCTATAATCGCTCCTGAAAGTAAAAATATCAAAGTGCTGGGCGGAATCTGGTAAATCACTTCTTTGCGAGTGTGATAATAAACAAGAAGTCCGACTCCCGTCGCGAAGAACTGCACAAAAAAAGATAGTCGAGCGCAATCTTTCATCGGAAACAACATAAAGTGATGAAGGACGGGAACCGTGATAATGCCGCCGCCGATTCCAAAAAATCCCGAAGAGATTCCTGCCGTAATCATAAGGAGATCTGCGGTTCCCTTTCGAATATGGGATGAGACCTGAGCGAGAGCTTGACTTGAGGAACGCCAAAAGAAAATTCCAAATCCTATAACAAAAAGGCTAAACGCAATCGAGATGACTGCATCGGGGGTGCGAGTTCCAATCCATGCCGCAATGGCTGATCCAATCACGGCAAAAAAACTAAGACGCAAAAGTGGCGCGCGGTTCTCCCGAATAATTTCTCGGTTGGTAATATTTTGCAAAACGCTTAAAAAGAAGACCGAACTCAGAGAAAGAAAGACTGCGTCTTTCATAGAAAAACCCAGAGCTAAGTTGAGAATGGGAATAAGGATGAATCCGCCGCCCAGACCCATCAGGCTGCCGAGAAAGGCCGAGAAGATGCCAACCACCAGAAGAATCATCCTGGCAGCCTACGTGAGCTTATTTTAAAATACCTCTTAAAATTTTTCGAAGACCTTCAGGATTCTTTCCAATTTCATCCCCCGCGAACCTTTGACGAGAAAAGCTTGCCCAGGCCGAAGAATCTCTTCGACTTCGCCCTCGACATCTTCGAAGTCTTCGAAAACGCAAACGTTTTCTGGGAGCACCAAGAGGGTTTCTGCGGCCCGCATAAATTCGGGGCCATAGAGAATGATCTGTTGAAATCCCATGACACTCGCAAGATTTATGATTCTTTGGTGAGCGGCCATCGACTTTGCACCCAACTCTCGCATATCGCCTAAAACTCCCAGCATGGGCAAGCCTGCTGCTACTTCTACAAAACTTTGCAAGGCGCTTTCCATGGAGGTGGGATTAGCATTGTAACAGTCATCAAGGACTTGAACATTCTTGGCGAAGCGGATCCACAAGCTTCGATGCGCTTCGCCTTTAAAATCTGAAAAGCTAGCGGCTAAATCGCGAAGAGTAGATGTCGAAATATCTGGAGTCACCAAACGACAAATAGCTAAAGCCGCTAATAAGTTTTGAGCATTATGTTTGCCCGGAAGACGATTGTGAAAAGGAACTCCAAACGCGTGCAAGAGAGCGGGGGGTGAGTAGAAGCCTTCGAGGTGGGCTGACTCTTGGAGGGCATAGGTAATGTGCTGGGCCGGAAACTTTTGGTCCCGGACATGCGGAGAATCCAGATTGGCGGCAAAACCTCGTTGATGTTCGCGGAGGTAGTCGAGAAGTCGAAGCTCTTCTTTGGCCACAGTTTCAAGGTCGATGAGTTTCTCTAAATGCTCCTCGTTGATGGTCGTAATGAGTCCTAGATTAGGCTGCACAATTTCAAGATGTTGTTGCATCCATCCCGGCTCATCGATCCCTACTTCGATGACGGCAATTTCTTCATCGCGAATCTGTAGAATGCTAAGAGCGATTCCGAGTATAGAGTTTTCGGACTTTTTAGTTTTAAAGACTCTGTTTTCACCAAATAATTGTTGTAAAATAAAATAAGTGAATTCTTTAGTAGTGGTTTTACCGTTTGAGCCTCCAATTGCAATAATTTTTACATTCAGAGACTCCCGATAAAGCTTTGCCAACTGACGTAAGCTCTCGAGCGAGTTCTTAACGTAATGGAGTCGCTCTTGAGGGAGGGCTTGTAACTGATCTCGATAGGATTCTTCTACGACGGCAGCGAAGGCGCCAGCGTCTAGGGCCGCGTTTGCGAAATCATGGCCGTCGAAATTATCACCGCGCACTGCAAAGAATAAATCGCCAGCTTTTACACTTCGAGAGTCGGTATGGACTCGACTAATTTCTTCTGCACCCGATGCCCCGCTTAAAGCTTTCGTCAAAACCTCAGCAGATAGAAAATTTTTTTTCATACTGGCTCGATCCACACTATTTTTGCTCGATCCACACTATTTTTGATAGTGAAGTAGCTTTAATCTTAAACTTACTAACTTGGGGGATATTCAAAGTCTTCGATTCAAAGGCCTGACCATTATATAAAATTAAACGCGAGAAAACCGATTGATTAATTCGAGAAGGGTCTCCGCCGCTTTTTATGCTTTGTATCCAGAATCGACGCAGATATTCTCGATCAATCAGTATTCCTTTGGCATTTTCTTCGCTGACGATTCGCAAGAGTTCAGCTTCTGAACTTTCTAAGTGAATCGGCAAGTTCTGCACGAGCTCTGATTTCGTAAAAAAAGAAAGAAAATCGATGGCATCGCCAACGATGATGATCTTGCCCGGTTTCTTTTCTTCGTCGAGGAGTTGAGCCGCTTGCGTCCATTCGGGCTCAAAGGAGCGAAGATGGTGAAAGCGCTGAAGATGAAAAAACAGAATCGCTCCAGAACTTAAAACGAAGACTGAGATCAAGACGCGCTCTAGCTTTGCGTAGGGAATTTTTTTGAGAGTCGAGGTTTGGAGGAGGGCCGAAAAGAGCCGAATGACCATCCATAGAATGATCATGATAGTTAGACTTTCTGCCTCGGCCGAGAAAAAGAGTGCAAAGGGAATGCTGACTAAGCGCATCCATAGTCGAGTTTCCCAAGGCTTGATGAAGCTTAGCGCGAGTCCTAATCCACTAGAAATGAAGATTAGCCAGAGACGGGAGCTCCCCGAGAAGCTGTCCAGAGCGGGGGGGTACTTGAATATGCAAAAAAACAAAATGCCGGCTAAAGTCGCTAAAGAGAAGGCCCGAAACAAGAGACTAAATCTTTGATTTTTTTTTGCCCAACTCAGTTGACCCCATTCTACAAAGAGAAAGTGGAAGGCTTCAGTAATGAGAATGCTAAATCCGGACCAAAAGAAAACCAGCGCATAAGTTTGAATTAGATAGCTAATCGCTAGACCGAGCATCATTCCGAAAATCAAGTTGACGCCGTTCACGGGGCGAGTGATCACAAAAAGCAGGCCAAGAAGGTATGTCATTTTGAGAAGAGGATCTGGACTCGTTCCCGGCGCGGCGTAGGGAAACAATAGGGACAACGCTAAAATTGAAAGGGCCCAGCTCCAAATAGCAGAAGCCGGCAGGGTCTTTTTTAGAAGAAGGCCGAAAATGATGAGTAATCCGACTCCCAAAAGACTCATGAACATAAGGCTTGTTTGCATCAGGGCGGTTGGGATCACTACCCGTTGCTCGCCGAGCCAGAAGATCAGGTCTTGAAAGGTTTTAGAGTCTAGGGGCGCAAAGGGCGTCGAGGGGAGTCCGGTCCAAATTTGCTGAATACGAAACAGCCAGAGACAGGGAATGGCAAGCAAACAGAGAAGTCCAATGGTTTTCCATGGCAAACTCTGCATTCCAGTCTTGGGTTGCTTGCTTTTTCGGGTAGCCCTCGCCACAAAAAAATTCTACGGAGCTTCGACCTTGAAAGCTAGCTCGGCTTTTCGATACTCTTGTAGGTATGGAAGTTCTGCGAGTTGAGAATTTAGAGAAAAGCTTTCGCCAGCATTTTTGGACGAAGAAGCGCAAGGTTCTCGATAAGGTTAGTTTTGCGGTGAACGCGGGAGAAATCTTTGGATTTCTCGGGCCAAACGGGGCGGGCAAAAGTACGGCGATTAAAATCATACTAGGAATCATCTATGCCGACGCGGGTTCAGCGACGATGTTGGGCCAGCCCATTGGTTCTAGAGAGGCGAAGAGAAGGATTGGATTTTTGCCTGAGAATCCTTATTTTTATGATTATTTGACCTCGATTCAGTTTCTAGAATTTCATGGTCAACTAAGTGGGCTGTCTTCGGATCAACTACGAAGAAGGATTCCCGAAGTGTTGAAATTGGTGGGGATGAAGGGGACCGAAGGAATGCGCCTACGCAGCTTTTCTAAGGGGATGCTACAGAGAATCGGCTTAGCCCAAGCGCTTTTGCCTGATCCGGATCTAGTCATTCTTGACGAGCCCATGACAGGCTTAGACCCTATTGGTCGTAAAGAGGTTCGAGATATTATGCAAAACTTGAAGCAACAGGGAAAAACCGTGTTTTTTTCTACGCATATTCTGGGGGATGTCGAAGCGATCTGCGACCGCGTGGCCATTATGAACTTAGGTAAGCTTTTGAGCTTGGGGAGTATTCGGGAGCTCGTACCGCTTGAGAGTCAATCGGCGGATATCATTTGGGTCGACCAAAGTTCTGACTTTCGAGCTTGGTTGAGCGAGACCTGGAAGTCAGAAGTTCAGCAGCAAGCGGGTTATATGTCGCTTAAGTTTTGTCCGCAGATGGGAGAGTCGCAAAAAGACTTTGAGAAGCGATTGAGCCATCTTATTCAACAAGGCTTGCAGCGAGGGGGCATTTTGCAAAGTGTTACTCACCGTCAGGCTAGTTTAGAAGATTTGTTTGTCCAACAAGTGGGAGCTTTGAGTTCGCGAGTATGAAGACGCATGTTATTTTCATTTTAGCCAAGAATGTTTTCGACGAAGCTCGGCACAGTCGAGTTTTATATATTGCTTTTGGATTTGCGGTAGCGCTGATTCTTTTTTCTTATTTTTTAGGGCAGGTTAGTCTCAATCAGAATATCAAGGTGGTAAAAGATTTAGGGATGGCTACCATTTCTCTTCT
>Ga0105049_10005010_pt1 | contig 15474 bp, 13 predicted proteins | sample MAT06_FD_78087 | JGI IMG/M metagenome (GOLD analysis project Ga0105049, IMG submission 78087) | Freshwater microbial communities from Lake Fryxell liftoff mats and glacier meltwater in Antarctica - MAT-06 | ecosystem: Environmental > Aquatic > Freshwater > Ice > Liftoff microbial mat | place... | reverse complement strand
GGGGTGAACAGTGAGGATCTCGTTCATGTCGCTCGGTGCACCTTGACGAGCCGGATTCGCGCGTCGCAACGGGGTGACCGGCGCGCGCTGGGCGGCCGGGGCGGTCGTGGCAACAGCGGCGGGGGCCACCTGGCGATGGTCGTACTCCAGCTCTTCATCGGCGAGGCCGAGATACACCATGGTCTTGCGCAGCGGATTGCTCATGTCGTCGTCCTCACCGGTCGTGGCAATGGCCAGGTTAGGGCCGATCAGGTCGTTTTCCGGTGATTGCTGTGCCGATGCGGAGGTGTGTCGCGCCCTCCGCGATCGCCTCGGCGTAGTCATTCGACATGCCAGCCGAGATGGCCGTGGCCCCGGGGGCGATCGTGCGCAGGTGCTCAGACATCCCGCTCAGGCGGGCGAATGCGGCGCGGGCATCCTCATCAATCGGCGCGACCGCCATCACACCGCGGAGAGTGAGTGACGGATGCTCGAGCACACGTTCAGCAAGGGGCGGTAGCGCATCCGGCTGCACTCCCCCGCGACCGGGGTCGGAGGTGAGGTTCACCTCAAGGAACACGTCAAGGGGCCGCTCGGCACGCGCAAGCGCCGTCACGAGCGAGTCTCGATCGACAGAGTGGATGACGCGGGCGTATTCGGCAACCGCGCGGGCCTTGTTTGACTGTAGCTGACCGACGAAGTGCCAGGTCAGGAGCAGGTCAGCAAGCTCAGCGGCCTTCGGGGCGGCGTCCTGATGCCGATTCTCGCCCACATCGTGCACGCCAAGCTCAAGGAGTTCGCGGATGAGGGACGCGGGGTGGAACTTGGTCACCACGATGAGCGTGACCTCGTCACGCGTCCGCCCCGAGGTCCGGCAGGCCTCAGCGACACCCGCCTCCACGGCCGCGTGCCGAGCCGCAAGGCCATCGCTCGCAGCAGGCTCGGAACTGGTCGCCACGTCAGCGCAGGAAGTCGGGAATGTCGAGATCGCCGTCGTCATCGACTTCGAACGGGTCGATCGGCGCAGTAGCGGCGAGCCCTGCGTCGTCACCCCAGGCGCGCTCGCCGAGTTCACGTTCGCCAAGGGGGGCCTCCGCCGTCGCAGTCGCCACGGCGGTCGATGCCGTTGCGGAGCCGCTGGCAGATTGATAGCTGCTCCGGCGGTCGCGACGCACCACGGTAGGTTCTCCGCCGTCAAAACCCGCGGCGATGACGGTCACCCGCACCTCATCGCCCAGCGTGTCATCGATGACGGCGCCAAAGATGATGTTGGCCTCGGGATGCACAGCTTCTTGCACGAGCTTGGCCGCATCGTTGATCTCGAAAATGCCCAGGTTCGAACCGCCCTGAATCGAGATCAGCACGCCGTGCGCGCCGTCGATGCTCGCCTCTAGCAAGGGGCTTGCTACCGCGAGTTCGGCGGCCTTGATGGCGCGATCAGCCCCGCGGGCTGAACCGATGCCCATGAGAGCGGATCCGGCACCCTGCATGACGCTCTTCACGTCGGCAAAGTCGAGGTTGATGAGCCCGGGCGTGGTGATGAGATCGGTGATGCCCTGCACGCCTGCCAACAGAACCTGGTCGGCCGTGGCGAACGCCTCCAACATCGAAATGCCGCGATCGGAGATCTCGAGTAGCCGATCGTTGGGTACCACAATGAGAGTGTCGACCTCGTCTTTGAGCTGCGAGACGCCGAGGTCTGCCTGAGCCTGACGCCGCTTGCCCTCGAAACCGAAGGGTTTGGTGACGACTCCGATCGTGAGTGCTCCAATCGACTTGGCGATGCGGGCAACGACGGGGGCACCGCCAGTGCCGGTACCACCGCCTTCACCTGCGGTAACGAAGACCATGTCAGCTCCCGCGAGGGCTTCTTCGATCTCTTCCGCGTGGTCCTCCGTGGCACGGCGACCCACCTCGGGGTCGGCTCCGGCGCCGAGGCCGCGGGTGAGCTCGCGACCGACGTCGAGTTTCACGTCGGCGTCACTCATGAGCAGCGCCTGAGCGTCGGTGTTGATGGCGATGAACTCCACACCCCGCAGACCCAGCTCGATCATGCGATTCACGGCGTTCACGCCGCCGCCGCCGATGCCGACGACCTTGATCACGGCGAGATAGTTCTGGTTCGAGGTCACGTCGAGGCCTTCCGCTCAACCTTCACCCTCAGGTAGAGGGCCAAAGTTATGCTCAGTATGTACTGCTGGACTCGACGGTAAGGCTCCGTATAGCGCGCACGCCACAGGCGCGCCGCGTGTCGCGAATCCCCTGCCCGCGGAGAACTGAATGCGCGGCACAATAGCCCTCAGAGTTCGCGAACCACGAGGCTTTCGGGGGCCGAGACGTCGTACTCCCAGGCAGACCCCTGGCTGGTCGCAGCGATGGCAGCCTCAAGAACGCGAGCCTTGAATTCTGATCGTTCGGCGCTGCCCCATACCACGCGGTGCCCCACGCCTGTCATCGTGAAGGTCACATCGTCGCGCGTCGAGGCGCTGATCGCGTCGACCTGCGCGCGGAGCCCCGCCGGTAACGCCGTCAGCACGGCGGATACGCTGCGAAACGCGAGTGACGTGGCGTCAGCACTCGCGGCCGCGATCACCGGAATGCCTTCGGGTCGCTGCGCAGAGGTCTCGACCACGACCCCCGCGGCATCAACGAGGTCGACCACCGCGCCGCGCTCGATGGCGCCGACCGGAGCCCGTTCGACGATGCGCACCACGAGCGTGTGGGGTGGAACCACCTCGGTCGAGTACGACCGAATCAGCGGAAACGCCGCAAGATCGTCTCGGATCGCGCTCTCGTCGAGCAATGCGAGGGGTGTGCCGAGGTGGTCGTCGAGGGCTTCACTCACGTTCACGGCGTCAAGCCTGTTCGTGCCGACGACATCAATCGTGTCGAGCGCCATGAGCGGTGACAGGGTCACCACCGCGACGCCCCCGACGAGGGCGACGAGCGTCGTAGCCACTCCCGTAGCCAGCAGGCGTCGGTGCCTCGAGCGTCGCGTGAAGCGGCGGACCTCTGCACGCTCTTCGCGACGGCGCGCGCGTGCGGCGTCGCGCGCCGAGGTGTCGGCAGACAATCGGGCCCCCGCGGAGGCTGTCGGAGGCGCTGTCGTGCGAGCTGGCGAGCGGGAGGGCGGACGAGCGGGGCTAACGGCGGCCCGCGCAGGGGGCGGCGTCATCGACGGGGCTGGAGCCGGAGCCGGTCGAATGGTTCGCGGTGCCCGCGGCGCGCGCGGAGCTCGAGCAGGTGCGCTTGATCTCGCCGAGCCAGATGCGGCGCCCCGCCCTACGGTCGGGGGCGCCGTCGGCGGCTCGTGACCAAACCCCTCGGGCCGCTTCACTGTTTCTTCTCCCGCGCTTCGAGCGACGCACGCACCTGAGGGAGGATGCGGTACACGTCGCCGCAACTGAGCGTCATGACGATGTCTCCGGGGCGCGCAATCTCGGCGACACGGTCAGCGGCCCCCTGCCAGTCGGGGCGGTAATCGACAAGGCTCGCATCCACGAAACGCTCGACGACGAGCGCGCCCGTCACCCCCGGAATCGGGTCTTCGCGTGCGCCGTAGACGTCGAGCACGATCGTGTGGTCGGCGTCGTGCTCATACACCGCGGCGAACTCGCCCGCCATGGCCTGGGTACGGCTATACAGGTGCGGTTGGTGAATCGCGATCACGCGGCCCTCGCCCACGACCGAGCGGGCCGTCTGAAGTGCAGCGGCGACCTCCGTCGGGTGGTGCGCATAGTCGTCGTAGAGACGCACCCCGTCGGCCAGTCCGTGCGCCTCGAAGCGTCGCTGGGTGCCCGCGAATCCGTCAAGGGCAGCCACGGCCTCCCCCGGCGCGATTCCGAGCCCGACGAGCACGGCGACGATACCGGCGGCGTTGAGTGCGTTGTGACGACCGGGGATGGCGAGTTCGCCCGAGAACTCCTCGCCGTGAATCGCCATGCGGTATCGAATGGGTCCCGACTCGCTGATCGCCACGAGTCGCACGTCGGCGTCAGCCGATTCACCAAAGGTGAGTACGGGAACAGCGGCTTTCAGAGCCCGTCGTTGCTCGCCGAGGCGACGGGTTGCGGGGTCGTCCGCCGAGAGCACCAGCAACTCACGAGCGCCTGCGGCAAAGGTCTCGAACGCACCCTCGAGTGAGGCCTCATCGCCATAGTGGTCCAGATGATCGGTATCGATGTTGGTGATGAGCGCGACGGCCACGTCATAGAGCAAGAAAGACCCGTCTGACTCGTCGGCCTCGACGACGAAGAGATCACCCGTTCCCCAGTCCGCACTGGTGCCGGTGCCCTGGATGACCGCGCCGTTGACGAAAGAGGGGTCGAGGTTCAGGGCGCGCAGGGCCGAGACGAGCATCCCGGTCGACGTCGACTTGCCGTGCGCACCCGCTACCGCGACCAATCGCTCTCCCCGTACGAGCCACGCAAGCGCTTGAGAACGGTGCAACACGGGCAGCCCGCGCCGGAGCGCCTCTTGATACTCGGGGTTGTTGGTCCAGAGCGCGCCCGTCACGACGAGCGTGTCGGCCTCGCCCACGTGGGAGGCATCGTGGCCGATGCTCACGGGAATACCCAGCTCGCGTAGCGACTGGATGGCCACAGAGTCGGAGCGATCACTGCCCGTCACGGCATACCCCCGAGCGCGGAACATGCGGGCGATGCCGCTCATACCGCTACCGCCAATGCCGACGAAGTGCAGTCGGCCGAGCGTGTCGGGAAGGATGAGGGTGGGGTCGGGCTTGATCATCGTCGTTTAGCCTAGGCCGGTCGCGTCGGCCAAAGCCTCGCGCACGAGAGCGAGTAGTGCGACGTCGGCGTCGCGCCGCCCTACCGACTGGGCGGCTGCTGCCATACGGGCGATCTCGGCGCGCCGGCCCAGCAGTGGCACGAGCTCGCGGGTGACCCATTGCGGGGTGAGCTCCGCATCCGCGACCAGCACCGCGCCGCCAGCAGCCACGAGTTCGCGGGCATTGAGTCGCTGCTCGCCATTGCCCGCCGCATAGGGAACGAGTACCGCGGGCAGCCCCAGAGCAGCGAGTTCACTCACGGTGGCCGAACCCGCACGGCATAGCGCGAGGTCTGCGGCGGCGAATGCGAGCTCCATCCGGTCGCAATAGGCCATGGTGTGGTACCCCGCGAGGCCCGGGTCCTCCCCTCCACGCCCGCTCCCGGTGATGTGCAGAACCTGCCAACCGGTGCCGAGCACGCGTGCGGCCGATGCTGTCATCGTTTCGTTCAGTCGTTGAGCGCCGGTCGAACCGCCGGTAACGAGCAGTACAGGTCTGTGCGCCTCTAACCCGAGCTCGCGCACAGCGTCGGCACGGGCAACCGGTCGGTTGAGTGCGGCGATTTCGGGCCGCAGGGGCATGCCCACCAGGCGAGAGCGGCGTAACGGTGTGCCCGCGAAGGTGATCGCAGCGCGTCCTCCCAGCCACACCGCAAGGCGGTTGGCAATACCGGGACGCGCGTTGGCCTCATGCGCGACCATCGGGATGTGCTCGAGACGGGCCGCGACATAGGCCGGGGCCGACGCGTACCCTCCGAAACCAACCACGATATCGACCCCACGATCGCGAATGATCGTGCGCGTGCGCCGGACGGCGTCGCGAAAACGACCGGGAAACCCGAAGGCTGCCCGATTCGGCCGCCGGGGAAACGGCACGCGGGGAATCGTCAGAAGCTCGTACCCGCGATCGGGCACCAGTCGCGCTTCGAGACCCTCCGCGGTGCCAAGAACGAGTAGCTCAATCTCTGGCTCGACCCGGCGCCAATGGTCGGCGAGGGCCAACAAGGGGTTGACGTGGCCAGCGGTGCCGCCGCCGGCGAGCAGCGCCGTTGTCATGGTGCTCGCGATACCGCGACCGGCGTAGGCCGTACGGGAACAGGAAGGTCGCGCGCGAGCGACAGCACTACCCCGATCGCGAGTAGCGACGAAACGAGAGCCGAGCCTCCCGCTGAGATGAACGGCAGCGGCACGCCGAGCACCGGCAACATGCCCAGCACGACAGCAATATTGACGAGTGCTTGGCCGATGATCCACACCATGATCGCGCCGGTGGCGACACGATGGAACGGATTTTCGTGGGCGCGCACGAGGCGCACGAGCCCGACGGCGAGCACGGCGAAGAGCACGAGCACCACGAGCGCGCCGATGAGGCCCAGCTCTTCTCCGATGATCGCGAAGATGAAGTCGCTCTCGGCGTGCGGCAACCAGCGCCACTTAGTCGCGGAGTTGCCGAGCCCCACGCCGAACACGCCACCAGAGCCGAGGGCCCAGAGAGCGTGCACCGACTGCCAGCAGGTGAACTCGTAGTCTTCGGGCGCGCAGCCATTGAGCCAGACGTCGATGCGGTTCGAACGCGAGATCGAGGTGAGGGCGAACAGCACTGCGCCCAGGGCAAAGACGCCCATCATTCCGATCAGGTATCGCAAGGGCGCTCCGGCAAAAAACAGAGCGGCGAGCACGATCGCGATCATGATGGATGCCGTGCCGAGGTCTTGGCCCGCGAGCACCATGATGACGGCCAGCGCTGATACGGGCACAGCGGGGATCACGACGCTGCGCCAGTCGGTGAACGCGTTGGCTCGGTCGGCGAGCACGGTGGCGAGCCACACCACAAGCGCCAGCTTGAGAAACTCGGAAGGCTGGGCGGTGAAGCCGCCGAGCGAGATCCAATTCTGGTTTCCGCCATAGTCGTACCCGAGACCCGTGAACACCAGTAGTTGTAAGACAAGGCCCAGCATGACGGCGTGCCGCGACCAGCGCCGCCAGACTCTCGCGGGCAGCCGCGCGATCGTGAGCATGAGCGGGATGCCGATGAGCGCGAACAGCCCTTGCCTCAGAAAGACGGCGAAGAAGTCACCCTCGTTGTTCTGCGCAGAGGTCACCGCCGATGACGACAGCACCATTACGAGCCCGAACAACACGAGAAAAATCACCGTGCCCACGACGATCATGGCATCGGGGTGCTCGACGCCGAACAGACGGCGAACCGCGACTACTACGGCAGGCGGCGTACGCGGTGCCGGAGCGGCTTCAGGCCCAGGGCGCCCCCGCGGAGGACGGACCGTCGTCATGAGACTCCCCCTCCAGGTGTTGCCGCACCGCGGTGGCAAAGCGGTCACCGCGGTCGGCGTAGTCGACGAACTGATCCATGGACGCCGCGGCCGGAGCGAGGAGCACAGTGTCACCACCCTGCGCCACGTCGGCGGCCAACCGCACCGCGGCAGGCATCACCCGGTCAGTCTCGTCGTGGTCGACCTCGAACAGCGGCAGCTCGGGCGCGTGTCGCGCGAACGCCGCGCGCACAGCATCCCGTTCGACACCGATGATGATCGCGGCCCGCAGCCGATCGCGGTGCGTTGAAACGAGCGGCGCCAGGTCGACACCCTTGAGCAGCCCGCCAACGATCCAGACCACTGAGCGGTAGGCGCTCAACGCCGACGCTGCCGCGTGTGGATTCGTGGCCTTGGAGTCGTCGACCCACGCGATGTCGGCATTGACCGCGACGAGCTCGGTGCGGTGCGCGTCGACGCGAAAGCGCAGCAGCGCATCGCGCACTGATGCAGGGGCGACACCAACTGCGCGCGCCAGGGCCGCGGCGGCGAGAGTATTTGCAAGGCCGTGCGGGGTCGCGAGACCCGCGGCCGCGACATCCGCGAGCTCGGCGAGCTCGAGGGCGGCCGTACGGCGCTCATCGAGAAAGGCGCGGTCGACGATCAGGTTGTCGACCACGCCGACGTCGCTGGGCCCGGGCACGGTTGCCCCGAACCCGATCGCCCGACAGCCCTCCTGCACCTCGGCCTCTTCGACCATGCGCATCGTGGCGGCGTCGCCGAGGTTATAGATACACGCAACCCGGGTGTGCGCATACACCTTGGACTTCGCGACGGCGTACCCCTCAGCACTTCCGTGCCAGTCGTAGTGGTCTTCGGCAAGGTTCAGGCACACGCTCGCGAGCGGGAGCACCGCGCCGGGGCCCGATTCGGGCATCCAATGCAGCTGAAAACTCGAGAGTTCGACCACCAGTACATCGAACCCGGCCGGATCGCGCACGGCATCGAGCACGGGCACGCCGATGTTGCCGCACGGCGCGACTCGACGACCATCTTCTTGCAGCATGGTCGCGGCCAGTTGGGTTGTGGTGGTCTTGCCGTTAGTACCCGTGATCAGCACCCACTCGGCGGGCGGCGCCACCTTGTCGCGCACGCGCCAGGCCAGCTCGATGTCGCCCCACACCGGGATACCGCGCTCTTGGGCCCACACCACGAGCGGATGCTCTGGGCGGAAACCCGGCGAGACAATGACGAGTTCGGGATCGAACTCGTCACAAGCGGCGGGCACCTGCTCGCCCGATTCGAGTTCGATGAGGTCGACACCGATCACGGTCAGGATGCGCGCTCGATCGTCGTCGGGCCGGTGCGCTGCGACGAACACACGTGATCCCAGTTCGGCGAGAGTGTCGGCGGCGGCGAAACCGGTGACGCCGAGCCCCAGCACGAGCACACGCAAGCCAGACCAGTCGTCGTGCCAACTCTGCAAATCGTCTGGGCGCCCCACGGCTACTGGCTGACCCATTCGAGGTAGAACAGGCCGACGCCAACGGCCACGAACAGGCCGCCGATGAGCCAGAATCGCACAACGACGGTGACCTCTGCCCAGCCCTTCAGCTCGAAGTGGTGGTGCAACGGACTCATTAAGAAGATGCGTTTGCCTTTAGTGATCTTGAAGTAGGCCCGCTGCAGAATCACCGAGCCCGTGACGATGAGGAACAGCCCGCCGATGAGCACGAGTAGTAGTTCGGTGCGGGTCAGGATGGCGAGCGCAGCGAGAGCACCGCCGATGGCGAGCGAGCCGGTATCACCCATGAAGATCTGGGCGGGCGAGGTGTTCCACCAGAGAAACCCGATGAGGCTTGCCGCGATGGCCGCGGCGACGATGGCGAGATCAAGAGAGTCTCGAACCTCGTAGCAGCGATAGACGTTGTCGGGGTCGATCAGGGTGTTGAAGCAGCTCTGGTTGAACTGCCAGAACGCGATGAAGATGTAGGCAGCGATCGAGAGGATCGAGGCCCCCGTCGCGAGACCGTCAAGCCCGTCGGCGACATTGACGGCGTTGGAGGTGCTAACCACGATCACGTTGACCCAGATTGCGAAGAGAATGACCCCGCCAATCGAGCCGGCGAACGCCAGATCGAGCCAGTGAATGTCGCGAACCGCCGAAATCATTGTTGACGCGGGTGTTTGGCCGTTTTCGTTGGGGAAGGAGAGCGCAAGCACCGCAAACACGGTGGCGACAAGGGCCTGCCCTGCGACTTTCGCCCAGCCGCCCAGCCCGAGGCTGCGTTGCTGACGCGTTTTTGTGAAGTCGTCAATGAACCCGATCAGACCGAGCCCCACCATGAGAAGCAGCACGAGTAGTGCGCTGAAAGTCATCGGTTCGCCGCTGACGATGTGGCCGAAGAGATAACCGAGCACCGACCCGAGAATAAAGACGATGCCGCCCATGGTCGGCGTTCCACGCTTGGTGTGGTGCGACTGCGGACCATCGTCTCGGATGAACTGACCCCACTCGAGGCGGTCGAAGAGTCGGATGAATAGCGGCGTCAGCAAGAGCGTGAACGCGAGAGAGAACGCACCCGAGAGCATGAGCGCGATCATTGGTCAGCCTCGATGAGTCGGGCGACCATTCGATCGAGGGGGGTTCGGGATGCCGCGCTCACCAAAACCACATCGCCCTCGTCGACCTGCGCACGAACGACATCGTATGCCTGCTCGAGTGTGTCGACCAGGATCGACTCTCCGTCCCACGAGCCTTCGAGGCCCGCCGCATTGTGGATGTGCCGAGCACCCTCCCCGACCACAATCAGCTGGCTGATGTCGAGCCGCACCACAATGCGCCCGAGAGCGTCGTGATCGTCGAACCAGTCAGCGGGGTCTGTTTCGAGCTCTCCGAGAACGGCAAACGAGCGCGCACGACCGCGCGCAAGATCGGCGAGCACCCGCAGTGCTGCGCGCACCTCCAGCGCCGTGCTCGAGCCGGTGTCGTCGAGTAGCAGGGCGCCGTTGGGCAGCTGGCGTCGTGCTGTTCGCCCGGGCATGTCGGTGATCGCGCGCGCAGCGGCCTCGACAGCCACCGCAAAAGCCTCTCCGGCCGCTAGCCGCTCGTCGATCAGGGTGAGGGCCGCGTCGACGGCGACCTGCCCAACCGCGTCGAGCTCAAGAGTGACCTGTTGTTCACCAGACCGCACGAGCACGAGCGAACCCTCGAGGCGGTGCACGACGTCGTCAACAACGATCGTGGAGGGCATCATCGCGTCACCAGCCCGCTTCGCGCAAGGCCGCTCGGGCCTCGTCGCGTGCCGAATAGTCGGTGCGCACACCGCGAATGTCGCGGTAGTCCTGATGGCCGGGGCCGGCCCAGAGGATGGAGTCACCCTCGCGCGCGAGGTTGACAGCCACCCGGATGGCCTTCTCGGGCGGGCTCACCTCGTGGATTTCGGGCGAGTTCGTGGCAAGAGCAGCGCCTTCGAGCAACGTGGCTCTGATCGAGGCCGGGTCTTCGAATCGAGGGTGGTGGTCGGTGATGACGAGCACGTCACAGCCCTCAGCAGCCACGCGAGCCATCTCGTGCCGCTTAGTGGCGTCGCGGTCACCATCAGCCCCGAAAACCATAATTGTGCGTCCGCTCGTAAACCCCCGAACGGCAGCCAGGGTGTTCTCGAAAGCGTCGGCACTGTGGCCGAAGTCAACGTAGACGCTCGGCCCGCGATCACCCGAGACGCGCTCCGTGCGACCCGGCAGATACGCGTGAATGCCCGCGGTGCCGAGCGCCGCGGCGATCGTGTCGAGCGCGATACCCGACTCGACGAGCATGACGATTGCGAGTCCAGCGTTGGCCGCCATGTGCCAGCCGATGAGCGGCACCCGAGTCTCGATCGACTGGTCTTCGGGGCCCACGAGTCGAAACCCGGTATACGCCGGGTGTTCGTCGGTGATCTCGACACGCCAGTCGGCTGCGACGTCGGGATGCGAGGCGATCGTGACGACCGGGATGCGCGCCGCATCCACCACTCGCGCCCCGTAGGGCGAATCGAGCGAGATGACCCCGCGTCGACCCCGATCCTCAAAGAAGAGCGGCACCTTGGCCGCGAAGTACTCGTCCATGTCGGCGTAGTCATCGAGGTGATCGTGCGTGAGATTGGTGAACCCGACGACGTCAAACATCAAGCCATCGACACGGTGCCGGCTGAGCGCTTGGGCGCTGACCTCCACGGCCACGGCCTCGACGCCCGCTTCACGCATGCGTGCTAGCAGGGCGTGCATCTCGCTCGCCTCGGGAGTGGTCAGCCTGCTGACAACGGTCAGGTCGCCGATGTGGCGCTCGGCGGTCGAACTGAGTCCCGTGACGAGGCTGAGCTGGCGCAGGATGCCCTCGAGCAGGTACGCCGTCGAGGTCTTGCCATTCGTCCCGGTGACACCGAGCATGAGCGGCGGATGCTCGCGCGTTCGATAGACCCATGCCGAGATCTCACCAAGCACCGAGCGTGGGTCATCAACGACCACGACCGGTAGTCCGGACTGCTCGGCGACCAGGAGTCCTTCGCGGTCGGTTAAGACGGCCACCGCGCCCGCTGCGGCTGCGTCGCTTGCGAACTGCGCTCCGTGGCGGTTCGCGCCGCGCAAACCCACGAACAGGTCACCCGACCGCAGGTCGCCTGTCGACAGCGTCACCCCCGTGAGGTCGACGCCCTCGGCAACCCCGTGGTGCTCAAGGCGAAAAGCCTCAATGAGTCCGCCGAGCGGCCGGGGCTCGGGATGCTCGGGTCGCAGCACGGGGGGAATGCGAGACAACGCAACCTCGATTTCTCAGGGCCGACCCCTCACCAGGTCAACGGGATACTCGGTGCCGGCGCCGTCGAGGGGGGCACCCGGAAAGTCTTCAGCACCTGAGTCATGATCGACCGGAAGGTGGGCGCGGCGGCAGCCGACGTCTTCATCGTATCGGGCTTGCCGTAGGTCACGACGACGACGAACTGCGGATCGTCAGCCGGGGCAAGACCCGCGACAGAGACAATGCGCTCTGATCCGTACTCGCCGTTTTCGGCCACTTCACCGGTACCGGTCTTGGCTGCGACACGATATCCGGGGATGCTCAATTGGCGAGACAGCGCACCATCGGTCACCACCGTCTCGAGCATCTCGATGGTCGTGTTCGCAGCCTGCTCAGATACGGCACGCTGCGACTCAAGAGGGGGAAGGTGCGTGACCGTACCATCGGCGTGACTGCAGCCCGTGACGAGGGTCAGCGGAACGTGCACGCCGCCATTGGCGAGGGTTTGATAGGCACTCGCCACCTGCGCGCTCGTCACTGTCACGCCCTGCCCAAACATTTGGGTGTAGACGCTGTGGGCGTCGATCGTGGTCGGATCCTGCAGGCTACCGCTCTCTTCACCGAGAAAATCTACGGCCGACTGAGTTCCGATTCCGAAAGCCGCAAGGTAGTCATGTCGTTGCTGAGCGCTGAGCCGCTCGCTCAGCATTGACGTACCGATATTCGAAGAATTCGACAGTACTCCTGCCGCTGTGTAGCGCAGAGTGTCATGCGCCCAGGCGTCCGTAATCGAGTACCCCGGAATCGTGGGGTATCGCCCCGGAACGAGAACCTGTTCTGTCGGCGAAATGAGACCCGCATCGAGCAGGGCGGCAAAGGTGAGGGATTTCATGGTCGAGCCGGGTTCGTACGGTGAACTGAAAATTCGTGAGCCGAGATTGAGAACATCGGTTCCGTTGACGTCGTTCGGATCGACTGTCGGCCAGTCCGCGGCAGCGACGATGGCGCCGTCGGACACGCGCACCACCATCGCGGTTGCCCAATCAGCGCCAATCGCAGTGGCCTGCTCGCCGATGGCCTGCTGCGCAAACCATTGCACGTCGGAGTCGATCGTCAGGTGCAGGGTGCCACCGTCGACAGCGTCTTGCGCCACGACCGTCGTACCGGGAAGGCGCACCCCATCAGCGCCGCGCTCGTAGGTCGCCGATCCATCGGTGGCCTGCAGGCAGTCATTGAGGCGATACTCGAGCCCCGTCTGAGGCCCGTCAGTGCCGAGAAACCCGACCAGATTGCCGGCAATCTGGCCATTCGGGTACGTGCGGGCAGGAATGCGCTCCCAGTACACCCACGGAATACCCAACTCGCGCACCTGCTCGAAGGCTTCGGGGGTTACCCCGCGCGCGAGATACGCGTGATCGTCTTCAGGGTCTACCGCGAGTTGTGACTGAATGTCGACCAGCATCGCCGCGGCGTCGCCCCCGACGATTGGGGCCAGGGCAGCGAGTGATTCAGCCACCGTGCGCGTGACTTTGTCGCCCGTTGTCTCGTCAGTGCGCGTGTAGTCGCGCACAAAGCGCGGCGATACAGTGATGTCGTAGCGGTACACCGAATCAGCGAGCACCACATCGCGGGCATCAACGATGTCACCGCGGGCACCATGGATTGTGATGGGAATCGACCGCCGCGCTTCTGATTCTTGAGAGAGTTGCTCGGCGCGCACGACCTGAATGTCGACCAGTCGCACGACGAACGCCGACAACACAATGGCGAGCACGAGCATCCACGCCGCGAGGCGGCGGCGCGTGCGGCGCTCGGCGGTCACCATGTGGGGTCGTCTTCCGGCTCGATCAGCGCGTCACGGGCGAGGGCAGCGCCCCCGATGACGGCACCGCACTCGAGGCTGACGGTAGCGACCCCGACGACAGCGGCGTCGGAGGCACGCCCGAAGTGGCCGCCGATGCACCCCCTGCCGCCGTCGGGGTCACGAGGGGCACGTCGGCCAGCAGCACATTGCCGACGAGATCGCCCCGACCGTCGAGCACGCCCGAGCCGGCCCCCGCCGGCGTCGGTGAGCCCTGTACGGAGCCATTGGAGAGCAGAAGGAATGCGGGGCTCACGGTGCTGACAACCATGCCAAGCGATTCGGCATTGGCCGCGACGTTTTGGGCCGAGTCATAGACGTTGAGTCGCTCGGTGAGCACTTGGGTCGTTCGGTCGAGCTCAATGCGCTGCGCCTCGAGTGCGGTGATCGTGTAGGCACCCTCCGAGAGCACGATGCTCAGCAGTAGCTGGGTCAGCAGGATGGCGAAGACTCCCGCCACCGTGGCGATCGCGTACGCTGCCCGAGGTCGCGCTCGGCGCTGGCTGCGCGTGGCGACGACCTCGAGGGGGCGCTGGCTGGGGGAAACCCGGCGCGGACGAGGGGCTGCAGTGAACGGCACGGCGCTCACGCGGCGTCTCGCAGTCGCTCAGCCGCGCGAAGGCGCACGGGGATGGCTCGGGGGTTGCGGGCGCGCTCGGCCTCGCCAGCTTGCTCGGCACCGCGCACCAACAGGGCAAACTCGGGGCGGTGCTCGGGCAGCTCGACAGGCAGGCCGGCCGGTGCCGTCGACCGAGAACGCGCAGCAAGTTCTCGCTTGACGATGCGATCCTCGAGCGACTGGTAAGCGAGCACGACGATTCGCCCCCCGACGGCCAGCGCATTCAATGCCGCCGGCAGAGCAGCCTCGAGCGCGGCGAGCTCGGCGTTGACCTCAATGCGGAGCGCCTGAAACACGCGTTTTGCGGGATGGCCCGCCCGCTGCACCGCGCGCGGCGTCGCGTCAATGATGAGTTGAACCAGTTGCGAAGAGCGTTCGAGGGGACTCTCGGCGCGGGCCCTGACGATGCTGCGGGCGTAGCGTGGCGCGAGCTTCTCTTCTCCGTAGGCATAGAAAATGCGTCGCAGTTCCTCTTCGGGATACTCGGCCAGCACCGTGGCTGCGGTCATGCCCGTCGTGCGGTCCATGCGCATGTCGAGCGGGGCATCCTGCGAATAGGCGAAGCCGCGCTCGGCCTCGTCAAGCTGCATCGACGACACGCCCAGGTCAAACAACACGGCAGTCGCGCGGTCGATGCCGAGATCGTCAAGCACCTCGCGCACGCCGCTGTAGACGGTGTGCACAAGTCGGGCGCGATCGCCGAACCGCGCGAGTCGGGCCCCTGCCTTGGCCAGAGCGTCGGTGTCGCGGTCCAGACCGACCAGCGTCAGGCCTGGGTGCCGTTCGAGAGCGGCTTCAGCGTGGCCTCCGAGCCCGAGCGTCGCGTCAACCAGCACGGCACCCTCGCCGCGCAGAGCGGGATCGAGAAGTTCGAGCGTGCGCTCGAGCATGACGGGAATGTGCGCAGGGGTGGCGGTCATCATCGTGTCCGGGTCGGCCGCGGGGCCCTGATCCCCATCCGTGCGACCTGTCACCGGGGAAGGTGCGTCAGGGCGACTCACGGCTGGGAGTCAGGATCACGCGATCAAAAGAGTCCGGGAATCACCTCCTCCTCGGTGTTGGCGAACGCGTCTTCACGCTCGGAGTAGTAGGAGTTCCAGGCTTCGGTGGACCAGATTTCGGCACGGTCGCCGGCACCAAACCAAGTCAGCTCGCGGTCGAGCCCTGCATAGTCACGCAG
>Ga0105049_10005007_pt1 | contig 15477 bp, 10 predicted proteins | sample MAT06_FD_78087 | JGI IMG/M metagenome (GOLD analysis project Ga0105049, IMG submission 78087) | Freshwater microbial communities from Lake Fryxell liftoff mats and glacier meltwater in Antarctica - MAT-06 | ecosystem: Environmental > Aquatic > Freshwater > Ice > Liftoff microbial mat | place... | reverse complement strand
TATCTAGAATCGAGTTTGATCACGGTAGGGCACATGCAAGAGCAATCGTGAAGGCGGGGAACAGGGCACTCCTTCCGGAAGGCCCGTGCTTTTGGAACCACCTCAGTATAGCTTACTACCCTCAACCTTTTAACCCTTAGGCGAGCGGCAGCATCAAAAGTAACGTAGGATGGGACCATTGTCTCGTCCGTTGATTCGTTCGGGACAATGGTACCGAACTACAACTGGTATCTCACAGCCTGCCGCTCGCCTTAAAACAGTAGCAAGCAGCTACTACGTAAGGTGTCTAGTCGGTGGTGGATCTTTTGTAGGCATCTGCAACGCTTTCGTCTTGACCGACCAGCCACTTGCGTCCCTGCGTTTCGATCTCTACGTAGTTTGCCCCGATCTCTTTCACGATTCCCACGATACCACCGAGCTTGAACTCGTCTCCCTTACGGAGTTTGTACGTTTTGCTGTCCGCTTTGGAGGATATCCAAGCCTCTGGACCACTCTTGCCCGTAACCAATCCCGTCAGCTTGGCTTGCGATGCAACGTCAAACTGGACAGGGGTGGGAGCTGGTGGGGGTGGTTCTTTCACTTTGATAGTGAGCGATTGAACGGTGCTCTGCTTGGGGATCCCGTTATCCGTGGCCTTCACACTCACCAAATACTCACCGATTTCTTTGGGCGTCCAAGAAAGTTTTCCGGACGACTGGTCGATGGAGAGACCCGTCGGCGGATCGCCTACGATTTCCATGGTAACCAATTGATGGAGATCGGGGTCTTTTGCTTCGACCATATGATTAAGACTCATTCCTTGGGTGGCGTCGACTGCTTTTTCGGGGGCCAGCTCGGGCGGATTGTTCTTCCTGGCAAACAAATTGCGATTCAAGATCTGCTCCTGGTAGGCCTCCAGCGATTTGGTGACGCGTGGCGACTTCCCTCGGGGCGATTCTTGCTTTTCTTTAGCGATCGTCAAAGCAAGGGCTTCGCAATCGAGGGAGATCTGCAACTGATCTGGCTCTTTCGCGTTCGGGAGGGGCGCCATACTCAAACGCGTGATCCGATGCAAATAGTCCTTCGCGTAGAAACCGTAAAGCAATTGCGTAAGATTTTCGATCGTGCCTACCCCGGTCAACTGGAATTTGAAAGCATGATACGCGGCATCCCGTGGATCTTTGGAATCGCCGGTGAACTGTGGCTTGGGATCCACCAGCTTGGCTTCATCCGCTAAAGAGATGAGCCATTCCAAATAATCGGCTTGAGCCTTTTCCTCGGATTTGGGGAGCGAACTCGAGACGACCTTGAGGAGCTTCTGACTCGCGACTGCCCCTGCGGTCATTTGCAGCTCCTGGTTTTCCTTCTTCTTTTGAAGTGCCTCGATTGTACCTTCCTTGGCAGTAAACCCGCTTTGTACGGACATGACGGCGGTTCGACCGATAAACAAGGTCGCTACCAATCCAACGCCTGCTGCAAGTAGCTTTTCTCGTGAGGACATTGCCATGATTATTTTCCTTCTCCGATGTCCGACTCGGGTGTTTGGATTGGTTCTGATGCCATACCCTTGGGGCCTGCGACCGGCTGCACCTCTGCATTTTTCTTGACTTCGGCAACAGGTTTGGAGACTGCACCCAGTTTCCTTGGGTCTTGCACTTTCCCAACTGGCAACCTGATAAACATGTCTGCTGCCCACGGAAAATCGCCGGTCTTGTCTGGATTCTTGTTGACTCCTGTACCTTTGACCAGGTGCGTTTCGTCCCTGAAAGCCTCTTGAATATCGGGCACGTCATCTTGCCGTTTGGCGACGAATCGAGTCGTGATAGAGGAGCTATTGGTTCGTGGATCGGTAGAAAAAGTGGTTAGATTCAGGACCGCTTTTTCGGCGCTGACCGGTCGCGAGGACAAATACTCTAACTCGTCCAGCCACTGGCGATTCCCCTGGAGAAACGACTCGACTTTATTCCAATCGGCCAGCTTTTTTTCAGACAACTTGATCGTTTCATCGTTCTTCTTGATGGCAGCATTGAGTTCTGCGATCTGAGAATTGTACGAGGCATGGTTTAGCCAATACCAAATGCCTGTTGCAATCAATAGAGCTGCCGCGACTCCACCAGCGATCCCGTATTTGAAAAGGGGGGGCTGCTTTTCAACGCGTTTGCGCGGGTTGGAAAAATCGATGAGTCTATCCGACAATTGTGGGGCCAGCAGCGCGCCGACCGTCGCCGCATACTTGCCAATGTCTTGTCCCGCTTCGTTGCGAATGCTCTGAGAAGCATCGAACAATTCCAGAGGATCGAGGACGGTAACCGGAACACTCAAGCGTTCCGAAAGCGATTGGCAAAGCGACCCATACTGACTCGCAGCTCCCCAAACCCGGATCTGCTCCACGTTGAGGTTCGATCGCTGCGATGCGGCGGCGATCATCGTTCGCTTGATCTCACTGGTAAGGACTTGCTGATTGGCGGCGGCATCGTTCGTTTGGGAGTAACGCACATTTCGCATGAATACGATACGTCCCGCTTCTACCACCGCCATGTCGGCTTCGTCGCGGAACAAATCGAGGAAAAGAACAGTATTGTTCGCTAATGCGGGCTGCTTCGAGACCGCCATCGTGGCCGAAGCCATGGGACGAAGCACGAGTTGGCTGAGCGTCAACCCCTGAGTCTCCAGGACTCTGATCACTCGATCGATCACGTTAGGGTTGATCGATGCAGCCAAACATTCGGTCATGTTCTCATGCTGCGATGGCATCGTCACAAAATCGATGGGCCACGAATCGCCCGTGTTGGCAAACTGGCGTTGAGCCGCAAAACGAACCATATCTGGCAATTCATTGCGGTCGACGGATGGCAAGCTGAGCGATCGCAGCTCGATGCTGCCGCGCCCAACACAAACGATCGCATTGCCAGAACGGACTCCGGACTTCTTGAGCAGAGATTGCATCGCCTCCATCGTTTTTGGGCTGCTCAGCAACTCTTCTTTCTCTCCCAATTCCAATGGACAACTAAGAACATGCTCCAACGACACTCCGGTGAGACCGCTGGTTCCGACCGCGATTCGAATTTCATCTGCTGCGCAATCGATGGTGATGAGACGTGACATGAAACCCTTTTATTGCTGACCGCGTTGTCCTAAAGTGGATTGACTAAAACCTCTACCCAAATGGTCCATCTTGCGATACAAGACCACTATTGGTATTTGCCCCGAAGCGTCGATGACCGCTTCTGTGCGAGCAAAGCCGGCTGATTGTTCAAAATAACCGACACTTTGCACTCGCATCGCATCCCCACCTCCTGTGAGCAGAGGGGAGATCGTTTTCATTTGTTGCAAGGTGATTATGCCCTCGACGAGAGGCCATGTTTCAAACTTGCGATTTTCGTTATCTACCGCTTGGGATCGTGACTCGATCAATTTGTCCAAAATCTCCGTGGTCATGCCAGGTAGTCCGGACAGTATTTCGCGGGGCGCCTCATTTATGTTAATTCGTCCTGGCAAAACTGTTGCCTCAACTGCGGTAAGTTTGTCCATGATGATGGGCAAATAAAGGGCCATCGCGATAGGCGAAGAGTTCAAAGGGGAAGTAAATGTAACCTGCTCGCCGTTTACGTCCGCGGAGAATTCCGCATCGATCAAGTCCAAAACCTGTCGAATGGGACTGCCAGCCCCCTGGGAAGTGTCTATTTTCAGCGCATCGAACTGATCGGCTTTCCATGGGACCTTTTTGCCGCTACCGCCCGTGCCACCGCCGCCCATGCCCATTCCCATGCCGCCACCACCTGGCCCGCCCATGCCGCCACCACCCCCTGGACCTCGGCCTCCCCCAGGACCTCCGCCAGGACCGCCCCCAGGACCTCCGTTGCCACGTCCGCCACCTGGGCCACCAGCCCCGGCACCCTGGCCACCGCCTCCTGGTCCGCCTCCTGGTCCGGCTTGGCCTCGACTAGCCCCCTGTTGCGGCTGCAAAAACGAAACCAGAGCTATGGGCTGCATCTGCAATATGGAAAGATTGATACTCGACCGACCGCGTCCTCCCCCCGGTTGCTGTCCACCACCGCCTGGGCCACCCCCGGGTCCGTTTCCACCTCGAGCCCCTCCACCACCGCCTGGGCCACCGCCGCCACCACCACCCGGGTTAGCGCCCGGGCCGCCGCGTCCTTGACCACCGCCAGGACCACCGGCACCAGGGCCGCCGGCACCAGGACCACCACGCTCTCGGCCACCGCCCGCTCCTCCACCAAAGCCTCCCATGCCACCGCCTCCCATGGCTCCACCACCCATGGCACCGCCTGCGCCGGCGCCATTGGCACGAAAGGCAACTATAAACGTCGCAAGGTCCTCATCGACCACGGTCGCTAACTCGGATTGCAAGGCTGCCTTGTCTGAGTTGTTGATATTCACCCGAGGACTACCATCCGCAGCCACGTTCTTCTCTTTCGAATACAGTGTCAAATAAGCCGCCCAACCCAACTCCGGTAACTCCGACTGCGTGTCCCCAGAAGCGCTCGATGACGTCGATGACGTCGATGTCGGTGCCCCTGTAAAGCTCGTTGGGATTCCTGCCGATGCTGCAACCGCCGCTTCGGAAGCTTCCAACACACCGTTGCGATTTTGGTCTAACCCAAACAACAAACTCGGCGTGACCCCGCGTACCAAAAGCAGTTGTTCAACCGATTGCAATGGGCCATTGGGGGGCGCATAAGGGATCTGTAATTGGGTGTAGTATTCTCGCTCTGCACCAAACTCCCGCGACTCATCGTCGGCATCAATGAAATCGAGAATCGCGTCAGCAACGTCCTCGGTCATGCTCGGCAAAGCCATCAGCAGTGCTCGGCCAATACCACCGGACAAACTCTCCGCTACGCCACCCAATTGTGACGTGGCCGATGCCCCCGATGCACCGCCAGTGGCCGAAGCACCCGCACCGCTAGCTCCCGAAGCCCCAGCGCTCAAGCTGGCTAGGCCTGCTAATCCCACTTGCTGAGCGATCTGGCCCATCGACATTTTGCTATCAATGATCGGCAACACGTTCAGATTGAGTTTCCCCGATTCATTTTGCAAGCCAAACCGAACACCGGAGTACTGGCCGTCCTCGTTGAGATCGGACGCGACCAGAGAGTAGTTGCAAATATTGTTCAGTCCGCGACCAGCTAGAATCGGGATCGCCTGAAACGTCGTGGGATTACTGTACGTACCACCCTCATCGGATCTCGTTTGTCGGGTACTCGCCAGAAATAGCCTAGCGGCATCGATTCCGGAGTCGGCCGCATACCGAGCTTGGATGGTCTCGCCTGCCAATCGCGATTCCTCATGTCCAATAATCATCGTCTGCGAAAAGGATAATGCGCCTAGAGTTACCGCGGCCAAGACCAGCAACACCGCCAGCAACAGGAATGCGTGGCGACGCTTCTCATGCTTCGCAACGTTGCGATTGGACCGTTTTTGCCTCCCTAAGGACGGTACATCATGACCCAACGGGAAGATTCGTTTCTCTTTTTTCATGATCGCTTTCATCCTGTTACAGCCCTACCGAGTTCATTCCTGAACTTGCGGATCCAGTCGTGGTGAATCCTTGAGGCGCAACCAATAGTTGAGCTCCGGGAATAATCGTGTTAGTCGAATAGACCTCAAGCCCATATTCCTGCATCATTGCCGATGTCATGGACTCAATAGACATCCCTTGTGCCAACGGATTGGCTTTAGCAACGCTGTCTCGCTGCATGGCAATCGTTATCTTGACGACATGGGGCAAGCCCTGTTGGCTCCCGTCCCATTGTGTTTGCCAAGTGGCGCCATCGAAATAGGAGAACTCCAATGCGATTACCTCAGGTGCCACCAGCTCGCCAGTGCGCAACAGTTGATCGCTTTGCCCAGCTTCGTAGGCATACTGCGTCACAGCGCGGTCGACCGCCCTGCGAACGAGGCCACCATTGGGTTCGCTGACAGTCGCATTGCCGACCAGAAGTTGCTCTTGAGTCAGTTGATTCAGCGGATCCATGACACCGTCGGTTCTGGGCGACTGGACGTAATAGCCGACTGTTTTTATGTCGCTGGGCATATCACCCATCGATCCCAGAGCGACATCTCCAATGCGAGGAAAGTACTCGTCTGGTCGCGGCAATCGGCTCACATCGATTTCGATGGAAGTGCTGGAACCATAGATTCCCGGCGGCAATGGAGCTACCGTTTCGGTCGTGGAACTCGCTGCACTGCCACCGCTCGTTGACGACGCACCCCCGCCCGAGCCTGCGCTGGGTTGTCCGCCTCCTGCACTCCCGCTCGCGGATCCACCGGCGCCTGCCGTAACTCCTCCACCCTGTCCTCCGGCTGCGGCGGCTCCGCCCCCACCGGTGTCGCTGGCGAGCATCTGCTCCAACCCGCTGGTATCGAAAGGCTGAAATCGAACCGTGGTCCGAATGTCTTCGGCGATCATGTTCAAAACCGCGCGAGCCAGCTGGGCCTGAGCCACGCTATCGCGACCGCGCGTTTGATTGACCAAATAATTTTGAATTACGATTCCAAGCATTCCAGCCACAACGGCCGAAAGGGCCAACGCCAGCATAAGCTCCAGCAACGAATAGCCATATCGTATCGATTGAGTTGGCTTGCGCAATGTCACTGGATACCTCCGGTTGCCGTACTGGCGCCGCTCGAAGTCGCGCCACTTCCGGTCGCGGATGTACTTTGCGGAGGAGCGTCCAATCCTAGATTGGGGTCGATCATCCATCGCACAATGAAAAACAATTCTGGATTCGCGGTCGTTGAATCAGGCTGGTCAGTCACACTCAATCGAACCCCAATCATATCCTTTCGTTCCGCCGCCACCGTCTGGATTTGATAGTACCAACTCACTCGTCGACCCGAATCGGTGATCTCCGACCAAGTCATCGATTGCAATGGGATCGCTCCCGCCAACACCTCGGACATCTTTGACTCACATAGCATCTGCGCGGTAGCCAAACGCTGAGCCATCAGCCCATTGTCGGTAGCTTGGCCGGTAAGCTGAGCCAACAAAGCGGCGGACACGGCCAAGATCGCCAGCGCCAAAACCACCTCCAACAACGACATACCACTCGCTTTGGGACGTACGCGATTAGATGAGGTTAAAGCAGGATTCATAGTTGGGTGTTTCCGATCCAGTTCAATCAAGGGGACGGTGCCACCGCGCCGGCATCCACAGACGTCAAACGAAAGACCTTCAGCTGGCCGGTCACTCCGCGAATTTGAATGGCCATCCTTCGGCCCCTTTCATCCACCAAGATTACTTGTCCCGTCGTGCACGAACCGTCGGGATAAAGAAGCAAAGGGGACGAAATCCCACTGGCCGCTTGAGCACCATCTGCGGCAGGAATAGCACCACCCGATTGCTCGATGGCTAGTGCATTGCGGGAGTCAACAAGCGTTTCGACCGCCGAAAAAGTAACACCTCCCTCCAACTGCTTGACGTCATCCTCGACCATCGGTTCTGAAGCCAGTCCTCCGGCAGTTGGGTCTGTTTCTACGATCTGGCCACCCGAGTTTCTGATCGTCGCGCCTGCAGCCGCATCTTGCTCTTCGTTTCCTCCCAACCAAGGAGTAATGGAATAATCCGAACTCCCCAACGTGACCTGAAATACTTGCGCCTGCCCAGTCCGCATAGCCGCAACGCGTCCACCCATAATCTCGTTTTGAATCTTGTCTGTCGCTTGCGAAAGTTTGCGACTGGAGATCATCGAGTCAAAGGTCGGCATGGCCAACCCAACGATGGCAACCATGATTGTTAACACCAGCATCAACTCGAGCAATGTGACTGCTCGGCGGCTTGAAGTTGCGTAGGGAATCATGGGATTACTTTAGTTGGAAAGGATTTGCAGTTTTCTCTGATTGGCGAGATCGGCGCTTCGCGGGTTAAACAGTTTCAGCTAACTTTTGATGTCGTCGGCTGTGCCGGATTGACCATCTGGACCCATGCTTAAAATTTCAAAAGTCGAGCCGCTAGGCTTGTACTCGTAGGGCTTACCCCAAGGGTCTGCAGGAATAGGCTTGTCGATGCACTGCACCCAAAGGGTCGGGTCGGAGATGTCGCTGGGAGTCTGGTAGAGCGCGTCCAACGCCGAGGGAAATCCACCCGCCTCCAATTGGTATCGCTTGAGGGCGCCCGAAAGCAAACCGATCATGGCCTTGGCCTCTCTTTTCTTTGCATTCTCGGCCGTGCCTTGGAAGGCCACGATGCCGAAGCCCGCTAGCACCACCATGATGATTAGTACGAGGAGCACTTCCATCAACGTCACAGCGCGTCTGGCCAAACCACGTCCCAAAGCACGTCGTCCAAGAACGCGCCGAGCTCCCAAAGCTCGTGTCGTACTTCCAAGGAACAGATCTCTACGCTTCATATCCACTTCTCCTAATCTTGATTGTTACATGTTGCTGGAACTATTGATGATCGGCAACATGAGGGCTAACACAACAAACATAACCATACCAGCCAAAAGCAACAGCATCAGTGGCTCCAACAAACGGACCACCGTTTCCAGTCGTCGGAAAGTATTCTTCTCCAACGTGTCAGATATGCTTACTAACACGGAATCGAGACTATTGGACTCCTCCGCCACCGAAATCATTTCTACGACGGTCTGCGGGAAGTGACCACTTTTTTCCAATTGCCTGGCTAAACGTTCACCGGCAGTGATTTCTTGGGTGGCTTTTACGATCGAATCCGACAAAATAATGTTCCCTGCCGCGTGACGACTAATATCAAGCGATTTCAAGAGGGGCACACCATTCTTCAGCAGCGTCCCCAACACACGGCAAAAACGGGAAACGGCCAAATTCAAAAATACGCCACCCAACAGCGGCGTCTTAATTTTGGCGTAGTCCGCATTCCGCATCCCGTTGGGAGTTTGCAGATACCGGCTCAGACCCAAGGCCGTGACGGCCAAACCACCGAGTACCGCCCACCACCAATTCTGAACGAAAGTGCTCAAGGCCAACAAAATCTCGGTCGCTTGTGGCAAACCTCCCTTGGCTCGCATCGTTTTGAAAACCGGCTCGAACTTCGGAACAAAGAAGATAAGCAATACGGTCACGACCAAAATGCCGACGACCATCACGAACACAGGGTAGGCAATGGCACCGATTGTTTTGCCCTTCATCTCTTCTTGCTGTTCGACGAAACTTCCAATCCGTTCCAGCGAGTCCTCCAGAAAACCACCTTCACTGCCAGCCCGGACCATATTGACAGCCACATCGTTGAAAATACGAGGGTAATGCCCCATCGCTTCTCCCAAGGCTTGGCCCTCTTCGACCCGACTCTTGATCTCGCTCACGACGTTTCGGAGCGTTCGGTTAGCCCCTGACTGGTTGGCCAGCAAAGTCAGCGCTCGCAACATCGGAACACCGGAGCGGAGCAACGACGCCAGCTGCGAATAAAAACTTCCCAACTGGGCGGCAGGCACTCGCCGCGTCATTTTGACCTGCGACGTCTTGTTGACGGTGATGGACACCGGAAACAACGACTTGGACCCCAATTGCGTCGCAGCATCGCGCGAGTTGGCCGCGGCAATGGTACCGGCAATCGATTTGCCGGTCATATCTCGTGCTACGTATGCAAAGTCAGGCATGGTTTCAAGTGTGAATGGAAATGGCCGAGGTCGTTTGGATGGACGGCCCGCGGAATGTGCGGGCTATCATCATGCCGCTATCCAAGCGAGTCCCCCTTGGTGGCTCGAAGGACTTCGTCAATGCTGGTCGTTCCCTCGATTGTCTTTCGAAAAGCATCGTCTCGCAATGTCAGCATACCGTTTCGAAGCGCCGCCTTCTTGATTTCATAGCTGCTCGATCGGTCGTGAGCCAATTGCCTAACCTCTTCGGTGGTGGCCAAGAGTTCATAAATCCCAAACCGGCCTGTATACCCCAGGTTGCGGCAGGCACGGCAGCCTGTCGGTCGATAGAGTGGTTTGCCATCGAGTTTCTCCCAGGGGAAATCTCGAGGCACGTCCTCATGGGTCGGATGGTAAGCTTGCTTGCATTCAACGCAGAGTCTCCTCACCAATCGCTGGGCCATGATCCCCTCGACCGTGCTCGCCACCAGAAAGGGCTCGATTCCCATATCCACGATTCGCGTGAAAGCTCCCGCCGCATCGTTGGTGTGCAACGTACTAAAGACCGTGTGACCCGTCAAAGACGCTTGAATGGCGTTCTCCGCCGTTTCCGCATCTCGGATTTCACCGATCAGCACAATATCGGGGTCATGTCGCAAAATACTCCGGAGCGAAGCCGCAAAAGTCAAGCCGATCTTCGGGTGCACCTGAATCTGATTGATACCTTCCAGCTGATACTCGACTGGATCCTCGGTGGTGATGATTTTGTTTTCAGGCGACTTGATCTCCAGCAGCGAGCTGTACAGCGTCGTTGTTTTTCCAGAACCTGTCGGGCCTGTGACCAAGATAATTCCGTGTGGTAAACGAATCAACTCGCTAAACAACTTGTAGGTCGCTTCGCCCATTCCGAGATTGCGCAAATCGAACTTCATGGAGCCTTTATCGAGGATACGCATGACCAAGCTTTCGCCGTGGATCATAGGAATAACCGACAAACGAATATCGATCTCGCGACCGTGCACTCTCAATTTAATGCGCCCATCCTGAGGTAATCGTTTCTCAGCGATGTTCAAGTGAGCCATGATCTTCAATCGAGAGATGATCGCAGCCTGGAAGCGATTGATCTCTGGCGGGATGGCTTGGGTATGCAGAATACCATCAATGCGATAGCGAACGCAAAGACCGGCCGCTTGCGATTCGATGTGAACATCGCTCGCCCGCGTATCGATCGCTTCGACTAGCAGCTCGTTCACCAGCCGAACGACCGAGGCCTCTTGGGCCTGTTCGCTAAGCTCACTACCATCCGCCTCGATTTTTTCCAGCAATTCTATTTCGGCATCTTCGTCCGACTTGGCTGCCATCAACCCCTCGACGGTCTCGCTACCGACCCCGAGATGTTTCTTAACCAGCTTGGCGATTTCGTCTTTCTCGGCCACCAATGGCACTACGGCAAGGCCTGTGGCCGAGGCCGCTTCGTCGAGCGGGTACAAGTCCAGCGGATTGCTGGTCGCGACAAACAACTGCCCTCCGACCCGTTTGACCGGAAAGAGCGCATGGCGGTAGATGAGTTTTAGCGGGAACGACTGCAGCAGCGTTAAGTCGACTTCCGCCTCTCGCAGATCAATAAAGTCGAGTCCGAATTCGTCCGCAACGATGCGAAGGGCATCTTCCTCTTTGGCGAAGCCCTGTTTGATCACGCTTTCGAGAATACCGCCACCGTTGGCCGTAGCGCGCGATTGTTGGAGTTGATCTCGGTTAATCAAACCGCGTCGGAGTAAGAGTTCGCCGGCTTCAGTAATCATAGGAAGGATGTTTGGGATGGGGTTATGGGCGTTGGTGGGTTACATCTCTAATGTACTCGCCATGGTCTAGTGTACTCGCCATGGTTCTGTAAGCACAAAGCGATCGAGTCGTTTCGATTCGAGCCGCTATCGGCTCTACTCGCTAACAATTCGAGCCGCAATCCATTCGAGCAGCAATCAATTTCCTCGGTTGTTTCGATTTCCACGCTGGCCACCCTGTGTGCCGCCACCTTGCGTGCGGCCACCTTGCGTGGCACCGCCGCCGAAAGGAAAGCCACCGCCCTGGGTTCCTCGGCCCGCTCCTCCAAAGCCAGGGAAGCCACCTCCACCCGGAAACCCGCCGCCAGGGAACCCACCACCCGGGAAGCCGCCGCCGGTGGCCCCGCCGCGGTTCCTAAACTGCTGGAAGAAATCGGCTGGGCTGCCGGCTCCGCCTCCGGTATTGTTATTACTGCTGCTATTCGTTGGTGCGGACGTGGAACTGGTCGACGCGTTGGCACCAAAAACCGATTTCAGCGCGTTCTGCATGAGGGTCGAATTCACTTCCCCTCCGATCGGAACCACCATCACACTCTGCTCGTCATCCGCAGCTGCTTCATCCATTTGCTCGACCAAGTCGGACACATCCTTGAACATCGATGGAGTCGCAACCACGATCAGTGCATTATTTTTCTTGTCCGAACTGATCGTCATGGTCTGTTCCTTCAATTCGCTTTGCGCATTTCCACCTCCGCCACCCCCGCGACGACCGCCGCCGCCGAGGGCTGCAATGAAATCTTGTGGCGTAGGCTGCCGCTGAGCCGCAGCACCCGCGGGTTGCGCAATGCGATCTGCAAAAACTTGTTTTACAATCGCTTCAATTTCAGCCACTGGAGAGTTCTTGACGAAAATGGTCTGCGGAACGCCGCGGGTCATATTCGGAACGAGACTGTCTGGGACATCGATAATCTTTACCAAGTCCTCAACCATTTGCATGTCTGAACCGTTGGCCTGGACCCACAGGGCATTGTGCCGCGGGTCAGGCGTGAAAAACACGTCCCCTGAGGTCGCTGTTCCCGAGACTGCGGAGCTACTCCCCCCGCTGCTGCTCCCGCCACCGCCGAAAAGACTACCGAAGATACCACCCCCACCAAGAACACTCGACGCCACGTCTCCAATGAGACCACCACCGCCCGCTCCCGATGCCGCTTCACCCGCAATAATACTCTTCATCAGATCAGCCGCTGCAGCTGCCTTGATGTATTGCAAGTAGATCACCGTCGGTTCCGAGGGTGCAGCCAATAGCTGTTCCTGCGCGATTCTGGCTAATTGATTGAACTCCTTGAGCGCCTTGGGGTCGTCGCTGGTGGCGATCATGCCTCCAGGACCGTTGAATATCTTGATCTCGCCGTCGGCTTCGTCTTTGGGTGGGGTGGCTTGCTTTGCGGGGGTGTCTTGTGGGTCAGCCGCTGTGCGGATTAAACGGGGGTTGTCGATATACTTGAGCGCCGAGGGTACAAGAGCTGCGTCGTTTGCTTTGCGATCGTCGCGCGGCACGGGCGCGGCAGCAGCCGGAGCCAAGTTTGGCTGAGCGTTCATGGTCTCTTTGGTATCGGACTCTGGACGGATGATGCGTATACGAGATTTGCTTCTGGTCGCCTGCATCAACGACTCAATCGATCTAAGCATCCGATCCGCAGCTTTTCCCTTGAGCGGCAAAAGGACCATGCCATCGCTGATCGCATCCAAATCCGGACTCGAGGACTCCACCGTTTTCAGCAACGACCGGACTTGTTCCACCTCTGCCTTGGTTCCCTTGACCATGATGCGACGCGAAGCTGCATCACCGTAAAAAATCGGACCTTTGGCTGTAGTCACGTCTTTAGACGGCTTGCCGAAGAATTTCTCCAAGGTAAGAATCGCTGCTTGCGTATCGATTTTCTCAAGTTGTATAACCTCGAAATCGCTGCCTTGACCAGCTAGCTCCGCAATGATCTTCTCGATGGTGTCCTGATCTGACTTGGTCGCAAGCGCAACAATATTGCTCGTCTTCGGATCCATAATCAACTTCATGTTGGTCTGACCGGAGAAGGTCGACTGCAGGACATCCATCGTTGTCGTAGGGTCCGAGCCCAGCAACTGATGGCTCTTGAGAAAGGGCTGCTCAGCGGCCGAGATGTTGGCGGCAGGGCCAGTCGGCTGCACATCGATAGTCAGGGTTAGGTCCCGAAGCTTTTGGAGCTTGTCTGCCGAACCTGTAGCGTAAATCGTATTGCCGAACGTGTCGGTTGAGACGCTGAAGTCCTCGGAAGTTGTGGTGTTCATGCCTTCCTTCAGACCCAGCAGTGGCCGTGCCACAGCCAACACTTCTTCGGCGCTCACGTGCTTGAGGGCAATCGTCACAATTTTAGCCGATCGAGCGCCATCAGGCTTTTCCGATCGCTCGATCAAGTCGCGGATGATTCGCAATTTGCCACCCGTTTCGGTCACCAGAACTTGACCGGCCGTCGGAATAGGAATGACTGAGCCATGCGGACCGATGAGCAACTTCACTTCTTTTTCGACTTCATCGACTGTCGTCCGCTCCAGTGTAAAGACACTCTTGACGATCTCGTACTCCCCCCGCTTGTCCAACCCCTCGGCTGGTACCAGCTCAGCCAATTCGCGAATGAGGCCGCGGATCACCTCAGCCGATTCGCCAGTTGACAAGTCGAGGCTAACCAACACCCGTTGCTTCTTAATCAGCGTGAAGCCTTTACCGAGCAACACTCCGTTCATCACGTCCATCGCTTCGGCGACCGTATAACGGCGGTAGGGATCGCGATACGTGAATGTGCCGACAGGATAGGCGTCCGACTGCAAACTGAGTTCGGCTTCCTTAGCCAACCACTTCAGCACCTCGCTCCACGGAGCTGCATCGAAATTGAGCGACAGACCATCCGCTGGCCCCGTTACTATTCCGGTTGGTTTGATCACAACATCGGAAGGCGAGCCAGCTTCGGGCTTGGACGCATCCTTGACGGCGACACCCAAATCGTTTTTTTCCTCTGTCTTCCTCGGCTTACCAGCTGCATCTTGCCAAGCAACTTGTTGCTGGTCGTCCAGCACAGCCACCAGCCGTTTGTTGATTTCCAATTGAGCCTTTTCGGGCCCCATTTCCCGAAACAGAATCGTCCGACCTTCCAGCACGTTCTTGATCTTGCCGATTTGCTCTTCGCTGACCTTGAATCGCCCCGCCACTTCCCCGTCCATTAACGCGATCGGGCCCAGTCTCTGAAGTCGCCATTTTTCCGCAGTCGCTTGCTGGGCTTCCGTCAGAACGGCATAACCCTGTCGCTCGATGTTTCGAACGTTTTCTAGTTTTTTCGCGAATTTTTCGGACGATGGCAGCTCCCGCAATTGGGATGCAAACGTAAGGGCCTGACCCTCGTGCTGCTTGATCATGCTCCCAAGCCGTTCCAATTGGTCCTGGGAAAGGCCCAGTTCGGCTGCGTTGCCAGGCTCGGTAATCGCTGCCAAAACACCCACCAGATCGGGATTGCCGACCGCCCAGGCACCTGGACAACACGTTGCCAAAACAACAAAGAAGAGGAAGAGTTTCGTAAGAATGGACTTGGTCTGCATAGGAAAAACCGGAAGGTAGGGGCGCAAGATCGCGAAAGTGATCAAATTGCCATCGATTTGACTCTAGTCGACCGACAACCGATCGCTATGCAGGAATGGCTCCGACGCAACAATTAGTTCGCCTCCTCTACCAAAATCTTGGTTGCGGAGGGATTATAGGGGTCGTTCTCGCTTTTCCTGCGAGAACTTTAACACTCTCCAGCAAAAAAGGTTCCGCTTTGAGAAACAGTTGGTCACCCAGGTTCCTAGCCCTTCTCGATCAAACAATGGCCTCGCGCCTTTTCCACTAAGAAACTCTGGCCCCAAACATGCCTCGATTGAATATTGAACCATCTAATCCTCCGGGCGGTCTGCATTGTCCGCGAAAAACGCGATTTGTATTGCTAGCCATAGTTGCCTTGCATTTCCTCGGAGTCCTTTCGGAGCCTCTCCGTTTCTTTTCTCGAAGCGAGATCGGCACAGCCCCCGAGTTTGTTTGGCTGGGCGAAACGATGCGACCTTATTCGCAATGGTTG